>WNEZ01003718.1_pt1 | contig 13167 bp, 10 predicted proteins | sample 5400521 | NCBI WGS metagenome assembly WNEZ01 (sample SAMN13153339, study PRJNA577476) | soil metagenome | isolation source: 120 cm saprolite under Douglas fir tree site 2 hole 1 replicate 1 | place: USA:California | collected 2015-04-18 | reverse complement strand
ACCTTGCCGCTGCTCACCTGATGATATCGAGCAGTTCCTCCACCGCGGCGGCAGGCCCAGAGATGATCAGGCTATTCCCGGCGTAATAGGGGACGATTCGCACCCAGGGGGTGCGACCATCGAGAGAGTGTATGCCAGCGTTCTGCTCCCAGTGGGGCATCACGCTCCTGCTGGTAGCGCCTGATCATGTCGGCCACTTGGTACCGTCATGTCGGCGAAGAACCGCCGCCGCACCTTTCAGGCTCCGGGTTTCACATTCTGGTTGAGCCGGAAAAAGTTGCCGGGATCGTACGTCGTCTTGAGCGCGGCCAGGCGGGCGTAGTTTCCGCCGTACGCGGCTCGCACGCGATCCTCGCCCTCTTCGCCAAGGTCGTTGACGTACACACCTCCGGTGCCGAATGACTTCGTCGCTTCCCACAGCCCTCGCGCCCACGCGATTTGCCTCTCAGAGTCAGCGGGATCCGTCCAGATCGAAGCTGGGAAGAAGTCGTACTCCACGTCGCGGTGGCCGAACGCCGTTGCCTGCGGGGCGACGCGGGCGACGGCGCCGCCGAACTGCTCGAGGACGACGACCGACCGTGGTGACGGTACGTTCGCGAAGTGCGCGAGCGTGACATCGATGGCGTCGACCGTGAAGTCCTTCACGAAGTGCGATTTCCAGTAATAGCGGAGACCGGTCGGAAAGACCGGCGCGGAAACGCCGTGAACACGCTCCGTTGAGCCCGTTTGCCGGCCAGCCAAGGCAGCAAGGGCAGTAATATCCAGTTCTGCATCACGATCCATTTCTGCATCATCGACACCCTCCGCATAGGGATGTGGGCCGGCGAGCATAGAGGACAACCAGCAGCACTGCAAGACCTCAGTCATCGCCGAGGCCGATGCGCTGCGGTCGGTGCCAGCGTTCGAAAACTAGACCTACTCGATCACCTGATCTGCCCGCCGCAGGAGCGCTTGGGAATGATGAGGCGCAGCGTTTTGGAGGAGGTCTTGAAAGACCCCGACTGAGCCCGCACTGCTGCAGAGACACGAATCATCCGCCTCATTTGCGAATAACTACGATCTCCCGCCAGCCCACCAGGTCGCCATTGCGAAAAAAGACGATCACCCTTGCATAATTCTGCCGGCCGATTGAGTCCGGGGCCGCTATCGCCCCCTGCTTCGCGTCGAGGAGGAAGCTCCTCGCCGATACGGCGTCCGAGCCCCCGGTAATGATCGAGGGGCGCTGATCATTCGGTTGACCACTTCCGAAGAAGAGGGTATAGCGCGTACCTGTTGCAGACGAGGTAAGGTCGCTTCCAGACGCTCGCGCCTGGACCTTGAATCGCATCTGCTGACCTTCTTTCAGGGCCACCGGAGTTGCACAGCAGGGAACAAATGGGCTCTGCGCATTGTCTGGAAGCGGAGGCAGCTCGGTGGGCGCGGTGATGAAATCCAACGTCGGCCCGGGGCCTTCCACGCTCAGATCGAAGCTCAGGTGGCCGCGGCTCGTGCCATTCGTCGCCGAAATCCACGCGCTCTCTCGAGGCCTTCCATACGTTCCGACACACGTCACCCAGCCGTCGGGTTCGACAACCAACGCGGATTCGCTAGTTGTCGTGTAAATAGTCTTCGAAGGATCCGTTAGCTCGGCGGCGCGGAACCAGGACACCTTCTTTTTCACCGTAATCCGAACTGACTCGCCGATCCCCAGGGACGTCCTCGCGGCCGTCAATTTCAAGTCCTCTCCCCAACGGACGAGGAGGTCACACCCCATAAGGCCAACTACTACGACAAATGCGGCCGGCCACCGCGTGAGGCGCGCCGCGAGCATCATAGACCTCCGCATGTCTTGGAGTGGCGAGGGTCAGCGTAGCCCCCGGTCGAGGTCCGAGGTTGTCGAAGTCGAGCCGAGCGTAGCGCATTGGACTTCCTGACGCCATTCTGGCAGAGCGGAGCTACGGCCTGCTCAACAGTCGGCCGGGGACAGCCTCAGCCGCGCGCGGAACTGCGCCAAGATGACCTTCTGCGGCACTGGCGGCGGCCCCGGTGCGCGCGGCGTGCTCCTTTGTCCCCTCAACCGAAGCAACTCAATGACACCTTAACATCCTCGTCCGCCATGACGCGCACTGGAGCCTCGCCGAACAACTCCGGGGCGCCCAAGACCCGACCCACCTCGGCCGCGTCCTGCACGATCTCGGTATCGGCTACCTCGCGGCCGGCTCGCCCGAAGCCAACGGCCGCGTCGAACGCCTCTGGCGCACCCTGCAGGATCGCCTGAGCCGCGAACTGCGCCTGCGCCACATCACCACCCCCGAGGGGCCAATGCCTTTCTGCCCGAATTCCTCGCTGACCTGAACCCCCGCTTCACGCGGCCCCCGAGCGACCCGGCGCCCGCCTGGCGCGTCGCCCCGCGCGATCTCCCCCTCGTCCTCAGCTGCCGCTACTCGCGCCAGGTCGCTCGCGACAACACCGTCCGCCTCGGGCCCCGCTGGATCCAGCTGCCGCCCGGAGGGCGCGATCCTCGCCACGCAACCGGCGCCCCTCCACTTCGTCCTCACGCCCCGCAGCGCCCCGAGCGCCGCGCGGCACCGCCCGGCCCAACGTCCTATCCCACTCAGAACGCCCCCGCCCCCGACCGCGCAGCCCCGCAGCCGGCTCAGGATCAACGCGGACCCACCCAGCCCAGGTCTCCCTATCCCCCTCAACGCGGATTCCCACGGCCCGCGGCGCGCCACCCCTGGCGCCGGGCCATCACCAAGAACGCTCAATGCCTCTACCCGGTGAAGGGATGACATTTTCATGTTGCAGTTAAGGCGACATTTTCATGTTGCAGCGACAGCTGAGCCCAAACAAGACACGGACTTCCGAGGGATGAGGCCGAAGACTAAGACTCCTGCGCTCTTCCGGCCAGCCGCCCCTTTTAGCGGCGATCCGTCGGCAGGCCAGGATCTGGGGGCTTGCTGCTAAGTCCTCGCCTTGCCGAGCGAACTCCTATGCCGGAGTAGTCAGGAGTGTGCTGGAATGCGCACGAGGATTTTCAGGCCTGCCAGCACCGGCGGTGCCGGACACATGATGCGTTGCTATCCGTTACCGAAGCCTTCGCCCACGTCGAGTAGGCTGGGCGGGCCAAGTCTCTTGACAAGCGGAGCCCCACCGGGTAGCTTCCCGCCACCACATCTCGGCGACTTCCGACTTCCCCGGAGGGAGACACACGATGGGTGCACGGCGCGGTGCCACCGCATGGATCGGTATCCTAGTCGTCGCTCTGGTGGTCGGGCTCGGCGGGCCGGCCCCGGCAGCCGACCTGAAGCTCGGATCCACGCTCTCGCTGACCGGCGGCACCGACGACTACGGCAAGGGCGCCCTCATGGGGCTCACCCTCGCGGTCGAGGAGTACAACGCCAAAGGCGGGTACAAGGGGCAGAAGGTGGAGCTCGTCGTCTACGACGACGAGACCAAGCCCGCCAAGGGCGTGGAGAACGTCACCCGGCTGATCACCCGCGACCGGGTCTTCGGCATCGTGGGCCCGGTTAATTCCGGGGTGGCGCTCGCCATCATCGACATCGCCCAGAAGATGGAGATGCCGCTGATGGATACCATCGCCACCGCGGAGCCGATCATCGAGCGGTACGCGAAGGCGCCCAAGAACTACATCTACCGCGTCTCGCTGAACGACGGGATCCAGACGTCCTTCATGATCGACTATATCCAGAAGAAGAAGTTCCAGCGGGTCGGGCTGATCCACGACTCCACCGGCTGGGGCCAGAGCGGCCGTGACACTGCGGCGCGCCTCCTCAAGGAGGCCAATATCCCGGTCGCGGCGGGCCCCGAGGTGTTCGACCAGAACGATACGGACATGACCCCCCAGCTGACCAAGATGAAGGACGCCAAGACCGACTTCATCATCTCCTACTCCCTCGCCCCCGCGGGCGTGCAGATCGCCAAGAGCATGCAGAAGATCGGGCTCAAGGTGCCGTGGACGTCCACCTGGGCCCTCATCGCCCCGAACTTCCTCAAGCTGGGCGGCAAGGACCTCATCGAAGGCGTGATGGCGGTGACCTCGTACACCCCCGACCACAGCGACAACGCCAAGGCGCTGCACGCCAAGGTGGAGCAGCGCTTCAAGGACCAGGGCGGCGACTTCCACCCGGTGGCCACCGCCCAGACGTATGACGGCGCCCGCCTCCTCCTCCGCGCGCTCGACCGGGTGGGACCGGACCCGAAGAAGATCCGGGACGCCGTCGAGGAGATCAGCGACTTCACCGAGGCGGCGACCAAGATGAAGCCGCGGCCGTACGCCAAGGACAACCACGAGGCCCTCGGACGCGACAGCGGCTTCCTGGCCGTCTGGCGGAACGGCAAGCTGATCCGCGCCGACTAGCCGCGCGAGCGGCGGCGGGCGAGGCGATCCGGCGGGCTCCTCAATGGACGCCTATCTCGTCAAGACCTGGCAGGCGCTGATCAGCGGCCTGGGCATCGGCAGCATCTATGCGCTGATCGCCCAGGGCTACTACGTCACCTACATCACCACCGGCGCGCTGAACTTCGGCCAGGGCGAGTTCCTCATGATGGGGGCGCTCTTCGGCCTCACGTGCTACGTCACCCTCGGGCTGCCCTACGCGCTGGCGGTGGCGGGCGCGGTTATCCTGGTGGGGCTCATGGGCGTCGGCCTCGAGCGGGTGGCCATCCGCCCGGTGCTCCGCCACGCGCTCTCGCTCTCCTGGGTGCTGAGCACGGTGGCGATCAGCATCATCCTCAAGAACGCGGCGGTGAACATCTGGGGGCCCGAGCAGATCAAGTTCCCGTCACCCTTCGGCGACACCGTGCTCCGCTTCGGCGAGGCGGGTATCTTCCCCCAGGAGCTCTTCATCATCGTGGCCGCGATCGGCACCGTCCTGCTCGTGCAGGTGTTCCTCAAGCGCGCGCTGCTCGGCAAGGCGCTCATGGCGGTGGCCCACAACCGGAACGCGGCGGCGGTGATGGGGATCAACGTCCAGCGGATGGTGGTGCTCGCCTTCGTGATCTCCTCGGCGCTCGCCGGGCTCGGGGGCATCCTGATCGCCCCGGTCACCTTCGCGTGGGCCTACATGGGCACCGTGCCCGGCATCAAGGCGTTCGCGGCGGCGATCTTCGGCGGCCTGGAGAACCCGGTCGGCATCCTGATCGGCGGGCTCGTCATCGGCCTGCTCGAGCAGTTCTTCGGGATCATCAACTCGAACCTGAAGGAAGGGATCACGTTCCTCGTGATCCTGCTCATCCTCGCGGTGCGGCCCACCGGCCTCATGGGCAAGAAAGACATCGAGAAGGTCTAGCGTGCGGCTGCCGGTCCTTGCCCACACCGGCCCGCGACAGTGGCTGGCCTTCGCCGTCGTGATCGTGGCCGTGGTGGCTCTTCCGCTCGTCCTGGACGACCCGTTCTTCATCCTGGTGCTGCAGTCCCTCGCCTACCTCTTCATCGTCACCCTCGGGCTCGATATCCTCGTCGGCTGGACGGGCCAGATCTCGCTCGGCCACGCCGGGCTCTACGCGGTGGGGGCCTACACCACCGCGCTGCTCTCCACCCGGCTCGGCTGGTCGTTCTGGATCACCGCGCCGCTCGGCGTGGCCCTCGCCGGGCTCTGCGGGGCCCTCCTGGCCCTGCCGGCCCTCCGGGCCAAGGGCCCGTATCTCGCCATGGTGACGGTGGCGTTCGGGTTCATGGCGGAGGTGACCGCCAACCGCTGGAGCCTGACCGGGGGCCCGATGGGGATCATGGCCATTCCGGGCCCGCGGCTGCCCGGCGGCGCCGAGATGACCCCGACCCAGTACTTCTGGCTCATCGCGCTCGCCGCGGTCGGCTGCCAGCTCATCGCCAACAACCTGCTGACCTCGCGCGTGGGCCGCACCCTCCTCGCCCTGCGCGGCAGCGAGATCGCGGCGGAGACGGTCGGCGTCAACGTCTACCGCTGGAAGGTCCTCGCCTTCGTGGTCAGCTCGGCCTACGCGGGCCTCGGCGGCGTGTTCTTCGCCCACCAGAACGGCTTCATCAACAGCGATACCTTCGTTTTCTCGCTGTCGGTCTCGCTGCTCACCTCGGTCCTCATGGGCGGCAGCGGGACCCTCTACGGGCCGCTCGTCGGGAGCGTGATCCTCAATCTCATCCCGACCATTTTCGCCCGGCTGCACGAGTACCACCTCTACATCTACGGTGGGATCATCCTGACCACGATCGTGTTCCTCCCCGACGGGATCGTCGGGAGCCTGCTCAAGTCGCGCGTCGTTCGCCACTTCCGGCGCGCGCCCGCCCCGATCGAGCCGGACCGCGGGGCGCAAGCCTTCGCCCACGCCGCAGAGGGCGAGCGGCCGGTCATCGCGGTCCGCGACCTCGCCAAGCGCTTCGGGGGAATCCGCGCGCTCGCCGGGATCACCCTCGAGGTGCGGCCGCGGGTCGTGCACGGGCTCATCGGCCCCAATGGCTCCGGCAAGAGCACCTTCGTCAACGTGCTCACCGGGCTCTACCAGCCCTCCGCGGGCGTGGTCGAGCTCCGGGGGATGCCGGTGCAGGGACTCAAGCCGCATCGGATGGCCGCGCTCGGGGTCACCCGGACGTTCCAGTCCATCCGGCTCTTCGGGGACCTCTCCGTGCTGGACAACGTGATGGTGGGTTTCCATCTCCACCTGCGCGCGGGCCTCGCCGCCCATCTCCTCCGCACCGGCGGCGCGGTGGACGAGGAGGCGGCCTACCGTCGCCGGGCGCTCGCGCTGCTGGAGTTCGTCGGCATCGCCGACCGGGCCCACGAGACCGCCCAGAACCTCTCCTACGGCCAGCAGCGCCTGCTCGAGATCGCGCGGGCCCTGGCGGTGCGCCCCGCGCTGCTCCTCCTGGACGAGCCGGCGGCCGGCGTGAACCCCACCGAGCTCCAGCACCTGTCGAAGATCATCAGGGACATCCGCGGGGCCGGGGTGACGCTGGTGGTGATCGAGCACCACATGGAGCTGATCATGGGGATCTCGGACGTCGTCACCGTGCTCGACTTCGGCGAGAAGATCGCGGAGGGGACGACGGGCGAGATCCAGCGGGATCCGAAGGTGATCGAGGCGTACCTGGGCTCACCGCTCGAGGCCGGCGGTGCTTAGCGTCCGCGGCCTCCGCGTCGAGTACGGCCACGTCCAGGCCCTGCGCGGGGTCGACCTCGAGGCGCGCGAGGGCGACATCACCGCGATCATCGGCTCGAACGGAGCCGGCAAGACCTCGACCCTCATGGCGATCTCGGGCCTCGCCCCCATGACCGGCGGCGAGATCCTCTTCCGGGGCCGGTCCATCGCCCGCGCGCCCGCCCACACCATCACCGCGCTCGGCATCACCCAGATCCTCGAGGGGCGCCAGCTCTTCGCGGATCAGACCGTCGAGGACAACCTCCTGCTCGGCGCCTACTCGCGCCCGCGCGGGGCCCGCCATCGCACCGTCGAGCTCATGGAGCGCGAGATGCGCCGCTTCCCCATCCTGCGCGAGCGCCGCGCGCAGCTGGCCGGCACCCTGTCCGGGGGCGAGCAGCAGATGCTCGCGATCGCGCGCGGTCTCATGTCGGAGCCGACGCTGCTCCTCATGGACGAGCCCTCCATGGGGCTGGCTCCGCTCATGGTGCGGGAGATCGCGCGGACCATCCAGACCCTCAAGGACGCGGGCGCGACCATCGTGCTCGTCGAGCAGATGGCCTCGGTCGCGCTGCAGCTCGCCGATCGCGCCTACGTCCTGGAGAACGGCCGAGTCACGCTGGCCGGCACCGGGCGCGAGCTTGCCGACAACCCCGACGTGAAACGGGCGTACCTAGGGGCCTAACCTTGGCGACGCGCCGGCGGACGATCGCCCCGGCCCGATGATCCGCGGTGTCGCGCGGGGCTCATCGACGCTTCGCTCGTGGTCACTCTCGCCAACCCGGTGTACATGTCCAGGACCTCCGCCACCGTTGACGGGGTGATGCTCAAGGAACGAGAAAGCCGGGTCGCCAGCAAGAGCCACTGGCGGAATTTCAGCGAGCAGCGCTGGTCGAGATCGCGGGGGCTCGCCCTCCGGCGGCGGTCGCCGCGGCCGCGGCCCCCATCACCGCGACGTCACCTCCCAGACTCGGACGCCGGCCGCCCCAGGAGTCGATGGCACAGCCAAAGCTCCCGCGCGGCGAGCGAATGCGAGCAAGCGGTCTGCTCAACGGGAAGTTAGGCAGGTATCGCTCCCAACTCATCGTTCAGTCATACTGTCGGCTTAATGTTCGCATTGAGGCGAAAGAAGTTCGTCGGGTCGTACCTGTTCTTGAGGACAACCAATCGCTCGTGGTTGCCGCCATAGGCGGCTCTGACTCGGTCTTCCCCTTCTTCTCCTAGGCTATTGACGTACTCTCCGCCGGTCGAGAACGGCTTCATCGTCTCCCAGAGCTGGCGCACCCAGTTCATCTGATTCTCAGATTCCGTGAAGTCGGTCCAGATCGACGTGGGGATGAAATCGTATTGCGCCTCGCGGTGACTGAAGGAGGTAGCCGCGTGACCCACGCGGCTGACGGCTCCACCGTATTGCTGGAACACAATGACAGACCGTGGAGACGGCACCGTGGCGAAGTGACTCACGGTGGCCTCAACAGCGTCGTCACTTATCTCCGCCATGAAGTGCGTCTTCCAGTAGTAGTAGAGGCCGGTCGGAAAGAAGGCGTCACCCGCAGCTTGGAGCTGAGTATAGGCGATGGGGCTGATCTGGTCAGCTAAGGGTGATCCTAAACGCCTGAGGGGTTGCAGGATACGCTCTCCCTCTTCGAGGGAGCCAATGTAGCAAACGGAAATGGCTAAGACAGGCTCACCCTCAGGCGACGTCAGCAACACCGCATCAGCAGCCAACTCATCGGGAGCCGTGCGAGAATACTGAGCATAGAACCTGAAGATCTCTCTGGCCTCCCTCAGGGGATGAATTATCACCCCACCCAGAACCACTGGGCCAACAGGATGGAGTTGGAACTCGAGGGAAGTCACGATGCCAAAGTTTCCCCCGCCACCTCGAATCCCCCAGAACAGGTCGGCGTTCTCTGTGGCACTGGCTCTGAGGAATTGACCATCGGTAGTGACGACGTCGACGGAAAGCAAGTTGTCGCACGCCAGCCCGTACTTCCGCCCGATCCGGCCGATGCCACCCCCGAGTGTAAGGCTCGCCACGCCCGTGTGGGTGACGACGCCTGCCGTGGTCGCCAACCCGAAAGCCTGGGTCTCGTGATCGAGATCTCCCAAGGTTGCACCACCCTCTACACGGGCCGTCCTCTTGACAAGATCGACATGGACACTCCTCATCCGCGCCAGGTCGATCATCAAGCCGCCGTCGCACACAGCCTTGCCAGCGATGTTGTGGCCCCCACCGCGTACTGAGACAAGAAGATTGTGATCCCGGGCAAATTTGACAGCGTGGATGACATCGGCCACACCGGCGCAACGGAAGATGAGCGCCGGCCGCTTGTCAACCATGCCGTTCCAGACCTTGCGGGTGTCATCATATCTGGCATCGCTGGGAAGGAGCAGCTCGCCACGCAACCTCGCCCGCAATTGTTGAACCGCAGTGTCGGCGAGGACAATGCGTCCTTCGGTGATCGTCATAACTTGTAAGTCTGACATAAGCCACCTGTTCTAGTGTGTTGGTCGGCGTTTGACTTATGCAACTTTGCGCAGCGGTGGTGTCCCCCTTCCTGTGGAAAAGCCAGGGAGCGGTTTCCGGTAGTCAGGGGTCACTGCTCAATAAGCTGATCCGCCCGCAGCAGCAGCGATGGCGGAATCGTGAGGCCGAGCGCCTTGGCGGTCTTCATACTGATGACAAACTCGAACTGCGTCAGTTGCTCGATCGGGAGATCGGCCGGTTTCGTGCCCTTGAGGATCTTGTCGACGCATCCGGAGCCCCTTCGTGCCGGGCGAGGCGCGGTGCTGAGGGCACCTAGCCTGGAAACGAGGAGAACATGGGGATCTCCGCGATCCTCAGCGTGACGTGCTGAACCCCCGTGACGCCGCGGGCCACCGCGAGGGCCACCTCGGGATCTGCTCCAGAGGGGAGCTCGAGCGTCACGACGCCGTGGCTGGACTCTACGCCGATCACGCGCCGTCGCATGTCGCGATGCCCGGCGAGGACCACCTCGACCTGAGAGGCGAGAGCGCGGTCGGCCACGAGTTGTCGGCCGGCGTCCGTGGTGGAGAACTCGGGTCGCCGTGCCACATCAGCGAGGAGGTCCACCGCCGCCCCGCGGGAGAGGACCGCCGTGTTGATGTGAACATCGTAAAGGTTGGGGTCCTTGAGGTCGACGTCGAAGAGATAGCGCATCCGAGCCGTTTTCTGGATGTCATCCCGGCGAATGAACTGGGCGACCGTCTTCGGCGTGACGCGTTCCCGCCCCTGGGCCGACAAGGTGGCCGTCAGCCGCGTCACGCGCTCGGGGAAGGGGGCGACGATTCTCGTCCGAAGCGCGTGGGGCACGCCACGGAGCAGCCATTGCCCACCACCGCCCATCAGCACGACATCATCGTCCTGCGCACACTCGTATTGGACCACTTGGAGCGCCAGGATGCACCGGCGAGTCTCCGCATCAAAACGCTCGACCCACGACGGCCGGTCTTCCACGAGGCGAGCGAGGCGATCTTCGGCCAACCCGTAGCGCTGCGCTCGGCTGAGGAGTTCCTCGTTATCGACATAGGTGTAACCGAGGCGAGTCGCCACGGTCAGGCCGATCTCGGCTCCGCCGCTGCCCATTTCCTGGGAGATCGTCAGAATCGCCATGGCCTCATCCTCCTGCCCAGCATGCCCTCGGGTCTAGCGAGCCGGGCCGAACGGGTCGGACGGTGGCGAGAGCATAGTCGGGCGGGCCGGAGGGGTCAAGGACGGTCAAGAAGTAGGTTGACCTGTGAAGACGCCAGGCGTCGTCTAGGTCACCGCCTAACAGCCGTCCTCCACCTTTACGCTGTAACCAAAGGGGCCGCCACGCCCTGGCGGTGACTGCCTGGAGAGATTTGGGCCTGATTTCTAGGAGGATCTACCTGAGGCTAAGAAGACCCTCCAGAAGTAGGAAGCGATCGCGTAACCAGCTACGTAGTAGGCGGCCCGCCGGAACATGTCAGGAAAGCTCGGCCCCTAGGCCATGAGACAACCATCGACTACAAAGGTGCGCTCTTGGCACACCGCCGGGAGCCGAACCCTTCGCCATGAGGCATCACCTCCAGCGATCCGTTCGAGCAGCGCGAACAACTTTCTCTCGTTCAGGGGTTACCAATCCTTTCATCTCTGCGTGGAACCACCGTCGGCGCGATCGGCCGCCGGGCAATCGAGGATGTGCACCGCGGGCCAGTCGTCGATCACGCGCCCATCCGTGGCGGTCATCGTGGCCCCGCACGTGCGACAGGTCGATTGATAGCCGGACGGCGTGAGGATGGCGTCGGAGATGAACCGCGCACGGCACTCCCCCGCCAGGGCGTCGGCGCCGACACGCTCGACGTTCTCTGGATGCTGCGCGCGCACGTGGGCGAGATACTCCCGCTCGACGTGCTCGGTCGTCGGGCGATTGTCCACCGTCCACACGCACACCGGACAGGCCATGCCGTAGGTCGTGTCCATCACGAGTACCGCGGGTCGCGATAGTCTTCGCCGGACGCCGTGCGGAACCGGCCGTCGCCCAGGTACCGCGTGCCGGCGAGATCGACCACGCGGCCAGGCTCGGCCTTCGTGTAGTCCTTCGTCGCGCGCCACGCAGGGAGGTGGCCCCAGCGACGGCGCTTGTCCTTCATGAGCGCGACGAGCCCGCACACCACGTTGGCGACGTCGTCGCGGCCGCGGGGGGCGTGATCGACCGAGTCCTTGCCCGAGCGCGCGGTGCGACGTTCGAGCCCGCGTAACTGGCGGATCAGCCGGGTGTGGTCGGGGATCTCGGCCTTGCCCGACGTGAACACGGGCAGCGTCTGGAGGTAGAGGTCGGACTTCGGCGCCTCCGACTGCTTGTACGTGATGCCGGCCTTGCGCCAGGCCTCGACCGGCCACTGGGCCGCATAGTGGTCGCCCGTGACCTCGCGGACCTTGTACATCTGGCAGACCTCGGCATGCGACGCGGTCACGCCCTCGGGGCTGAAGGGCGGGACGGCCTCGCGGATCGCGTCGATCACCATCACATCCTTCTCGGCGTGGCCGATCGCGAGCGTATAGGAGTCGCCGCCGGCCGAGCCACCGGACGGGTCCGCGAAGGCATCGTACTTCTGCGTGGGGTCGTAGGGCAGATCGCCACGCCCGGGGATCACGACCGAGGCGATCAGTTCCTCGCTGATGAACGCCGCGAGGTCGGTGCGGAACTCGCCGAGGTACTCGGCCGACGCGGCCTCGGGATCTTCGTCGATGGCGGCCTGGATCTCGGCCGGGTCGAGCGAGGGGTTCATGTCGAGCGAGGACGCCTTCCAGTAGATGCCGTCGGCGCCGTCCTGGCCCCAGTACCGCTTGAACCCTTCCCACAGCTCTCCGCGCCGGCTGTAGGGCGTGCTGGTGATGATCAGCGGCCCGCGCGTGGTCATGAGCCCGGGGCGGATGGCGGTCAGGATCTCCTTGTCCGGGTTCGTCGAGGTCTCGGCGTTCTCCCAGAAGGCGATCTCGTCGCCGCACGCCGCCGCGAGCGAGTAGCCGCGCGAGGTCTTGTACGAGGCGGTGAAGACCCGGATCTGCGTCCGGTTCGTGAGCACGATGGTGTCCTTCGTGGGCGGCCGGGCGATCAGGCCGCGCAGGCTCGGCCTCGACTGGAGCAGCCCCTTGACGTAGCCGTGGATCACCTTGGCCTGCGTGCGCTCGGCCGCGATGATGGGGATCGTGGACCACTCTCCGGGCGCCAGCGTCCAGGTGCGCTTCTTGGTGGCGAGGTAGACGATCTGGAGCGCGTCCATCAGCGACTTGCCGCCCCGCCGGCCGGCGCCACAGAAGACGCGGCGGACGGGGCTCGTGGGCATCGTGGTGCGGCCGGTGTGCTCCTGGGCGAAGGCGGTCTCGCGCTCGTCGAGCGGCAGGGCGGCCAGGACCTTCAGGTACACGCGCCAGGCCCACCAGGTCTCACCCATGAACTCGGGGAACTCGGAGGCGATCATGTCGAGGATCGTGGGCCACTCGGGCGCCGCTTGGTCGCCGAGCCGCAGTAGGTCGCGTTCACCGGCTCCCGCCTCTCCTCTCTG
>WNEZ01003716.1_pt1 | contig 13168 bp, 13 predicted proteins | sample 5400521 | NCBI WGS metagenome assembly WNEZ01 (sample SAMN13153339, study PRJNA577476) | soil metagenome | isolation source: 120 cm saprolite under Douglas fir tree site 2 hole 1 replicate 1 | place: USA:California | collected 2015-04-18 | reverse complement strand
GCGCGCTGCCGAACTACGAGATCCGGGCACTCAGCGCGCACAGCGTGGAATCTGCGCGCGCAATAGGCCTAGTGTTCGGGGTCAGCGCGGTGTTCTCAGACCACGAGGAGCTGGTGACCCAACCAGACATCGACGTGGTCGCTGTTACGGTCAAGGCCCCGCGCCATCGACAGCTCGTCTCGGCCGCACTGGCCGCCGGCAAAGCCGTCTACTGCGAGTGGCCACTTGGCCGCGACCTCGACGAAGCGCGAGCGATGGCCGCGCTTGCCGCCGAGCAGGGGGTGCGCACGGTCGTCGGGTTGCAGGCCCGTCAGGCCCCGGCGATCGAGTTCGTCCAAGAGCTGCTCCGCGACGGATACGTCGGCGAGGTCCTGTCAACGACCATGGTCGGGCTGTCGGTCCCGGGCGGCGTCGTGGGCCAGCCCAACGCCTACATGCTCGACAAGGCAAACGGGGCCAACGTGCTCACGGTCGCCGTCGGCCACAGCCTGGACATCCTCAGCTACGTACTGGGCGAGTTCGCCGACCTGTCGGCCGTATCGGACCTTCGCAGGCCGCTCATCACCATCGAAGAGACCCGGGAGCGGATCGTGAAAACGGCGGCCGACCAAATCGCGGTGATCGGCACCCTCACATCCGGGGCGACGGCCAGCATCCACGTCCGTGAGGCAGTGGCCGGCGGTACCGGGTTCCTGTGGGAAATCAACGGAACCGACGGAACCCTCCGGATTACCGCTGACGGCGCAATACCCGGAATCTTTCCCTTGACCGTCGCGGGAGCACACGGGCGCAGCGAGCCCGCCAAGCTTGCTATCCCGGCCGCGCTGACCCAGAAATGGCCCGCGCTGAGCAGCCTGGAAGGAGCGCCCGCCTACAATGTCGGGCGCGCCTACGCGGCGTTCGCGGCAGACATCGAAAACGGGACCCACACCGTGCCGGACTTCGCCGACGCTGTCCGGCGCCACGAGGTCATCGCCGCCATCGAGAGGTCCGCGGCATCAGGAGAACGCGTCAAAGGCCACGGTTGAAGGCGGCTTCGATGACATCGTGTCTGAGCCTGACGTTATCCGCCGCTATCCTCAGGCGTCCTCGCCTAATTAGGGTATGAAGCCGCCATTAGTTTGGCCCGATTCTCGGCCATAGCCCCTACCATGAAGGGGTGATGAGCGCCACGGTCGTTGCCGGCATGCCCGGGCCGGTCGTCGAGTTGCTGAACAAGGCCCTGGTCGGGGAGCTGACGGTCATCGACCGGAACGGCCGCTTACGGACCGATCCACTGATCCCGTTCTGGGACGGCCGCTACATCCTGATGACGTCGAGCATTCTGTTCTCGCGCAAGCTGGAGGACATCAAGCGCAATCCCAGGGTCTCACTGAGCCTGTCCGATCCCGTTGGCGTCCCGGCGCAACCGTTCTCTCGCGCCACCATCCAGGGTGACGCCCGCGTCATCGACGACGACCTCCACCAGGGCTGGTACCGGCTGCTTCCCCTATGGGAAGCCAAGGAACCGATCATCAAGACCTTCCTCAAGCCGATGCAGAAGCTTGGGTTGCCCCTCTTCTGGGAGCGGGCCGTCATCGAGATCCGGCCGAAGCGCGTGTTGTGGTGGCCGAACGGGGACACGACGCGTGATCCGCAGGTCACAGATTTGCGGGAAGCTGTGGCATGAACCTCGGCGACGCGCTGTCACGGCTCCCCGGCTTCTCGCACGCGGTGCTCGTCGTTGCCGACGAGGAAGGTTACCCGTTGAGCGTCGCCACGTCGTTCAGGGTCATTGACGGCACGGTCGAAGTCACTCCGGCGTCAACCGGCCCAAGTCCTGTCCGCGATAGCGTCGATGCCCGGTTGGTGGTCAGTCACATCCGCCCCTATCCGGGGGTTGGCTACGACCAGCGCCGCTATATCGAGCTGAGCGGCGCCCTCGCTGTCGGTGGACCGGCCTGGCGCTTCAACCCCAAGGCTGCCCGTGGCTGGGATGAACAGGAACTTTCCTTCCCTGAGCTCTGCCAGCGGGCGCTCCCGCAGGCGCGGCACTACCTGGCCGGCTTGAGCGCCGAACGCGGTCGCGAAGTGACGCCACAGATGAGCGCCGGATGGCGCTTCTTCCTCGCGACCAGGCTTCCCTTTTTGACCGCGACCATCGTGCCCGTCTTTCTCGGGCTTGCGGCGGCGGCCTATGACCGTCGCTTCTCGCTTGGCCTGGCGGCCCTGACACTGCTGGGCGCGATGGCCGTGCACCTCGGCCTCAACGTGACCAACGATATCTTCGACACCCTCAGTGGGGCGGATGCGGTGAATTTCACCCCGACGAAGTTCAGCGGCGGCTCCCGCGTCCTCCAGTACGGCCTCGTCAACATGCGCCAGATGATTGCGCTGGCGGCCGTCTTCTACGCGGTCGGCATCATCGTTGGGCTGGTACTGGTGGCGATCAGCGGGCTTGGCCTGCTCTGGCTGGGCGTCGCCGGAATTCTGATTAGTTATTTCTATACGGCACCACCACTGCGACTGGTGCACCGGGGGTTGGGCGAGCTATGCGTCGCGCTGGGTTTCGGGCCGATCATGGTCCTGGGCGCGTACTTCGTGCAGACCGGCCAGTATGCGTTGCGGCCGCTGATCCTATCGATTCCGGTCGCCATTCTGGTGACGTTGATCCTGTATGCGAACGAGGTCCCGGACCGGTTCGCCGATGCCAAGGCGGGGAAGCGCACGCTGGTGGTTCGCATGCAACCCGCGGCCGTGATCCGCGGGTACGTGGCAGCCGTGGCGGTCGCCTACCTGGTTGTCATCGCGGGGGTCGTCGTGGGCGTTCTTCCCTGGCCGACCCTGATTTCGCTGGTTACTATCCCGCTCGCGTACCAGACCTGGAAGGGCTTGACGGCGCACTACGACAGCCCGTATCAGCTGATGTCCTACCTGGGCAAGAACGTCAATCTGCACCTCTACACCGGGCTCCTGCTCGTCATCGGCGTCCTGCTCGGGATCCTCGTCCGCCCCTAGCCTTCGGTGGGGCGCCAGACGTATTCCCGGAATCGGCAGTACTCTCTGAAGCCGAGGGTTCGGTACAAGCGCTCGCCCAGCCCTGAGGCCGTGAGGGTGGCGATGCGGTGACCGGCCGAAGCGGCATCCGCAAGGGCCTGGTTCGTCAGTGCGATTCCCACGCCGCGGCGTCGCGCCATCGGTAGTGTTCCGACCGCGTAGAGGCCGGCAGCCCTGCCGGTGTGTAAAGCACAAGTCCCGACGGGCCGGTCGTCCATGTAAGCCAGGTAAAGTTGCCAGCCGCTGTGCCTGTCATTGCTCAGATGGGAGTAGACCGTGGTAGCCAGGTCCATCGTTGCATCATCAACGGTGCGCTCAGACGATCCCAGTAAGGTCGCGAACCATGTCCGGATGTCGCTTACCTCGAAGATCCGAGCGACCGATAGCGATTTTCGCGCGGGGCTCGGTCCTGCACGGCCAATCAACGACACTGCCATGCCGATTGATTCCTCGTCGCCGTAGCCGAAGCCGTGTGCGCGGAGTTTCGCCTCCAGGCCGTCGTCCGAATCCCGGGGCGTGACCCACCAGACAAATGGCATGGCTCGCTGGGCGAATACTTCTCGAATCTCGTTGATCTGACGGTCCGCGGCCGGCCCTGGTCTGACGCGGATCGCTGCGTTGAACGATGCCATCGGAATCCCCGAGATGGCCCAGCAGATCTCAGGGCTCGAATAGACGGCCCCAATTGGCGTGCGGCCGAGTGCGAGCGCGGCCTCGACCCGGCTGGCCGTGATAGCCGATACCGCTGCTTGGGGAGAAGGTCCCACAGGAGATGTTTACACCGCCGCGCATGACCCCACCTACTACAGTGACGTCCAGTCGCTCGCCCTCCTGGCTAGCGCAGCGGGCGTGGTCTCGCTCTTGACCAGCCAGCCGAGAATCCCAAGCGAATGGGCTTTCTGACGGAGCGCCTCGTCACCGTTGTTGGTCAGCATTGCGACAGGCAGATCTCGAGTGGGCCCGTTGGATCGGAGGAACTCGAGCATCGTAAGCCCGCCGATGTGCGGCAGCTCCACGTCCAGAAAGACGAGATCGAATCGCTTGCTGAGCGCCCGGTCGACGGCACGGCAACCATCGCCGGCGACCTCAACCTCGTGGCCCGCGAAGGACAGCCCGAGGCTGAACATTTGTGCGATCTCGGGATCGTCTTCTACCAGCAGGATGTCGGCGTTCAACTCGCCACCTCGATCAACTGGTCGGTGGGCGGCGTCTCCTCGTCAGAAGGTTCCGAGCCATAGATCAGGTTGAAGATGCGTGCCTGGATGTCGAACACGACGTCGATCGCGCCCGTCGGCGATGGGCGCGGTCCAAGGTGCGGCGTGTATTCGAACGGCAGGTCCCCAACCAGCCCCGCCAAAGCGCCGACTAGGGATGCGGGCATGCGCCCCATCTCCATCAGATTCAGTGTCTCGAGCTCGGTGAGCATCGCGTCGGTGCGCTCGAGGAGCGCGGGGAGGCGACGACCGGCCAGCCGCTCCGCCGCGAAGCTATCAATGGCCTCCCTGATTTCCTGGTTGGCCAATCCCATCGGTCCTGCGTACTCGTTCATCACGGTTTCCTCCTGCGACAGGTCGATGTTGCTAGGCAGCGATCCCTGTGCCTGCCTCAACTGATGCGTGCCGAACGCCGGCTGATGCCTGGAGCATTTTCACTCCCGACAAAACGGACACAAAGATCATCGTGAAGATGCTGACCGTCGCCTCTGCCTCAGTGATGCTCCTCGTTTGCCAGGGGACCCCGGCGGCATCGGTAACCACCGCATTGCCGGTAAAGACCAGGTAGGAAAGCACCGCCGTTAGGCCAACCACGGCATACGAGATGACCGCCTGCGCGTAGTAGGACGCGGGCAACGGTAGTGACTCTGTATCAGCAGCCCTCCGGAACCGCAGGAACAGGGCAAACAGCTGGAGGAACACATACACGGTGAAAAACCAGCCGACGTAGTTCGTCAGCGGTACCCCAAAGTAGCCACCGCCTTGCTCCCAGATCCAGAAGTGTTTGATGGTCGAGGCGGTCGGATCAAAGGTCAAGTCCCACATGACCATGACTGCCGAAGCGATCACCGGGACAGCGACGGTCGTGAACCAGCTTCCCTGCCGGCGGACATCGCCGATCAGGACGATCGCGAGCATCCAGGCGAGATAGGCGGTGGCGAAGTAAGACGGTCCGATGAACAACGGCACCAGAAAGAGCTTGGGGCCAGAGGTGTAGTGATAGTGCCCGAACGGAAAACCGGTCAGGATGCTCGTGTTTTCGAGGATGTTGCTGACGACAAGACAGATGACGAGAAAGGCCAACACGCCCCTCCAGCCATAGCGCAACGCCCCGTGGATGAGCGCGAACACTGCTGCCGCCATCACGACCGGTATGGTCAGGGACGGCGAAAACGCCGTGGTCGCAAGTCGTGCCACGGTGATGAGCACAACCAGCAGCCACAGGATGTTGATCCAACGTTTCGTGTTTCTCATGCTTTTACCTCGCCTCGTGTTGTGATTTAAGGTTGGGGCGGGCCCGGGGCGATGTCGCCGCCTATCCGGGGGACCCACGTCCTCCTTCGATTGGGGGAGGCTGAGTCTGGGATCCGATTGCTAGCCGGCTTCGGCCGATGATCACAGCGGCCAGCCGCTCGGGAAACTCGATGGCGGCCATGCAGGCCAGCTATGGGCCGCGCTAGTAGCCTCAGAGCGTCGCCTTCTCGAGTCCGGCGGCGTCCATGACGGCAATTACATCGACCGCCACGCCTGGAGCCCGGTATGCATCCGCATCGTGCGGCTTATCGCTCTGCCCGTGTCCAAGTGGACCGACGATCGGACTCGCCGGGGGGCTGCGAGCTGGTCGACGTAGCCGGCCTCCCGATAGTCGGCCGCCGACTGCATCAAGCCTGGATGAGTACCAGAGGGGGTCCGTGGCCCGTGTCCTGATAGCGGATGGCGCGGTATAGGTGGGGGCCGAGCCCTGAAGCCCGGCCCTGCCCTCCAGCTGTTTACGAGTCCGGGTGGTCGCTGCCCTCGTCGAGGTTCCTAGCGTCGAACGGGCGCAGGAACTGCGAGGGGCGGAAGTTCACGACGGCGGCCGGCAGCGGGTTGAACGGCGCCCCGAGGCCGGTGGCGATGGCGTTCAGTCCGGCGGGGGACGTCGAATCGTCCCAATGCCCGGTCTTGAGCCTTCCGATCAGGGTCCGGAAGGCGGCGACCGTCTCGCCCGGCGTGAAAGCGCAGTGTCCCGCGCGGCTCACGAAGACCTGACGTAGGAGGGACCGGTCCCCATCCGAGCGAACGACGCTGGCGTCGGCCTGCTCATCTTGCGGCAGGCCCAGCCCGTCGCCGATCGTGTGCATGGTCAGCACCGGCACGTCGAGGTCGCCGTTGTAGACGATGTACTTCTCCAGATAGCCGAGGGCCGCCGACTTGGCGGCCACCCGGGGAGTCGCGGCCAGCGTGTCGAGGTCGGCGTCCAGGCTAAGGCCGGCCTGCTGGTAAAGCGCCCCCACCTCGTCTTTGTTGATCGAGTGGTCGAGGAGCTTCCCGTAGTCGACGCCGGTGTTCCAGGACGTTACCGCCAGCATAAGAGCGTCAACGGCCGGCGCGCGCGCCGGCGTCCAATCCCGCCCGTGCGACGGGATCACGTTGACAACGTTAGCTGCGGCGCAAGAGTGTTGCGATATGTGTAAAGGACGCAATCCTCGCATCGACGCTTGCCCGGCGACCTGGACCATGCGATCTTCCGGATCGCGGCCTTCACCTTCTGGTCGCTTAGCTCACTCGCCATCCTGAGCGACTACCTGGGCCCCGACCTGCACGTCAACTACGTCGGGGCCTGGGCGGTGGCGATCTGGGCCGACATCGGCGGACTCGTCTGCTGGATCCTGGCCAAGCGGCGGGCTCCCCTCATTCTCATGCTGCCGCTTGCCCTCAGCGGCGTGCTCATGATCACGGCTGCCGTGTTCTTCACCGATGGGGTTCACTCTCATCTCTGGGTGCTCTACGTGGTGCCGGTGATCTTTACAGCGGCCCTGCTGGAGTCCCGGTTGACCGCGATCGTCGTTGGGAGCGCGCTCCTGGCCGGCGCGACCCCGCTGCTGATGAGTTGGAACGGTCCGTACTTCCGCTCCCTCCTCATACTGGCCGCGGTGATGACACTCTGTGCTCATGTCGAGACCAGGCTCCTGCGGGTTGCAATCGAGGAAGGCGAGCGATCGGAATACCGGGCACTGCACGATGACCTGACCGGGCTTCCTAACCGAACGCTCTTCTACCGGCGGGTGCGGGCGGCGATCACCGCAGCCGAAGTCGCGCGCAGCGAGGTCGCGGTTCTGATCATCGATCTAGACCATTTCAAGGAGGTCAACGACACGCTCGGACACTACAGCGGCGACCTTCTTCTCCAGGAGCTGTCGACGCGGCTGCCCCACGTACTCCGTACCAGTGACACCGTCTCGCGCTTGGGCGGCGACGAGTTCGCCGTCCTACTGACTGACCTGGCGACAAGCGCGGCCGCCGAGTCCGTCGCCCAGCAACTCCTGGTGACGCTCCAGGAACCGCTTCAACTGCGCGGGCTCGGGATCAACCTCAAGGCGAGTATTGGGCTGGCGCTGTATCCGCTCGACGGCCGCGACGTCGACTCGCTCATGAAGAGGGCGGACATCGCGATGTACCGGGCGAAAGCCGAGCAGCGAGGTTACAGCCACTACGCGCGCAACGAGGACCCGTACTCCAAGGACCGCCTTGCCATGATCGAAGATTTGCGACGGGCTATCGAACGCGACGATCTGGTGCTCCACTACCAGCCCAAGGTGGATCTGGATACTCGCCGATTCGTTGGGGTGGAGGCCCTGGTCCGCTGGCCGGACCCTCGTCGAGGGTTCATCCCGCCGGCCGAATTCATATCGCTGGCAGAACATACCGGGCTGATCCGGGGGTTGACCAGGGTCGTCCTGCGCCGGGCGCTTCGCGAGATCCGCGAATCACCATTCGAAAACGTCAGTGTCGCGGTCAATATCTCGGTGCACGATCTGCTCGACCCGCAATTTCCGGCCGAAATCAAGGACCAGCTGCGTGCCGCCGGGATTCCCGAGGATCGGTTGGTGCTCGAAGTCACCGAAGGGGCGATCATGGCCGATCCGGGCCACGCTCGGCTAGTGCTGAGCGCACTGCATGAAACAGGCGTTCAGATCGCCCTCGATGACTTCGGGACCGGCTACTCATCACTGACCCACCTGAGGCAGCTACCCGTCGACGAGATAAAGATCGACCGCTCCTTTGTCGGCCAGATGCTCAAAGAGCAGAGCGACCGTGTCATCGTCGAATCGATTATTGGGCTCGCTCACAACCTGGGCTTGCGCGTCGTCGCGGAAGGGGTCGAGACCCATGAATCGTGGGAGCGCTTGGCCGAACTTCGCTGCGACTCTGCCCAGGGCCTCCTCATCAGCCCCGGCCTGCCCATCACGGCCTTGGTCAGCTGGCACGAACGCTGGATCGCTGCGGGGATCGTGACGCGCGACCGGAACGAGCGGCTACCGCGAGCCAGCTGAAGGCCCCCGAACCAAGTTGACGAAAGAGAGCGGCACCCCAGTCGGGGGCGCCGCTCTGGGTCAGTCTGAAATCGAGTCGAAGTCCGGTTAGTTCTTCGAGGCGACCCGCATCACGCCGAGCTGCGAAAGAAGCTGGACCACATCGAAGTACAGGCGGGTCTCAACACTGAGGTCGTTCTCGTAGCGAGTGATCGACACGCACTGCCCTGAGACCTTGCGGTTGGTGGCCTGGATGGTGCCCATCGGGCCGGTCAGCGGACCCGTGTGGGTGCCCGTGAAGGTGAACTCCTGGACGATCCATGGGCCGCCCACGATCTCGTGGTGACGTTGATCTTCGCCTTAACTCGGCGCGTAGAAGACCCGGACGGAATCGGGAAGCGATGCAACGAGGTCATCGGGCAGTACCTGGCCGGATCGCGAGCGGCCCCATGTCTCGGAGACAAATTCGTCGACCCACTGCCGAGCCAGTTGCATCACCGCGGCGAGGGGCATTCCGGCTAATTGAAGAAGCTCCTGACGCTCACTGAGGAAGGTCTCGAATTCCTCCAGGTAGCGCTGCCCCCGTTCTCTCATCCGGGTTAGGATCTCGGTGGCGTCATCACTTGTTCGGGTGGCCTCTAAATGCCGGCCCTTGAGAAGCGCCAGATCGTCGACGAAGCCCTGCGCCAGCGGCATGACCTGTGCGCGCAGCTTCTGGATGTTGCGGATCCGCTCCGGACCGATCCTCTGGACCCATTCCTGTCGTCCCTTCGCGTCACCGAGCTGGCAGGCGCCGTAGTAATGGCCACTTTCCCCTGGCACCTGCTTCGTTTCCATGTGGCGACACGACCAGATCGTGCGCAGGGGCCTGTCGTTGGAATCGACCACGATGGCGTGCCGGGTCTGGTACGTCGGACAATCATTGAAGTCGGCCGTAAACGGCTTCGGATATGGACACGCGTCGCCCGGTCGTATGGACATGCCCGCCCCTCACAAGTTCCGCAATAGTTACTCAGCGCCCGAGACCACAGCATAGGCTAGGGTTGCCTACTTTAGCAAGGGTGGAATACGGATGAGCTCCCGGGAGGGATGTGTACAAGTATTGCGGAAGTGCCTGCGCCACCTTCATACTAAGGAGCCGTGGGTTCCGCCGGTGAGCAGCCTGTCTACAGCATCGGCGCCGTAGCCCAGATGCTCGAGGTTCCCGCGTCGACCCTGCGGGCGTGGGAAGAGCGGTACGGGGTCATCGTCCCGCATCGCAGCGGCGGCTCCCAGCGTCTCTACTCCCGGAACCAGTTAGAGCTGCTCCGATTCATCAAGCGGCAGATCGAGTCCGGGATGAGCGCGGCAGACGCGCATCGCGTCCTCAGCCAGGAGCTGGCATCGGGGCGGCTTCCTTCAGACGGCGAGGGCGAGAAGGAGGAGCTTCGTCCTCTGGTCCTGATTGCCGAGCGCGACCCGTATGCGGCTGAGCTGTCGGAGTACTTTCTGCGGACGGAGGGCTACGAGGTGGCGACGGCGCTCGATGCCATTCAGGCTCGGCTGCAGTTTGAAGAACGCTCCCCTGACCTGGTCGTGCTCGACCTCTTGATCTCCGGCGGGGCCGGTTTTCGGTTGTGTCGCGAATTCACGGCGAGGGTTGGCACCCGGGTCCTCGCCATCTCCGCCCTGGACAGCGCTGACGAGGCCCTGCAGGCCGGGGCCAGCGCCTTCCTCAACAAGCCCATCGAGCCGCTTCGGTTGATCTCGACGGTCCGCGACCTACTGGGCACGAGTGCCCTGGCCCGATCGGTAGGCAGGGCCAGGGTGACGTGACCGAGCGCCTTTCCAGCGGCCAGCCGCGGCTCGACGGCATCCTCCACGGCGGCCTGCCCGCGAATGCGATCAACCTGATCATCGGTGCGCCCGGCAGCGGCAAAACGATCCTCACCGAGCAGTACATCTTCCGCAACGCGACCGTCGACCGGCCGGCGTTATATCTGTCTACGGTATCGGAGCCCTTCGACAAGGTCATCCGTTATGGCCAATCGCTCCAATTCTTCGATGCGAAGGCAATCGGGAAACGCGTGCTCTACGAAGACCTGGGAGATGTCCTCTCGGATCACGGCCTGGCGGGGGTCCTGACACGGATCGACGACCTGATCAAGGAGCATCACCCGGGCCTGGTGGCGATCGACAGCTTCAAGGCGCTTCACGCGTTTGCGGCCGACCCGAGCGAGTTCCGGCGTTTTCTTCACGACCTCGCCGGGCGCCTGACGGCGCTCGCAGCGTCGTCGTTCTGGGTTGGGGAGTATGACGCGTCCGATTCGACGAGTGCCCCGGAGTTCGCGGTGGCTGACGCGATCATCGCGCTGAGTACCACCCGCATGGCGGAACGGCAGACTCGAATTTTGGAGATTCTCAAGCTGCGGGGCAGCGGCTTCGCCGCCGGCGAGCACGCCTACCGTATCAGCGCGTCCGGGCTGGATGTCTTTCCTCGTCTGGCCGATTCACTCGACGCATCCGATTATGCGCAGAGCGGTGGGCGGCAGTCGACGGGGGTGGACGCCCTCGACGAACTGCTCGGGGACGGTTACTGGCCCGGCTCGACGACCCTGGTCTGCGGGCCGTCCGGTGTCGGCAAGACGCTCATCGGGCTCCACTTCATCTTTCGGGGCGCCGAGCGTGGCCAGCCGGGCGTGATCGCGACGCTCCAGGAAAATCGCACGCAGCTGTCCCGCATCGTCGAGGGGTTCGGGTGGTCTCTCGACAGCAAAGGCGTCCACCTCATGGCCCGATCTCCGGTCGACGTGTACGTCGACGAATGGGTCTATGAGCTGCTCGACCTGATCGACAGGACGGGCGCGAAGCGCGTCCTGATCGACAGCCTGGCGGATCTCTACTTCACCATCGGTGATCCGATCCGGTTTCGGGAGTGGATGTACTCGTTGGCGCAACGCCTGGTCCGACAGGGTGTCAGCCTATTCATGACGCTCGAGGTGCCCGAGCTTTTCGAGGTGACCCGAATCTCCGAGCACGGCATGTCCCACCTTGCCGACAACGTCCTACTCCTCCAGTACGTCAGGACTGACTCGCGCATCACGCGAGCCCTGACCGTCCTCAAGACCCGAGCCAGTCACCACGAACCCGAGGTGAGGGCCTATGAGATCTCGCAGGAAGGGATTGTGCTGGGGCCTCCGCTGGTCCAGCTCGCGACCGCTCCAGCGTAGTCAGCGTGGCGCGGCGCGATGCCGTTGTGCCAGGACTCGGAGTACCGCCTCGGCGCTGAGTCCGCGCTCTCGCAGCAGCACCGCTGTGTGAAACCAGAGGTCGGCGACCTCGTTGGTCAGCGCCTCGTCGGTTTCTTGGGCGCCGGCGAGCAGGACCTCGACCGATTCCTCTCCCACCTTACGGAGGATCGCAGCACGCCCTCCGTCGAAGAGTTTCGCGGAGTACGACCCCGCGGGTCGTTGCACCTCTCGGTCGCGTAGCGTGGCGTCGAGCTGGTCGATGATCGTCGCCGGCTCGGCAAAGCATGAGCGCTGCCCCGTGTGGCATGCCGGGCCCGTGGGGTGAACCGAGAGGAGGAGCGCGTCGGCATCACAGTCGGCCTGGATTTCTTCGACTTGCAGCACGTTGCCCGAGGTCGCCCCTTTGTGCCATGGCGCTTGCCGGCTGCGACTCCAGAAATGCGCCTCGCCGCTCGCGACGGTGCGGGCCAGCGCCTCACGATCCATGTACGCGACCATCAAGACGGCGCCGGTCGCCGCATCCTGGGCGACGGCGACGATCAGGCCACGGTCGTCGAACGTCAGGCTTGCGACATCCGGCGCGTTCATATCCGCACCGGGATGCCGTGCTCGGCCAGGTAGGCCTTTGTTTGCGGGATGGGGAACGCCCCGGTGTGGAAGATGGAAGCGGCCAGCGCGGCGTCCGCCTTCCCCTCCGTGAGCACCGCCACGAGGTCTTTGGGGTGACCGGCGCCGCCGGACGCGATGACCGGGATCTGTACGGCGTCGACCACCGCGCGCGTGAGCTCGAGGTCATAGCCCGCCCGCGTCCCATCGGCGTCGATGCTGGTCAGCAGGATCTCACCGGCGCCTCGGCGCTGCGCCTCGACAGCCCAGCCGACCGCGTCAAGTTCCGCCGGAGTCCTCCCTCCGTGAGTGAAGACCATCCATCCATTCCCGGAGATGCGCTTCGCGTCGATCGCCACCACGATGCATTGCGAACCGAACGCGCGCGCTCCCTCGGTGATCAGCTCCGGCCGCTGTATTGCCGCCGTCTGGATGGAGACTTTGTCCGCACCGGCGCGCAGCAGGACCCGGATCTCATCGACGTCGCGGATGCCGCCGCCAACCGTGAGAGGAATGAAGACCTCATGAGCCGTCCGCTCGACGAGCTCGACCAGCGTCGCCCGGCCTTGCGGTGTCGCGTCGATGTCGAGGAAGGTGAGCTCATCGGCGCCGTCCTCCGAGTAGGTCCTCGCCAGCGTGACCGGATCCCCCTGATCGCGCAAATCCTGGAAGTGCGTCCCCTTCACGACCCGTCCGCGGGCGGTGTCGAGGCAGGGGATGATCCGCTTGAGCAACATGGGATTGGCTAGGCCGCGGCCTCGGCATCCGCGAAGCGCAGGAAGTTCTC
>WNEZ01003713.1_pt1 | contig 13170 bp, 11 predicted proteins | sample 5400521 | NCBI WGS metagenome assembly WNEZ01 (sample SAMN13153339, study PRJNA577476) | soil metagenome | isolation source: 120 cm saprolite under Douglas fir tree site 2 hole 1 replicate 1 | place: USA:California | collected 2015-04-18 | reverse complement strand
ACGGTTCGTTTCTGCCAAACCTCTCCACAAACCGTTGTCAGCTCGTCCAAAACCTATACAGACCAATCTTTGGCTGGCCCGCAAACGCCTTGGCTTGTCACAAAAACGGGTGGCCTCCCTCCTCGGTCGCAGATCGGTGTCGGTCATCTCCGAATACGAGCATGGCGTCAAAACACCACCCCTGCCGATCGCCTTAAAACTCCAACTCATTTATCAAACCCCGCTCGGCGAACTATTTCCGGCTCTGCAGTCTTTAGTTTCATCGGAAGTGGTCGGTGTCCGCGAAAAGCGTCGTATATTGCCGAGCGCGATAAACGTTTGAAGCACCTGCCAGACTCCGAGAAAGCATAAGCCGCTCATCGTATGAACCAGTCTCCAAAAACTATTCTTGCCTTGGCACCCGGGACCCGCCACTTAGGAGTGGCCGTACTCGCAGGCCACCAGCTCGTCTACTTTGGTGTAAAAAGTTTCCCCGGCAAAAAGTGCGCCCGAACGTTGTTGCCCCAGGTAGCTGCGTCCGTGACTAGAATTATGCGCCGATACCGGCCGGACACTCTCGCAATTGAAGAAGTGTTCTATGCCCAGGCGCGCTCAAGTCTCTTACTCTCGGCCCTTATCAATTCCTTGCGGATAGTCGGGCGGAAGCATCGGCTGCGGATCGAACGCATTCTGCCGACCGAGGTAAAACGGTACTTTTGTAGTGCAGAACCGACGCGCCGCAATTTGGCCGAGGCTATGAGTCGGCGCTACTGCTTTCTCGCCAATTTCTTGCATCAGCACCGAACCCGCGCTTATTGGCAACAGATGTTTGATGCGGTGGGGCTGGGCACGTTTGTAGCGTGCCAGATCTGCCAACGCGAGGGTTTTCAAACCAAACACTCGCCTCCGCATCAATAGCAATTTGGACGTTTAAAAAGCGCGAGAGTCGTAAGCAAAAGGGATACTGGTTGGATTAGTTGACGACACGAGGTTCACTCCCAATTACGCGCAGGCATGTGTCCGCACAAAGGAGTGTGGGATTTAGTGATGTCTACAAAACATGAAACTGGTAGACGTACAACGATCCCAACAGGATGGATATTTTGTTTCGTCCGCCAACCAAGTCCGATACTGCACCGTTCAAAGTTCCTCGTCAGCCGCTATAGTGAGGGAAAAGAAATTCCTCGATCTTAATTCTTTATTTCTCAATCCAAAAATCCACATTTCTAGTTGTTCACATTGTTGACAGCTACTGAATCGCGAGTAGAGTAGAGGGTAGGGCAACAAATTTCGCTCGTTGCGTAAATTATTGGACTACTGCGAAGCGGCGCTCGTGATTAAGATCATAAACCTGACTGCGCTATTAATAGTGCGGTTTGTCAAGTTTTAGCCAATAAAGAGGCTTCATAGAGCGAAAATAGTTGTTCATTGAAAGGTCGATTTAGTCAACTCGATATTGTCGCATTGCTAATCGCGGACAGCGAAATTCTTCCGTCTATCGCGCAAGGGCGAGTTGACATAGACTTATCAGTACCAACTCTATGAAGTTCAGTCTTGCCATTACAAAGTTTGAAGACTGGAAGAGGTTCCAGTCGAAACCCGGTACGGTCTTGGGATTTTCCTGCGAATTGCGGGCGTTTTGTCTTTACCTGCGCGACCCGGAGGTCGAATCCATCACGGCTATCATGGTGCTCGAGTATTTGGAGGCCCTGAAAGCTCTCGGTTGGAAACACAACACGCTGGCACATAAGTGCGATTACTTGCGGGGATTTTTCCGATTTTTGCGCCTACAGGGTGGGGCGGTCTTGGATGAGAACCTCATCCCGAATCCGAGGCACGAGTACAAACTGCCCCGTGTTGCCACCGCGGAAGAGTACAAGAAGCTGTGCGCGGCGATTCCGCGCGCGCCCACGGCCATTGCCATCCGCAACCACGCGCTCTTTGGTCTTTTATGGGACACCGGCGCCCGGGTGGGAGAGATCGTCTCGCTCAATTTGGAGGATCTCGACCTCGATCGCATGTGCGCGGTCGTGCGCACCGAGAAATCGCGCACATCGCATCCATACCGGGAGATCTTCTGGACCCCGGAGACGAACGAGCAACTGCGGAGGTGGCTCGAGAAACGCAAGCGTCAGCCGATTCTTGTGGAGCATCGCGATGCCCTGTTCACCAGTATCGCCGGCTGGGATCCGCACAAGCGTCTATCCACGAGCAGCGTGGCGCAGATGCTCCGGTCTTTATGCGTCAAAGCCGAGGTAGGGTACCTCCACCCCCACAGCTTCCGCCACCATTTGGGCCACGAGATCATCAACCAGGGCGGCAGCGCGTCGGATGTTATGAACATCCTCGGCCATTCCAACCTCTCCTCCACCGCGATCTACACGATGATGACCGACCAGGAGCTGGAGGCGCGCTACCGCGCCATCAACGGCCGCTAAAGGATGCGGACTTGGCACGCGCAGGCGTCGCGCGCCGGGCCCGCACCCGACCTCTATGCAATTACGCGAAGCCATTACATTCTTTTTGCGCGTGCGGATTTTGGAAGCGCGGCCCGGCACGGCCCAGAATACCGCCTACCAATTGCGGGCGCTATGTCTCTATCTCGGGGATCGCGATGTCGCGTCGATCACCCTGGAAGACATCCTCGAATACATCTGCTATTTGAAAAGGCGGGGACTCAAGCCCAACACCTTGGTTGCACCATGCGCCTATCTACGGAAGTTCTTCCGGTATCTCGCGGCGCACGGCTACACGCGCGTGAATGCGAATCTCATTCCATTGCCAAAACCGGAATTGAAACCGGCACGGGTTGCCACCGAGGAAGCGTACCGCACGCTACTCGCGGCGATTCCGGACTCTGGGCGTCCTTTTGATGTACGCAACCGGTGTCTCTTGAACTTCCTCTGGGATACCGGCGCCCGCATTGGGGAGATCATTGCCCTCGATACCTCCCAGACGGATCTGGAACGCATGCGGGCGGTGATCTCCACGGAAAAGTCCCGAGGCAGGCGTCCCTTCCGGGAGATCTTCTGGATGAGGGAGACAAATGAGCACTTGCGGGAGTGGCTGGACGCGAGAGGACGCATTGGGTTGGTGCTTGATGAAGCAGCGCTCTTCCTATGTATCGGGGGACATAATGCGGGAAAGCGGCTGTCAGGGCACGGTACCCGCGAAATATTGAGGAGGCTTTCCGCGAAAGCGGGGCTACCGACGGTCAACGCTCACAGCTTTCGCCACCGCATGGGCCACCACATTATCAAGCAGGGCGGCAGCACGGTGGATGTCATGAACATCCTTGGCCACTCCAACCTCGACCGATCGGCCATCTATACGATGATGACCGACCGGGAACTGGAGGAGCGGTACCGGAAGTTTCGAGCGGGATTTGGACATGGCTCGTGAGGGGGGCAGGTCGTGGGACCCCAACGGCAACCTTTCGAGCGTCACGGATGCCAACACTCACCCAACCAGCTTCACGTACGACAACATGGACCGTGTGGCAACGCGTAAAGATCCGTTGCTGGTTCAGGAAAGCTATCAATACGATCTGAACGGGAATCTGACGCAGTTCACCGACCGGCGGCTCGTTTATCTCTGGCTCTTTTTATCATCTCTAGCCATTGAACGATGGCTAAGGGTACTGCCATTCCAATCAATAACCCATTGACCGAACTGAACCCACGAACAGTCGCGGCAAAGCGCGTAAGCTCGTGGCGCGAAATCACGATGAGATTGTTCCCGATGAGGAGAATACCGGATATCGCCAGTATAACCTTGACGCTCCTTGGTCGGAGCATAGAGATGAGCATGGCTACGGTTATTCCGGCGACCAGATTCTTGACAAAATTGAAAGCATTGACGGTTAACACGGATTGGAAAATGCCGAAGGTTCCATATAGGCTCAATCCTATGTAGGCCAGGCCGCATACTCCGGCCATGGTTAACGCTGGCTGCTGCCGGTGTCGAAGGCTCCGCTGCGGCAATAGGGAGTCTTTCAAAGCCCACAAGCACCCAAGAAACATTGCCGAAAGGGTTATCGTGCCCAAGCTACTAAGGCCCGACCCCCGTAAGCCTAGTGCGCGCTGGGCGTACTCGTCACCTTGATCGGCATCGCCCTGCTATACTCCCAGGGACAAGGAGTGTCGCAAGACTATGCGGAAGCTCTCCAGTGGTACCGCAAAGCCGCTGACCAGGGTTACGCGAAAGCTCAGTATACTTCCTCGCGAAATCATCCTTCGATTCACCTAAGTACGGCTACGAACATGGCACTCCGCGCCGCGAAAATGCGAAACCAAGCCAATCTGCTAATCTGCTCGGTGGAGTAAGCGAAGCTTACTATTCCCGGCACTCAGGTTGAGGATCCACCGTCGGATCGTCCTGTCCGTGGGAGTTCTGTCATTGTTGGTAAATCTCCATCGTGCACTCAGTGCACAGATCATCCAGGTTGACGCTACTCCCGGGCATTCAACCAATGTATTCAGACCAGTCGAGACATTAGGCGCGAGTGTGGACCGTATCACGCCAGTGGCAACCGAAGCCATTTTTACAACAAGGACGCTACGACGAATTCTTTCTGCAGGATGGCAGACTATCAGCTACCGCCAAAATACTGAGGAAAGCGTAGAGGCTTGGCACTGGAACCCGAGAGGGACTTGGAGCGAGGTAGGTCAAAAAGGGTATTTCGTCGGTGATTCCAAACCAACCAAGGAATGGATACGTCATTCATTTGGCTATCAGCTCCCTCGGTCCGGATTCACATACGTCGATGATAACGGCTATTCCCACCTAACCGATGGGGATGTTAAAACATATGGGAACCAACGGCGGCGTCACGATTTTCATCTAGGACGACAGCGGCCGAGCTGCCATACGGAGTTTTCGTGATGGACAGATGTCCATTTTGAGATTTTCGAGAGGCACAACCGTTTCACGTCGCCCTTGGTAAAGCATTTGGTCTCTTCTTGGCAGGCAGGACTACCGTCACAAAAATCAGAATGGCTATCCCGATCAATGACCGTTTCACGATGTGGAAGGCGAGCGGGTACGAGCAATAGAGAAGGCCACCTTGGAAAATGACGTAGAGGTTCATTCCTGATATCCCAAAGCAAACCAATCCCAGCAACAACAGAGCTGCTTGTCGCAAGTCCCAATGCCTTCCAGGGTGCGACAGAACATCCATCAACACCCAAATACCCAAAAATAGGCCTCCTAAGAGTTCGATGTACTCCAGCTTCGTCGCTGTGCTGGATTCCATTCCCAATAGCGCTAGGGCCTGCCGCGCATCACCATTGCCCTGCTTGGCCGCTTTGATATACCAACGTCGGGCCTCAGCATAGTCCTGGGGGGTCCCGAGGCCTTTGTAGTACAGGGATGCTAGATCAAACTCAGCTTTCGCATAGCCCTGCTCTGCTGCCTTTCGATACCAGAAAAGTGCTTGGCCATAGTCCTGCGGCAGTCCCTTTCCGGCGTAATACATATAACCAATGGCATCTTGAGCTTTTGGGTAATTCTGGTCGGCGGACTTGCGGAACCAATGGTTAGCCTCGGCGTAGTCCGGCGGAACTCCAATGCCGTCGTCATATACCGTGGCTAGATCGAACTGCCCCTTCGCATTGCCGTGTTCTGCCGCTCTCTTGTACCAACGCAATCCCTCGGCGTAGTCCAGCGGCACGCCTCGACCCGTGAGGTACATGTATCCTAGAGCATCCTCCGCCCTCGCTTCCCCTCCATCAGCTGCCAATCTGTACCAGTGAAGCGCTTGGACGTAGTCTTGTTTAGGTCCCTTGCCGTAGAAGTACGCAGAGCCTAGATCAAACTGAGCTCTCGTATCACCTCGTTCGGCTCGCGTCCGGGTTGTAGACCATCTGGGTGCATGCCAATCGTGTAACCACAGAACAATCAGTGTCACAACCACCAGGCAAGCAATCAATATCGCTAGTCTCTGCCACAGTTTCATCATCGCTAATCCGCCTCCCCCGGCCCTGTGGGAGGTCCCAGCGGTCCCCCACCGGGCCGCGGATCCGGAAAATACGGAGGGCCTGGTTCTGGAGGCCCCTGCGGCGGTAGCCCTAAATGAGTGGGTATGGTGCATGGCCCTGCGGGAGGTCCAATATCTTGCGGTGGAGAAGGCGCAGGACCACTGATGATAGCCCCACTAGACAATTGACTTGGCAGAGGAAGACTATATGGTGGAATAGAGGGGTCCACTGCGCTGGCTGCTTTATGGCCTTCGCACCCGAACGCCCATTCCAGCGTTTCACCCAAAACCCAGGCTCCAAGCACCGCCCCCGTTGTGATCTTGAACCACAACGCGGTAGTCTCGAAAACCCGACCAGTGGGATCGATGTAATTCACCGGGTTGTCTGCGGTATAGGCGTACTTGTGTAGCGCCGATGGCCTTCGGAGCTTTCCTGGATAGGGATCCATGCTCCAGAAGCGACCTGTGGCTTGGTTGTAATAACGTGCCCTCAGGTCGTATAGCCCAATGCTGTTGTCGTTTCGTTCTCCGCTGTACAGGAATTGGTTTGCTGTCGTGCCACTGGTTCGGATTGGAATGCCAAAGGCATCGTAATCGTAAGAGTCCGTGACCGTATTTGGAGTGTTGGTTAGAAATCGGACGTTGCCGTGGCCGTCATAGCCGTAGAAGCTGGGGGTCCACGTACTTCCAACCAGCTGGTTTTCGCTGATGCGCTGTAAACCGTAGGCATAGGTCCGCGTGACCGAGCCGCTTACGATTTCATCAAGAACCTGCGGCAGACTAGTCGGGTTCAGCGTATCTACGAGATATCTCGTCGTAGTCCCGCCCACGGTTTCACTCACCCGGTTGCCGTCGCCATCGTAGACCATCGCCACCGCCCCATGCGCGAGCATCCGGTTCTCAAAGTCGTAAGTGTTCGCGATGCCGGCCGAGGAAATCGTGTTCCCATTGTTATCGTACGTGTCGATCGCCAGCCGGTCATTGGTATCGTAGGAGAACGAGCCGCCCGGAACCGCGTTCAGCGTCGAGGTCATCAGCGCGCGGTTGCCTACGTTGTCGTAGGTGTTGTAGGTCACCGTGCCGTTCTTGCCTGCCGGATCACCCGTGATCGCTTCCGAGGTCAGCCGGTAATCGTTGTCGTAGCCGTAAACCACATTGCGCGAATTCAGTTCCAAAACGTTCGTGCGGTTCCCCGCGTTTCCAAGCGTGTAGGCATAGCTTGCCAGTTTCGTGCCTGCCGAGCAGGCTGGAGCGCTCGTTGCCGTGCAGGTTTGCGTCAGCCGGTTCAGGGCGTCGAACACATTTCCGGTCTGCAGCGCGTTGGCATACGCGTACCCGGACAGATTTCCTGCAGCATCGTAGCCGTAGGTGGTGGGCGTCGATGGCCCGCCCTGCGCCGCCACCCGGTTGTCCTTGGCCGAAGCCAGCCGGTTCAGCACATCGTACGTGTACGTCATCGAAGCGCCGTTGGTGTTTGACGATGTGATCGTCAGCAGGTTGCCATGGGCGTCGTAAGTATAGTTCAACGTGCCTTCCGGCGTGACTTTAGTTTTCAGCCGGTCGCGGTTGTCGTAGGAGGTGTAGTTGGTGGTGCCGCTGGCGTCGGTCATCGAGGCCCGCGGGCCGGTCGGGGTGTAAGTAAACGAGATGGTCGGCTGGCCCAAGGATGCGTCCGGGATCTTCTGAGTCAGGCGGTTCACCTGGTCATAGGGATTTCGCGCCATCATTCACGAATTGTGTTCCGACGTGAAATGGATTCTCCGCAGAGGACCGACGCTACTCGAAAAGTTCATTCCCATCATCCCGACTAGTCTTTATTGGTGCACATCATTTTCGAATATCGGCCTCTTTCTAAAACCCGGCACGCCGCGCCAGAAAAACTTCAACGACTTGTATGCAGGCGCGTTTGGCATAGCTCTGAGTTGCTTGCTCTGGTGGCGTTGGTCTGTTCCGACATGCGCCCTGTGGGCGGTTGCGGGTTATCGGGCTTATGACATTCTGGTCTATCGATTGTATTTTCTTCTAGTCAAGGGTCAGAAGAAGCGTCCGTGGGAAGGGAATCCTGACAAGGTGAAGCGCGGCATAGCATTCGCGCTGGTCAATTCATATGAAATTGTCGTTGCCTATGCGATCATGTATCTGATTTCAGGTCACATCGTACAGGGTGGATGCAAATTTAATCCCGGCCTTTCCTCTCGAACAGCGGCACTCTATTTTAGCCTTGTCACAATGTTCACGTTCGGCCCTGGTGATTTCAGCCCAAATAAGGATTCGATGCGCTGGGTTATGATGCTTCAGATGGCGACTTCCGTTTTATTTCTGATTTTCATTATTCCGGCGCTGATCTCGCTTTTCAGTGCCAATACAGACCCGGAAAGTGCACCGGAAGGAAGATGATTCTAAATCAGCGAATCGTAGGATTGTCGGAGGCTTCTTAAAAAGCTCGACCGCTCGGACATTTGTGCTGGTCCATAGATCATGGTGTTTGGTGGATAAGGGGGTTTCCGGTCTCGGCGTCATGCTCGCCGTGACGAAGCTCGCGGTGCCGATCGTCGCGCCAGCGCGTGCGCTTAGAGGTGCGGCCAATGCCTGGATTAAAGCAGTTCCAAGGATCCAGGTTCTTGTAGTGATTAATCAAAGCCGACTTTGCGTAGTACAAATGGCCGAAGTTGTGCTCAGCTGGGAATTGTGCGCCACGCGCGTCTAACAATCGCCACATCTGGTGTTCTAGTTCGAGGGTGTTGTGCCCTTTTCTCACAATGTAATCCTGATGGAAGACATGACAGAAAAAGTGCCCGTAATACAGCTTGTGGAGAATCGGACTCGCTATTTCATCCGGTAAGGTTTCGAACCAGTCCCGGTCATTGCGTCTGAGCGCCACGTCGAGCGCGACCATGTCCTCGACCTCACGGTGATGTACGGCACGGTAGCGGACCCCAGCGCCGGCGGCAACGAAGCGGTGGAGGAAGGCCTTTTCGCCTTCGTCATCCGTGCATTCTAAGAAGTCGCCTTGTGCCGAAGGAAAGATCGATTCAAGAAATCGCCGGGCATCGCGGATACCGTCGCCCGACATTTTGAGGAGCAGGTGATGCGCGTATTTGTCGCGATAGTCTTTCAATTTCCTGGGTAGATGGTTGGGAAAGATCCGGCTGATCCTCTGCATAATTTTGTCGCTCAGATTGCCCGGAATAAACTTCAGGCGGTTCGCCAGGGCGTCGAACCGACCCTTGAGAGCAAACAGCCTGGGCAGCCAGTCGCCGCCCAGATACCGGATTGTCAAAAAGGTGTCCTTACCGTACGTTTCGGCGATATCGAACGCACCGCGGTGCAAGTATTCGGCGTAAATAGGCAAATCCTTGAAATGGGCTAGCATGTGACAGCGGATTTCGGTGAGCTCGCTCGGATCATTCGTTCCGATATAGAAGACTTTGGTCTGATCCTCTTTGACAAACGTATCGAGGCGAACGGCGAAGATCATGACCTTCCCGGCGCTACCTGAGGCTTCGAAGAGGCGTTTCGGATCTGCGTTATAGCGTGCTGGGGTATCCGCAGCCAAATCGCGAACGTGTTGCGCATACTCGTGATCTGAGGCGGAACGACTCGAGTTGTACTCGACGTCCGATTCCGTAAAAGCATCACGATCGAGTATGTCCAGGATCTTTTCGGGATCATTACCAAGGTTGACCCCGAGATGATTTACGAGATGAATCGCGCCACTCTCATCGATACGGGCGAAAAGCGCGAACTGTGTATAGGCTGGTCCGCGACGAATAAGGGCGCCCCCGGAATTGTTGCAGATACCGCCGAGTACCGAGGCGCCGATACACGAAGATCCAATGACGGAGTGCGGTTCGCGCCCCAAGGGCTTCAGGGCCTTCTCGAGCTGCAAGAGAGTGGAGCCTGAATGGCAGATTACCTGACGTCCTTCCTTGATCAGGCGGATTCTGGCAATGCGGAGCGTGCTCACGATAACGATGTCGCGATCATAGTCGCTCTCGTCAGGCGTCGAGCCCCCGGTAAGGCCGGTATTGGCAGCCTGCATGATGATGATCTTGTTCGACGCGACGCAGGCTTTGAGTACTCTCCATTGCTCGACAAGGTTGCCGGGCCGAACTACAGCCAGAGCCGGGCCGTTCCCAAATCGGAAGCCCATACGGTAGCGGAGAGTGCTGTCGGGCTTTGTCAGCACGTGGCGAGGACCGACGATCGCCTTCAGTTGCTCGATGAACCGCGGGTTGTCAGGCCTTGCGTCGTTGCTCGATTGGATAACGACTGGGATGCTTGCCATAGAAGCCGCTCCTTGTCTTCCAAAAGCTCATTGACACTTGAACGCATTCGGAGAATTGGTAGGGGGTCATGCCATTGGGTGTGATGGTAGCATTCCTTCATCGCGTTTGGCATTTTCGGAGGCGGACTACTAAGTCGCAAAGGGTCATCCTGGCCGAGTCACACGCAACCCGAAGTTATGAATACAGGCGTGTCCTTCGACACGCCTGTGCTGGGATATGAACCTTTGTCCCGACCGCCATCTCTTGCCTCTTTCTAACCTCGTCCGACGTTGCATCTCTGAGACACTACAGGTTGCGCTTCGATCCAAATCAGGCCTCCCATATTCAGAGCCCGCGAGGTTACGTTCGTGGCGATTCTTTCGAAAAAATGCGTATTTCCTCGCCCACAATCACAGATGGTCGCGGCAGATCAGAAACCGGTGCCCTTTGGCAGCGCGAATGCCACAATGCTTGCACCCGAGGGGACACCCTTCGACTTCCCGCCTCCAGCTACAATTACGACAAATTGACGTCCGTGGACCTCGTAAGTTGATGGCGTGGCATTTCCTGCCGCGGGCAGCGTTGCTTCCCAGAGCAGCTTGCCGGTATCCTTGTCGAATGCGTGGAATTTATTGTCGAAATTTGTTGCCGCGATGAAGAGCAGCCCTCCCGCGGTCACCACCGGTCCACCGTAATTCTCTGTTCCGGTATTCTTCATGCCCTGGGCGGCAAGTTCCGGATATTCCCCCAGGGGACATCTCCAGGCGAACTTTCCAGTGTCCAGATTGATGGCAGTCAATGTGCCCCAAGGTGGTTGAATAGCGGGGTATCCGTCACCATCGAGAAATTTGTGATATCCATCGCTCACATACTTCGGGTCGGTGGAAGACGGACCCACGCTCTTCGCGCTCTTGTCGACGCCGGAGTAGACGTAGTCCACAACAGCACTCATCTCGTCCTCTCCCAGACGTTCAAACCCCGGCATTCTGCCGGCGCCGTGAGAAACCAACGTAGAAACATCACTATCAGAGTAGCGGCTGCCGAGTCCCATCAAGGATGGAAACTCCGGCGGCGTGCCTTGCCGGTCGGCTCCATGACAGGCGGCGCACTCGCGGAGATAAATGCTTTTCCCGCTGGTCGTGGCGGTTCTAGGTGGCGGCTCAAACAGGCGCAAAATCCAAGCCATCTCATTCGCATTGACGTACAAAAGGTGCGTCTCCGGATCGAAGGCAGCACCGCCCCATTCCGCTCCCCCATCGAAGCCCGGGAATATGATCGTGCCTTCTCGGCTTCCCGGTACAAACTGCCCGTCACTGCGGAGCCTGGAAAAGCGTGCCAGCACTTCCTCGTGGGCTTGAGGAGTCCGCTGCGTCAACATATCTGCAGTAAGCTTCTGACGTGCGAAAGGCTCCGGCACGACCGGAAGGGGCTGGCTGTCGGCTGTAACTTCCCCCTCTAGATCGGACTTTGGATACTTCCTGTACTCAATAGGGAATAGCGGAGCGCCCGTCTCTCGCTCAAACAAATAGACGTAGCCCGATTTCGTAGTCTGTGCGACGGCATCCAACGGCCGGCCGTTGCGAAATATGGTGACCAAGCTTGGAGGAGCAGGCAAATCGCGGTCCCAGATGTCGTGGCGGACCGTCTGAAAATGCCAGACCCGCTCGCCAGTCTCGGCTTTCAGGGCAATCACCGAATTCGCGAACAAGTCATCGCCAGCACGGTCGGCTCCATAGAAATCAGATGCGGCAGAGCCGGTCGCAGCGAACATCAAGCCGCGATTTACGTCCAGAGATAGCCCGGCCCAATCATTGGCTGCGCCGCTATAGAGCCACGCGCCCTTGGGCCACGTGTCACTACCAAATTGGCCAGGATGAGGAATGGTATGGAACGACCATCTCAGTTTTCCACTGCGGACGTCATAAGCTCGAATATTGCCAGGGGAGTCAGGAAGCGTCTCAGCCATACTGCTTCCAATGATCAACAGCTCCTTATAGACGATACCCGGGCTCGTCATCGTAACCCAGTTCTTTGGCTCGCGCCCTAAGTTGTCGCGCAGATCGATTCGGCCAGCATCGCCGAAATCTCCGACTGGCTTTCCGGTTTGTGCGTCCAGAGAGTAGAGATACTGGCGAACGGCAACGAAGACGCGTTGCTCTTTTCCATCCGACCAGTACGTAACCCCTCGGCTCCGCATTTTGCCAACTACGCGCATTCCGACGTTCGGATCGAAGCGCCACAACAATCTGCCGGTAGCTGCGTCGAGCGCGACTACGTTTATTTTCGGCGTCGTCGCATAGAGCACTCCATTTACGACGATGGGATTGCACTCGTTTTCAGAAGCAGGAAATGAATCGCCAGAATCGAACGTCCACGCGACCTGCAACCGGTTTACGTTATCGCGATTGATTTGGGTCAGCTTCGAGTAGCGGATACTCTCAGGTCCGCCCGAATATACGTTCCATTCCCGGTCATGCCCTCCCTGCAAATGCGCATCTGGAGCTCTTGCATTGCTGTTCTGAAATACCGCCAAAAGAAAAACCAAATAGATTCTCACCGCTTGGAAGAAATGGAGAGTCGAGCTGAAGCGGCGAGGGCTGTGATACTTCAGCAATTTTTTCATCCCGAGATAGATTCCTTTTCCCGAATCCTTTAATCGCACTTAATCTCAACCGCTTATTCCAGTCCGTATGCTTCAATAGCCGCTTTCGAAAATACCCATTCCTGCTCAGAGGGAGACAACGTGGCAATGGCTCGCTGGACGGTGCTTACCCAGCGTCCATAGGTGGAAGCCAAAGTCAGCACTGGCCAGTCAGACCCGAACATCAACCGCTTAGGTCCGAAGGCCTCCAGAACCACGTCCAGATAGGGCCTCAGGGTCTCATCGGTCCACGCATCCCACCATGCCTCGGTCACCATGCCCGACACCTTGCAGTAGACATTTTC
>WNEZ01003712.1_pt1 | contig 13173 bp, 12 predicted proteins | sample 5400521 | NCBI WGS metagenome assembly WNEZ01 (sample SAMN13153339, study PRJNA577476) | soil metagenome | isolation source: 120 cm saprolite under Douglas fir tree site 2 hole 1 replicate 1 | place: USA:California | collected 2015-04-18 | reverse complement strand
TGTCCAGCCGCGTCCTGAGCAGCGCCAGCAGCTGCCCGGCCGACCTGCCGGTCGCGCAGACCAGGTAAATATGGCCGAACTGCCGCTCGTAAGCCTGGTTGCCCGCCGCCAGCGCCCGCAGCGTCGCCTCGTCCGCGCTCGCAACGCCGGCCTGTTCCCGGCCCGGCCAGTGCGCCGGGGCACTTTCCGCCCCGGCGCTGTCCGCCCGGGCGCTATCCGCCGCCCCGGCGCTATCCGCCGCCCCGGCGCTATCCGCCGCCCCGGCGCTGTCCGCCGCCCCGGCGTTGTCCGCCCGGGTGACGGCCCGTTCGCCGATCCTCGGATGCCCGGCCAGCGCGGCGCGCAAATCGGCGGGCTCCAGCACGGCAACTGCCCGGTCGGCCCGCCGCAGCAAGTCAGCGAAGGAAGGGTACGGCCGGCCGGCCGCGACGGCCTCGGCCCAGCGTTCCGACGCGCAGCACTGCAGCAGCGCCCGGCCGGCCTCGTCGCCGGCCAGAACGTTGAACTCCGCCAGCAGGTCGTGCCCGTCCCCGGCCGGACGGGGTTGCCAGGCGTTCATGAACTCGGCGGACTCTTAAAAGTGGCCAGCACGGTGTAACTGCAGCACGGCGTCCTGGCCGACCGCACTTCCGCGGTGCTCGGCTGATAGGCCCACATGTGCCCGCCGGGCCCCTGGTACAGCAGCCACGAGCCCTCAGCAGACCACGCCACGCTCGCGTCGACGAGCGCAGCCCACGGGACTGGCGTGCGCCGGGGGCGAGGGCCGCTGAGGCCTATGACATAGAGCCTCTCGCTGCCCTGGCTGGTCGGACGGAGCTTCGTTTCCGCGGCGATCGTCCCGTTGCCTGGCGCGATTGGCTCGCCCCGGTAGAAACCGTCGGGAACCCATCCGGCGGTACCAGGCGGCATTTTGAGCGAGACCAGCCTGCCGGTGACCACGTTCAGGATCCGCAGCAATCTGCAGAGGTTATAGCCCATGTTCGGGTCGTTTTTCGCATGCAGCGCCGTCACATCGATCTTGCATCCGGTGCCGTAGGCGACCAGCCGGGCGTCGGCTGCGAGCCCATAGTCGGAGAACCGGGAATGGGGCAGCCACCGCAGCGCCGCGCCGGGTTTCCACAGCGCCAGGCCGTAATTCAGGCCCTGCCGCACCTCCAGCAGCAGCCCTCCGTCCGTTCCCTCGATCAGCGAAGCCCCCGCTGGCAACATGATCTTCGGGCCGAGCCGGCCGCCGGCAACTGGCACGGACCGGACGCTGACCGGGCCCCGCCCTAGCACGCCGCCGCGGAAGTACTCAAGCCAGATCTGGCCAGGTGTCGCTGACCTTGCGAAGAACGGCGTCTTCCCGAGCACCCGCGGCCTGCCTTCGAGACTGGCACGGATGACGGCGGTTCCGTTGCCCACGTAGACAAGCCAGCGGCCGACTGGAACCGCATACGGCTGGAAGTCGCCACCCTCGATACCCGGAATCTGGTGCCGCACGAATCGCCCGGTGGTCAGATTGTCTAGGTAGGCCGGCGGGCCACCGCTGGGCGTGAAAAGGGGATAGCCGACCGGCCACATCAGCACTGTGGTGTCGGTGCTTGCCGGGATAGGACCGGGTACCCGCGAACGGGCTGAGTGGCTGGCTGCGGCTTCGGGCCGCCGCTGGCCCGGCCGCCGCGGCTGGCTGGGCCCGTGCAGGCCGACGAACGCGCCGAGCGTGCCAGCCAGCACGGCCAGCGCGGCCAGGCCCGTCGCCGCGTATCGCCTGCGCTGACGCCGGCGCGCCTCCCCGATGACCGCCTCGATCTCGGCACCAGTGCCTGGTGCAGGGACAACCACGTTGGTCTGCACGGACTGCCGCCTCCTACGAGACCTGCGCGATGATCTCCGCCAGCTCCTCCGGCCGGTACCCGTGGTGCCGGGCCAGCGCGACAAGCTCGCGGGCCTTCGCCACCACGGCGCTGCGCTCCGGCCCGATGCCGCTCACCGTCACGCCCCGGCCGCGACGGAACTCGACAAGCCCCTCGTCCCGGAGCGTGCGCAGCCCGCGGAAGACGGTGTTGGCATTGACGCCGAGGACGGCAGCGAGATCCCTGGCGGGCGGCAGCCGCCGGCCGGCCGGGGCCTCGCCGTCAGCTATTGCGCGCCGGATCGCCGCCGCGACCTGCTCATGAAGCGGCACCGGGCTTGAGTGATCAATCTTGACTGTACCGTTGATGCTACTCACATTGGCATAATACAGTGTCCGGCGAGGAACGGGGCAACCGCGCCTGGCCGGCCCACGAGCCGGTGCCTACCCGGCAGCAAGATCAAGATCAGCTATTACGCAGCCGACGCCGGCCGGCTGCCCGCGCCAGCCGTCACCTGGCCGGGGCCGGTGTCGCCTCGCCCTCCGCCCGCACTGTCCTGCTGGCAAGCAGCCAGTAGGCGGACCGGCAGGTGCCGGGGGGCGGGTTCGGCACGGCCGTGCTCCGGGCGTTTGTGACGTACTCCACCAATCCGCCTGCACGGCTGGTCCGAACCAGCGAATGAGATGCGGAATCAAGCGCCACCGTCATGCTCGTGCCCGTCATCGCAGCTCCTCAGGGGCGAGCTGCGGGTGCGGGCACGAGCAAGGACGGCAGCAAGGCCGGCCAGGTCGCCCGCCAGCGCTGGTCCTGCGGGACTCCAGGGACCCGCCGCCGGTCCGCCCCGCCGCCAGCGCGCCCTCGCCGATGCAGTGCCCGGTGCAGGAACGGCCCCCCCGCGGGTCCGCTCTGTTATTTACTGTGGTGAAACCAAGTTGAACCTGAGGATAATCTCGCGGTCGTACGATTACTCCCGGGTTTCACGTCCGCTTCCTCGGCGGCGATCCTGAGACAGCCTGGCGACGGCCGGGCTAGCTCATTCCGCATCATTCCGCCAGCCAGACCAGGGCCGTGACCCTGGACCTGATGACGCGCGCTGCGCGCCGGTAGCGCAGCCGCCTGATCCGGCTCCGGTCCGGGCCGAACACGAAGATCCCTGCTCCCTGCTCGGCGGCGACTTCCAGCATTGCCTGGATCGGATGGAAGCTCTTCACCCGGAGCCTGGTCACGTCGACTCCGAGCGAACGGGCGAGTTGCGCAGGCGCCTGCAGCGAACCTGCCAGCTCCGGGGGATAGGGGAGATCGTCGTAACCCAGCATTGCCGACAGCGGTAAGGGCGCGCGCTCCACGAAGTTGGCGACGATCAGGCGCTGCCCGAGCTCGACAGCCGAGTCGACGGCGAAGACCACCGCGGCCTGATCGAACGGAACATCCATCGTTGCCAGCAGCACCGGGCGGCCCCGGGCGCCGGCAGTCAGCGGGGCAGCCCGCGGCGGCTGGTGCTTCAGGGTCCGCATGTCATGTCACTCGGGGCGGAGTTTCCACTTGCGAAGGCTCCTGGCCTGCTCTCTGACCTGCCGCCGCCACCGGGGCATGTAGAAGATGAACCAGAAGCTCATCGCGATCGGCAGCAGCAGCAGGATCCGGATTCCCACCACCGGCAGGAGCGCCCCGATCGGGACGACGATGGCCAGCGCCATGCCGATCACCGAAAGCCTGAGCCGCCGCATGTCCTTCATGATCCCCCAGTACTCATCCGCCGGGATCTGGTTCGTGTTCCAGCCACGCCGGCAGGAGCGGCATTCCCACCGCTCGCCGTACGAGACATAGCCGATCTCGCCGCAATCGCAGCGAACAGTGATCTGAGCACCGCGCACGACCGCAGTCTAGGCGCTCGCCAGCTGAGCGAACAGGCCTGACGGCACCCGAGCCCGGGCTGGACGGTGCCGGGTGGGGACGGGCCAGGCGGACGGCGGCATGCCGCGGCGCGCGCGGCGCACGGTCAGCACAAGAGGTAACAGGACCGTCACGCAGCTAGGACCGATATAGACACGGCGGATCAGGCGTGCTAAACAACGTTTACCTGGGGTGAACGGAGGTGCCCAGATGGCTGAGGCGTTTGTTGAAGAGCGGCAACTGCTCAAGGCGCTCCGCTGGTGGGACGGGTTCGTGATAGCCCTGTGCAACCCGGGCTTCCTCTTCGCGTCGCTCGGGTTCTCGATGGGAGCGCTGGGCACCTGGGGGGCGGTGCTGCTGTGGGGGATCTCGGCCGGGGTCGGCATGCTGCAGACCTGGATCTACGCCGAGAGTGCCTCCATGTTCCCGGACAAGCCCGGCGGGATTTCGCTGTACGCGCACGAGGGCTGGCGAGGAAGGTTCTCGCTGGCCGGCCCGATCGGCGCCTTCGGCTACTGGATCGGCTGGTCCGTCGTCCTGTCGATCTTCGGCAAGGTCATCGGCGACCTGATCGTGGCGCAGTGGTTCCCGAACTCTACCTGGTCGTGGTTCGACGGCCGAGTGCACCTGGGGCTCCCGCACATCATCGCGATCGGCTGCATCATCCTCGTCTGGCTGCTCAACGTCTTCGGGATCCGGCCCGCAGTATGGATCTCCTACGTGACGGGCGCCGGGCTGATGGTGCCGCTGGCGATCTTCATCGTGGTGCCGTACCTGAGCGGGAACTGGCACAGCTCCAACATGACATGGGCGCTGCACGGCTTCGGCGGCTTCAAGCTCGCGATGGTCTACCTGTTCCTGATGGGCTGGTCGGCGTATGCCGCCGAGGTGTGCGCGACCTTCGCCCCCGAGTATCACGACACGAGGCGGGACACGACGATCGCGCTCCGTTCGGCCGCGACATTCACCTTGCTTGTGTTCCTGCTGTTCCCGCTCGGCCTGGGCGGAGTGACCGGTGCGCCGAGCACGGCGACCGCCGAAGGCCAGTTCTACGTGCCGGCGTTCGCGAAGATCGTGGGCAGCGGCGCGGCCAGCTTCATACTTGTGCTGCTGATCGGCAGCCTGTTCCTCTCGATGATCTCCTCGACCGCGGACGGGTCACGCGCGCTGTACGGGATCGCGCGCGATGACATGACCGTGAAGCAGCTCTTCCACCTCAACCGCTTCCACGTCCCGGCGCGGGCGATGACCGTCGACCTCGTCGTGAACGTGCTGCTTGTGCTGTTCATTTCCAGCAACCTCGCCATCCTGTACATGAGCAACATTGGCTATGTCCTGGCCCACTTCTTCGCGCTGACCGGTTTCCTGCTGCTGCGCAGGGACCGGCCCAACTGGCCGCGGCCGATCAAGGTGGGATCGATCTGGGTCGGGATCGCCGCGGTGCTTGCCGTGTTCAACGCCGTCCTGATCGGTTTCGGAGTCGCGAATCCGTCGCTCACCGGCTACGGGAACAGCACTGACATGTTCATCGGCGTAGGTGTCCTGGTCGGTTCGGTGCTGCTGTTCTTCTACCGGCGGGTCGTGCAGGACAAGTCGCGGATCACGTTCCGCGAGGAGGTGCCGGACATGCCGTCGGCCGCGCAGATGGCCCTGCTCCAGCAGGAGGCAGTGGTCACCGCCGACTGACGCCGCGATCCGGGTCAGCTCCAGGGGAACGGCGAGTTGCTGGTCGGGTGCAGCTCGCCGGTGCGGTAACGGGCGAACCGGAAGGGTGCCAGTAGCCCCTGCGGCTGGCCGAGTAGTTCCTTTGCGACCAGGGCCCCGACGCCGATCATCTTGTACCCGTGATTGGAGTCGGCGACGACGTACGCGTTCTGGCGGAACACGTCGAAGACCGGGAAGCTGTCCGGGGTGAACGCGCCGATCCCGCCGGTCGGCTCGTGCCGGTAAAGATCACGCTTGCCCTCGAAGCGCTTGTGACAGTGCGCGAGCGCGGAGGTCCACATCCGGACGAAGTCCTCCCGCACCGTGTACTCGGGGTTCTCCGGGCCGTACGGGTCGACGGCGACCTCTCCGGCCGGACGGTCGATGACATACGGCGACGTGCCGCCCTGCACCCCGCCGAAGTAGAAGTCCGGCTTGTAGTAAATCCCCCACATCTCGTCGGTGACGAGGCTGCCGTCTGTATCGTCATAGAGCGGCTCGCTGGAGTCGACGTGCACGACGGGCGGCGGCGAGCCCGCGTTGTCGGTGAACTCACCCGGGTCGACGGCGAGCGTCCCTTCCTGCAGCGCCCAGTAGGTCCACATCTGCCGACCAGCATGTACGCTGCCGTCCCGGCCGGTGACCGGGATCAGGCCGGGCAGGTCCAGCATGGCCCACAGATCGCGGATCCACGGGCCTGCCGCGATGACGAGCTGGTCACATCCGATCTGGCCCTGGTCGGTCTGCACCGCTGTCACCGCGCCGCCATCGGCCGCTGCGCCGGTGACCCGCACTCCGGTGATGATCCGCACCCCCTCGGCCTCGGCCTTCGCCGCCAGGCCGCGCAAGGAGCGGATGTTGTTGGCGTAGCCGCCCTTGCGCTCGTGCAGGATCGCGGTGGTACCTGGTGCCTGCCAGTCGTCGAACATGCCGAGCATGTAGGCGCGGCAGTCGCGCTCCCCCTCGATGAGCACCGACGGGTAGCCGATCGCCTGCTGCTCGGCGAAGATCTTCGCGACGTTCTCGTGCATCACCGGCGGAGCGATCTGCAGGTAGCCCACCGGATGGTAGGCGAATGCCGCGGGATCCGATTCCCAGACCGAGACCGAATGCGCCATCAGCTCGCGCATGGCCGGCTGGAAGTAGTTGTTGCGGACGACGCCGCAGGCGATGCCGGACGCGCCGGCCCCGACGTCCCGCTTGTCCAGGACGACGATGTCCGCGCCGCCGCCACGGTGCCGGGCCCGGAGTTCCCTGGCCAGGTGCCATGCCGTGGACAGCCCATGGATCCCTGCCCCGACGATCACGTAGCGGCTGCTGGCGGGAATCATCGGCTTGCCCCTCTCCGGCCTGGCGCGGCTGGCGCAGGTCCAGTAGTATTTCCCTTGAGGAAATACTATTTCCAATTAGGAGTATCTTACCTTGGCCAGGACCGGCATGCCAGCCACCCGTCAGGTGGCCGCCGTGCAGCGGGCGATCGCCATCCTCGACGAGCTCGCCGAGGCCAGGACGGAACTCGGGACCAATGAGATCGCCCGCCGCACGGGCATCAACGTGAGCACGATCTCGCGGATTCTCGCGACGCTGGTGAGCGGCGGCCTGGTCGAACACGTCACGTCCAGCGGCCGTTACCGCCTCGGCATCGGGGTGGTCCGGCTGGCCAACGCAGTGCACGAAGGGCTGGACGTCCGGTCGCTCGCCCGGCCGCATCTGGAGGAGCTTGGCCAGCGCACAGGCGAGACCGCGACGCTGTCGGTTCCCGGCGAGCACGAGGCGTTCACGCTCGACTTCGTGCCGAGCCCGCTCACGGTGCGCAGCGTAGCGGAGGTGGGCCGGACCAGCGTCGCGCACGCCACCGCGGTGGGAAAGGTATGCCTCGCCCACGGCGGCACGCTCCGTGACGGCCCGCTAGAGGCGTTCACCGAACGCACCATCGTGGACCGCGGGGTGCTCGCGGTGGAGGTGGCGCAGATCAGGGAACGCGGATGGGCGCAGGCGCTCGGGGAGCGGGAGGCTGATCTTAGCGCCGTGGCGGCGCCGGTGCTGAGCAAGACCGGAACCCTGGTGGCGATCCTGGGAGTCCAAGGCCCTGCGGAGCGCTTCAGCCCGCGCGCCATGCGCACCGCTGCGGAGTTGCTGACGGACAAGGCCTCGCTGATTTCCGCAATATTGTGACCGGCGGCTTGGTCATCGACATGACACCGATGCGCACGGTACGTGTTAATCCGAGGAGCAAGACCGCGCGCGCCGATGCCGGAGCCACGTGGGGCGATTTCAACCACGCGACGCACGCCTTCGGCCTGGCGACGACGGGCGGCATCATCTCGACCACGGGCATCACAGAGGCGAGCGCCGTGCTGCCCGAGGGCGCCGCTGCAAGCTCAGGGAATGCCTTCCTGCCCGGCGAGACCTACAACGGATAGCGGCAGGCAACAGCGCGTGGCCGACCCCTTGCGGGCGCGGCGCCGGCCACTTAGGGTGGACCGCGTTCACTGCGAAGAGACGCCAACGGTGCGGGAATGCACGCAGCCTGCGAGTGGCCCGACGGGCAGCGTCCCCCTGGTGACAGATCCGGCCGACAACGACACAAGGGGTTCCCGTGGCTCGTGATCCCAAGTACGACGTGCTCTTCGAACCGGTCCAGATCGGACCGAAGACTCTGCGGAACCGCTTCTATCAGGTGCCCCACTGCATCGGCGCCGGCTCGGAGAAGCCGGGCATGCAGGCCTTCCACCGGGGGATCAAGGCAGAGGGAGGTTGGGCCGCGGTCTGTACCGAGTATTGCTCGATCAGCCCCGAGTCCGACGACACCATGCGGGTCTCTGCGCGCATCTGGGACGACGGCGACGTCCAGAACCTGGCGGCGATGTGCGACCGCCTGCACCAGTACGGGGCACTCGCTGGCATCGAGTTGTGGTACGGCGGTCCGCACGCGCCGTGCCACGAGTCGCGCGACACGCCGCGCGGCCCTTCACAGATCGCGTCGGAGTTCGAGTCGAACATCTATCCGCGCTACATGGACTCCGACGATATCCGGCGCGTTCAGCGGTATTACGTCGACGGCGCCAAGAGGGCCCGTGAGGCGGGCTTCGACATCATCTATGTCTACGGTGCGCACAGCTACCTGCCGCTGCAATTCCTCTCGCCCTGGTCGAACAAGCGGACCGACTCCTACGGCGGGAAGTTCGAGAATCGAGCGCGATTCTGGCGGGAGAGCCTCGAGCAGGTCCGGGAGGCCGTCGGCGACGACTGCGCGATCGCTTCCCGTTTCGCGGTCGACACCCTGTACGGACCCGCGGGCGTCGAACTTGAGAAGGACGGCTACCGGTTCGTCGAGTACGTCGACCATCTCGTCGACCTGTGGGATCTCACCGTCGGCGACATCGCCGAGTGGGGCCAGAATGCGGGGCCGTCGCGCTTCTTCGAGGAGAACCACGAGAAGCCCTACACCGGCACCGTGAAGCCGGGCAATCACACGAACAAGCCGGTGGTCGGCGTCGGGCGGATCGTGAGCCCGGACACCATGTTGCACATCATCAACTCGGGCCAGTTCGACATCATCGGCGCGGCGCGTCCGTCGATCTCGGATCCGTTCCTCCCGCGGAAGATCGAGGAAGGCCGCGCCGACGACATCCGCGAGTGCATCGGCTGTAACCAGTGCATCTCGCGTTGGGAGATCGGCGGTCCGCCGATGGTCTGTACCCAGAACGCGACCGCTGGCGAGGAGTACCGCCGCGGTTGGCACCCCGAGCGGTTCCACAAGGCGCGCAACTCCGAGAAGGCGGTGCTCGTGGTCGGCGCCGGACCGGCCGGCATGGAGTGCGCCATGATCCTCGGAAAGCGCGAGATGTCCGCTGTGCACCTCATCGAGGCGCAAGGCGAGATCGGCGGCAACGTCAATTGGGTGTCGAGCCTCGGGCACTCCGACGGCAAGGAGAACATCTTCCGCGGGACCGCGCGGGGCCTCGGCGACTGGAAGCGGGTTGTCAACTACCGCCAGATCCAGCTCGACAAGCTGCGAAACGTGGAGATTCACACGAACGCCCGGCTCGACGCGGCGCAGATCCGCGAGTACGGCGCGGAGATCGTCGTCATCGCGACGGGCTGCCACTGGGCGAAGGACGGCCTTAACTCGGTGACCCACGACACCATCCCGGGCGCCGACGCGAGCCTGGAGTGGCAGCTCACGCCCGAGGATGTGGCGCTCAACCGCAAACCGGTTGGCCGAAGGGTCCTGATCCTCGAGAACGAGGCGTACTTCATGGGTGTGACCCTCGCGCAGAAGCTTGCCGGAGAGGGCCATGAGGTCTGGTTGCTCACCCAGCGTGGTGAGATCGGCAAGTATATGGAGTTCACCCTCGAGGCGCCGATGATGCACCGAGAGCTGCACCGCCTTGGCGTACATATCCGCCCCGAGACCCACGTGAACCGCTTCGAGCAGGGCCTGGTGAGCGCCTACAACGTCTGGGACCCGTCCCACACCGAGGAGATCGAGGTCGACTCGGTCGTGCTGTGCACGGCACGAGTCTCCGACGACCAGCTCTACCACGAGCTGAAGGCCGACCCTGCCGCGCTCCAGTCCAACGATGTCGAGGCGGTGTACATGATCGGTGACGCCGCGGCGCCGCGGATGATGGTCGACTGCATCTTTGACGGCCACCGCCTCGCGCGCGAGATTGACAGCTCGGACCCGTCGGTTCCGCTGCCGTTCATCCGGGAGCGCCGGCTCTGGGGCAGTGTCGACAACATGTCCTACGAGAGTCAGCTGATGAACTCCTCCGACATGGACCCCATGCCTGCCTGAGCGACCCGGTCCGGCCGCGCCCTGCGTGAGCGCGCCCTGCGTAAGCGCGCCCTGCGTAAGCGCGCCCTGCGCAAGCGCGCCCTGCGCAAGCGCGCTCTGCGTAAGCGCGCCCTCCGTGAGCGCGCCCTGCGCAAGCGCGGCCCTACGTGAGCGAGCGGCCGGAGGTTCCACGACTGACGGAGACGAGGGCTTCGAGCCCGCCTGCAGGTCATGTTGATGTGGCGTCGAGGAGGAGCTGGGAGACCTCCTTGAGCTCAATCTCCGCAGCGTGACCCGAGGTCTTGATCGCGTCGTCGTACATCACGACATCCTTGGGGCACGCCACTATGAAGTAGTCGACGTCGCCGATGCCGGTCGCCTCGTCGATGCGCTGCTCACTGGGTCGCTGGCTTCCAGCCGCTGCGGTCTCCTTCATCCAGATCCGGCCGCCGCCCGCGCCGCAACAGAAACTATTGCTCTTGTTGCGAGGCATTTCCATCAGCTCGATTCCGCACCGGCGGATGAGCTCGCGCGGCTGGTCGTAGATCCCGTTGAGACGGCCGAGCGTGCACGGGTCATGGTAGGTACCGCGTCGGCCGAGCGGGTTGGTGATCTTCAGCCGGCCTTGGCGCACTAGCTCGAGCAAGAAGACCGTGTGGTGCACGACCTGGTCCGAGGTCCAGCCGGCGCCGAGCCTTGGGTACTCATTGCGAAGCGTGTTGAACGTATGCGGGTCGCTGGTGAGGATCCGCTCGAAATGGCAGCCAGACAGCGTGGCGATGTTCTCCGCGGCCAGACTCCGGAACAGGCCCTCCTCGCCGGCCCGGCGAATGTCGTTCCCGGCGGTTCGTTCCGCTTCGTAGATGCACCCCACATTCACCCCGGCCTGTTGCAACAGAGCGGCCAATGCCTGGCTGTTGCGCTGGTTACGTGGCTCCATGCTTGCGTAGTCGCCGAGGTACCAGAGCACATCGACGGGCGTCTTGCGAGCGTCAGGCAACGCGGTCTCGAGCCCCTTGGCCCATCGGGACCGCTTGCGCTTATGCTCGCCGAAGCTGTTTCCGCTGGAGTACACGGCTTCGAACACCGACTGCAGCGGACTGTCGATCTCGCCCTTCTCGACCAAGTCGCGGCGGAGGAGGTTGATCACCGGCACGTGCTCGATGCCCACGGGGCAGATATCGACGCACGCGTTGCACTGCATGCACGACCAGACCGTCTCGGGTGCCAGTACGGCGGGCACGATGGCGCCGGCGAACCCGGCGCTCTGCGCTTCACGCAGGTCCAGGATCAGGTCGCGGGGGGACAGCGGCATGTTCGACGCTCGAGCGGGACACACTTCGTGACATTTGCCGCACTTGGTACAGGCGTCCAGGTCTACCCGGTGGGTCGGACTGAAGTCAGTCAGGGTGGCATATCCGGCCTCTGGCTGGTCGGGTAGCCTGCGGCTCACGGTCTCGTCTCGGGCGGCCACCGCCGTGGGCCCGGTCAGCATGTGCATTGCCTTGGTGAACGGGATGGCCGCCACAAATCCCAGCGCGACGAGGGCGTGCAACCACCAGGTGACGTGTCGCAGGGTGTCCGCGGCTGATCCGCTCACGCCGACGGCCCGCAGCGCGCTACCCATCAGGTACCCGGCGGGTGACCATACTTCGAACGTCGGAAGATTGATGGCAATTCGAAAAGCCTCCAGCAGGAAGCCGGTCGCCCCGAGGTAGAGGAGGGCCCACAGAAAGACCCAGTCATCCAGCCGGTAACGCGAGCGCTTCGCAGAGACCGGACGGCCGTCCACGCGTGTGTAGTCCAGCCGAACGTCGTCGGCCCGGGCGCGGCGCAGGCCCAGCATCACCAGCCCGGCCAGCATCGCGGCGCCGAACACGTCCAGGAATAGCGAGTACCACTCGTAGAACCCATTGCGCCAGAAGTCCCACCCGAGCGGCTTCGCGATGTGGTCCTGGATGGCCAGGATGGTGGTTCCAGCGAACAGGACCAGGAACCCGTAGAAGACGAAGGCGTGCGCGATCCCGACCAGACCGGATCTCCGGCTGATCCAGGAGTGGGTGAGGATGATGCGCAATCCTCGGCCGAATTTCAGGCGTCGCCCACCTATCCGCGCCAGCTGGTAGCGGCGGAACAGCCGGTAGCAGCCCCAGATAAAGACAGCCGTCGACACGGCGCTGAGGACGTAGAACAGCGCCACTTCCCAGTGCATCATGCCTAGGAAGATCGTCCGTGTAGGGGTTCGTGCCACGCCGTGGTTCCTTAAGGAGTCAGTGGGGCCCATCACTGCTGCCACTGGAGGTGACCGCCCGCCCAGGTTCCCGCCTTCACGCGAGCCACCTCCGATCGGACCGCTGGACACCGGCGCGCCCGCCTCATCGTCTCTCACTTCCGCCGCCGAAGGTCGTCGAGGGCCGGCCTTCGGGATTGGGTCCGTAAACGTAAAGCATGCGAGCGTACTCAGGAGCGTGGTAGGAGGCAGGCAGACCTGCAGGGACGCGGATTGTGTCGCCGGGCCCACCTTCGATGGTCAAGCCGTCGCATTCGACGATCAGCGTGCCCGCGAGGACATAGTTCACTTCGTCGTGAGGGTGACAATCTCCCCATCGCGAGGCCCGGAGTTCCCAGACGCCCATGGCCAGCTGCGGCCAGCCGGACGCGGGTGCGGGCAGGATAGGCCAGCAGTCGGGCACGGCGGATGGGCCGCCTGGCGAAGCCTCGCCGGCTGGCAGCGACCGACCTCGAATGAGTGTCGCCCGGTCCCGATCATTCACAGTCCTCGTCATCCTCTCGCTTCAGGCCACGGAAGCCTGTCATGGACGGATCAACCGGTTTGCCTGTGGACGGCCCTGCCTTGCACAAGCAGCACGGAGATAGCTAGCACTGCTCGGCGTCAGCATGCGGAACCTTATCTGCTAGTGAAGCACTGGCGGATGAGAGGATGCAGCGGATGCCTGG
>WNEZ01003709.1_pt1 | contig 13176 bp, 9 predicted proteins | sample 5400521 | NCBI WGS metagenome assembly WNEZ01 (sample SAMN13153339, study PRJNA577476) | soil metagenome | isolation source: 120 cm saprolite under Douglas fir tree site 2 hole 1 replicate 1 | place: USA:California | collected 2015-04-18 | reverse complement strand
GAGGCGGGATTTACGATGATCGAGTTGATGATCGTCATTACGATCATTCTCATCCTGATTGGGATGGCGGCGCAGAATTACGGCAAAACCGTGCAGCACGCGCGCGAAACAACATTGCACCATAACCTGCAGGTCATGCGGCAGTCGATCGATAACTACACATTGGACAAACAGGCCGCGCCACAATCCTTGGAAGATTTGGTGCAGGCCGGGTACCTGCGCAAGGTTCCGGTGGACCCGATTACCGGGGCGGCGGACTGGGTGCCGCAATATGATAGTTTTGTGTTGAGCCCGGATCAAACGAGTACGGGGATGATTGACGTTCATTCGAATTCGCCCCGGGTTTCGCCTTTCGAGAACACGCCTTACAACGAGTGGTAGCGGAGCCCTGCCTGATTGACAAAATCATTGCGCCAGTTTGCCTACACCTTGCCCTGATTTGACGGAAGCGCGCACGTCCGATATAGTGGGTGTGCGGGGTGGAGCAGCCTGGTAGCTCGTCGGGCTCATAACCCGAAGGTCGTCAGTTCAAATCTGACCCCCGCAACCAATTAAGTTGTTAAGCAGCAAGGGCTTCCGATACTCCAACCGGAAGCCCTTTTCCCTTCTGGAAGCGAATTGTGCACGTTCTGTGCACGTTCTCGAAAAACCTAGGCGCTAAGCCACGAGGACTGATATAAATTCGCAGTGTGACAATCAGAACAAAAGAACCAGAACCCCCCGAAGGCTTCCCACCGGTCCGGCTGTTCCTCGACGACATCGAAGAAATAGTTCGTGCTCTGGTCGATGCCCACAAGAAGTCGAATCCATCAGCGCCACACGAAGACGCCAAAATCAAAGTCACATTCGCAATCAAGGATCAAGTCTGTGACGAAGTTGGGGAACTGCCCAAGATTGTGAAAAAAACAAACGAACTGTCGATCCAGTTAGAAAGTGAAACGGTGGTTGCCTCAAATTTTCTGAGATTTAACAGGTTCGGCAGCACGCTAGACGCTTACGTCCTTACCGAGGAAGAACATCGCAGGCTATTCCATAAACTCGCGCCAATTTTTAAGAGACGGAATCTCCGGTTGCGCACGGTCCTGTGGGCCCATAACATGCTTCTCCTCGGAGTCCTCTTCTCATCGTGTTTTGTCGCTATAGGCTTAGCTTTCATCTTCATGCTCAAGCATGCGCCAGCCACCCAACCAATGCGAAGTATGGTGGTCGCACTCCTAGTAGGAGCGGCCATCATCTCGTTCAGGGCAGGCTTGGCGATTGGCACCTGGCACAGCGTTATCATCTTGCGCCACTCGTCCGAACAGTCTCCCCTCCGGCAAGAACTGCTACAAAAGTTTCCCTTGGTGGCCATGAGCACAGTCCTAACATTTCTCCTGACCCTGCTCGGCTTCTACCTCAAACACAAGTACTGGCCCTAGCGTTGTTCCGCGTTGACTTCTGCACAACGTAAGGGGTAGGTTTTCAGGGGCGAATGGGTTGTGCATAACGAAAACTCCATCCAGCGGTTTCCCGTCAAACGTCACATTGTTACTTCCCGGTCGCCTTCTTAACCCAGCCTCCAGTTCCCTTCCTCATGTCGCTGATTTCAATGGCATTCGTCACCGATGGGATTTACGGGATCCACACTCCGCCTGAATCAATCAGGACGAGCCAATTGGTTTTCAAGTCTCTTGATACTCAGGCAAGGTGGCGGGGGCGATGAGTTGAATCGTGAGCGGCTGATTCGAACCGCTTTGGAGGACTTTCCGAACCATCATGGACTAAAGGCCTTGAACGGCTTAACTGTTTCATAGCACAGAACTACTCTCCCACGAGCATTGTGAAAGCGTGGGCAGCCACACCCTGCGGGTAGCGTCGTGGACTTAGAACGAGGCTAGAAGTTTTCCTTGCACGGTACCTTCGCATCTCGATGATGGAGAGTTCGCCAGAAGCCAGTTCAAAGCTCGGTCCGGCCAGCCTGTCTCGACTTAGGAAGTCATCAAAGTTCGGGTCGTGGGGTGCTTGCCTACCGCCCAATGGGATCTACTCCCTGCAATCGCGACTTGTCGGAGCCACACACGCAAAGTGCGGGCAGGATTTTTGGAAGAAATTCGGGACCGTACAACACCGCGGAGGTTCACAGCGTTGGTGTCTGTGCTGTACTTTAGGCTGAGCGCATATGGTGTATCCTCGTTAGCCGGACAAGAACCCAAAAATGGAAATCCCGGTTTGTCTCGAACAGCGGAGTCGGGATGAGATATTGGTGGGTCAACCAAAATCAAACATTCCGCCAAGAGATCGCAGGTGGCTACCTCTGGTCTCCTAAGCGCAACGCCAATGGCGCGCGCAATCCATTCTACGAGTCGATGCGAGAAGTCTCGCCTGGTGACCTGATATTTTCCTTCGTAGATACTCGGGTCGCGGCTGTCGGAATCGCCAAGTCTTATTGTTGGGAGTGCCCGAAACCAATTGAATTTGGCTCTGTGGGGCAGAACTGGGAAAATGTTGGGTGGAGAGTGAACGTATCGTTTACTCAACTGCTGAACAAGATCCGCCCCAAGGATCACATGGGAGTGTTGAGAGAAGTTTTACCGGATCGCTATTCACCTCTCCAGCCTAACGGAAACGGAATCCAGTCAATCTACCTGACAGAACTCTCTGAGGACTTCGCGGAAGTCCTCGGCGGTTTGATTGGAGAAGAGGCTCGCTCACTGATCGCCGCAGCCGAGGCTTATGCCGCCGTTGAGAATGACAGAATCGTGACAGGCGACGAACTGGATGTCTGGGAGAGCAGGATCGAACAGCAAGTTGAGACTGATCCATCGGTGAATGAAACAGACCGAGAGGCAATTGTCCGAGCACGGCGTGGCCAAGGCCTTTTCAAGCAGCGTGTTATGCGAATTGAAACTCACTGCCGCATAACGGGTGTCGATAATCCGAGTTATCTTCTGGCTAGCCACTGTAAGCCCTGGCGAGATTCTTCAAATGAAGAGCGGCTCAACGGCGAAAACGGCCTACTTCTGACGCCTAGCATTGACCTTTTGTTCGACCGCGGATTTATCGGGTTTGAGGATTCCGGAAATCTCATTATCTCGCCGGTCGCCCACAAGCCTTCCTTGCAAAGGATGGGCCTCGAAACGAAGGGGACCACCAACGTCGGTACCTTTACTGATGGCCAGCGACAATTTCTTGAGTTTCACCGCAACGCCATTTTGCTGAGAGTCGCTCGATGAATTTCTTCGTCGCGGTCACTGATTACGATTGGTTCCAATTGCATGCGTCCAAGTCTTCTGTGGTTGAAGTAAATTTCTGGCGCCCATCTCCTGAGGCGTCATTCAAAGCTCTCAAGCCTGGTGAAATGCTGCTATTCAAGCTTCATTCGCCGCACAATTTTATAATCGGTGGCGGATTCTTCACCCGCTTTGTCCATTTGCCGATCTCGCTCTCATGGGAAGCTTTCGGAGAAGGCAACGGAGTTCGATCTCTTTCGGAAATGCGTGAAAGGATCGCGAAGTACAGACGGGTACCCATCGCACCGATGGAGAACCCAAAGATCGGTTGCATACTCTTGGCGGAACCATTCTTTTTTGAGGAAGCAGAATGGATTCCGGTACCCTCGGATTTCAGCCTTAATATTGTCCAGGGTAAAGGATACGACAGCGAAGACGGGACCACCGGAAAGGCCCTGTGGGGCGCGGTCACCGAAAGATTGGCGGCACGGGCTACGGCGAACCTTGACCCCGGCCCAGCGACTATCGCAGCGGTCCAGAGTATCCGCTACGGCGAACCCACGGTCGTTCGACCGCGACTCGGCCAAGGCACATTCAGAGTGATTGTGACCGACGTTTATGACCGTAGATGTGCGATCACGGGCGAGCGTACACTGCCGGTGCTAGAGGCTGCACACATCAAGGCTTACAGCGCGGGCGGTCCGCATGAACCCGAGAATGGTTTGCTTTTGCGAAGTGACGTGCACACGTTGTTCGATCAGGGATACGTGACTGTTGACGCGGATCAACTGAAAGTGGTCGTCAGTAGTCGCATTCGAGAGGAGTTTGAGAACGGGCGGGACTACTATCATCTCCACGGAAGAGCCATACGCCTGCCGCGCGAGAGTAACAGCTTGCCCTCACATGAATATTTGGCTTTCCACAACAGCTTGTTCCGCTAATCATTGCACTTTTCCAGTGTGTTCCAAGCGACTTCGAAACAAGTTCTCGGTGTTCTTATCCATGAAATGGACATAGCAGCCTTTCATGCCGCGCGTCAGAAGAACGCGGTAAGTGTTTTTTACCATTTGCGTGAATCTGTTGCCGGACCTCTTTACGACAGTGTCAAAGGACTTGGTCTTGTCTCCCTTCCAATCCGCAGCCTCGGGTACGTAGATTAAATCAGGTCCGAAGATGACGCCCACATAATCGAATTCGAATCCCTGCGCCGTGTAAACACAACCAATTTGATTCACGCCACCTGAGTCGTACGCCCAGAGGCTCTCTTTCGGGATGCCAGGAGCAAGGCTGCCCGAGTCGGATTTGGCGTTCCATGGTCGGACGTAATCGCCGATGGCTACGTCATCCACGAGTGTCCCGTTGGACCGGGGATTAGACCACGGCCAGCAAAAGCCTGCTGCCAGCCGAGCTGTAGATTTTTCTTCCAGCCTTTTCCTGATTGCATCCTCCAGGGCTTGGGGAGTGGGCATGATTCTAAAGTCGAACTCGTCGGCCTGATTCCACATCACATGTGGTGTGCGCTGAATTCCGAGGGTGTTGTTCACCCAACTGACGAACGCATCTGAGCCAGCGCAGCGGAACTGGGCTTCCAATTCAAATTCACAAACGTCGCAGTGGAGTTTTTCAGCTTCAGTCTTAATGTAGCCGGTCGAGCCGATCTCCCCCGGTCTCACAATCTGGTTGTCATCAATGAAAAACACAGATGTGCGACTTGCCTTTAACAACTCGTGGATCTGGGAGAGTTTGCTTTGCTTTACCTTTGGCGTGAATCGGTTGTTGCTAGTCTCTCGAATTCGGTGAGCCTCGTCGGCGATCATGACATCAATCACATTCGCGTCCGCGCCCATATAGCTGTTGAAGTAGCGCACTTGCGCAGCCCCACGGGTGCCAACGATTTCCCGAATAGTGGAGGTGAACGCACGAGAACCCGTCACGTAGTGCGCGTTTAGGCCCATCCCTGAGAGATCACCGAGCAAGTTCATGGCAATGACCGATTTCCCCGTGCCAGGGCCACCTCGCACGATAATGGCAACCTTCTTCCTGCTTTCGACACCGTCCTTGGCAGCTTCCACAACCTTGTCATAAACCACGAGCTGCTCGTCGAGTAACACGTATTCCGGCTTGCCCGTGATAAGTTTGGCGACATGGTCGAGCAGTTTCTTGCTGGGGCGGTACTTGCTCCGCTCTACTTTCGCCGAAACCTCGCCGCTATCGGCACCATGGATTCGTTCGTCTAGAAACGCAGTGAGATGCGGCACGTGATCGGCAGTGAAGACCGGAGACCGCCTAATCTGCTCTGCAAACTGCGGTAAGAAAAGAGGATCGTCCTTTATCGGGCTGTAGTTGTGCAGATAACAACAGGCATGTGCGCCGATTCCGTCTTCGCCCTGAAAAGCCGTGTGGCAATCGGTGAGATACGTCATGTACTGACCGACTTGGACGGAAGGATGAAGCACATCCCGGACACTGCCGCCGACGAAGGTCGCTACCTCGTTCTTGCCAGATGCTCCTTTGCAGCCGCTCCACTGCTTTAGCTCGATGATGACTGCGTTAGGCTCTTTCTTGCTGTCGTACCCGGTCACAAGGCAGTCAAGCCGCTTGGAGGTGAGTGGGAGTTGAAGTTCCAGCAAAAGGCCATGATCGAGCAAGCTTGCTGTTTGAAAAACTTGTGACACGGCGCGGAGAGAATTGTTCCAGGAATTCACCTCAGCGACTGGTGGCTGGTACCGAAATTCAAGAAAGAAGGCATCTCTTAGTTTCGTGGCAATGCGGTTGTAAGTTGAGTCTTCGATAAGGGATTGTGTGGTGCCGGAATAGAGGCGCATGCGTTATCAGTTCTTAGGCCGCGTGACTGGGTCTAGGCTATGACACCTTGGCTGCTGTGGTCTACCACTCACGTCGACGGCGAGATGGGCCCGATAAGAGATTTGCTATCCAACAGCCATCCAGATTGCGCGGTACACGCCGAGGTAAACAATAGAGATTTTCAGGACGTACTGGGACGTACTTGCAATGACAGACGTACTTTAGACGTACTTGCAATGACTTGCGATTCCCTCCATCCTGATCCAGCATCTGCCTTATCGCCGTTTTCTTGACATTATCACCTTCTTAGCTACGATCAAGAGCGGAGCAAGGCGGGTATTCAGGACAGAGCAGCGAGTTTCGCCCTCGTCAGTGAAGACGGTATCGACATGCCGGCCGGATTGGAGCTGGTGCTGCGGGACGGTCGTCGGCTACGCATCAGCCAGGGAGTCCAGGAAGAGACCTTGAGAGCGGTTCTCGCAGCCATGGGGTCGGGGAAATAGATAAGGATGCTGAGTTTTCCGGCGGCGATTAAGGTCTACCTGTGCACGGTGCCGTGCGCCATGCGGCGTTCCTTCGACGGGTTGTCGATGATGGCCGAACATGTGATCCACTGCAATCCCTTCTCCGGGCACCTGCTGGTTTTCTGTAATCGCCGCACCGACCGATTGAAGATTTTGTACTGGGATCGCGATGGATGGGTGACCTGGTATAAGCGGCTGGGCGGGGTTCTATCGCTGGCTTTGTTTTCCATTATGGGAATCCCCTTTTACTTCTCGGCTGCCGGTTATGCGACCGTCGGCTATGGTGATGTCGTTCTCCCGCGGTGTGGCGGACCTTTAGGTCCGGTGGAAAGCATCATCGGCGTGCTGATGTGCGGGTTGTCGGCGAGCTTCCTGTTCGCCATCGTGACCAGGCTAGTCGAGCGTGAGGCGCGGGTCTCAGACACTCCCGTCACAGACACGGGAGACACCAGTCCTGGAACCAGGATTCGCCAGTCGATCTCGCGGTTGACGAACGCGAATTTTTGACTTAGAGGTACCCGGGCGCGCCACTCTCATTGCTCCCACAACAAGCGTTTCAGGTTGCCGCTTGAAGTCGACCGGCGCACGGTCTTGCGTTGGTTCACCTACTTCGTTGAAAAGCGAAACACCGTCTGCGAGCGAAAAACCGAATGCGCCTTCAGCAGGGTGCTGGGGAAATTCGGGTGATTCGGAGAATCCGGAAAATGCTGCGTTTCCAAACAAAAAGCCGCTCGCTGCCCGTAAGCCTTGTTCGCTTTGCCTTTAGAGCCGTCCAGAAAATTCCCGCTGTAGAACTGCACTCCCGGCTCCGTCGTCAACACTTCTAGCGTCCGCCCGCTCTTCGGGTCATATGCCTCTGCCGCGAGCGTCAGACCCTTGCGACCCTCAGACGCGATCACCCAGTTATGGTCGTACCCTTTCCCGAACACGAGTTGCTCGTTGTTCTCGTTGATGCGCTTCCCAATCGCCGTCGCGCGTGTGAAATCCATCGGCGTACCTGCAACGTCGCGCAGCTCGCCCGTGGGAATCAATGTCTTATCCACCGGCGTGAACTGCTTCGCGTGCAGCGTCAGCACATGATCCAGAATGTCGCCTTTGCCTTCGCCCGCAAGATTGAAATAGGAATGGTTGGTCAGGTTCAGCACCGTGTCCTTGTCTGTAGTCGCCGTGTAGTCGATCTTCAGTTCATTGCGGTCCGCAGGCAGCGCGAACACCACCTTGACCGAGAGATTGCCAGGAAATCCTTCCTCTCCATCCGCGCTCAAATACGAGAACTCCAGCGATTCGCCGCCCTTGGAAGCAATCTCTCGCGCCTTCCAGACTTTCTTGTCAAATCCAACAATTCCGCCGTGGAGCGTATTGTCGCCGTTATTCTTCGGAAGCGTGTACGTCCTCCCATCAATCGAGAATTTTCCGCCCCCGATGCGATTCCCATATCTTCCCACCGTCGCGCCGAAGTAAGCCGTCCCGTTCTCATATCCTTCCAGCGCATCGGACCCCAACACAACATCCGCCGCCTTCCCGGTTCGGTCGGGAACCTTCAGCACAACCACCGTAGCGCCAAAATTAGTGATCGCCACCTCCAAGCCTTTTTCATTGGAAAGAGTATAAAGATCGATCTGTTCCCCGCTGGCAGCCTTGCCAAACGATTCTTTTCGAATAGTTCCTCGCATTCCTTGCGAGCTCAGCGAGCCGGCAAGTAACAATTCGCCGACAAATAGTAGCGCACACAGTAAAGCGCGCGCATTTTGTTTCGCAGTCATGATTCTCTCCCGTCCCTAACTCTGCCACTGAAAGACCGAATAAGATCTCGGCGGCACTTCAATCATCGCGCGCCCTACCGTGATGACCGGCTTGTCCGCCTCTTTCGGCAGCACTCGGTTTGGAGCGCCAAAGTCATTGACCGCCTTCAGATCCGCCCCGGTCAGCACCAATGAGGTGCTCAGCTTCGTCGGCGCCTTGCTCTCCCAATTCACTTCCAGTTGCCGCGCCTTTGCCAGATCGCGGTTTAGCACAAACAAGGACACCACGCCATCAGTGCCCCGGACCGTTCCCGCCACATCCAGATAAGGCGCTTTCTCCGTCGCCGAAATTTCATACACCGCCGCATTCTCGACCGCCAGGTCCAGCACCTCGCCCCCCGCATATCGCAAAGCCCAGCTATACGGATACAAAATGGTCTGCCGCACCAATCCATTCGCGTTCGTCATCAGCGGCGCAATCACATTCACGAGCTGCGCCAAGCAGCCGATGCGCACGCGGTCCGCTGAACGCAACAGCGAATTGATGCATCCGCCCACCAGCAGCGCGTCCTCCAGGTTGTAGACTTCCTCGAGCAGATGCGGCGCCTCCTGCCGATTTCCGTCCACCGCCGCCCCGCTGCGCTGGCGATACCACACATTCCATTCGTCAAAGGAAAGCCAAAGTTTTTTCGGCGACTTCAATCGCCCGCGAACAAAATCGCAAACCGACGCCACTTCCGCAATTTGCTTCTCCATGCTCAGGTTCAACGCCAGAAATTTCGCGCTGTCGCCACCCGTTTCCGCGCCCTCATTGGTAAAGTACCGATGCAACGAGATTGCATCCACATACGGATAGCACTGCTCCAGCACCGTGCGATCCCATTCCAGGTACGTGCTCATCCCCGGACCGCTCGAGCCGCACGCCACCAGCGTCAGCCCTCGGTCTACGTTCCGCATCTGGCGGCCGGCATCCGCAGCCTTCAATCCATACTCCAGCGCCGGCATATGCCCAATCTGCCAGGGCCCGTCCATCTCGTTTCCCAGGCACCAATGCTGCACGCGATGCGGCTCGCCAACCCCGTGCTTCCTCCGCAAATCGCTCCAGCGCGTTCCTTTCTCGACATTGCAATATTCCACCAGCGCCGCCGCTTCCTCCGACGTACCAGTGCCCAAGTTGACCGCCAGCAGCGGCTGCGTGCCCGCCGCGTTGCACCACGCCAGGAATTCGTTCGTGCCAAACTGATTGCTGTTGAGCGCGTTCCACGCTTTGTCCAGCACCCGCGGCCGTTCCTGCCTCGGACCGACTCCATCCAGCCAGTTGTACCCGGAAACAAAATTCCCACCGGGATACCGAACGATCGGCACATTCAGCTTACGAATTTCCTCCAGCACATCCTTGCGGTATCCGTTCGAATCGGACAGCGCCGACCCGGGATCGTAGATCCCCTCATAAATCGCGCGTCCCAGATGCTCCAGAAACGACCCAAATACGTTGCGATCCAGCGTCGCGCGCGTCCGCCGCGTATCGACGTACAGTCTTTCCGGCCCGTTCGCCTGCGCAGTCGCCGTTTGCGCCCTCACCAAGCCTCCGAAAAGTTGCTCGGCCGAAACCGCCACGCCTGCCGCGGCCATTTCATGCAGGAAACGACGTCTCGAGCGCTGAAACATCAACTCCCTCCCTCACAGATTGCGTCCGGACCCTCGCGCGCTAGCGCAAAGCCGGAGCAGGATTTGAAATTGCCGCACCGAATCGCGTACTGCGTATACTATCAACCCGTCGCCCTTGCAAGGATGTTTCAATTCCAATTTTTAGCCGCTATCGCGCGATAAACAGAGCCGCCACGTGATCGATCTATCGCAAATCTTCAACGTCGCCACCTACTTCGTGGACCGCAACATTCTCGAAGGCCGCGCGCAAAACGTCGCCATCGAATGCGGCGACGAGCGTGTAACCTACCAGCAACTCTTCGAGCGCACCAACCGCGCCGGCAACGCTCTTCGCAATCTCGGTGTCCGCCCGGAGGAGCGCGTCCTCCTCCTACTTCTCGACTCTCCCGAATTTCTCTACTCCTTCTTTGGCGCCATCAAAATCGGCGCCGTGGCCGTCCCCGTCAACACCCAGGCCAAACCTCATGAATACGAATACATCCTCAACGACTCCCGCGCCTGCGTAGCCATCGTCAGCGAAACTCTTCTTCCACAACTGCAAGCCATCCCGCGCGAAAATCTCCGTCATCTGCGCGAAATCGTCGTGGTCGGCGACGCAAATCACGCGAGCCGGCATCCTCGCCTTCGCCAACTAATGGACGCCGCCTCTCCCGACCTCGCCGCCGCGCCCACCACCAAAGATGACGCGGCCTTCTGGCTCTACTCTTCCGGCTCGACCGGCGTTCCCAAAGGCTGCGTGCACCTGCATCTCGACATGGTCGTCAGCGTGCACCACTACGCCCACGCCATCCTCAAAATCAACGAACGCGACCGCTTCTTCAGCGTCGCGCGCCTCTTCTTCGCCTACGGTCTTGGCAACGCCGGCTACTTCCCTCTCTCTTGCGGCGCCACCACAATCCTCTCTCCTGCGCGCCCGACGCCCGCCAGCATCTACGCCGATATCGAGCGCTATCGCCCCACTCTCTTTTTCTCCGTGCCCACCAACTACGCCGCCCTGCTCGCTCACGATCGGCCCGAGGGTCCCGACTTCGATCTCTCCAGCATTCGTCACGCTGTTTCCGCCGGCGAAGCACTCCCCGCGCCTCTCTTCGAACGCTTTCGCCAGCGCTTCCACGTCGAAATTCTCGACGCCCTCGGTTCCACCGAAAGCCTTCACATGGTCATCTCCAATCGTCCCGGCGAAGTAAAACCCGGCTCCAGCGGCAAAATCCTTCCCGGCTTCGAAGCGAAAATCACCGACGAATCCGGTCGCCCCGCAGCTTCCAATGAAATTGGCGACCTCTGGGTCAAGTGCGATTCTCTCTGCGCGGGCTACTGGAACCAACCCGAAAAAACAAGGAACACCTTCGTCGACCAGTGGTTCCGCACCGGCGACAAATATCGTCAGGATGCAGATGGATTTTTCTGGTATGCCGGCCGCTCCGACGATCTCTTCAAAGTCCACGGGCTCTGGCTAAGCCCCGCGGAAGTTGAAAGCGCCTTGCTCGCGCACCCCGCCGTGCTCGAAGCCGCCGTCATCGCCCGCGACGACGAAGCCGGTCTCGCGAAGCCCGCCGCCTACGTCGTCTTGAAACGGGAATTCGCGTCCAACAAAACTCTAGCCCGCGAACTGCAAGATTTTGTCGCCGAACGCATCGGCGGTTACAAGCGCCCGCGCTGGATTGAGTTCTTGCAGGGACTTCCCAAGACCGCCACAGGAAAACTCCAGCGCTTCAAGCTCCGCGAACGCCAACTTCAACAAACCTCGAACCAAGACGCATCGCAAGCGGACGCGTAACGATTTCTGTGCCTCTGTGGCTAATTCTTCTTCGCTTCGTATTTCTTCGTCTCTCGCGTGCGCGAATTGAGCACCGCAAAACTTCCGTCCGCCGCCGCCGTAACCTTCAAATAGTTCCCCGTGTCCGGCCCCTGCAAGTTGGCCAGGAAAGGCGCCGCCACGTTGTGCGCGTCCCCGCCCTCCTCCGCATAATGCAGCTGCCAAAGATCCTCCAGCCCCGGCGACTTCTCAATCACGTCCCACGCCACGGGCGATCCGCCCTTCTTCGGCCCGTTGTCCATGATCGCCACGCGCGGCGTGATCGCGTGCACCAACACCGCACCGCCGCTCTGCAAGAATCCGTGGTGCGACACGATATAAATATCCACCGCGCCAATCTTGTTCATCGGGCACATCAAGTCCATCTCTTTGTCCGACGTCAAATCCCCCAAATCCAAAATCCGCAGCTTCCCGAACGTGATCAGCGTCCCCAGCGAGCGCGGATTCTCCGTCACGTCCACCGGCGGCTTCGCTGCATTCGCGCAGCTCGCATTCTCCTTCCCGCCGCCACCTGGCAGTGGCCTCTCAATCAACTCGCCGTCCGCTGTCACCACCCGCACCTGCATCCCACTAATCGGAAGCACTTCTCCTGGTTTCGCGGTGATGTGCTTGTACTTTCCCGTCGCCAGCAACTGCTGATACGCGGCGAAACCTCGCTTGCTTCCCTCGCTAGTCGTCTCGCGATTCTCGCCATGGTCAATAAACGTCCCTATCGGAATCTTCGCCGCCAGCTGCGACGCCCCGCCAACGTGGTCATCGTGATAATGCGTAATCAGCACAAAATCAATTTTCTTGACGCCGGCATCCTTCGCAGCGGTGGCGATACGGTTTGCATCGCGCCCGTTATTTCCCGGCCATCCCGTGTCGATCAGCAGCGACTTCCCCTCCGGCGTAACAAACAGCGTCGCCTGCCCGCCCTCCACATCGATAAAATAAATCTGCAGCGCTTTTTGTGCCCCCGGAGCCGCCGCGCTTGCGAATAATCCCAGCGACAAACTCAACAACGCCGCAACCATTCCCTTCGCCAAAAACCCTCGCAAACCTCACCTCCCACGCCGCGCTTTGCCGCGCGAACCCTTTTCTGCTTGCGTCGAACTCGAACTTGTTTGCGCCTGCTGCACCAGCGCCCGCGTTGCTCCCGTGGAAATTCCGCCGTCCACCAGCAGCGTCTGCCCGGTCACGTACCGGCTCGCTTCCGCAGCCAGAAAAACCACCGCCGCGTCCAAATCCTCCGGCCGCCCCGGCCGCTTCACCGGAATCCGGTCGCAGAGATACTCCACCCACTCTTTATTTTCGTAGAGGACCTTATTCTGTTCCGTGCGAAACCAGCCCGGCGCCAAACAATTCACCGTCACGCCGTGCTTGCCCCAATCGTCTGCCAAACTCATCGTCAACTGCCGAATCCCTCCGCG
>WNEZ01007935.1_pt1 | contig 13178 bp, 13 predicted proteins | sample 5400521 | NCBI WGS metagenome assembly WNEZ01 (sample SAMN13153339, study PRJNA577476) | soil metagenome | isolation source: 120 cm saprolite under Douglas fir tree site 2 hole 1 replicate 1 | place: USA:California | collected 2015-04-18 | reverse complement strand
CGCGGCCTGGCGCGGTCCGCAGGACCTCAAAGGCATGAAGATCGGCGTCACCGCGCCGGGATCGAGCACCCATTTCATGGCGGCCTACATGATGGTGCGCAGCGGGCTCAAGCCCGACGACGCCTCGTTCGTCGGCGTCGGCGTGAGCTCGACCGCAGTCGCGGCGGCGCGCCGCGCCGAGATCGACGCGCTCGTGAGCTCCGATCCGATGGTCAGCCTGATGCAGGACGAAGGCCTGATCAGGATCGTGGCCGACACGCGCACGGCGGAAGGGACGCAGACCGTCTACGGCGGGCCTTATCCGGCCGGCGTCCTTTATGCGACGCCGGCCTTCTTGGAAAAGAATCCGCGGACCGCGCAGGCGATGGTCGGCGCATTCTTGCGCGGGCTCAAATGGATCGCGACCCATTCGCCTGAGGACATCGCCAAGCTGATGCCGGAGGACTACGCGCTCGGCAACGCGGCGGTCTATGTGCGCGCCATCGCGGCCAGCAAGGCGATGTATTCGCCCGACGGCCGGTTCTCGCGCGACGGCGCCGAGACCGCGCTGCGCGTGCTGCAGACGTTCGATCCGGCCGTCAAGGCCGCCAGCATCGATCTTGCGAAGACGTATACCGAGAGCTTCGTCGTCAAAGCGAGTGACGTGAAGTAAAAAACGCGATGAGGCGACTAAGGAAACAGCGACAAGTTATAGACGTAGCTTCTCGGGCGATCGCCCTCCTTCGTCTTGTAGTTCACGCGATAGGTGATTTGCGCTTGTTTCGGTTCTTCGATCGTCGATGCCTTTGCCACAATCGTTCCCCCCGCAACTTTATTCGGGCAATTTTGAAGTCGAGGAAGGACCATTTCCGCCCTGATCGTGATCGTGACTTCGGGTGGCCCGTCGAGGATATCGATTGTCGGAAGACCGATCATGATCGACTTGCAATGGGAGACCCAATACACGAGGCCCAGATCCGCGCTTTCGCCGCTTTTCAGGGCGATGCGCCGTATGTCTTGCGCATGCACAGATGCGCCGAACGACAAAGCGAAAATCAGTTGAAGGACAATCGCAAAACCGGCTGATCGAATCCACATCGTATTTCCCCCCAATCTGGCTGACTGAACGGTCTCTAGGTTGCTGTCGAAGAAATCAGGGAAAGAGTGAAAGGTTAAAGACTTGACTGAATTTCCGGTCGCCGTCCTTGGTTTTGTAGGTGATGCGGAGTGTCAGTTTGCTGTAGCTTTGATCGTCGATATCTTTCGCGGTGATTGTCACGGTCCCTCCCGGAACGCGGTTTCCGCAGTTCTGCAGGCGAGGAAGAACCATCGCTTCCTTGACGGCAACGGAGACTCCGGGGGGACCGTCGAGGACTTCGACTTCCGGCGTGGCTTTCAGAATGGATTTGCAGTGGGAGACCCAATAGAGGTGACCTAATTCCAGGGTTTCTCCGCTCTTCAAGGCGACCGACGGTGATCCAACGACCGTTTGGGCACGGGCATCGGGCGCGACGAAAAACAAGCAGCCGAGCCCAACACTAATGATCAGCGCTTTCCAGCTGTGCATGGTTGTTCCCCCGTTCGAACCAGGCTTTCCGGATAAAGATAATAGATCTGAAATGTAACCTGCGCTGGCATGGCGTGCAAGTGCAAGTCACCCCACCCCCAACCGCTCCGCCATCCAGTCCGCCGTCTGCAGGCGCCAGCGGTAGCCGCGATTGTTGGCGACGTGGCTGCCGTCCTCGACGATCAGGAGCTCGCACGGGCCCTTCACGTCGCGCGCGAGGCGCTCGGCGTCCTGCCACGGCACCACGCGGTCGAGCTTGCCGGTGACGATGAAGATCGGGCACGCGATGCGGCTCGCCACGCCCTTGAGCGACAGGGCGGCGGCGTTGCGCTTCGCCTCAGCCTGCGTGGCGCAATGGCTGCGCACGCGAAAGGCTTCGCGCGTGAGATCGGGCAGGCCGTCCCACGCCTCGGCGAAATCGTAAGGACCCGAGAGCGCGATGCAGGCTTTCACCCGCGGCTCGAAGGCCGCGGCGCGCGGCGCGTAGTAGCCGCCGAGGCTCACGCCCCACAGGCCGATGCGGGACGCATCGACGTCGCGGCGCGTCTCGACGAAGTCGAACACCGCCTTCACGGCGGTCTCGTAATTGCCGCGGATCGGAAGGTCGTATTCGGCCTCGCCCTGGCCCGGGCCGTCGAACACGAGCGTCGCGATGCCGCGCGCCAGGAACGGCGCCTCGTAGGCATCCGTCTCCTCCTTGCAGGAGTCGAGTCCGCACACCATCACCATGACGGGAGGTTTCGCGGCGCCGGTCGGCTTGCGCAGGATGCCGTAGAGCGTCCTGCCCTCGAACGGGATCGCGACGCGCTCGCCGGGCGGTGCGATGTGCGCCAGCGCAAGCTTGCGGCACTCGACCGCCTTCATGTGCGCGGCCTTCATCTGCGCCGCGTCGTGCACGAACAGGAATTTCGCGAAGTGATAGTAGACGCCGGCGCGCTGCAGATGCTCGCCGGCGCTGAGGTGCTTATTGTTGGCGAGCGCCGCGCGGCCCATCTGTTCGTGCATGGCGGCGCGCGCCGACCAGGCGCGGCACCAGTCCTGCCACGAGGCGATCGAGGCCGTGACCTCCTCGAAATCGGTCAGCGCGACGCCGTTGGCGACGAAGCGCGGCCCCCAATGGGCGATGGCGGATTTTACGAGAGGGTCGGTCATGCGCTGAACCGTCATTGCGAGCGACCCGGCCTTCGCTTGCTTCGCAAGCTACGGCGGGTTTGAGTCCGCCGAAGCGCAGAGCGCGTAGGCGGAAACGAAGCAATCTCCGCCAATACGTCGTGTGGCCGAGATTGCTTCGTCGCCTTCGGCTCCTCGCAATGACGTCCGTCGGATGGATTACTCCGCCGCCTGCGACGGCGTTGCCTTCTTGCGCGCCCAGTAATCGGGATCGCTCTTCGAGCGCTCGAGCTCCTCTTCGGTCTTGAAGCCGGGCGCCATCGAGGCGTCGGTGCCGGCGAGGATCTGGTGGTGCTCGATGTCGAGGGTGCGCAGCCAGCGCTGCTGGCCCATGGTCAGCGCGACGAAATAGCCGATCTCCACCAATTCGGGCTCGCTGAAGTGCTTGTGCAGGCGCGCCCAGAACTTGTCGTCGGTGGGCAGGTCCCAGGTGATCGCCTCGGCGTAGGAGAGCGCCGCCTTCTGTTTGTCGTTGTAGCGGGTCGATGTCTCGAAATTGATCAGGTCGCCGTAGTCGTCCTCCACGATGCCGGCCTTGGCGGCCTTCATCGAGCGCTGGTTGCCGCAGAACTCGCACAGCACCGAACGCGACACGTAGATGCGGCACAGCTCCTTGATCGAATGGTCCGCGACGCCGTTCTTGAACACGTCGCGCCACGAATTGGCGAACGACCAGAATACCGCCGGAACATGCGCGCGCACCGCCTGGCTCTCGGGCCGCGGCGTCCCCTCGCGCGCGCAGCGGTCGAACTCGACCAGCATGGCGGGATCCTTGATGGTCGCCGGGTCGACGTAGCTGATGCGGGGCTTCTTCATGGGCGTTTCTCCGAATGATTTCTGGCGCGGCCGCCTGATCGCCGCCGGCCCTCTGGTTAATGGGATGTTGCGGCTGCATCAATAGCCAATCGACGCGACCTTCCGGCGCGCATGCGCGGGCCGGGGAACGCGTGCGCGTGCGACAGGCGCCTCCGACGCGCGCGGCGGCTGACCGGTGAGCGGTCGGCGCGCATGACTCGCACCGCTATGGTGAATCCCTTTCAAGGTTACGTGCAAGTTTAGATGTCGGCTGCACCCTTCATAAACAATACCGATTCAGCCAAATTTCAGCATAGAACCAGAACACATTGATCGTTCACCGATTCAATACTGTCCCCCTACCTATAGTGACCCCGACGAACCCGCTGAAATAGCGGATGGAACATCGGGGAAAGTCGCAGTGCGTGGCAGTACCATCATCATGATCGCGGTGGCCGCAGTGTTCGGCCTGCTCGCGGTCTTCATCGCGCAGTCCTGGCTCAACTCGCAGCAGGAAGCGCGGCTGAGGAGCCTGCAGGCGCAGAAGCCGCAGCAGGCCGCTTCGCAGACGCTCGTGGTGGCGAGCCGTCAGCTGCGCTTCGGCATGGAGCTCTCGCCCATGGTGCTGCGCGAGATTCCCTGGCCGCTCGAGGCGATGCCGCCCGGCGCCTTCAAGTCGATCCAGCAGCTTATGTCGGAAGGCAAGCGCGTGGTGCTCACCGCGATCGAGTCGAACGAGCCCATTCTCGCATCCAAGATCACCGGGCATGGCCAGCGCGCCACGCTCTCCGCCGTCATCGGCGAAGGGCGCAAGGCCGTCACCATCCGCGTCAACGACGTCGATGGCGTCGCCGGCTTCGTGCTGCCCGGCGATCGCGTCGACGTGATGCTGAGCCGTCAGATCGAGAAGAACCAGGCCATGAACGACGTCGTGCTCAAGGGCGCGCGCGTGCTCGCGGTCGACCAGCTCGCCGACGACCGCACGGAAAAACCCTCGGTCGCCAAGGCGGTCACGCTCGAGGTCGACATCTCCGGCGCGCAGAAGCTCGCGCTCGCCGGCCAGATCGGCACGCTCGCGCTGGCGCTGCGCAAGGCGGGCGACACCGAAGCGACCGCGTCGCGCCCGATCACGCTCGCCGATCTCATCGGCTCGAAGTCCGGCGCGGAGGGTGACTCCAACTACTCGACCATCGGCGTCACCCGCGCCTCGACCAGGACGGTCTACAGCGTGCCGAGGGCGGACATCAATTCACGCGCGAATGCATCTGTGGGGCAGGGGCACACGCGCTGATGCAATCATCCGGCCATCTGGGGATGCGCCGGGGCAATGCAAACGGATCACAGGGGCGGGGAGGCCGATGTGAAAAAGCAAGAACATGATCGCGCCGGGGCGTCGAGCGCCCGGCACATGGACAGGACCGTGCGGCATCGCAAGCGCATCGACTGGCGCTCGGTGGTGCTCTCCTTCGTCGCCGCCGTGGCGCTCTCGGCCGCGCCCGGCCCGGCAGGCTTCGCCGGCGAGGCCAAGGCGCAGCGGCTGCTGCAGATCGGCGCCAGCAAGCGCACCATCTCGGTGCAGGTGCCGGTCGGCAAGTCGCAGGACGTGCGCACCGACACGAGCTTCGTCGACATCCTGGTGAGCGATCCGGAGATCGCCGACGTCAATCCGCTGACCGACAAGACCATCTCGATCCTCGGCAAGAAGATCGGCACCACGCGGGTGTCGATGTACGGCGAGGGCAAGCAGCTGATCGGCATCTTCGACGTCGAGGTTTCCTACGACGTCTCCGCGCTCGCCGGGGAGCTGACGCGCCGGTTTCCCACCGCCAAGTTCCGCGTGTCGTCGGTCAACGGCCGCATCCTGCTGTCGGGCTGGGCGCCCGACGGCATCGTGCTCGATCGCGCGCTGACGGTGGCGAAGCAGTTCGGACCCGACGTGATCAACTCGGTCACGGTTGCGCAGCCGCAGCAGGTCATGCTCGAGGTGCGCTTCGTCGAGGCGGCGCGGCAGGCCGGGCGCGAGCTCGGCGTGCAGTGGAACGTGCTGCCGCGGCCGGGCCACCAGGGACGCTTCATTGCCAATATCGGCGCGGGGCGCGATGCCGCGACGCTGCCGGTGACGGCGGGCGCCGATACCGGCGACCTGCGGTCGCTGGCCGGCGCCGCCGCCGTCGCGGGCGTGATCGGCACCTCGACCGCGCCGTTCGGCTTCCTGGTCGGCAATCTCGTGCACAAGGGGCTGCAGGTCGACGTGATGCTCAATGCGCTCGAGGAGCGCGGCGTCGCCCGCCGGCTCGCCGAGCCGAACCTGGTCGCGCTGTCCGGCGACACCGCGAACTTCCTCGCCGGCGGCGAATATCCGATCCCGGTTCCCGGCGCGTTCGGCCAGATCTCGGTCGAATACAAGAAATACGGCGTCAGCCTCGCGTTCACGCCGACCGTGCTCAACGACAGCCTGATCAATCTCAAGATCGAGCCGGAGGTGAGCCAGCTCGATCCGAGCCACAGCGTCGCGGTCGGCACCGGCATTTCGGTGCCGGCGCTGACGATGCGGCGCGCGTCCTCGACGCTCGAACTGCGCGACGGCCAGAGCTTCGTGCTCGCCGGCCTGCTGCAGAACGATCTCGCGACGGCGCAGCAGCAGCTGCCGTGGCTCGGCGACATTCCGGTGCTGGGCGCGCTGTTCTCGAGCAAGTCGTACCAGAAGAACGAGACCGATCTCATCATCATCGTGACGCCGCGCATCGTGCAGCCGACCCGTCCGGGCGACACCATCACGACGCCGCTCGAGAACAGCCTGCCGGCGAATGACATGGATTTCTTCATCAAGAACAAGCCGGAGGTGCTGCGCACCGAAGTCCGCGGCGGCGCCGCCCGCGTCGAGCGGGGACCGATCGGCCACATCCTCGAACTGCCCAAGGGAGACGCCCATGCCGCGCTCGAGTGACAAGACGCGAGTCGTCGCGACCGCCGTGCTGCTTGGCGCGGCGCTCGCCGGCTGCTCGGACATCTACTACGACCGTCGCGAGACCGTGACGTTCGCGGCCGCCAACGCGATCGCCGCCGCGCAGGCGACGCAGACCGTCGATCCATGGCCGCCAGCGAGCGCCAATCGCAACATTCCGGGCCACGGCGTGCGCGTTGCCGGCGCGATCGAGCGCTATCGCACCGGACAGATCATTCAGCCGAAGGGCACCGGCACGAGCTCGGTCAACTATGCGCCGCAGCAGACGCAGCAGGGTGGCGGAGGAACATCGGTCGGAGGCGGCGGCGCGCCGCCGCCCAAGTAACGAACAGCGGCGGGCGGACAACGCCCGCCGGACATATCAGGGAAGCAAGTCGTCATGCGTAACAATCGATCGAAAGCGACGTCAAACAAGACTCGCGTGCTGGTGCTGACGGCCGACGCCGAGTTCGAGCAGTCGGTGCAGGCCACCTTCACGGCGGCTGCGCAGATCGAGCTTGCCGTCATGTCGGGCACGCTCGCCGCCAACGAGGACAAGATCGCGGTCGAGGAGGCGACCGTGATCGTGATCGATCTCGACGCGTCGCGCGAGGAGGAGTTGAGCGCGCTCGCCCACCTGATGGGCCGCATCAGCGCCTGGCCGCCCGTGATCGTGGTCACGCAGTCCTTCGACAAGGAAGTGGCGCGGCAGCTCCTGCAGATGCGGGTTGCGGATTTCCTGGTGAAGCCGGTGCAGCCGGTCGAGTTGGTGCGCACCTGCGCGCGCGTCGTACAGGCGCCGACCGGATCCGAGCAGACCGAGGCGCAGATCTTCACCTATCTGCCGGCGGTCGGCGGCGCGGGCGTGACGACGCTTGCGATCCAGACCGCGCTATTGCTGCTCAACAGCCAGGGCCAGAAGGCGCGTCCCGCCACCTGCCTGGTCGATCTCGACTTCCAGCACGGCGCCTGCGCGGACTATCTCGATCTCGAGCCCCGGCTCGATCTCAAGGAGATCGAGCCCCGGCCCGAGCGTCTCGACCGCCAGCTGCTCGAGGTGATGACCGCATATCACACGTCCGGGCTCGCCGTGATCGCGGCGCCCAATCGTCCGGCAGAAATGCGCTCGTTCGATCCCGACATGGTGACGCGGCTCCTCGACCTCGTGTCGTCGCATTTCAACTACGTCGTGATCGACATGCCGCGCACCTGGTTCTCGTGGACCGACAGCGTGCTGCTCGGCTCGAACCGGCTGTTCATCGTCAGCGAGATGACGGTGCCCGGCCTCAAGCACGCCAAGGGGCTCGTCGCCGCCATCAGCGAACGTCTCGGCGAGAGCGAGCGGCCGAAGGTCATCATCAACCGCTTCGAGCAGCGCCTCTTTGGCGCCGGCCTGCGCAAGAGCGACATCGAGCAGGCGCTCGGCCAGGACTTCGCGGCGGCGATCCCCAACAACTACCGCCTCGTGCGCGAGGCGATCGACCGCGGCGTGCCGCTCGACGAGGTCAAGCCGGGCAACAAGATCACGGCGCAGCTCAAGAAGCTGCTCGCGCCGGCGCAGCCCGACAAGGCCGCCGCCGGGCAGGGAGCGCCCCAACGCAAGCTCTCGCTGTCCTGGGCGCGGTCCTAGCAGCGGCTGTCATGGGCATCATGGACGCGAGCTAACAGGATGGCTGGTCGCTTCAGCTCTCGCCGCGCCGCGCCGGAGTTTTCTCCGGCCGAGGAGGCCGTGCCGGCATCCGCCGAAGGGCTGGTGTGGACGGTGTTTCCCGAGGCGTCGCCCGCTCCGCTTCCGGTGGCCGTGCCGGCCCCGGCGCCCGCACCGCCGCCGCCGGCCTTCAGCGGGAGTCCGCCGTCGGCGGCGTCGTCGAATCCGCTGCTGAGCGACAAGCTGCTCGATGCCAAGGTGCGGCTGCATCGGCGGCTGATCGAGGAGATCAACCTTTCGGCGCTGGAAAAGCTGCCGGAGGAGGAGATTCGCAAGCACGTCCAGCAGCTCGTCTCGCAATACATCCTGGTCGAGCGGCTGGCGCTCAACGCCCAGGAGCTCGCGGAGTTCGTCACCGAGATCCTCGACGAGATGACGGGTCTCGGCCCGATCGAGCCGCTGCTCAAGGATCCGAGCATCAACGACATCCTGATCAACGGTCACGAATGCGTCTATGTCGAGCGCGGCGGCATTCTCGAGCCCACCGCGGTGCGCTTCAAGGACGAGTCGCATCTCCTGCGCATCGTCAACAAGATCGTCTCCGGCGTCGGCCGGCGCGTCGATGAATCCCATCCGCTGTGCGACGCGCGCCTCCTGGACGGCTCGCGCGTCAACGTCGCGGTCCGCCCGGTCGCGGTCGACGGTCCGCTCGTCTCGATCCGCAAGTTCTCCAAGAAGCCGTTCAACCTCAACAAGCTCATCGAAATCGGCGCGATCCGCCCGCAGATGGGCGAGCTGCTTGCCGCCGCCGTCAAGGCGCGCGTCACCACCATCATCTCGGGCGGCACCGGCTCGGGCAAGACGACGATGCTCAACGCGCTGTCGGCGTTCATCTCGGACAAGGAACGCCTCGTCACCATCGAGGACGCGGCCGAATTGCAGCTCCAGCAGCCGCACGTGGGCCGCATGGAGACGCGCGCTGGTCAAGAACGCGCTGCGCATGCGCCCCGACCGTATCATCCTCGGCGAGTGCCGCGGCGAGGAAGCCTTCGACATGCTGCAGGCCATGAATACCGGTCACGAAGGCTCGATGGCCACCATCCACGCCAACACGCCGCGCGACGCCATCTCGCGCCTCGAGCAGATGATCGGCATGGCCGGCCTGCCGATGACGGTCGCCTCGATCCGCGGCCAGATCGGCGCCGCCATCCGCCTGATCGTGCAGCTGCAGCGCCTGTCCGACGGCAAGCGCAAGGTCACCAGCGTCGCCGAGATCACCGGCCTCGAGGGCGACATCATCCAGATGCAGGAAATCTACAAATACACCCGCACCGCCACTCTCGAGGACGGCACCGTGCAGGGCCATTTCCAGGCCACCGGCATCCGGCCCCGCTTTCTCACCGATCTCGCCGCCAAGGGCATCAAGATCCCGGCGAGCTACTTCGACCCAAGTCAGCCGCTCTGACCGCCATGTCGTTCGATCTCGACCCAACATACGTGATCTACGGCTTCGCCATCGTGTCGGCGGTTCTGTTCGGCGAGGGCGCGTATCTCCTGTTCTTCTCGGCGGCGTCCTATCGCAACCGCATCAACCGCCGTCTCGCGCTGCTCAACGACACGGTCGACCGGCAGAGCATCCTGGTGCAGATCCGCCGGGAGCGCGGCCTCACCACCGGCGGCGATTTCCGGCTCCCCGTCATCTCGTTGAACAAGCTGATCCTGCAGTCCGGGCTTTCGATCGGCCTCTCACGCATCGTCGTCTTCGCGGGCATCGGCACGGTGGTGATCTTCGCCGTTCTCGTCGCGGTCCGCGGCAGCATCTTGGAGGCGCTGCTTGCGGCGGTCGTGAGCGGCCTGGTCCTGCCCTATGCGATCCTGCGCATGATTCGCGCGCGGCGCCAGAAGAAGTTCGGCGCGCAGTTTCCCGATGCGATCGACATCATCGTGCGCAGCCTGCGCGCCGGGCATCCGGTCCCGGTCGCCGTCGCCATGGTGGCGCGCGAGCTGCCCGATCCGATCGGCAGCGAGTTCGGCATCGTCGCCGACGAGGTGACGTATGGCGTCGACCTCGAGACCGGCATGCGCAACCTGTTTTCCCGCGTGGGCCAGGACGACCTGCCGCTGTTCGTCACCGCGGTGTCGATCCAGGCTTCGACCGGCGGCAATCTCGCCGAGATCCTCATGAACCTGTCGTCGGTGATCCGCCAGCGCTTCAAGATGCGCCGCAAGGTCAGGGCGCTCGCCGCCGAAGGACGCGCCTCCGCCCTCATCCTGTCGGCGCTGCCGATCCTGATGTTCGCCATCGTGCAGATCGTGGCGCCGGATTTCTACGGCAGCGTCTGGCAATACGACATCACCAAGATGGTGCTCGGCATGGCGATCTGCTGGATGCTGGTCGGCAACCTGATGATGTACAAGCTGGTCAACTTCAAGATCTGAGCATGGAAACGCTGCTCGACCTCCTCTCGCTGTCCGACGACCAGGCGAACCTCGTTCTTCTGGCGCTCGTGTTCATTCCGACGGCGACCGTCGCCTTCTTCTTCATGCGGGTGGTGCGGCTGCGCGGCGCGGTGAAGCGGCGCGCCGCCGGCATTTCCAGCGACGCGCTGGTGTCGTCCGGCGGACGGCATTCGCTCCGCGACTCGGGCATGAAGGCCGCGCAGCGCCTGATCGATCGCACCACCAAGCATTACTCGTCGTTCGACGACAAGAGCATGAAGATGCTGCGGCAGCGGCTGATCCAGGCCGGCATCTTCGACGCGCGCGCGGTCGGCTTCTTCTTCCTCACGCGCGCCGTGCTGGCGATCGGGCTCGCCACTCTGGCTTTCATTGCCCTGCCGCTGCTCGCGCAGGCGAGCCTGCAATGGCCGTTCACAGGCGTCGCCGGGCTGTTCGGCTATCTGGCGCCGAGCATGGTGCTCGACCGCATCGTGGCGGCGCGCCGCACCGAATACCGGGCCGGCTTTCCGGACGTGATGGACCTCCTGGTGGTCTGCGCCGATGCGGGCCTCGGCATCGCGGCCTCGATGGAGCGGGTCGGCCGCGAGCTCGGCGAGTCCTACCCGCATCTGAGCGCCAACATCCACATGAGCAATCTCGAGATCCGCGCCGGCCGCAGCATGAGCGAGGCGCTCGAGCATTTCGGCGACCGCCTCGGCCTGCCGGAGGCGCGTTCCTTCGCGATCCTGATCCAGCAGTCCGACGAGCTCGGCACCAGCGTCACCGACGCGCTGCGCGTCTACAGCGAGGACATGCGCCACAAGCGCCTGTCGACCGCCGAAGAGAAGGCCCATGCGCTCCCCTCCAAGCTCTCCATCCCGCTGATGGTGTGCGTCTTCCCGGTCCTCTTCGTCGTGATCCTGCTGCCGGTTTTCGTGCGCGTCAAAATGGGCGCGTACTGAGGCGCGCTGCCCTTAGACCGGATTTCGATCGAATGGAATCATGGCGTAATGCGCGGGCTTGACTCGCGCATCACGTCTTGCGTGCCGCAAAGGACAACGTGGATGGCCGGGACATAGGCGAGCGAAGCGCCGCCGTTCTTCGAACGGCTATGCCCGGCCATGACGATAAGATCGATCAATTCGACCGAAACCCGCTGTATTCGTCGAACCATCAAATGACCAGCCGCTCGGATTGATGCCCTTCGCTCTCGACGGCTCACAGGCCGTCTGGGCTGTGTAGTCATGAATTCGCCATGTCCACTTGGGTCCGCTTGGCCCCCGAAAGCCAACATGGGGGCAGCCGTCGTTTTGCGGCGCTATGGGCCATAAGCGGTCATTGGCCAGCCGCTCGCTTCAGGCTGATCTCACCACGGTCGAGGCGCCCGTCTCCTTGGTCGAAACTTTATTGCCCGAGTCCTCCAGCACGATTTTGCCGCTGATCTGGATCGGCTGCGGTGCGGCCTTCTCGCCAAGGGGACCGCCCATGTTCAGGAACGCGGCGACCCGGTCCGCGCCGCCCATCAAGATCAAACCAGTCGCCAGAGCATCGAGCCACCACGGCACGTCGGGAAATCCGGACGCGGCAAAAATCCTCATCTTCCCGTATCCGCCGAGCAGCGCGATGCCGAGGATGCCGGCAAATACGAAGTAGGCAAGCTTTAGCTTCCGCTCGGAAGCCGCGCGCTCCTCGCCTTCCTGCGCGGTTGGATCAGGAAAGTATTGCCGCCACGACTTGACGAACGACAACAAGAACAACAGTCCCGTGACGACGCGGTCGATCGCAAACGACGCGATCAAGATCACAGCGATCGCACTGATGCCGTCGATTTTCATGGCCGTCCCCTTCGTATCGCCCGTGTTTGCCACCTATCGTGCCAGGTCTCTTACGTCGACTGCCCGCACAACCTGCATGCGGTTCTTAGAAGTTGAACGTCGTGACGTCCTGCTCCTGGTTCTCGCTCGATAGCGTTCCGGAAAAACGCTGAAGCTCCTTGTTTCTCAGCCGCACGATGACTTGCCAGGCAACCGTCCTGGGCGGTTGGCCGGACGCCTTATAATAGAGAACGCTCAATCGATACGCGCCGGGAACGGCACGCTCCATGACGATATGCTCGGGGCCATTGCTGACCCTATTGTCGATATCCAGTATGGCGCCGGACGGCGTTGCTTTTCTCTCGTAATAGCAATGCTCGTTGTTGGGCAGGCGAAGGTGGAGATCGATGTCTCCGGGACCGTCCCAACTCAGCTGGGTCCAGATGTCGGCGGCCTTGATGTCGGCAAAGATTCGCACGACGCTTGAGCTGCCCATGAGACTTGAAACAGTGCTGCCCGAGGCGGCCGCAATCATGTTCTCTCCCGGGATCAAAGGCACCGTTGCTGCGAACGTCCCGTTCTTCACTGGTGCGGCTAGAAGCGATCCATTCACATTCAGCGCAACGGTATCCGCCCGTGCGCCCGCGACCTCGCCGGTCAGCGTGATGACCGAGTTCCGGGTCGAAATGTTGCTTGGGCCGTTCAATTTGATTTGCGCCGGTGGGTCGGCAACGTAGACCGCGCCGACGATGACGACCGCAATTGCAACGCTGCGGCCCGATGTCTTCCACCGCCGGAAATGTTCGGCCGAAACGCCACCCG
>WNEZ01005671.1_pt1 | contig 13178 bp, 13 predicted proteins | sample 5400521 | NCBI WGS metagenome assembly WNEZ01 (sample SAMN13153339, study PRJNA577476) | soil metagenome | isolation source: 120 cm saprolite under Douglas fir tree site 2 hole 1 replicate 1 | place: USA:California | collected 2015-04-18 | reverse complement strand
TCCTCGGCTTCTTGGCGGCCCTCGTGCACGCCAGCCCTGGGCCGAGACCACTGCTCATCGCGGCAGGCGCCGCGTTCATCAAAGGCATCGTAATCCCCGTGATGCTCACCCGCGCAATGCGGGACGCGGGCATTCGGCGAGAGATCGATCCGCTGGTCGGATTCATCCCGTCGTTGCTTTTGGGCGCGATCGCCCTGGGCGTCTCGTTGGTTTTCGCTCGGACGCTCCCAGTCGCCCCCAACCAGGTCGGTTCCCTGCTCTTGCCCGCGTCATTCGCCACCGTGCTCACCGGCTTTGTGGTGCTGACCACGCGCCGCAAGGCGATCACCCAAGTGGTGGGCTACCTCACGCTCGAGAATGGAGTCTTCATCATGGGGCTCTCGCTGGTCGAGGCGATGCCGTTCCTCGTGGAGATTGGCGTTCTCCTCGATCTCTTCGTCGGCATCTTCGTCATGGGAATCATCATCAATCACATCAATCGCGAGTTTTCGTCGCTTGACACCAGTCGCTTGAACATACTGAAGGAGTAGGTGGATGCTGTTTGCTTTGGTCTTGGTTCCCCTGGTGTTTGCTGGCGCGGCCTTTGCTATGCCCTCCCAACGGTGGCGGCCGTGGGTCCTCCCACTCGGGGGCAGCGCGCACTTGGTGCTCTACCTGGCTGCGCTGCGCGAATCCAACCTGTCCGCGCTAAACGGGTGGCTCGTTTTGGACCCGTTGGGCCGCCTGGTGCTGGGGTTGATCAGCGTGCTGTTCTTGCTCTCATCGCTATATGCACCCGCGTGGTTGGCGCTAAGGCCCGGCCGGTCCAATCGGGTGTTCTGCGCAAACCTTCTCGTCTTCCTCGCGATGATGACGTTGATTACCGTCGCTCATCATCTGGGGTTGATGTGGGTGGCGATCGAGGCGACCACGCTCGCGATTGCGCCGCTGATTTATTTCAACCACAGCGGGCGCTCCCTAGAGGCGACCTGGAAGTACCTGCTGATCGGCTCCGTTGGGATCGCGCTCTCGCTCCTGGGCTCCTTCTTTTTGGCCTACTCGGCACTTGCCTCTGGGCTCGAGTCGTCGCTGTTATTCGAGGACCTGATCCGCGACGCACCGCAACTTTCGCGTCCGTGGCTGCACGCGGCCTTCGTCCTGCTCTTCGTCGGATATGGAACCAAGATGGGGCTCGCGCCGATGCATACCTGGAAGCCGGACGCCTACGGGGAAGCGCCTGGGCTGATCGGAACGCTGCTCGCAGGAGGGCTTACCAGCGGCGCGTTCCTAGCCATCCTGCGCTTCTTTCAAATCTGCAACGCGGCCGGCGAGGCTGCGTTCGCGCGCCAAATGATGGTAGCGCTCGGGCTCATCTCGATGGCGGTGGCCGGAGTGTTCATGGCCCGCCAGCGCGACTTCAAACGCCTGCTCGCCTATTCGAGCGTGGAGCACATGGGCATCTTGGTGCTGGGCATTGGCATCGGTGGAACGGCCGTATTCGGAGCCCTTCTGCATTTGCTCAACAACGGGCTCACCAAGGGCGCACTCTTCCTGTCGGCGGCGAACATCCACCGCGCCTACGGCAGCAAGCTCACCGCCGAAGTTACGGGGGCACTGCAGAAGGTGCCGATCTCCGCGGGGCTCTTCCTGATGGGTTTCTTCGCCATCACTGGCTCCCCCCCATTTGGGCCTTTCATGAGCGAGTTTACGATCCTGCGAGCCGCAATCTCGAGCGGGCAATACGTGGTGGCAGGCCTGTTTCTACTGATGCTGGTCGTCATCTTCATCGGCATGGGCGCGACCGTGCTGTCGATCGTCCAAGGGGAAGCGGCCCCGTCACGCCCGGGCGCCCTCCTATTCCGCGAAGGCTTCTTCAACGTCGCACCGCCGATCGCCTTCATGAGCTTGGTGATCCTTTTGGGCCTATACATCCCGCCGTTCGTGAGCTCGCTGTTGAACGAGGCGGTCGCCACGGTGGAGCTCCGGCGATGACTTTGCCCCTCGACATCTATAACGGAGAAGCAATTCCGCGCGAGCGCGTCCCTCACCTCGCGTTCGGGGATTTCCGGCGCGCCGTCATCGAAGCCCCGGGCAGCAGACGCCGCGTGTCCGCCCTGTTCGGATATCCTGGCGATGGTGGCACGGTCGACGTTCTCGCCGTGCTGGCGGGAGATGACGCTGGCTCGCTCTCCGTCGCCAAAACGACCTTTCCGGGGGACAGCTACCGCTCGATGACCCCGGAGTGTCCGGAAGTTCATTTGTTCGAGCGGGAGCTCGCGGAGACTTGGGGCGTCAAGCCCAACGGACATCCATGGCTCAAGCCAATCCGGTTCCAGCACTCGCGTCGCACCGGCCACGACGTGTGGGGACGCGCCGATGGCGAAGAAATCATTCCGGGCGTCATCGATTTCTACCGCGTCGAGGGCGAGGAGATTCACGAGGTCGCAGTCGGCCCTGTCCACGCAGGGGTAATCGAGCCCGGCCATTTCCGCTTTCAGTGCCATGGCGAGCACGTCTTCCACCTCGAGATTTCTCTGGGGTACCAGCATCGCGGCATCGAGCGTGCGCTCGTGGGTGGGCCGGGCAAGCGGGCCATCCACTACATGGAAACGCTCGCGGGAGACACGACGGTGGGTCATGCGACAGCGTACTGCCACAATGTGGAGGGGCTTTCGGGCTCGCGCGCCACGCCCCGCGGTCAGGCCCTGCGGGCGATCGGCCTGGAACTCGAGCGACTCGCCAATCACACCGGAGACCTCGGCGCGCTGGCGGGCGACATCGGCTTCTTGCCCACGGCGTCGTACTGCGGACGACTCCGCGGGGATTTCCTGAACCTGACTGCTCTTCTATGTGGGAGCCGATTCGGCCGCGGGCTGATTCGCCCCGGCGGGGTCGCTTTCGACGTGGACAGCGCGCACATCGAAGAAGCCCTCCGACGGCTCGACGCTGCAGCGCGAGACGTCAGGGGAGCCGTAGATCTCCTCTGGAACAGCGCGTCCGTCCAGGCTCGGTTCGAAGACACCGGCGGTGTAAGCGCGGAGTCGGCGCGGGCGCTCGGGCTGGTCGGACTGGCCGCGCGGGCCTGCGGCCTTACGCGAGACGTTCGGAAGACACACCCCCTCGGGCTCTTCCGGTTCGTTCACATCCCCGTCTCCACGTGGCACACCGGCGACGTTTTCGCCCGCGCGTACGTCCGGGCGCTGGAGATTCAGCGATCGGTTGGATTCATTAGGGGCCAGCTCAAGGAGCTTCCGGCGGGAGCGATCCAAGCTCCGGTCGGCGGGCTACGCCCAAATCACCTGGCGATCTCGCTGGTCGAGGGCTGGCGGGGAGAGATTTGCCACGTAGCGCTGACCGATGGAACGGGCCGGTTCGGTGCCTATAAGGTGGTGGATCCGTCCTTTCACAACTGGTTCGGACTCGCGATCGCGCTGCGCGACCAGCAGATTTCGGACTTTCCCCTCTGCAACAAGAGCTTTAATCTCTCCTACTGCGGTTTCGACCTTTAACCCGGCGACCATGCTCGACATCTTCCTCCAACGACTGAAGCAGGGACACCGGACCTCGGCCTATCCGGAGGAGGAGCCGGTGCTGCCGGACCGATTTCGTGGGGAGCCCAAGCTCGACCCGACCAAATGCCCGGACGGGTGCCACGCGTGCGCTGAAGCCTGCCCCACCGATGCGGTGGTGGTGGACGCGAAGGGGCTCCGGCTCGACATGGGGCGCTGCCTGTTCTGTACGGAATGCACGACGGCGTGCCCCGAGGGCGCGATCGTGTTCACCCGCGAATACCGGATGGCCGCCCACCGCCGCGAAGACCTGGTTGTCAGCGAGGAGGTGAAGGCGCGCAGCGCAGCGCTTGACGAGAAGATCCGCAGGCTCTTCGGCCGTTCCCTCAAGCTGCGCCAGGTGAGCGCAGGCGGCTGTAACGGGTGCGAGTCCGACGTGAACGTACTCGGTACCATCGTGTTCGACCTCGGCCGCTTTGGAATTCAGATGGTTGCTTCACCTCGTCACGCGGACGGCTTGCTCATCACCGGCCCGGTGACGCAGAACATGAAGCTGGCCCTCAAGAAAACGTACGACGCGGTCCCGGCTCCGAAGATAGTAATCGCGGTCGGCGCCTGCGCCATCTCGGGAGGCCCCTTCGCTGGACACCCGGAGGTCAACGACGGCGCGGACAGCGTGGTGCCCGTTGACCTGTACATCCCCGGATGTCCGCCGCACCCGTTCACAATTCTCGATGGGCTCCTGCGGTTACTTGGCCGCATCGACGAGACCAGAGACGGGCGGGTCAGCGCGGCGCTGACGGGCTATCAGGAGCAGCATCGGACGGAGACGCTGTATTGGGGTGCAAAGCGCGCAGACGAGGCGGTCACGTATTTTGGCGCTGACCTCGGAAAGAATCCGAAGAGCGGTCCCGCCGAGCCGACGAAATGACCTGTGTTTCGCCACTATCGACCCGCCGGCTCCAAGCGTACGCCCTCGGCGATCTATCCGACCCAGCCCATCAACTCACCAGCAGATTCTGCTGAGGAGGGTTCAATTTTCATGTCCTCTCCATGTCCTCCTCCGTCGCGGTTCTGTATGGAACGAGGTCGACCGGGATGGAACAGGGCGGGATGACGAGTTCCGGTAATTCAAGGCGTTATGAAGTAAGGGCGCATCCTGCTTAGGGTTTTTTTCGCCTTGAATCGGGTTCGAGTCCCGCCCTGGGCACTGCAAGCGGTGGAAATCGCGAGAAGTTTTCACCCGAAAATGCGTTTGTGCCATCAGTGTGCCACGGCTCCTCTCTGAGAGCCTCTAAGTTTACCCGCCCTGGTTGCTTTCGAGGCTCGCTTCTGAAAAGCGGCGCGACCGTCGGCGCGATACCCGGGAAGATTGCAGCGAAGTTGGATCGTCGTAAGCGACAAACGATCGACTTCGATGAACCGCTCCCAAGCAGAAGGAGCTCTTCGAGATCGTGGGCGAGACCAAGGAAGACACCGTGGAGAAGAAATAGCTGCCAGCCAGCCCTTACCCTTTCGCGCGTTTCTTTCTTTTGTAAGCAGCTTCGGATGAACCTGCCGGTCCACAAGTTGTGCTTGGGGCTACTGCGGCAGTATGGGTGGCCGCAGCGAACTGCAGTTCTAAAAGACGCGTTGGTCAACCTCTGCGAGCTGTTGGAGACCTGAATGCGGTGCTTTCACCCTCACATCTTCTGGTTGTGCGGCATGATCGTCCTCGCCGGATGCAGCCGAAGCTCCGCTGATCCGGACAAGAAAGGGGTAGCCTCGGGCGCATTCTTTGGCACGCCGCTCCCTGGCGCTCTCGAGCTTTCACCATCCCTCGTCGCGAAGCTAAAGGCTGCCTGGGCGGCGCGCGATCCGAACTACAAGCCGCGCACGGCACATCTCAAAGCAGACGGCTCGCCGAAATACACGAACCGTTTGTTCCTCGAGACGAGCCCCTATCTTCGGCAGCACGCGCACAATCCTCTGAATTGGTATCCGTGGGGCGATGACGCGTTCGAGGCGGCAGGGAAGCTCGGCCGCCCGGTGTTGCTCTCGGTAGGCTACTCGACCTGCCACTGGTGCCACGTGATGGAGGAAGAGTCTTTCGACAATGAAGAGATCGCTCGCTATCTCAACGAGAACTACATCGCCATCAAGGTGGATCGAGAAGAGCGACCGGATGTCGACGCGATCTACATGAATGCGGTGCAGCTGCTGACCGGCAGCGGTGGCTGGCCGATGACGGTTTGGCTGACTGCAGATCGAAAGCCATTCTACGGCGGAACTTACTTCCCCGCTCACGATGGAGATCGCGGAGCGCGCGTCGGTTTCATCGCCCTGCTCAGGAAACTCCGTGAGCTGTACAACACCCAGCCCGAACGAATCGCTCAGGCGTCGGCGCAGCTCGCGCAGTCGATCCAGAACAATCTCGGAGCGGATCGCGCTGGGCACGGATTGCCAGGAGCTCAAGTAGTGCAGCGCGCGGCCTCGAGCTACGCAGAGCGGTTCGACTCCGCGTACGGAGGCCTCCAAGGCGCCCCCAAGTTCCCGAGCAGTTTGCCCATCCGTTTTCTACTTCGCCACCACCGCAGAACGGGAAGCGAACAGTCGCTGAAGATGGCAACGCTCACCTTGGAGAGGATGGCCGCGGGCGGGATGTACGATCAAGTCGGCGGTGGATTCCATCGGTATTCCACGGACGGCCAATGGCGGGTGCCTCATTTCGAGAAAATGCTCTACGACAACGCTCTCATCGCGGCGGCATACGTCGAGGGATATCAGGTGACCGGGCGCGAGGACTTCGCGCACATCGCGAAAGAAATCCTGCGCTATGTGCAGCGGGACATGACCTCCCCCGAGGGCGCGTTCTACTCGGCGAGCGACGCGGACAGCCCTGATCCAAAAGGGCGCCGAGAGGAGGGGTGGTTCTTCACGTGGACCCCGGTCGAGATCGAAGCGGCTCTCCGGAAGGAACTGGCCCGCATCGTCGAGGCGTACTACGCGGTGACTTCCTCGGGGAACTTCCAGGGACGAAACATTCTGCACGCTCCCAAGCCGCTCGCCGAGGTGGCTCGGGAGCTAAAGCTTCCGCTGGATCAAGCTCGCGCCACGGTCGATGAATCGAGGGAGCTCCTCTACGCCGCGCGGCTCAAGCGGCCGCCGCCGATTCGGGATGAAAAAATCCTCACCGCCTGGAATGGGTTGATGATTTCCGCACACGCCCGGGGCGCGCTCGTGCTTGGAGATGACGACTATGCGAAGCGCGCAGTTCGCGCTGCTGATTTCGTGCTGAGCCGAATGCGCAGAGAGGGACGGCTGCTGCGAAGCTACAAGGACGGGGAGGCGCGCCACGAAGGCTATCTCGAGGATTATGCGTTCTTCATCGCCGGGCTTTTGGACCTCTATGAAACAACCGGCAGTTTGCGGTGGCTTGTAGAGGCAATCGACCTCGATCGCGTGCTCGAGAAATCTTACGAGGACAAGAATGCGGGCGGCTTCTTTTTGACGAGCTCCGAGCACGAAAAGCTGCTCGCGCGTGAAAAGCCCAGCCACGACGGGGCTGAGCCATCCGGGAATTCGGTTCAGGTGATGAACCTGCTCAGGCTCAATGAATTCACCACCAACGATCGGTATCGCCAGCGAGCAGAGCGCGTGTTTAGGGCGTTTGGAGATGTGCTGGAAAAGACGCCCGCGGCGCTGTCAGAAATGCTGCTCGCCGTGGACTTCCACCTGTGCACGCCCAAGGAGGTGGTGATAGTCTCTCCCGGCTCGCGGGGCAGCGCCGAGCCGTTGCTGGCTCAGTTTCGCTCGACCTTCCTTCCCAATCGCATTCTCGCCGTCGTCCCTGAGGGAGAAGAGCTGGCTGAGCAGGCAAAGGTAATCCCTCTCATCGAGCATAAGGTGGCGCAGAAAGGCAAGGCGACCGCCTATGTCTGCGAGAGAGGCGTCTGCGAGCTCCCGACCACTGCGCCGGATGTTTTTGCTCGCCAGCTCAAGAAAGTTCAGAAGCTCGGCAACTGAGGGATGGGGCTCGCTGTGTGCTGCCGCGCGTTCGAGCAGCCGCTCAGCGGTCCCTTGTCAGAGCAAATTGGGCGCTCTACTGGACTGAAGGCTGAGTCACCTCTCCACTCCGGTCGGCGTCCATCCTCCAGCGCGAACGGTCCCGTCAAACTGAACTACCGCGATACTCAAGTCCTCTCCATGAACATCTCGGAAGACCTGCTCCGCCTCTGCGGGGTGGTCCATAAATCCTAGCAATAGCTTTTGAAACAGAGGCCTTCCCAGGACCTCGATTGTCCACTGAGGAAAGTATTGGCCGGGCTGAGTAAGCAAAACGAATATCAAACCCCCGCACCCGGCGTCTCGTCCGGTGCAGCGCTCCACGCGGCCCTCCTGGTAGCAGCTCGCCAAGACTCTGGTGGGAAAGTGATCGTGGTAGTTCTGGCCGACACGGGTGAGCGGTATGTGACCACCGCATTGTTTGCACGGGGCCCTACTCTGTGAAGGAAACCCTGGGAGTAGTCACTTATGAATCCTTGTTGTCGGCATAACGGATCAGGTGGAAGCTGAGCTGCGCAATTTTCCGGGAGTAGATTGTTGCCGTTACTCCGGTGGTTGTACCAGGCCACGAAGAATGTCCGCGCGATCGACCACGCCCACCAGACGGCTATCGCCGTCGACGACAGCCACCAGCTTGTGAGTGCCGCCGAGCATGGTGGCGATCGCCTCCCGCAGCGGGGCATCTTGCCGCACCGTGGCCACGTTGGTGCTCATCAACCCGACCGCCGTTCGCGCCGTAGCATGCTGCTCAGCTTTTAGCTCCTCCGGGTTCGGATGGATGAATGGCAATCGGTGCATCAGCGATCGAATAGCGCTCGGACGCAAGCTCGGGGTGACGCGATCGAGAAGCTCTTCGTCAGTTACCACCCCGACGACGCGAAGGGCACCGTCTACGACTATGGCGCGGTTGAGGCGAGTCGAGGTGACGGCTTGCATGACTTCGGAAAGCGGCGCTTCGGGATGGACGGTTGGAATATCACGCCGAACGACTCGGGAGAGCGGTACATCGCCTGAAAGCATCGCAGATCGAGGCGCCACCTCCGTTTGCTGGAAGGCCTGCGCTGCAGTGCGCAGCAGGTCCAGGCGGCTGATCATCCCGACCAAAACGTTGTGGTCGTCCACGACAGGAAGTCGCTTGAGGCGACGGTGAACCATGACTTCGGCAACCTCTCTGAGCGTGGTCCGCGCGTTTACGGTCACCGGCCCAGCAGTCATTATTTCCTCCGCGGTCTTGTGATTGCGAGTGAGCCGCTCGAACTCCGCATGGAGCTCCGGAGTATCCAAGCTCGGCAATAATTCCATTCTGACCGCCAGGCCACCCCGAGTGACGAGGTCGCTGTTGGTGATGATACCGACGGGAACGCCGGAATCGAGGACCGGCACTGCGCGGTACACCTTTCCAAGCATCAGCTCAACCACATCCTTGATGGGAGCATCATTGGTGACTGACGCAACATCGCGGGACATCACCTCCGCAGCGGTGAGAGCCGCAGCGACGTCCCGGACGGGGTGCGGGTTGTAGAGCACAACCTCGGTGTCATCGACGGTGATGAGGCCACGCTTAACCATCTCTTTGACGCGCGGAAGAAGACGCTCGATGTTCTCATAGGTGTCAATCCACTCGATGAGGATGGGAAGCTTCCAACGAACGTCCACAAGGCGAGAGGTGTGAATTTCGCCTGAGCCGCCGAATCCCTCGATGCCTCGAAAGACGGTGGCGCCCGCGGTGTTCTCACGCCGGAGGAATTCAAGGACCGCCAGGGGGGCTGGCCGGTGCCCAACCAGGTCGCCCTCGTTGAGCCAGATGCTGACTCGCTTGGCTTTTCCTGAGAGGCTCGCCATCCCAACACCTCCTTGTAAGTAGGAGCTCCGCGGCCCCAAGGATCGATGGTAAATATTCCGACGCCGACCTTGGTTGCTGTTATAGCTCCACAGCAAAATAGGGGCGATGAGGCCCGCCCGCGTCTTCACGATGCGAACCACCCCTCGCGGGGTTGATGGCTTCTTTTGCTAGTCCGCTTGAGGACTAGGGAAGGAGCCTGGCCGTGAACAACACCTATACTATCGCCGCTATTTGGATTGGGCTCGCCTTCGCTGCTGCCGTTATCGCGGCCAGGACCGGGGTTTCTGTTTCGCTCATCGAAATCCTCGTCGGAATTGCCGTTGGGAATCTCCTGGGCCTGAGGAGCACGTCCTGGATTGATTTCCTGGCTGGCTTTGGCAGCGGGCTGCTCACGTTCCTCGCGGGTGCAGAGATTGAGCCCAGCGTGGTTCGCAAGCACTGGCGCCAGACGCTGTCGATTGGCTTCGTGAGTTTCCTTCTGCCGTTCCTGGGCGCGCTCGCTTTCGCGCGATGGATAGTGGGCTGGGACTGGCGAGCGGCGCAGATTGCCGGCATTGCGCTCTCGACCACATCCGTTGCCGTGGTCTACGCGGTGATGGTCGAAACCGGGCTGAATGAGGCTACGCTGGGAAAAATCATCTTGACGGCCTGCTTCGTCACCGACTTCGGGACGGTGCTGGCACTCGGGCTGCTGTTTGCAAACTACAGCTGGTACCTGCTTGCATTCGTGGTGGCAACAGCGGTTGTGCTTCCGTTGGCTCCGAAGCTCGTGCAGTTCGTCATCCGGACAACCGGAGGGCGCGTCAGCGAGGCGGAAATCAAGTTCGTCCTCGTCATCATGTTCGCCCTCGGTGGCATCGCCCAGGCCGGCGGGAGCGAGCCAATTCTCCCTGCTTATCTGGTGGGCATGGTGCTCGCGGGGACGTTCTTGCGCGAGCGAGCGCTGGTTGCCCGGATGCGCGCGATGGCGTTTACCATCCTCACAACCTTCTACTTCATCAGAGCTGGAACTCTTGTCTCTGCGACAGCGGTCGTGAGTGGCGCGGGCCTCATCCTGCTGCTTCTCGGCGTGAAGATGGGCGCCAAGTTCGTCGGTGTCCGGCCGCTGACCGCTCTATTCCGCATGCCGAGCCGTGAGGCGATGTACACCACGCTCCTGATGAGCACCGGTCTGACGTTCGGAACGATTTCCGCTTTGTTTGGACTGACTCACAAGGTGATTGACCAGGGCCAGTACACCATACTAGTGACGGTCGTCATTCTCAGCGCCTTCGTGCCGACCCTGATTGCGCAGCAGCTATTCAAGCCGAGTGCCGAGGAACATCTTGCCGCGGAACGGGAAGGGGGGTGAGGCAAGACCGAGATTGCTGCAGCCTTGGCGAGCGCGGCAACGCTCAGGACGGTCGAATGACGTAAATCGCCATTGCAATGTCGTTGCCGGAGTTTGGTGGAGGAGCTAATTTCTGGCCCATAGCGGCGGTGGAGTCCGCTCTAAACTGCTGCTTCGGGGCAGCCGATGACTCCTGCGGCAGGCGCCAAGCGCGCCGTGGGGCCTGCTCGGGCCTGCTCACTCAGAAAATCTGCGGCGCCTTTTGGAGCTGGAGGGGAACGGTGCAGAAAGTGCTTCTCGTCTTCTTTGGAAGCGGTCTGGGCGGAGTGGCGCGTTTTCTCTTCGCGAGCTGGGCGATAAAGACATTGGGGCCAGCATTCCCATACGGAACCATCGCGATCAATGCGATGGGGTCTTTCCTGATCGTCATCATCATGCAGGTTTCGCTCAGGACGGACCTCATCGGGCCTGACCTTCGTCTTGCGCTCACCACGGGCGTGATGGGCGGATTCACCACCTATTCAACGTTCAATTACGAGTCTATTTCGCTGTTTCAGGATGGCGCCATCCTCTTTGGCACCGTCAACATCATTCTCACCGTACTGCTTTGTCTTGGAGCCGGCCGGTTGGGGCTTGCGGTGGCCTCCCGGCTGCTTGGCGCCGGTTGAGGAGTCTCTCATGGCCAATGAAAGCTGCATCTTTTGTGAGATTCGAGAAGGAAAAGCGCCTGCCTATCGAATTCATGAGGATGAGCATTCATTTGCCATACTCGACATCAATCCGTTTGCGAGAGGCCATTGTCTTATCATTTCGAGAAGACACGTGCCCTGGTGGCACGATTTGACGGAGGAGGAAACGGAAAGCCTCTTTCGGGTCGCCCGACTTACAGCCCAGAAAATCAATGAGGCATTCCATCCGAATTTCGTCTGCATGTACGCACGGGGCAGAAGAGTGCCCCATACCCACATTTTTCTAGTGCCCACGTTTGGTGGCGACTTGCTCGATCGGTTTTTCAACGGCCTGGAACGAGCTCAGGAATCATCCGAGGAGTTGGCTGGATTGAGAGAGGAGCGCTCTCTGCAAGAGGTTGCCGCACGTCTCAGAGAAGTCTAAAGAGATCAATGGATGGAGATGCGAGCGACATCTGGGGAGTTAGCACGCATGTTCAACGGTCCGTTCGATGCGCCAGTTCAAGTAGCTGCTGCAGCTGGCGACGAAGAAATTGCGAGGGAAGCGTGCAAGCTGGCTGAACGCGTCGAGCAGGGGCGCCTCTATGTAGCCTGCGTCGGCTAATTCAAGCGCGGAAAGAGCACCTTGCTGAACGCGCTGGTGGCGAGACCTGTGCTGCCCACCGGCGTCGTCCCGATCACATCAGCGGTAACCGTCCTCCGGTAAGGACCGGAGGACGGGGCGCGCGTTTTCTTCGCGAGCGGCTGACGCCGGGTCGGCGGGGCTGCCGAGCAGCTGCGCGAGCACCGCGATCGGACCCGCTTCCGTCATCGCGACCTGGAACGGAAGCATGGCGACGAGCCGCTCGCGCACGCCGACGCCTCGTCATTGCTCCTGACGAGCATCCAGCCTCTCGCGGGACCGAGGCGTGGAGCCCGGGGGTAGCCTTCGCACCCGAGGTTTATGGGCGCTTTCCCGTCGGCCGCTGGCCGTAGAAAGCTCAATCGCGGCGCTGGAGCCTACAACCGGCACGATCGACTTGGAGACCATGACGGTCACTCAGCGAGGCACTGCGCGAGCGCAAATTTCCGCCTTTTTTGATCCGAGAGGCCGCGGATGGCGCACCAGCGTTTTGTGCCATACATGTGCCATGGCAGCGCGGTTTGGGATGGAAAGGGACGGTACGGGATGGGCTCAGATGGAATTCGAACTCAACAAAAGCAAGGCGATAGACGGCAACCACCTGTCCTGCTTTGGGTTTTCTATCGCTCTGCGCGGGTTCGAGTCCCGCCCTGGGCACTCACGAGGCAGGCCTCAACGTCGCGTGACTCAATAGCTTTTGCGTTGACGCGCTGTGTCTGTAGTAAGGACTGTAGTAAGCGCCCGTTGCCTCCGCCTGCGTCGCCGCCTGAATTCGAGACTTTGCGCAGCTCGAGCAGTTGGCCGGTGCGCAGCCCGATGTTGAGCTTGGCGACCTCTTCGCAAAGCGCGGTCCATGGGAGCGTTGTGTAGAGGCTTACGATGTCGCCCTCGGGCCCGTGGGTAATCCAGCGGAGGATGTTGTCGTTGGCCATTATTGGAGCCGTGCTTGAGATCTTCCACGGGGGCTCGGGGTTGCGCCTCGGGCCCGCCAGCTTGGCCGACGTGGTCGGGCGCGAGCGAGACACGCGTCGAGTTGGGCGGCGGGATGTGGAGATGGTCGTCCGAGGTGACCTCGAGGAGGACGCGCCGGAGGACGCCGCCCGCGATCGCTGAGAAGCTAGGCGGCGCAGCGAGTGTAGCGGTGGTGAAGGCCACCGACCTG
>WNEZ01003707.1_pt1 | contig 13178 bp, 13 predicted proteins | sample 5400521 | NCBI WGS metagenome assembly WNEZ01 (sample SAMN13153339, study PRJNA577476) | soil metagenome | isolation source: 120 cm saprolite under Douglas fir tree site 2 hole 1 replicate 1 | place: USA:California | collected 2015-04-18 | reverse complement strand
CCACTTACGTCAAAATTGCGCGATGGCCTTCGTGTCCATCACTCGGCTGCGGCTGAGGTCGTGGCGCTTCTTGCCGATGTTTGCGTGGTACGTCTTGCGCTCCGCGCGGCAAGCGGCCCGGGCAGAGGGGAATCTCGCCGCGAAGTTGCTCCGGGAACGGCGCAACACCTTCTGGACCAGCACCCTCTGGACGGGCGAAGCGACCATGAAAAAATTTATGACTTCGGGCGCCCACGGCAAGGCCATGCGCAAGCTCGTCGAGTGGTGCGACGAAGCCGCGGTGGTCCACTGGACCCAGGACAACGCCGCATTGCCAAGCTGGCCGGAAGCCTACCAACGCCTGCAAAAGGAAGGCAGGCGCTCGAAAGTGAATCATCCCTCCGCCAGACACCTGGCCTACGAATTTCCCCCACCGCCGCAAGTGAACCGCAGCGGTGAGCTGCCATTCAAGTAGCCCTAATTGGTTGTTGACGTTCTTGCCGCTCAGCGGCCCTCTGGAACTACTGTTCGCTCTGGAGACAGACACTTCCGGTTACTTTCCCCGTGAAACCGGTTGCCGTCTGATTCCCGGAGATAAAGAGAATACCCTTCGCGCCAAAGAAAATGCCGGTACTGCTCTCAATCCGATCGATCTCACTGAATACGTTGTTCGTTGTGTCCAGGACGCCTACATCGCTGATGTTCAATGTCCCCTGGTTCGTGGTGATAGAAAGCGTCCCCGTGTAAACCGCGGTCGCCGGTGCGGGGCCGGGAGCTAAGCTCAGAGCTGTAAAACTCGTAGTCCCTTTTAGCAACCCGCTGGCTATGGTGCCTGTTGTGCAAATGCCAATCGGACTCGAGCAAGGGGTTGAAAACGTAGAGGTAATCTGCGTGTTGATGCTCTCGCATTGGTTGTCCCCGGCAGCGCCGGTGGCGAGACACGCGAAGAGAAGTAGCGAAACACCGATAAAGCCGGATTTTCGACGTGAATCCATTTTTCTCCTCCTTCGGTTAACGCGATTTTAGGTCAAGTAAACTTAGACTGTTTCCAGGGGCCCCGCCGGTCAGTCTACGCTTAAAAGGAGTCAGTGCGCACAGAGCGGCAGAGCCACGGCTCTGGAAGCTCGCACTGGTCACTCTCAACTATTTAAGGACCGCGGAGTACGCGCGTCGAGTTTTCATACCCATGCGGCTCTCAAGCCGCGGCAAGCCTGCGTTATTCCGTTGATCTGATTGCCTTTAAGTGTACGATTGACAAACCGGCAGATATGTGGTACCGTTTCGTGTGTTATCTCGAACAAACCTCGCATACCGCTCCCCTCACTCCAGCCCTAACCCTCGACCCTTCAATCTCTTGCAGCCTCTTTGTCATCGCCCAAAAAGTCATCTCCTTTATAATCAAGCGAATGCAGCCTCTTTTCGTAAAACACCCGGGGGGTACCCAACACTTTTGCGCCGAGCTTCGCTTCCGCCGTCACATGCGCCACGTGGCGCCGCTATCCCCTTTCGCCTCACTCAATTGCGCATACTTCCCGTCACCACGGGGGTGTAACCCTTCGCGAACTCCTCCGTTGCACCGAAACGCAGAAATGCCTTGCCACTCTTACGCACTCCCTGTCCCGTAAGTCCTTTCCCTGCCACTCATACGAAACACCCGGGATGGGGGTGTCACCCCTGCTCCAGTTTCCCCTCGGTGTCTCTGTGCCTCTGCGGCAAACCCAACGCCACGCATCACACTTCGCGGCTGTACGTGCGTCCAGTATTTTGTTCGGCAACCGCTCTCCAATCACTTCTTCCCCGCGCCCCATCTGCTTCTACACTAAACCTCATCGTCCGCCGGAGGCGGGCCAGGCATGCTGATCCCCACGGGCCACGAAAACATGAAGGGCCGCCGCTGGCCGGTCATCACCATTGCCCTGATTGCCATCAACTTCGTCGCGTTCTTCGGCACGCATTGGCGCATCGAGTCAGAGGATGCCAAGACCGCGGAAGTCCGCACCCACATTTTGCTTCTCTCGGCCATGCACCCCGAACTCGTCGAGACCACCGACGAACAGGAGTTGGTCAACCACTTCCGCGAGAAATATCCGGACATGTGGAAACGCGTGGCCTCCCCGGGCCGCGAGGTGGTCGATCGCTGGGACGTCCACATCCGCATGATGGAGGATCCCAAAGATCTCCAGCAGGAAATGGATTCGCTCGGCCAGCAATACTTCGACCTCGAGCACGATTCCATTCTGCCGCGGTACGCCTTTGTTCCCGCGCACCCCGCGCCGATTAGCTATCTGACCGCGAACTTTCTCCACGGTGGCTGGCTGCACATTATCGGGAATATGTGGTTCCTGTGGCTCGCCGGCGTCATTCTGGAAGACACTTGGGGCCGCGTAATTTACCCCATTTTCTATCTTCTAGCCGGCACCGTAGCGCTGATGCTCCACGGCTGGACCGGTCCCGGCAGCCTCGCTGCTACGTTGGGCGCGTCCGGCGCCGTGGCCGCGTTGATGGGCGCTTTCCTGGTGCGCTTTCCACAAACCAAGATTCATATGCGCTGGTATTTCGGATTTGGCCTGCGCTCGTACAAGTTCAAAGCCAGAGCCTATTGGCTCCTGCCCTTGTGGCTGGCCATGGAAATATTTTCGGGAAGCATCTTCGGAGCTTCTTCGGGAGTGGCGCACTGGGCGCACGTCGGCGGTTTTGTTTTCGGAGCAGTGGGCGCGGTCGGCCTTCGCTACTGCGGTCTCGAACACGTCGCCAATCAGGTGATTGAATCCAAGGTCACCTGGACGGCGGATCCCGCCGTCGTGCAAGCCACGGAAAAAATGGGTGAAGGAAAGCTGGACGAAGCCATTGCCTTGCTGCAAACGCACGTGACGACCAATCCTGATTCCCTCGAAGCCTACACGATTCTGCCGCAACTCTATTGGCGCAAGAACGACATTCCCAAATATCAGCAAGCGACCATCAAGCTGTGTCAATTGCACCTGAAAGCCAAGGATGTCGACGCCGCGTGGGAGGATTTCGGCGAGTATCTGAACTCCGGCGGGGACCGCATGCCGGCTTCGACTTGGCTGGAGCTGTGCCGCGCGGCCGAAGGGCAGCAAAGGATCGAGCGCGCGGTGGTGGAGTACGACAAACTGGCGAAGACCTATCCGACCGAGAAGCAATCCTTGCTGGCGCTGATGGCTGCGGGGCGGCTGTCGCTGAAGCAGAACCAGCCTGCCGAAGCGCTGGGCTTCTTCCAGGCTGCGGCAGGATCGCCGGTACCACACCTGGATTGGGAAACAAATATTCAAGGCGGAATTCGCGAAGCAGAAAAAGCGCTGACCGCCGCCGCAGTTCCTACCGCCAAGCTCTGACGCCCACTACTAACCACTAGTAGCTGATTTATAGGTTATTAGGCCGTGCTGGCGGCGCGAATCGGAATGGTTACACTGGACGCTGCGTCCGAGGAAGCCAGCATATGGCAGCGCCCGTCAAAGATTCCTCCGGGATCAATCACGAGACAGGGTGAATGCACTTCGCCGGTCACTACGCCTTTCGCTTCGATCTCAACGCGGCCCTTCGCGAAAATCACGCCGTCAAAGCGCCCGGAAATCACGATGCGGTTCCCTTCAATTTGGCCCTCGACCTTCGCGCCCTCGCCGAGGATGACGGTTTGCTCAGAAATAATATTGCCCTTGACATTGCCGTCGATGCGGAACGTCCCGGTGACCGTCAGCGTACCTTCGAGAGTCACTCCCTGATCGATAAATCCGGTCCAATGTTCGCTGGTGCCGTCTTTTGTTGTGCCGGGCCACTTCCAAGCCATGTCGTCCCCCAAACCTCTACTGTAGCGGGCTGCGCACGTAAGTCAACGCGCGGTTGAGAGTGAGTTGTCGAATCAGGCGACGGATGGGGACGAGCGCCGTCGCGGGAAACAATTATTTCATCAAGCGATCGTAAAGACCCATGAGCTGCGCGTCTTCGTAATATTCCAGCACCAACTGGCCGGGACGCATCTTCGTTTTTTCGCGCAGCAAGACTTTCGTGCCCAGATGTCGTTGCAATTCGTCCAGTGCGGCCCGCGTGTTGGCGTCTTGGTGAGCGGTTGCGGCCGCAGCACCACTGCGCGCGCGTCGCGCAGCCAGTCGCTCGATTTGACGGACTGTAAGTCCGCCACGCGAAGCGCGCACCGCATAGCGCATGCGAAGTTGCGGATCGGCAACGGCCAGCAAGGCGCGTCCGTGCCCGGCGCTGAGTTTCCCTTCTTCAATCCACTCCTGAATCGTCGGTTCGAGCTTCAGCAGGCGCACCGCGTTGGCCACAGTGGTGCGGTCTTTTCCGGTTCGCTCCGCCACGACTTCTTGCGTCAACTGAAACTGTTGCATCAGGCGGTCGAACGCACGCGCGGCTTCGATGGGATTGAGGTCTTCGCGCTGGATGTTCTCGACCAGGGTCATTTCAAGCGCGAGCTCGTCGGAAACCTGCCGGATAATGACGGAAACTTTCGAGAGGCCCGCTCGCTGAGCCGCGCGCCAGCGTCGCTCGCCGGCGATCAATTGATAGCGCGAGCCGACCGGCCGCACCACTAGCGGCTGAATGATTCCGCTGGCCTTGATGGAGCGGGACAATTCGTCTAAAGCCTCCTCGCGGAAGCGGGTGCGAGGCTGAAACGGGCTCGGCTCGATCAAATCGATATCAATTTGTTGTGGGCCCGCCGACATTGGTTCGCGAGCTGGTACAACTGCGGCGCCCGCTGTGGCTGACCCCGCTGTCGGAGCAGCTGCGGGAAGCTGCGGCTCAGCCTCCCGAATGAGCGCTCCGAGCCCCCGTCCCAGTGCGTTTCTCGGCATTGGCGATTACCTCCCGGGCGAGTTGGATGTAGCCCTCCGCCCCTTTGCTATGTACATCGTAGAAAATAATAGGCTTACCAAAACTGGGTGCTTCCGCGAGCCGGACATTCCTCGGAATGACGCTCTGGAAGATCTGCGTCCCAAAAAAACTGCGCAAATCAGTGGCAACTTGCCGCGAGAGAGTTGTTCGCTCGTCATACATTGTCAGCAAAATGCCTTCGATCTCCAGGCTGGGGTTTAGGGTGCGACGGATGCGCATCAAAGTGTCGAGGAGCTCTGAGACGCCTTCCAGGGCCAAATACTCGCACTGAATGGGTACGACAACGGCGTCGGCGGCGACGAGGGCGTTTAGGGTTAGCAAGTCGAGCGCTGGGGGGCAATCCAGAATGATGAAGCGATATTTTTCTCGGATGCTCTCTAGGACGGCCTTGAGTTTGTATTCGCGGCCTTCGGCCGAGACGAGTTCGACTGCGGCACCGGCCAGATTCTTGTCGGCCGGAACCACTTCCAGGTGTTCGAGCTGAGACTTTTGCGTAAGACGATCAAACGGTTCGTTGAGGATCAGGGAGTGATACAGGGTGCGACGAGAGGGGTCTTTTTGAAAACCCATGGCGGCGGTTGCATTTGCTTGCGAGTCGCAATCGACGAGAAGCGTGGGCTGGTCGGCGGCAGCGAGGCACGCGGCCAGGTTGACTGCCGTGGTGGTTTTACCTACTCCGCCTTTTTGGTTAGCGACGGCAATGATGCGCGCCAAAGTTCCCCCAGCGGGCGAAAAGTTAGCAAAGGATTTGGATAGATGCAAGATGTTTCACGTGGAACGTCGAGAGCGGATATGGATTCTCTTTGATCGTCTCAAGTCGCAAAGCATACAGCGAGATTGGGATGTTCCACGTGGAACATTGCTATCGGGCGTGAATGTTCTTCAAATCGCGTCAGGGCTGTCGAAAGGAGGATGCGTAGGCGGTGACAAATCAGAATCGGCAGGATTGGCTGTCTCACCAAGAGCGTGTTCCACGTGGAACAATTGCTGGTTCAACTCTAGGTGGTAACGGCCTCTTCCCACCTTGTGCCGACCAAGAGAAATCTTCGCAGGGACTGTGGGATTGCAATGGGATCCCGCCAGTCCCACCCTAGGGCCCTCCGTGCCTCCTGCAAATCGGATCCTCCGATCCACAACACAACCTGCGTCGCGGCGATTTGCGGAGAGCCCGCCCAAGCCAAGAAGGCGCGGAATTCACCCACCGCTCTGGAGCAAACTACGTCAAGGGGCGCCACCTCCTCGGAGAGCTCTTCGTATCTGCTGACGATCACCCTGGCCCCTTCGAGCCCAAGTTCACGAATCGTTTCCGCCAAGAAAGTGGCCTTCTTTACATTGGATTCCACGAGAAACACCTGCAGATCCGGGCGAATGATTTTTAAGGGTAGCCCGGGAAAACCCCCACCGGATCCGACGTCGGCCAGTCGACCTCGCTCGAGTGGCACCGCTGCGGCGGCATACATTGATTCGCAGAAATGGCGATAAAGGATTTCGATAGGCTCACGAATCGCGGTGAGACTAATCTTTTCATTCCATTTCAAGACGATCGCTATATATTGCTGAATCCAAAGCACTTGCTGATCACTCGCCGTGAGGTTGAACTCGCCGAGCGCGCGCCGAATGGTTTCGGTCGAGAGAGGAGTTTCCCGTTTAGTTAACATAATACCCTTCGCTGCTTGCCTTACGTCGGCGCTTCCACTGTATCGCCCTTTTTTATCAAATACTTAGGACCAGCGAGACCGGCAGCCAAATCCACCCCGATATGCCAAAACATAACGGGAACCAAGCTTACGACCGCTGCCCGAGTGGCCCCAAAGAGAAGTCCCAGAATTGTCGTGCTGGCGAACCCGCCTCGTCCCTGGTAGAGGTGCGCCAAACCGAACAGAAGGGATGATGCGACCACGGCGATCCACACGGGGAATCCCCAGCGAAGAAACGCGGTCATCGCGAAACCGCGGTACAAGAATTCCTCGCAAACGCCCGCCGTGACGGCCAACGCAAAGAAGGGAATCAACTCCACGCGACTCTGCGGAAGAATTCTCTCCGCGAGGGCTTGCAATGGAGTGCGCAAAGGACTGCGGGAGCGCCCCATGCGCCGCAAGTTGAGCCATTGCAGCGTGGCGATCGACGCCGCGCCCAGCACGGCGATGGCGGCGATCTCGACGGGATCGGAGATCACCAGGCCGAGTTCGCGCGAGGTGAAACCATGGGCCCAGGCACGCCAGCCTGCTACGGCAACGGCGATCCACTGAAAGGCCATGGTGGAGGCGTAAAGCGACAGGCGCTCGGCGGGCTCGACCCGGGGCATGGCCAAAAGGTGCCGCAGTTTGGCGCGGCCGCGCCAAGGCACAACCACACCCAGCACGAAAAAGATCAACGCGATGTCCCAGGGCATGCGGGGATGAAAGCACGATCCGCCGCGAGTTGCAATGGAATCGGCGGAATGTCACGCGCACGATGTGTGCGCATCGTTATAATGCAGACGTGAGGTGCTCCGGTGGCGACCCAAGTGAAGCTGACCTCGATGGCCAAAGCCGCAGGCTGTGCGGCGAAATTGAATCCCGCGACGCTCGACGCCGTGCTGCGGAACCTGCCGCGGCAAACCGACCCCAACGTTCTTGTCGGGTTTGACACCAACGATGACGCGGGAATTTATCGTATCGCGGAAGACGTGGCGCTGGTGCAGACCGTGGATTTTTTCACGCCGATTGTGGACGATCCGTATCTGTTCGGGCAGATCGCGGCGGCCAACGCCCTGAGCGATGTATACGCCATGGGCGGGCGTCCCATTTCGTCGCTGTCGATAGTGGGCTTTCCCGAGAAGGGGGATCCGGCGATTCTGGAGCAGATCATTGGCGGCGGTCTGGCCAAGATGAAGGAAGCGCAGTGCAGCGTCATTGGCGGGCATTCGATTCGCAATGAAGACATGCTATTCGGCTACGCGGTAACGGGAACCATCCATCCGCAGCGCGTATGGCGCAATGTGGGCGCGCGCGCGGGCGATGCGCTGCTTTTCACCAAGCCGCTGGGGACAGGCGTGATTACTACGGCGCTGAAAAAAGATCGCGCCAAACCCGAATCGCTGGCCGCCGCAATTGCCGCCATGACTACGCTAAATCGCGACGCGGCAACGGCGCTGCAAGAGCTGGACGCCAAGGCCGGTGAATTGCCGCAGATTCACGCGGTCACGGATGTCACCGGCTTCAGCTTGCTGGGACATGCGCGCGAGATGGCGCTCGGCGATCCGGCGCGGGGCATCTCTGCGGTATCGTTCGAAATCGATCACGCCGCTTTCGAGTACTTTCCCGGTGCGGCTGAGGCGGCGCGCGAGGGGCATCTTTCGGGCGGGCTGAAAAACAATCGCGCGTTCGTTTCCGATTGCGCTTCTTTTGCGGCTTCCGTCCCTGCGGAATATCAGGACTTGCTTTTCGATCCGCAAACCTCAGGTGGCTTGCTAGTGGCCATCGCCGCGGAAGCAGCGGAAGGCGCTTTGAAGGTGTTGCAGCAACACGGCGTTTCCGCGCGCGAAGTCGGCCGCGTTGTGGCGAAGCACTCGCCGCTGCTTTCGGTGTGCTGAAATGCTGCCGGTTCGCGTCATCCGGTAAACTCTCAATATGGATACCATTACCCACGGCATCGCCGGCGCCCTGCTCGGCAAAGCGGTGTTCCGCGGCGACGACATGTTCGTCCGCCGCCCGATGAGTCGCGCGCGGATCGTCACGTGGTCGCTGATGCTTGGCGCCATTTTTCCGGACTCCGATGTGCTCCGCGGATTCTTTTCACACAATGATTTGCTGATCCTTACCTGGCATCGCAGCATTACGCACTCGCTCGTATGTCTTCCCCTGTTCGCGGTCGCGCTGGCGGCGCTCACACGCTGGTTTGTGCGCTGGCGCAAATGGGACGGTCCTTCGTTTGCGGCGCTGACCGGAATCTACGCTATCGGGATTTTCAGCCACATTCTGCTCGACCTGGTCACCTCGTTCGGCACTATGGTCTGGTCGCCGCTAAAATGGTCGCGCCCCGCTTGGGATCTCATCTTCATCATTGATTTGGGTTTTAGCGCGATTCTGCTGGTGCCGCAGATTGTGGCGTGGGTTTACGCAAGAGGGGAAGGATTGCGGCGTCGCGCGCTGGGAAGCTGGCTGGTGTTCGGCGGCGCTACCTTGGCGGTGGCAGGATGGGGCGCCTTCGTCGCCGCGCCGATTTCGCTTCGCGCGATTTTGGTTGTGGTCGTGATGCTGGCGGCTGCGTTCCTCTTGCCCGCGCTGCGCAATTGGGGGCTGCAGGTGCGCCTCGCTTCGTGGAATTTCGCGGGATTGCTGCTGGCCTTCGCGTATATCGGCGTGGCGATTTACGCGCATCATGCAGCGCTGGCGCGCGTGGACCATTTCGCGTCGGCGCTGCGCCTGGACGCGCAATCGCGCGGGGCTTTGCCGTTTCCACCGTCTCTTTGGAATTGGGATGGCTTGATTCGCACGCCGCGTGGCGTCTACGAGTTGCGCATGGACCTCGGCGGAGAGCCAACGGGGGTTCAGGCTGCAGGCGCAGCGGACGAGACGGCCCTGAACTATCGCTACTATCCGGATTCACCGGAGAACGCTTACATCGACACGGCGAAGCGCCTTCCAGAAGTGCAAACGGTTTTGTGGTTCGCGCGCTTTCCGGTCACGCGGTTTCATACCGAAGGCGACGTGGCGGTGGTGGAAATCTCGGACTTGCGCTTTCCGCAAACGCGGCCCGATCGACCTGCGTCGTTTACGTATCTTGTTCGATTCGCTCGCGATGGCAGCGTGCTGTCGCAAGGCTGGCACCGGCACCGGCGGTAGAAGAATTATTTGGCCGGCTTGTTTTCGGCGGGATGGATTACCACTTGGCGATGCTCGCCGACTCCGATGCTTTCCGTGCGGACCCCAGGCATATCCTTTAGCGCCAGATGCACGATGCGGCGCTCGCGGGAAGTCATGGGGTTGAGGCGAAAGGGTTGCTTGGAGGCTTGCACGCGCTCAGCGGCGACGCGGGCGGTCATGCGCAGTTCTTCAAGGCGCAGCGCGCGATAACCGCCGCAATCGATGTGAATTTTTTCGTGGAACTCCGGCTCGAGGCGCAAAGCGCGAAAGGCCAGATGTTCCAGGGCCTTGAGGACTTCGGCGCTACGCTCGAGCAGGATTTCTTTGTCGCGCCCGTCGACATCGGCAAGCACTTCCGCATCATTGCCGCCGCCAGGTTCAACCACTTGCACGGTGACTTTCAATTGCAAACCTGCGGCGCGCACAATTTTTTCGAGAAAATCGCGAAGCGCGTCGGCGGCCGCCTTGCGGTCGAGTTGTCCGTTCTGAATCAGTTGTTGAGCCATGGCGCCTTGAACAAAAGGATTAAACTCCGCGATCCCGCTGCTGCACGAAAGCTCATTGTTTCTTGTTCTTGCCGGCTTTGCCCTTTACCAGTGTTGCCGGCGCAGGCAGCGGATGCCTGCGATTCAGCCACCACTGCTGCGCCACGCCGACCAGACCGCTGGTAAGAATATACACAGCCAGCCCGCTCGGATAGGGGATAACCACAAACAGGGCAGACATACCGATGGGCATGAACTTCATCATGGCCTGCTGCTGCGGGTCGGTTGCCGTCATGGGGGTCATTTTCGAAGCGAAGTACATGGAGAGCCCCATGAGTACCGGGAGAATGTAATAAGGGTCTTTCGCCGAGAGGTCTTTGACCCACAACCAGGGAGCGTGCCGCATTTCAATGGTGCCTTGCAACGCCCGGTACAAGCCAAACCAGATAGGCATCTGCAAGAGCTGTGGTATACAGCCACCGACCGGGTTGATGCCTTCGCGGCTGTACACCGCCATTACTTCCTTGTTCATTTCCGCTTTGCGCGGATCGCGCACGGAGTATTTCTTGTACTTCTCCTGAATCTGCTTGATTTCAGGGGCCACGCGCTGCATTTTCAGCGAAGTCTTATATCCGGTATATTTCAGGGGAAAAAGAAGCATGTTGATGATCAGCGTCAGGACGACGATGGCCCAGCCCCAGTTGGGAATGTAGGAGTGCAGCCACTTCAGGGCGTGAAACAGCGGGTCCGCGATGAACTCGAACCAGCCAAAATTAACCAGCGCGTTGAGCGGCGGATTGATTTTCTTCAGCTCGTCGTAGTCCTTGGGGCCAACGTAGATCCGCATGGCCACCGGCTGGGCAGACATGGCTGTGGCAATCTGCGGCACCGGGTCGTCCGTGTCTTTGCCTTCGACTTGAACGGTGCGGGGAATTTTCCAGTAACGGGCTTCGAACATTCCCGGCGCAGCGCCATGGAGAGGCAAGAAGGCGGCGGTAAAGTAGCGGTCCTGGATTCCCGTCCAATCCTTGCTGCCTTGCCACGGGCCGTGCGCCCACTTTTCCGGCCCTTCCAGCTTTTTGGCCATGATGTTGGTGAGCTTGCCGCCGTCGCTGTAGAAGACGGAGACGGTGTCAATGGGCGCGGGATTCGCAACAGTCAAATCGCCGAAGCCGCCGAGCCAGGCAATGCCCGCGGTAATCGGCGCGCCGTTGAAGGTGACCGAAGTCTCCACCTTCACCACGTAGGTGTGATCGAAGTGGAATCGCTTGGTGACTTCCAAGTGCCCGTCGCTCCAACTAAATTCCGCATCCGCCGGGGCATGCAGGGTCTGGGCGGTGGAGGAAATTTGATACAAGCCGTTGTTGGCGGCGGTTTCCAACAGCTCATCGTCGAGCGCCAGGGCCAAGGGCCATCCGCCGGTCTGCTGCGCGGCGTCTGGATGCACGAGATCGAGCACGCGCGGCGGCTTCGCGTCATCGGTATATTTCTTGAGCTGCCAGCTCTTCACCACCGCGCCGTGATTCGAGAACTCCACGCGGTACAGATCGTTCTCGACGACGATGCTCCGCTCTTGTGTCTCGCCTCTGGGCGGAACGTTTGCCGCCGGAACCGCGGAGATTCCGGTTGCCGGTCCGCGGGCGGCTGCGGCGCCTTGCGAAGCGGAAGGTTTGGAAGTCCCCGGGTTGCCATGTGCTGGTGCGGTCATCGCCGGCTTATTGGCCTGCGGGGAAACGACTGGAGGCTTCGGCGCAAAGTACTTGGCCCAAAGCAAAATCACCACCATCGACAGCAGTGACGCCAGCACAATGCGGATTTCGTGGCTCAGCTTGCTCTGCTTCTGCGGTTCGCTCACGAATGGGCCTCTTCCGGCGTGACGGCGACGCTGGGATGGGTGGCGTCAGGAACGGGGTCGAATCCAAATTTGCGGGACAACGGGTGGCATCGCAGCAGGCGCTTGAGCGCCAGCCACGCGCCGCGCGCGACGCCAAATCGCTCCACCGCTTCATAGGCGTATATCGAACATGTCGGCTGGAAGCGGCAGCTACCGCCGACAAACACCGACAAATACGTTTTGTACAAGCGCAGCGCAAACAAAGCGCATCTTTGTGCGACAGACTGGGGGGCCCAGGCGTTCGCGCCAATATTCAAAGCGGCGGCGAATCGGGCTTCAGCCGCCGCTGGGGAATTGCCCTTGGAATGACCAGACATTTTCAATTGGTCCGCAACAATCGCAACAAGTCCGCCGTCAGCGCCGCAAACTCTGCGCGCGCTACGCTGCTCTTGGGATGTATGACGATGTCCCATCCTGCCGGTATCTCCAGGCGATGGCCGCGCACGATTTCCCGCACGCGCCGCCGGATGCGATTGCGCAGCACCGCGCCGCCGAGGACCTTCTTGATGCTGAAGCCGAAGCGGCTGCAGGGTAGCTGATTCGCGCGGGAAAAAACGGTGAAGTGGGAACTCGAGCGGCGTTTCCCGGCACGGTACACGGCGTCAAACTCTCCGCGCCGCACCAGCCGCACCTCGCGCGGAAAGTCCAAGTGCCCCGGGCTATTCGGGAGTGAGCCGATGACGGCCTTTCCTGCGCCGCGCCGCAAGCACTCTGCGGCCTCCGGCGGTCTTCATGCGCGAACGGAAACCGTGCGTCTTGGCGCGCCGGCGCCGGCGCGGTTGATAGGTGCGCTTTGGCAAAGCAATCCCCCTTGTATTCTACGAACCGCAGCTCCCGGATGTTTCGCTGCAGCTCCCAAGCCGCCACAGCGGCCCGGTGAGAATTAGTTAGTGTATTCGAGCCTTATGCGCAGGGTCAAGAAAGTGCGATGCGTGGGATGAACAGTCGGCTTGTAGGCGCGGTTCTTGCGGGGACGCTATTGCGAGATGTGAGCAGGTCCGTTTCTGTTCTTGCCGGTTGTCTTTAGGCCATGTTCTTTCCGTGCTTGTACTCGTCGAAGGCGGCCAAAAAGCGGTCGACATCCTTCCGCAGCAAATAATA
>WNEZ01003705.1_pt1 | contig 13179 bp, 14 predicted proteins | sample 5400521 | NCBI WGS metagenome assembly WNEZ01 (sample SAMN13153339, study PRJNA577476) | soil metagenome | isolation source: 120 cm saprolite under Douglas fir tree site 2 hole 1 replicate 1 | place: USA:California | collected 2015-04-18 | reverse complement strand
CCCCCTGGCAGAGCGCATTCTCCAGATCAATGAAGAAGCGGATAAAGAACAGGCTGAGGTTGGCAGCCAGCACTGCCAGAGCAATGCGCGGCAGGAATTCCATGAGGCCCTGATAGCTGGCTCCGACCTGGCGGGCGATCATGAGATTGTAGCCAGCGATCACGATAAACACCGCCACCGCCGCGTCCACGACGCCGATGGACCAGGTGGTGAACTGCATCACGGTCGCATTCGCGTAGGTGCCGGCAGGCGGGGTCTGCGTGATGAAATTGAGCGAGTTCTGATCGATCGTGTCGATAATGGGCTGGATGACGGAAAAGATGGCTTTGGCCACCCATTGTGCGGCTTGATTGAGCAGGCACGTGAGATCGGTGGGCAGGCAGAAGGCGGCTGTCGTGGCAGGGTGCGCTACCCCTTCCCCTTTACCGGCCTGAGTACTGGGCTGATGCTGTGGTGCTGCGATAGGTGCGGAGAGTGGCATGGGACGCGATGCAGCAAGCATAGGACTGCGCTCTGCTCTCCCGCCAGCAGCGCCTAGCACGAACAGTCCAATGAGGACCAGGGTGATCAAGAGCACGGAGTGAGACGGAGACCTGGGTGTGGATGAGTCCACCATGCTCCTATCGTCGCCTGCGCATCGTGATGACTGTCGGTCTATTACCTGCTGTATCGACGAAAAAAGGGACCGTAAGACGTGGCTATCCGTCTTGCGTCTGCTCAACACATGCCACATGTTGTTTCCTCCTTCCGATATCCCACAGTGAGTCGTGCATGAAAACCATGCCAGCTTTCAGTGTAGAGGAAATCGTGCGGAAAGGGAGAGAGCTGTATAGCGAGTTTTTGGAGATAGATGTTCTCAGCAAAAGAGACATTGTGACGCTCGGTGGTTCATGTTCTTTTTCGCTGTGTTATGTCTCAGGGGTAAAGCAGAAGTGGCAAGAGGAGCAGGGAAGGGTTTCCTATAGCCGTAGAATATTGTGTAATACACGTGTGCATCTAAGGATGGGCATCCTACACCTCCGGTGTCACCCGCAACACGGGATCAGGTTCAGGTGGCGTTTACTGGGTTGAACCAGGATAAAGCACTCTATGACTCCTCCTGTTGGCACTTCCCCCATTTCTTTACCCGCTTTGGGGACCCTGCATCGCACGACCTACATCCGCCAGATGGTTAACCTGTGGACAGTGAAAGGGCGCTTGTGGTGTTGGCTGCGCGATGAACTGATCAGCTATGATCCCACGATCTGCTCCTCTCAGCTTCCGACAACACGGGTCGTTCCCAGATTCTGGCTCTGCTGCCTCAGGCTGTCTTCGTTCGTGCTCCCTCTTCCAGACCCAGCACGCTGATGGCCTGCTCGCGCAGCACAAACTTCCGTACCTTGCCACTGGCCGTCATCGGGTAGGCATCCACAAACTGGAAGTAACGCGGAGTCTTTTGGTGGCTGATCTGGCCATGGCAGTAGTCGCGCAGTTCTTGCTCGGTCAACGGCTCTCCTGCTTTGGGGATGACCACCGCCAGCAGTTCCTCGCCGAAGAAGGCATCGGGTACCCCAATAACCTGCACATCGGCGACTTTGGGATGGCGAATCAGGAACTCTTCGACCTCGCGAGGGAAGAGGTTCTCGCCGCCGCGAATGACCATGTCTTTGAGGCGACCCACAATGTTGACATAGCCCTGCGCGTTCATGGTGGCCAGGTCACCCGAATGGGCCCAGCCCTCTCCGTCAATGGTCTCGGCGGTCTGCTCCGGCATTTTGTAGTAGCCCATCATCGCCACAAAGCCGCGATAGCACAGTTCGCCGCGCTCCCCAACAGGAACGACTGCCCCCGTTGCAGGGTCGATGATCTTGACATCGATATGGGGCATGGGTTTGCCCACCGTCGCAGCTTTCAACTCGAACGGATCGTTGGGCAGGGTGGAGGTAATAATGCCACTGCTCTCCGTCTGCCCAAAGGCGATGCCAATATCGGTCCCGATGCGCGCTTTTACCTCCTCCATCAGGGTGACGGGGACAGGAGCTGCGCCAGACGAGACGAATTTGAGCGAAGAGAGATCATAACGGGCAAAGTCGGGGTGCTGTAGCATGGCCAGGAGCATCGTTGGGACACCGCCGCTAGAAGTGCAGTGTTCGCGGCTGATGACCTGCATGGCTTTGACCGGATCAAAGACCAGCAAGGGACAGGCTGTACCACCGAGGTAGAGGGGAATGAGCAAGCCCACGATTCCAGCTATGTGAAAGAATGGCAGCATGACGCTGAAGCGGATATCCGTCCTTGCCAGCCCCTCCCGCTCTAGCAAGGGGGCAAACCTTTCATTAATCAGTACAATGGTATTCACGAGGCCATAGTGGGAGAGCCTTGCCCCCTTTGGAAAGCCTGTCGTGCCAGAGGTATACATCAGGATGGCCGGGTCAGAGGGGATGATTGAAGCTTGTCGCTCGCGCAACACCTCGTCATTGATGGCTGCGCCGTCGGCGACCATCTCGCGGACCAGCGTGGGTCGCCAGCCCTCCTGCTCCAAGAGGGGAGCTGGAGCCATGCCCATCAGGCTCACATAGCGCAGCATGGGAAGCCGCTCGCTCGTCACCTCACCGTTTCGCGGACCGGGCGTGGTGAGTGCGCGGATGGTGGCCAGATGGTCGTAGTTGCGTACGCTGGCCATGAAGAACAATCCCTGCACGTCGCCCTGCTTGAGGATGTACTCGACTTCGGCGGCTTGCAGCAGCGGGTTAATCGTGACCAACACCAGGCCTGCTTTGGCAGCGCCCAGCATGAGCAATGGCCACTCGGGAAGATTGGCCGCCAGGATGGCAATGTGATCGCCCTTGTGCAGCCCCAGGGCCAGTAGCCCTTTTGCAACCGCATTGGCCCGGTCACGATATTCCTGGTACGTCCAGCGAATGTTGAGCGCATTCCCAAATTCGGGATAACACGAATAGACGAGAGCTTCCTGGGCCGGAAGCTCAGCCGCGCGACGATCGAGGAGATCGCCAAGCGTGAGATCGAGGAGTTCAAGCCCCTCGCTTTCAGCCTGCCAGTAGGACAGGCCATCAGTGGTCATACCCATAATCTCCCTCCTGGAGTAGGTTCTTCCTTCCCTGGCAAGAATTTCTGCTCCTGCGAGAGTGGAAGAGCAGGTTCGGTTACTCACGAGCCAAACGATCAGGGCCTGTACTTTTTGAACACGATTTTCTCTCAGCTTGGGCCGCTCGAATAAGAGCTTGTAAATTGCAACATATAGTAAACGGCTCTCGCGCGATTTCGCTGATCCGCCGAAGAGACCAGTTTAGCGCGAGTCGGAGCGGTCTGCGCCTGGCCGCTCTCCTCCACGTGAGAGCGATTCTCCCCTGGTCCCTCCCCTTGAGGCCTGCTGCTTCACAGGGCGGATCCACAGGGAGAGAGAGGCAGGCTGCATCGTCTCCTGCACCACAGCCAACAACTGCTCGCGCAGCTGGTCCAGGTCCACCTCCTGGCGCAGCGCTGAGCTGAAAGCTGCCAGCGTCTTGGCAGCATCGTACTTGCGGCGGTAGAAGCGCTGGTCAATCAACTGCTGGATGCCGTGGCGGAGTGGCTGGAAGAGGGCCACGATGGCCAACGTGGACAGGACGATGGCCACGCTGTTGTCCTGGCGGATGAGGCCACGCAGGAGCGCTTGCAGGCCAATGACCAGGCCAACGTAGACCGCCGTCAGGATGACCGTGAGCACACCATAGACCAGCGTGCGATTGATGAGCACATCAATGTCCCACAGCCGAGAGTGCAGCATGGCGAACCCAAACGAGAGGGAGGTGAAGAACGGCAGCAAGAAGCCGGCCTCATTGAGAGCCAAGAGATAGAGTGAACTGCGCTCGGCGAGCACTGGGAAAAACAGACCCAACGCAGTCGCGAGAACAGAGACGGTGACCGGCACAGCGAGACCGAAGACCACCCATTTGGTCTGCTGACGCTCCAGGGGACTGGACACCCATCGGTAGCGGTAGAGTTGGACCCCTGCAATGATCGCCAGCTCGCTGATAGCCACGAGCCAGCCAAGCTCGCTCTCCGGGGTGTTTGGCAGCAAAGGCGCGACTGGCAAGAACGTGAAAGGGACCTGCACGGCGAGAAACACGACGAGGGTAAAGCGTGTCCAGCGAGGCACGAACCGCCCAGAAGGGAACAGGAGGAAGACGAGCACGAGCAAGGCTTGAGCGAGGAAGCTCAGGCATTCGTTCGGCACCCGCCAGGGGGAGGGGCTGCTCACCGGCACGTTGACGACCTCGATGATCGGGCCTAACGTGACGAGCATGAGCGCGACGATAAGCGCCATCCGGTCATAGGACCTCCGCCAGATGATGAGCGTGCTGACCACCAAAGACACCATCACCGAGGCAAGCGCGATCGCGATCGTGAATGCTGCGTACTCGCCGAGAGACAGGCCCATCCCTTTGAGCGTCTCTGCTTGTGCGTGAGTGAGTTGCTGGTATTCGCATGCGATCTCAGTACACGGCGTTTGCAGTTGTGCCAGGTACATGGGGAGGCTGGCGAAGAAGATCGTCAGGGTGAGCGTGACCAGGGTGATCCAGAGGCCTCGAGCGAGCACAATCCAGCGCCCATGCAAGCGTGTATCGAGTGCATGGGAACGCTGCCTGGTTTTCGTTGACGCCTGTTGAACACTCATCTGTACGATCCTTGTGTGACGCCCTGGTTCTTGCGCCTCCATGCTTCTGTTGACTTCCATTAGATGCCAGGTTCCTTTTTCCATCTATTGTTTCCCTCCCGCAACAGGAGCCGGAGAGGCAGCAGTTGACGCTTCCTCATGATGGTTCCCGATTGGAAGCTGAGACTGTTGCAAGAGAAGCAGGATGCCCATCACCATCGGCAGCAGGTAATGGACGAGTGGAGGGACATTCCCGCCGACGAATCCTGCTGACACTAGGCCGAGCAGGCCGTAGACGATGGCGAGCCAGCCTACCCAATGTGGCAGCACGCGTGTAGAGAGCACTGCCCCTCCGTAGACAGCCAGCGCTGAGAAGGTAAGAATGGTGTACATGACGAACAAAGGCTGAGTCGTTGAGTTAAACGGCAGGTAGTAGCCTGGCACCACACCTGTTCTGGCGGTCTCTTGCTTCTCCCGCTTCCAATGCCACCTGCTGAAGGCGCGATCGGTGGGATAGCCCTCCAAGGAGTCGGTGACGAGGAGCGCACAGAGGAGTTTATCGATGTCCAGGTGAAAGAGGGCGTGCTGACAACCACGAATTGCGGGGCCCTCTGCTGATAGACGCGCAAACTGATTGTTGCCAAGGTATTCCAGCGACTGCACCACGCTGTGCCACACGGCTGTGTGATATTGTTGTGCCAGCTCGCCTGCGACGCCGTACTCGAAGGCCAGGCGGATCAGTTCGTGCCGGGCCGCGACCAGGAGCATGCCTGGGAGAGCGACGATGAACTGGTCGCCGGCCCGGACGATCGGGCACGTCTGCAGGTCGCCGTGGTCGATCTGGTAGTCGTCGATAGAAATGCTCCCGAGGGGCGCGATGAGCCGATCAAGGGCTGAGAGAGGGAGGTGCCGTTCATGATCTTGAGGAGGCAGCGCAGCTTGCGCAGGAGATCAAGCAACAGATCCGATTGACCACGGAACTGACCGCCTCGGCTGGCATCTCCTACTGCAAATTCCTGGCGAAACTCGCATCAGATGCCCACAAACCCGATGGCCTCACCGTGATCACTCCAGAGCAGGTCCCCACCTTCCTCGATACATTGCTCATCGATCGATTCTTTGGCGTGGGCAAGGTCACTGCGGCAAAGCTCAGGGAGGTGGGGATAGCAAACGGGGCCGATCTCAAACGCCTAGGCGAGGAGCGGTTGCGCGCCCTGCTTGGCAAGCAAGGCAGCCAGCTCTCTCGCTTTGTGCGCGGCGAGGACGACCGCCGGTCGAACCCACGCGGGAACGCAAGTCGGTCGGGAAGGGAGTCACCTTCGAGCGCGACCTGGTGGACCGGGACCGCATGGAGGGGGTCCTGGAGCACCTCGCCGACCAGGTAGAACACCGCCTGGTTGAACTGAACCTGGCAGGGAGGACGCTCACGCTCAAGGTCAGATGGAGCGATTTCCATCTCATCACGCGCAGTATCAGCCGCCCGGAAGGGTTCCAGGACGCACAGGCGATGCTGCCTGTGCTTCGCACGCTGCTGGCCCAACTCGCTGGCGGGAACAGGCCCGTGCGCTTGCTGGGCGTCTCGGTGTCCCACCCGCTGTCCAGAGATGAGGTGCAGCGCACCGGGCGGGTCACTGCGCTTCCCCTCTGGGACAGGGAGTGATTTCATCACACAGATGGGGAGATCTCCTCGCAGGGCTCTGGGGCCTCGTGTGAGCAGACGATCACTACCACGCGATCATGATGGAGGCAGCAGATGACACACCGTGAGGTGAGTCCCCACACCTTCTCCTTGCAGGCCACTGGCCTTCACGCTCCCATCCGCAACACAGGCGGATCCCCGTCCACTCCTGCTCTACTCCTCCTCGGCCTCACCAAACTCCTCGTCATCAAACGCCTCATCCTCCTCGTCGTCAGACTCAATGAGAGGATAATCAGCTCCATAGGCAAAGTCGAAGCGATCCCCATCGCTGAAGTAGCCATAGACCGCTGACACCTCGCGTTCCCCCTCGACGTCCGCCTCCTCGGTCACCTCAGCATAATCGAGCAAGACATTCACCACAAACGCCCGATCGGGAGCGCCGCCCGCTGTATCGGTCACCCACTCGGCCGGGTCAACCTCGACCATCTCAGTCACCTCGGCGGTCGTGCCCGTGGGTTCCTCCTCCAATGCCCACGCTAGTGTCAACCGCTCAAGTTCATCGATAAGTTCTTCCTCAGTCATCATGCTTCCTTTCCGTCAACGCTGGTCCTTGCCTCCTGCTAGCGCCCGGCCTACCGCTCGTGGTTCCAACCTGCCAGGAGCTGCTACCCCTCGTGATGACATGGGCTGGCCATGTGTGGGACTGCTGTCATGTGGAAGACTCCCCAGCGAGCCTTGCCACCACCGGAGCAAACGCCTCCATATTCTTCTCAAAGACCGTCACATAGGAAATACCGTACCGCTCGCGCCTCAGCCGTCGCATCCGTCAGTTCCTGTCCACTCCCGTCAGGACGCACGATCGGACTGAAGCCGACCATCGTCGCCTCTCGTGCCGCCATCGAGAGTACACGCTTGCCGCCACCACCCACCAGAATCGGCGGATGAGGTCGCTGAATCGGCTTGGGAAGCCCTCTAAAGCCGTCACCTGATAGTACGTGCCGGAGAAGGTCACACGCCCATCAGCACATAGCCCCTTGATGATGTGCTACGCTTCTTCCATCCTGCTCACACGTACCCCGGGTGGATCAAACGGCATACCAGCTTGCACGTACTCTGAGCCTTCCCAACCAGCTCCCAGTCCCAGTTCAAAGCGTCCACCAGAGAGCAGATCAAGTGTCGCCGCCTCCTTGGCCAGCAGCACCGGGTGCCTGAAGTCATGAGCGAAGACCAGGCTCCCAATACGCAGGGTCTGTGTCGCCTCCGCTGCCGCCTGTAACGCCGCGATCGGCGCAAGTTGATGCCCTAAGTGATCCGGCATCAGCAGCGTCGAGTAGCCGAGGGACTCAATCTTGCGCGCTGTGGCGACCCACTCTGCTTTCGATCTCGCCTGAGAAACTGAGACGCCGAAACGCAATGGTCGTAGTCTGGTCATCGACAGGTCTCCTCTCTGATGCTTCCAATGAAGATGATGGTTCATGTCTCTGAAGGTACATGAGCCTGAAGAGAACATACCTGTGTTCGTATTATAGCCCGTCGGCTTTGCTGTCTGCGACACAGGTGCGACACGTGCGCGATCAGCCTGCGACGTAGGTGAGAGACAGAACATTACAGGATACCAGGTGAATACATGCCTCATCACAGGGAACGTACAGAAGAGTGGGAGCTATGAACGAAATAGAAAGAGAAGCCACTCTCTGGGGCTTACCGTTTTGGCCTGCCTGGAGAAGAATAGGTCTGTACAGAAAGCAGAGATAGCCATCCTTGCATACACCGGTTGAGAGAGGAGCCAGGAAGTGTGCTGCGCCCGTTTGCTCGGACGGCACGGCACCAGCACCCCTGGCAGCTCCTCTCCTGGAGCGCCTGCAGTCGGATAGACGAGCACGCTCAGAACAGACTTGCTCGTCCCGCTGCTCACAACGGCACATGCGTGCCGAGAGGTGAGCCAACTCGTGAGCGACCTTCCAGCTCGCTTGGCGCGCAAGGCAGCAGGGAGTGTGTACAGGTGGACCCAGTTCCTAGAGACACCGAGCGCATGATCAAGAGAGACACCTTGAACATCATCATGAATCCGAGGACGACCATTGGCGTGCTCACCGAGACCGAGGTGCTGCTGGTAGATGCGGTTGGAGGCAAGCGCGTGCTGCGCTCGCTCCTGCTGCCCGCCGAGGCCAGCGACCTGAGCGGGCTCGCGGAGTTCCTGTGGCAGGCCGAGCTCACGGAGGTCTGGGTGCTGCCAGCCACCACGCACTCCCGCACCGTCACCTGTGCTGGCCTGGCGCAGGTCCACCACTGGACCACCGTGGTCCATTCCGCACAGCGCCATCCCGAGAGACCCGCCTGTGTTCTGCTCTGGCCCAGAGAGGGAGGGCGTTCTGGCAACCGTCGTCTTGCGCTGGCCTTCCCCGAGCACTCCGGCTGGGGCTGGGTGCTGCCTGACGCGAAGGGCTTGCTGGCTATGGTGACCTACCTGGACCAGGTGCTGGGGAGGAGCGTGGCCGATGCCCCAGAGCTGGTGGCCCCCCAACTGCTCACCGAACTCACGGCCGATCAGCCCACCACGTCGCTCCGTGCCGCGCAGCTAGATCTGTCTCACCTGCCCACGAGCGACGGCATGTCCCCTCCGATCCTCCAGAGCGCTCGGGAGTTCGCCTGGATGCGTGCCCTATTGCTGGCGGAACAGCGACAGCGCTACCTGCACAAATACACCCACCTCTCGCTGGTGCTGGAGGCGGCTATGAGCGTCCATCTGGGAGAAGGCGTGCCGCAGCACTCGCTCACGGGGCGCGCCTATGATGGCCGTCATCCCGGCCTCTGGCGCGTGGAGGCTGAGCTAGCCGGCTCGCTCTTCGATGGCAGACGCCTGCCGAGCTGTCTGGAGGGCAAGTGGATGAGTACGCCCCAGGTGCAGTGCTGCCGGACCATCGGCTACCAGGTTCACATCCGGGAGGGCTACGCCTGGCCAGAGGCGCATCCCGTGCTCCAGCGCTGGGCCACGACCTTGTGGCAGGCTGCCGAGCACCTGCACACGCGCCCCCAGCTCTTCCGGCATGGGCAGGCGCGCACCAATGCCTCCTCCACCATCACCAGGCTTGCCGAGATCGGGCTGGCTCTCCTGGCCGAGAGGCAGGCGGTCGGGGGATGGGGCCGGCCTGAGTGGTGGGCGAGCCTGGTCGGGGGCAGTCGAGCCGCGCTGTTTGCGCAGCTGGTGCGTCTGGTGCGCAAGGGGACGATGCCGGTGCTGGTGGCCCATGATGCCCTCTGGGTGGTGTCCAATGACCCCGACCCGCTCACGGCCGTCCCGGGCCTGGTCACGGTTCGCCCCTGGCAGGGGTATAGCGTCGGCTATGCGGACCCGCTCCCGCTCTCAGGGGAAGTCCAGGCCGCCTTCAAGACCACAGACGATGCCAGCCAGCTGGCCCAGAGGCTCGATACCCTGGCTCGTGACATCTTTCCCTAAATGCTTCCAGGGAATCATTGCGGAATAAGCAAAATCACTGTGGCTCGGTGGGAGGTTATAACCCATGCTTTTCGACGGGGTTGCGCATATTCAACTTGGGAGCATTCAGCATACATCCCTCGAGGCGACTTCTTGGCAGTATAGTTCTCCCTTACACTCTTGTCTGGTAGATCACCTATCGGACAGCCTCAATTCACCCCGAATGTGTGACCATCCTGCGTGTTCGCTCTTGCTCGTTCGTCAATCCACACGCCTCGAAGATGGTGACGGCTTTTTCCAGGTGCGCACGAGCGGACGCCAGATCGTGGCGGTCGCGGCACAGCAGACCCCAGGTGCGATGGGTACGGGCGATCTCTGGGAGCATTTCGCATGCCTCAAACGCCTGGAGACTGGTCGTCAGATGTTCCTCGACTTCGTCCCAACGCGGTGGGGTAAGTGCGGCAAGGGCTTGGCCCCATACCCGTTGGGCCAGGCCCTCAGCGTATTTGCCGTCAACGGAGTGGGCGTAGACCACTGCCTCTTCCGAAAGGCGGAGCGCTTCCTCAACACGATGCGCGCTGAGGACCACTTCAGCGCTGGTGGCGGCAAACCAATCGCCGAGGATGAGCCACTGCTCGCCAAGACGCTGGGCCAGCTCTTGTTGTTGGGCCATACTCGCCAGAGCAGCGTCCTGCTGGCCTAGCTGGTTCTCTGCCCAGGCACGCAGACCATACCCGATAGAGGCCCTGACCCAATCACCTGCTTGTTCTGCTGTGCGCACCACTGCGCGGCTTTCCTCTAAGACACGCTGCGTCTCCCCACCAAAAAAATACGTCAGCGCAAGGTGGAGAGAGCCAAGAGCTACAGCAATGAACTCGCCTCTGGCCTTCGCAAGCGCCAGGGCACGTCGAGTCACGAGCAGGCCCTCGCGATACTGCCCACAGGCTGCGCAAAGCTTCTACAAGGGCCTGGTAAGGCAAAAGGCCACCGGTCTCAAATGCCCGCCCCTGCAGCACGTCTGCTCCTTGCGCCATCGCCCAACCCAAGAAATCCTGTGCCAGACGTGTTTTCCCAATCCCTGCTTCCCCTTTGAGGAGCACCACCTGTGGGTGACCGCCCTGCGCGGCAGCGTACATCTCAATCAGTGTGCCATACTCGCTCGCTCGACCGACCAGGGGGACGTTTGCCAGCAGTGACAGAGGAGATGGCACAGACGGTACGTGCGGAGTGGAGGAGGGAGTGCTCCATCTGGTCTCCCCACGGGGAAGAAGCTGCGTGCGGAGGCGCTCGAACAGGGCCTCTGTTTCGGGTGCAGGCTTCGTGCGAAATTCCTTTGCCAGCATCATGCGGCAGGTCTCATACGTTTGCAGCGCGCCAGTGCGATCGCCTCTGGTGAAATGGATCTGCATCAGGCGGCGGTAGGCAGTCTCATGCAAGCGATCATGCGTCACCCAACGCCTGGCTGCTTCGAGAGCGGCTGGAAGCTCTCCGCCATCAGAGAGCATCTGTGAGAGGCGGTCGAAGACAGCACTCATCCGCTGGTGCCACACTTCCCGCTGGAGTCTGATCCAGTCATCGAAGTCGGGCGCATCATCCAGGGAAAAGCCTTCCAGAAAATCACCGCGGTACTGCTCGACCGCGTCCTGGAAGTGAGCGAGCAGCGTAGAGCGAGCCTCGCCCTGGAGATCTCCTGACCGGGAAGAGGAATGGACGTCTTTGAAGGCGCGTTGGAGCGCATGGACATCCATCTGGAACGCGGAGGCAACGTTGAACACGAGCGTCTCGCGTTCGGCGATGAGGTGTGACAGGGCAGAAGGAGGCACTTCCTCCTGCAAGGTATCCCGGAGATAGACCAGGGTGCGGCGCAGCGCTCCCTTACTCCGCGTCTCGTCGCTCTCTGGCCAGAAGAGTGTGGTGAGCTTCTCACGGGTCTGCACGCCTCCCTCCACTGCCAGGTAGATGAGCAGCGCCAGCGCCTTGCGGCTGGGAAACCGCAAGAGCTGTTCCGGATGACGAACTTCGGGGGAGCCGAGCAATGCCAGGTTGAGTCTACCCATACGTTATCACGCTCTTTATCACGCTGTTGTCCCGCGTGTCGGCTACACTAAGCAGAGAGATAGTTTGAGCATATTCTAAGTTATGCTCCAGAGAAACACAAGAGGTACACTGCCCGGTGAAAACCGTGCTGAGGTACATGCACAGGTACAGACAGTACCCGGACAGCTCACGAGGAGTGCTCAGAGATGAACGCACCTATCCGACCAACGGAGAAAGGAGGAAGGCCGCGTGGCAAGCCTGGCGTTGGTGTTACTTATCCTGCCGGGGAAAGAGGAGGCGTGGAGACGCTTCTATCAGGAACTGGCAGGGACGCGTCGTGCGGAGTACGAACAATCGAGACGGCAGTTGGGTATCACCAGAGAGCAGGCCTGGATCGTGCAGACACACCCAGGGGAGCTGCTGATCGCCTATCTCGAGGTAGAGCATCTCGAGCAGATGCTCCCAACCTTGCTCGTCTCGGATCTCCCGTTTGATGACTGGTTCAGGCAGCAATGCCAGAGCCTGCACGGACTCGCTGTGAGGCAACGCCCAGCGTGGCCACCCAAACGCAGTGAGTCGATCTTTGCCTGGTATGACTCTTGATGAGAGACACAACGTCTCTCCTGAAACGTTTGAAGTTCACGGAAAGGATCTCCACCATGAAAAAATCACGCTGGAACCTGTTGGGCGCAGGATGCGGCATCGTCGATGTCCTGCTCAGCCTGATTGCGCTCCTCATCGTGCCGCTACCTCCGGTTGTTGGAAGCTCCGTCAAGGAAGTTCTATCGTACTATACGAGCAATGGCCCGACCCTTGTGCTCAGCAATTACCTGTTTATGCTCGCGACGGTCTTTTTCCTCGGGTTCTTTGGGTATGTGTGTGTCGTCTTGAGAAGCGCCGAGGGAGAGCCATACGCGCTCTCGAGGATCGTCTTCGGCGCGGCGGTGGCCGCAGCAAGCATATTCCTCGTCTCCCCGCTGATCTCGCAGGCGCTTGTTGCAAGGGCCGCGACGGGCGCGGAGAGTGTGGTCGTCGGTGTGCTCTCAGATATGACCGCGTTGAGTCTCATCGCAAGTGGTATTCCAGTGATCCTGCTGGTCGGTTTGGCCTCGGTCGTGATGCTGCGCACCAGGCTTCTGCCACGATGGCTCGGACTGCCTGGACTGCTGCTCGTGGTGCTCCTGCTGCTGGCAAGTGCTGGCCTCTTCCTCCCATCTGGCCTTCTGGCAGCCGGAGGGATCTTCACGACGCTCGTTTTCGCGTGCTTCCTCCTGTGGGAGTTGACGCTGAGCATTGTCCTGGTCACCAGGGTCCTTGCAACGAAAAGAACCGAAACCGCCTCTGGGGTCGCCTGAGAAGAGGAAAGAAGCGTCTAGAGTGGATGGAGGTGAGCAGTGGCCACTCCATCCAGAGAAGAAAGACTTCCTGGAA
>WNEZ01006783.1_pt1 | contig 13180 bp, 14 predicted proteins | sample 5400521 | NCBI WGS metagenome assembly WNEZ01 (sample SAMN13153339, study PRJNA577476) | soil metagenome | isolation source: 120 cm saprolite under Douglas fir tree site 2 hole 1 replicate 1 | place: USA:California | collected 2015-04-18 | reverse complement strand
AACAATTGGATCGCATCTCCGCAGGACAATATGATGCGCCGGTTCCGGATGTAAATGGCTTCGCGGGAAGCGGCGATGAACTCGGACTCGTGAGCCGGAAGATTACGCAGGTTGGTCAGCAACTGCGTGGCGTGCACGAGATTTTCAGCACCATGCGGGAGAACATGAACTCGGTTATGGCGGGACTTGAGGATGGTTTACTCTTGTTCACGAGGGATGCGCGGGCCGTGATGATCAGCCCGGCGGCAGAGAAATTTCTTGGCGCTCCCGCAGGGCATTTTCTGGGGCGTCGAGTAACGGAGATATTTCCTCCGGGACACCCCCTGCGCGATGCGCTTCGCATTGAAAGCGATGAGTTAAGCGAAATCGCAGCGGAGACCGAGTTGGAGACCAGCGAGGGGCCGAGGCGCGTCAGCGTCAGCGTACAAGCCATTCAAGAAGACGGCGAGCGCATGGGCGCGCTGGTCACCTTGCGGGACCTCGATTCGCTGGAGAGCATCAACACGCAGCTCCAAGTCAGCGAACGCCTGGCCGCGCTTGGCCGGATCACCGCGGGCGTCGCGCACGAAGTGAAGAATCCGCTGAACTCGATGCGCTTGTGGCTCGAGAATTTGAAGGAATCGCTTCCTGCCGAGCCAGACAGCGCTTCGCAACAGGCGGTTCAAGTCCTGGACAAAGAGATTGACCGGCTCGACGCGGTCGTCAAGCGTTTCCTCGATTTCACGCGGCCCATGGACATCCGTCTGGAAGCCACGCAACTCGCCCATCTGCTGAAGGAAGTTCTGGAGATTGCGCAGCCGCAATTGCAAAAGTCCAATATTCAACTGGCGCAATTGCTGCCGATTGACGTGCCGGAAGTCTACGTGGACCGCGCGCTGCTCAAGCAGGCAGTGCTGAATCTGGTGTTGAACGCGGCGGAGGCCATGCCCAACGGCGGACAGATGCGGCTTGTCCTGAGTCGGCGCGGCGAAATGGCGGAAATTACCGTGGGCGACACCGGGAAAGGAATTCCGCTGGAGAACCGGCAAAAAATTTTCCAATTGTTCTTCACGACGCGGCCCGGCGGCAGCGGGATCGGCCTCGCGAGCGCATTCCGAATTATCCAGCTTCATAACGGTTCGATAGACTTTACTTCGGAGGTTGGCCGGGGCACGACGTTTCGAATCGAGCTCCCCCTCGCGGCCTAGACATGACGGAAAATCGCCCCCGGTCCAGGACTTCATTGCCACATCGCTTTTTCAATTCATGCGTCGTTCTCATCTGTTGTGCCGGTGCGCTGCTGGGTGGATGCAGCATGCGGAGGCGGCCCAGCATCCCGTGGGCCACGGCAATACAGGTGAGACCGGTAATTCAGCCGCAAACGGCGACGGCGACGGAGATCCCGGAGGATCCCATTCCTGAGTTGCGTTTGGAATTTCCAGCATTGCCCTCCCGTATGACGACGCATAACGGGCCGGCGCGCCCACGCGTGCCGGCAGCAACCTCCGCCGGAGCAGGGGCCGAAAGCGAGAGGTCCGAGTCTTCGCTGATTACGCCGCAACTCTCGGGGGAGGAAACTGCCGCCGCGCAACAGCAGACGAACCAGAGTCTGAGCATCGCTGAGAGAAATCTCCAGTCCGCGCGCGGAAGGCGATTGAACGCGGCCCAAGCGGATCTGGTCTCCAAGATCAGAGGCTTCCTCAAGGATGCGCATGAAGCAGCAAAAGTCGCGGATTGGGCGCGCGCGCGCAGCCTGTCCAAAAAAGCTCAGGTGTTGTCCGAAGAGCTTGTTACTTCACTCTAGCCTGTTCTTTCCAGACAGTCTTTCCGCGCCTACTCGCTTTACGGCCCAAGGCCCTGCGGCCCTGGTCATGCGTGCGATTGGATACGATAAGATAGCGCCATGAAGAAGTTTGACGTGGCCATCGCGGGCGGTGGAGTGATTGGCGCCGGAATCGCGCTCGATCTTTCGCGCGCGGGAATGCGTGTAGGTCTCTTCGACCGCCAACAACCGGGTCAGGAAGCGTCGTGGGCCAGCGCCGGGATTTTGTCTCCCGCACCGGAAAACCCCGCGACGGTGGCTATGGTTCCACTCGGAAAAGCGAGCCTCGCGCTCTATCCCGAATTTATCGCCCAAGTCGAGGAAATTTCCGGGAAGAGCGCCGGCTTCCGCGCAAAGGGCACGCTCCAGGCTCTTTTTTCGCACGATACCAAGGCGGAGCTCAGCACCATCATTGCGCTGCATCATGGCCTCGGCTTGAAGGCCGAGCCGCTTCGCGCTGAGGATGCGCGCGAACTCGAACCGGCATTGAGCGAGGAGGTGGAAGCGGCTGTGCTCCGGCCCGACGAATGCTCGGTGGACAATCGGGCGCTGACAAGCGCGGTGCACGATGCCGCGCAACGCAGCGGCGCTGAAGTTTTTCCCGGCAATGGAGTAAAGGCGATCTGGCGTGAAGGTGACCGCTGCCGAGGATTGATTCTGCAAAACGAAAAAGTGGAAGCGAAATGGACGATCATCGCCGCCGGTTCCTTTTCCGCGGCGATCGACGGAGTCGCAGCCTACGCGCCCGTGCGGCCTGCGAAGGGCCAGATGGTTGCTCTCCGTGCGGAAGACCTGGAGATCGAGCGCGTACTCTGGTCGGAAGACATTTATCTGGTACCGCGAAATGACGGAAGGATTCTTGCGGGAGCTACCGTCGAGTACGTCGGGTTTGACAAGAGAACGACCGCCGGGGGCGTCGAAAAAATACTTTCGGCTGCCATCGAGCTCGCGCCGCGTCTCGCGAACGCCCGGATCGAAGAAACGTGGGCCGGTCTTCGCCCGGATTCACCCGATCATCTTCCCATTCTCGGTCCCGCCGATCTGGAAGGTCTGCTGATGGCCACCGGACACTTTCGCAGCGGAATTCTGCTCACTCCGATCACCGCGCGATTGATCCGCGAGTGGATTACCGAGCAAAAAGTCAGCCTGGATTGGGACCGTTTCAGTCCACTGCGCTTTCGAACGCAAACAGCAGAAGCGTCGAAGAAAATGCCGGCCTGAGCTGACGTCTAGAACCGCGCCTACTGCGGCGGACGGATCGGCGGTTGGACCACCCCCGGCGCCTGCCCTAGGTTCGTGAACTGAATCTGGCTGGCGTCCAGGCTCAGTTCGCGCTCGAGAACGATGTCCATTGTGGAGCCACGCGGCAGTTCCGCTTCGGGCCCGCGCGACAACAACACCGCAGCGAGCCCGGCCGCCGCCCCAATACCGCCCCCAATCCCGGCGCCCTTGGCGCTCCGGCTGGCGATCGCTCCTATCCCTGCACCCGCCGCCGTCGTCTGCGCGATCGTTCCGGCGTCCTTCCCTTTTCCACCCGGGCCGGTGACCTTGCCTTCTGAATCCATCGTCTCTTTTCCGCCGGAGTCCGCGCTGCGCGGCGCCGCGTTCAAATTCACGGTGTAACCGTTGGGGAGAATCAGTGTGTTCAGGCGTAGCCGGAATTCACCTTTCCCCTTGATCTTTCCCGGCCGCTTGGAATCGATCAATTCGCCGCGAAGATACGAGCCCACGGGAATCACGATGCGATTGTTCTGCGTGATCGGGAACGATGTTTGCAGGTACACCGAGTCGCCCGGCTTGGCGCTCCGCGTGGAGATGCCGTTCTCCAGCACGACGCCGATCCGCGTCCCCGCCGGAACCAAAATCTTCTCGTTCGAACCGGCGCTCTGCGCCGTTGCGGGCAACGGAGGGGGAGCAACCGGCGGCGCGGACGTCTGCGGCCCTTCCGGCTGTTGAGCAGACAAACTTGCCGAGAATAGAAGTACGCTCACTCCAAGCAATACGGTGGCAACCGCAACGGTGTTTGGTCTTGTTTTCATCAGGTGCTCCCTGGCATAGAAACTCCGATGCGACTCTCCCGCCTAAAGATGCTCTGTTACAGGAGCCTCGTCAAGGACAACAGAGCTAGTGACGCGGAGGAAGTACCATTCCGCTGGCAGCAAACTATCTCGTAAATGACTTTCGGGATAGCACGGCTTTGGCCGTGCCGAGAAGTTTGCAAAATTCGCGGGCTTTAGCCCCTGAGGCCGCGATGAATTGGGCCAGTCTGTTTATGAGACACGCTCGATTGGTTTGACCGGTGGCGATTCGAAAGCTACGCTAGGGAAAGAGTAAGGAGAATCCCATGGCCAAACTGGCTCTGATTTACGGGATGCGGTTGTTGCCCGAGGAAGACCTGGGCGAAGTCAAGGACGCGACGGTCGTCCTGAAGAACGGCCGTACGGCGCGCGTAACCATGCACCTGATCGAAGGCACAAAGGAAGAGATTGAATCTACCTTTCACCAGTCCATCGAAGCCTTTTTTGAGATGTATCCCGAGATTTGAGAGAAGAGATCAGCGGTTGCCAAAGTTTTCCGGATCAGCGTTGGGATCGCCAAGATTATCATTGATGAGAACCGTGGACTGCCCGGTCAGCTCGAATCGCTTCCGGCACTTGTAGCACGCCACCAGGTCATCCAGCCGGACCATGTACGAAGAAGCCTTCGCAAACTTTCGCTTGTCTTCCTCGCCGACGCCGCGCGGCAGTTCTTTCTTCTTCCGGCAGACTTTCCAGCGCACGGGAGCTTCGAATTCACCGCGGCAGCTCGGACAGATGAGCTTGACCTTCCGGCTCTCCTCCTTTTCCGTATAAAACTGGCGCTCGTCCATAATTAAGCAGCGGGTGTGCGCACCGCTTCATCAATTGTAACAAATTCGAGCCCGAGGTCACGCCAGCGCGGCAGCCAGTGCTCGAGCGCGGCCAGCGTTCGCGTGCGGTCGCCGTTGAGTCCGCGATGCGAGCCGTCGTGCAGGCACAAGACATCGCCCCACCCGCCGCCCGAATGGGAGCTACTCTTCGCGCTCTTTACAACACGATCCGCGATCGGCTGCAGCCGCGGAATCAACCACTCCGCCGGCTTCAGCAACCAATCTCCCGGGATCAGCGTCAGCATCACCGTCTCGCAGCCCATTTCGCGCGCCACGCGAATGACCCAGGGATTTCGCATGCCGTAGGGCGGGCGAAACCACTTCGGTCGCACGCCGAGTGCGTTGCGGATCGCATCTTGGCAGAGTCGCAGCTCGATCCTGACCTGCGTCGGGCTACACCAAAATAGATTGGGATGGGATTCCGTGTGGTTCCCCACGGAATGGCCGCGCGCGGCCGTTTCTTTGACCAGGTCGGGACACTCGCGCGCAAAACGTCCGATCAGAAAAAAGGTAGCTTTCGCATCGAACCGGTCCAGTAGATCGAGGAGTGTTGGCGTGATCGCCGGATTCGGCCCATCATCAAACGTGAGCGCCAATTTGCGCGGAGAATTCGTGCACCAGATTGCCGGCCCGAAGATTTGAGACCGCGGATGAACCGCGCCGTACGCAATGGCGCCCATAGTTGCAAGAGCGCCAGGCACAGCAATGAACAATGAATTCATGTGCGCTTCATTCCTAGGACATCGCAGCAATCAACATTGCAGCAATCCATGCCAGGCAGTACCTGAGTCGCCAGTTCCAACCCAAAATCGCTCGCTGATTGTACCAATTTGGCTCGAATTCTGGGGCGCGTCCCAACAAGGAACAGACTCCTATGGCGCCGGGCATCACCGTCATTGCGCCGGCGCATAACGAGGAAGCCTCCATCCGCGTAGCCGTGCGCAATCTCCTTGAATTGGATTATCCGCAACTTGAGGTCATCGTCGTCAACGGTGGTTCCGAAGATCTACCTTCGAAGAGCTGCGGGAAGAGTTCCGCCTGCGGCAGGTCCGCGTTGTCTACGTTCCGGAAGCCGAAAGTGCGCCAGTGCGTGGATCGTATCGAAGCGATCTCGACGCAAGGTTGATGGTCATCGACAAGGAAGCAGGAGGCAGCAAAGCCGACGCGGTCAACGCCGGTTTGAACGCCGCAACTTCGCCCTACGTTTGCGTCGTGGATTCGGACTCGCTCCTCGATCGCGACGCCCTGCTTCGCATCATCGTGCCCATCCTGGAGGATCCCAAGCGCGTTGTGGCCGTCGGCGGAATCATCCGCGTGCTGAACGGCTCGGAGATCCGGGGCGGCCAGCTCCAGCGCGTGCGCTTGCCGCGGAAAAGCATCGAAGTAATCCAGGTAATCGAGTACCTCCTTGCTTTCTTGATCGGCAGGGAGGCATGGGCCCAGGGAAACATGCTGACGATTATTTCCGGGGCATTTGGCCTGTTTCGAACCGATCTAGTGCGCGCCGTCGGCGGTTACCGGTCGTGCTCAATCGGTGAAGATTTTGATCTGGTGGCCCGCCTGCACCGGCACCTGCTGGAGAAAAAAGCTGCCTATGAAATCCGTTTTGTGCCCGACCCCATGTGCTGGACTATCCAACCGCGAGCGTAACAATTCTCCAGCTCTTAAGCCGGCAACCCTCGCCGCGTCTTCAAATCGGCAAGCAGCCGGTCGACCTCGACGTCGCGGTCCAGCCGTGTGAGGCGCTCGACGGTGTCGTCCGTAAGTAGCTCGACTTCCGCGCTGGCGACTGCCTCCGTATGCTGTACGCGGTCTTTGAGGCGGTCGAACGTGGCGCTGTTCGAATTGTCACCCATAGCTGTTTGCGCGCGCGCGGCTTTGCCAAGAGCAATACTGCGGCGATGCCGTGCGAGCAGCAAATCCCGCTTGGCCTTCGCTTCGTCGAGTTTCTGTTCCAGTTTCACAAGCGCCCCCTTCAGCGTTTCAACCTGACCCCTCTGGTCATCCACCTGTTCGCGGTAACTCCGCGCCAGCATTTGCGAGGTCTGGTAACGGTCCAGCGCCGCGCGCGCCAGATCGTCTTCGCTCTTGTCCACGGCGATTTCCGCTTTGCGCATCCAGTCCTTGCCGGAGTCCTCGTTCTCCCGCCATTTCTTTTCCAGCATGTGCTGGTCGGCGATGGAAACGGCCACCTGCGTTTTCACCTGGAGATACTGATTCTCCATGTCCAGGATCACCTGCTTGATCATTTTTTCTGGATCTTCCGCGCGGTCCACCATGTCGTTCAGATTCGCGCGAACCAATGTGCTTACTCGTTCCAAAAGTCCCATGATGAATCTCCTTTCAAAAACCAAATACTGCGAACCACTCAAGACATCGAAAGAAAACTGCGCTTGCCGCGGGTACCTTGTAGGGCCCGCCTGGCGCCTACCCCGACTCTTGTAGGGGAGGCGTACCACTCTTCTGCCTCACGGCAAGAGATTCATGCACCAAACCCCCGCCGCAAACTTCACCAGCCCCGGCAGCGGAAGGAAGCTGAACGCGACGACTTTCTGAAACGCGTAGACCGTCCAGCTCAAAAACTGGTGAAAGAGGATACCGATCGCCGCCACCACGAGAATCCAAACAACGAGAAGTTTTTCTTTTCTGCTCATTGCCATCCCCCCAAGACCATTTGGCGATCGTTATGATTTGCTGGCAGCCGGCTGCTCCGGCTTCGGCGCTTTGTCGCCGATCAGGCGTACTTTGCTGAGCAAGTCCGACATCTGCATGCCGGAGAGCGCTTCAAACAGCGCAGGCACTTGCGCCGCGATTTTCGTAATGTCCCCGGTTAGCTTGTAAGCGCCGGCCGCATCGCCGTTGCCGGTGGAAACGATGGTTACTTTGTCCACTTTGCCAAGCGGCTCGCTGAGGGCGCGCACCACTTCGGGCAGTCCGCTGATGAGTTTGTCGAGGACGGCGGCCTGGTTGTATTCCTGGAAGGCTTCCGCCTTGACGTTCATGGCCTTGGCTTCGGCTTCGCCTTTCTTGAAGATGATCTCCGCTTCGGCTTCACCTTGCGCGCGAATGGCAGAGGCGCGGCCTTCGGCTTCGCTCATCAGGCGCTGACGTTCGGCGCTGGCGATCGTTTCGATGCGCTGGCGCTCGATTTCTGCCTGCTTGAGTACGGTGGCGATGAGCTCGCGTTCGCGGCGCTCGATCTCGGCTTCCTGCACCTTCACTTGCGCCTCGCGCTCGACTTGCTGGACGCGTACTGCCTCCTCAACCACTTTCTGTTGCATGACGTTGGTTTCGATTTCATAGGCCTTGTCCGCAGTGGCCTGTGCCTTCTTGGTCATCTCCAGATAGCTGGCTTTCTTGATGTCCAGGTCGCGCTCGGCCTCGGCTTGCTTGGCCAGCGAAGCCGTTTCGGCGGCCACGCGCTCCTGGTCGGCTTGCGCCTTCGCCACGGCTGCGGCGCGCTGGGACTCGGCCCGCTTGATGGCGATGTCGCGATCCGCTTCGGCCGCGGCTACTTCCGCATCGCGCTTGATGCGCGCGATGTCCGGCCGGCCCATGTTGGTGATGTACTCGTTCTTGTCGCGGACTTCTTTCAGCGTAAAGCTCACCACGTCGAGCCCCATCTTGTTCATGTCCGCTGCACAGGTCGAACGCATGCGGTCTCCGACCATCTCCGGCTCTTTGACGATCTGCTCCACCGTGAGCTGCCCGATGATGCCGCGCAGGTGCCCTTCCATGACCAGCCGGATCAAGCCTTCGCGCTGCTCCGGCCGCTTGGTGAGGAATTGCTCCGCCGCCGTTCGAATGGACACGGGGTCGGACTTCACTTTGAGCTGCGCCACCGCCTCGACCGTGACGGCGACGCCCTGGTTGCTGTAGAGGCTCTGCTGCGGAGCCACGTCAAATGACATCAGCTCCAGCGAGAGCTCGCGGCACTGTTCCAGCATCGGGATGAGAATCGTGCCGCCATTGGTTACCGTTCTTGGACCGCGTATTCCGTAAACGATGAGCGCTTCGTGCGGCCCGACTTTTCGCAAAAGCGTGGCAAATCCCGCCATCGCAAAGAGAATTGCGAGTACCAGCAGCCCGGCAATCACGGGCACAGACAGACCGAACATAAAGACCTCCCTTTTCCACTCTGCTCCGGACTGTTTGTGTCGTTCATCAGTCCGGGAAACTTTTACTGCCCGCTACTTCGTGAAGTCTTCCCATTTCTTCACGTAGGCGATTCCATTCTCGTAGCGTGTGATCGCCACTTCCGTGCCGTTGGGAAGCGGATTGCCGTCTTCGCTTCGCGCCCCTACGCTCTTGCGCACACCCTTTTGCTCAAAAATCATTTCTCCGGTGCCGTTCGCCCGGATCGGCGAGCTGACCGTGCCGACGGTCCCCTCAATGCGGTAGTCCCAATCCAACATGTGGGCGTCGCTTACTTTCACAATCTTTGCCATAAATTTGAAAACCACTCCTGCGGCAAAGACTCCGGCAGAAGCCGCGATGAACAATGCGGCAATCGCGACCAGTCGTGAATGCGTGGAGAGGATGTAGCCAATTCCGCCAAACCAGGCCAGAAAGGTCATGATCGTCATGGCGTTGAACCACGAGAGGCCGCCCCGAACATGGGGCATTCCGTGACCGGACATGCCACGGCCGGCCAGCCCGCTGGCGTGGTGCCACCCATGAAACGGCAGGTGCCATTTGAATGGCAGATGGACGTGAGCCGCACCGCCAAGGAAAGACAGCACGCTGAGCGTGAAGCCCACGATGAAACAGAGAAGATAAAAATCAGTCCAGGTCATAGGACACCTCGAGCGCACCCCGTGCGCGAGCTGGAATTCGAGACGCAGACCCTACAACTCAGTTTTGCAGCGGCGCAGGCGGCGGAAGCCCGCTGCCTTCTTGGCCCCCGCTGCGCTGTTGCCCAGAACTCAAAACTTCTCCAAGCCGGTCAGCCAGGCCTGGTGTGCGGAGAATCTCCGCCAGCAGCAGCACGGCCTTGCGTGAATCCTCCACCTCGGCAACGGCCAGCAGTGCGCGTTGCAGCTCCGGATCCGCCGTGAACTGCTCGGCGCCTGCATAGAGCCACGAATCGATCTTCGCGTCGATTGCCCTCAATTCCGATTGCAACCCCGGCGTTCTCGATCTGCGAGAGATACGCCTGGCTCAAGCCACGGCCAATCTCGCGCTTCATCGCGGCGGCCAGCTCCTGCTGGGTCATCGTACGGCCCAGACCCCGGAGCGAGCCTTCCACCGCGCGGAGGGAGCGAAGTTTGTCACCCAGTTTCATGGCCACCTCTCGAATATTGCAATATGCAAATCGTATATAGCAATCAGCAATTTGTCAAGCAAAATCGGACGGATCTCCTGGATTCTTGTAACTGACACAAACTAAACAGGTTAATAGGATTCCAGGCGGTCCGCTGCGGCAAAGGAAACCCGCAAACTAGTTTGCGTCGCAAACCTAATCCGGTTTGCGCAGTGACTGCAGATCGATTCCCAACTGCTGGCATTTTTTATATAAGTGACTGCGTTCTAAACCCAGCGCCCGCGCCACATTCGTCATATGAAAATTGTGGCGCCGAATTTCTGCGAGCATCACTTCCCTTTCGAATGCTTCGGTACGCTCCGCCAGCGTGCCGGTTGCTGCGCCGGCGGCGGAGCTTGCGGATCCGCTCGACGTCGAATCCGAAGTTGGAAGAATCAAACGAACATCGGCGGCGGTGATGTTTTCGTTCGCGGCAAGCAGAATGAGGCGCTCCACCACGTTGCGCAATTCGCGCACATTTCCCGGCCAGCCGTATTTTCGTAATTCGGCAATGGCATCTTCCCCAAAAAGATTCTCTTTCCACCCGTTCTGCGCGGCCACTTGTCTTGCGAAATGCGCGGCCAATTCTTGAAAATCCTCCGGGCGTTCACGCAGAGGCGGCAGCAGCAGCGGGAAAACATAAACGCGATGAAAGAGATCGCGGCGGAAAGCATTTTGCTTCACCAAGTCTTCCAAGTTGCGATGCGTTGCTACAACGACGCGCACGTTCACCTTGATTGGTTTGTCGCCGCCGACGCGCTCGACCTCGCCTTCTTCCAGCACGCGCAGCAATTTTGCCTGCATCGCCACAGGCATGTCGCCGATTTCATCAAGAAACAGCGTGCCACCTTCGGCTTGTTCGAATTTTCCCAGGTGCTTGACAGCCGCGCCGGTGAACGCACCTTTTTCGTGGCCGAAGAGTTCCGATTCGATCAATTCCGCGGGAACGGCGGCACAATTCAGCGTGATGAATGGATGTTCCCGCCGCGGTGATTTTTCGTGGATGGCGCGAGCAACGAGCTCCTTACCGGTGCCGGTCTCGCCAAGAATGCACACGCGCGTTTCGCTCGCCGCCACGCGATCAATTTGCGCGATGAGTTTTTTCATCGCAGGGCCAGAGCCCACAAGTTCATGCTTTCCCAAGCGGTGACGCAGTTCGCGGTTTTCTTCTTCAAGCCGCGAGAGTCGCAACGCATTCTCAACGGTGACGAGCAATTTCTCTGTCGAGAGCGGTTTTTCAAGAAAATCAAGGGCGCCGAGTTTGGTGGCCTTCACCGCCATTTCAATATTGGCCTGGCCTGAAATCAGGACGATCGGTGCTTTCACACCGGCCTTTTTCAAATCCTCCAGCAACTCCAGTCCGTTGCGGCCGGGCATCACAACGTCGGAAAGAATCAGGTCAAAGGATTCCGTTCGAATGAGTTCGACGGCACGAGCCGCATTGTCGCAGACCGTTGCTTCATGTCCCGCGAGGCGGAAGGCGCGCGAAAGCGAAGCCAGTGTGTTCGGATCGTCGTCGACGAGGAGGAGGTGAGCTTTGCGCGGCAAGCGTGGGTCCTTTGCGAGGCGCTAATCGGAAGCCGCGGCCATCGTCGAGGGCGCACTGCTCTTTGGTTCGCGCGCTGCTTCGCGCGGCGCAGTGGTGACGCCAGCCTGGCGCTGCGGCAAATCGATTCGAAACGCGGTGCCGCGGCCTTCATGGCTCGTGACGGAAATGCTGCCGTGATGATCGCTGACCACCGACTGCACGATGGCGAGTCCCAGCCCTGTCCCTTGAAGTTTCGTCGTGTAATACGGCGTGAACAGCCGCGAGCACTCCTCCGGGGTCAGTCCTTTTCCCGTATCCGCCACTTCGATTCGAACGCAACCCTCGTGCTCCGAGGTTTTGAGTGTAAGCGTTCCGCCGGCGGGCATGGCGTCGAGTGAATTCAAGACCAGGTTTTGAAATGCGCGGTGGAGCAGGTCCGGATCCGCATCGATTTCGGGCAAAGGATCGGTCAGAAACAATTCCGGCGTGATGGTCGGCTTGCCCACTTCGTTGAATTGCGGTTCGAACAGGCGCACGGCGTTTCGAATAGCTTCATTCACGTTCACGCGAACAAAATGCGGCGCGGGCATCTTCGAGAAATCGCTGAAGCGACTGACAATGGTATTGAGATTGGCAAGCTCCGCTTTCAGCGTGGCCGTGGACTCGTGGAAGACCTCCAGAAATTGTTTCGCGTCCAATTTCCTCGCCTTTTGCAGATTTTCGATGGTGATCTGCATCGGGAAAAGCGGATTGCGCAGCTCATGCGCGAGCCGCCGCGCCAGTTCGCGCCAGGCGGCGACGCGTTCGGTTTGCACCAAGCTTTCTTTCTGCGCCGTGAGCGTCTGCGTCATTTCATTGAAAGCCGCGGCAAGCTGGGCGATTTCATCACGTCCGTGCACGTCGATGCGCGTATTCCATCTTCCGCCGGCAACTTCGCGCGCGGCCGCGGCGAGTTCCTCGACCGGCTTCGTGATTCGCGCGGAAATCCAGAGCGCGATCAGCAGTCCGATGAATAAGGCTCCCGCGCCGACGGCAGCAGCAATCTTCACAATTTTGTTCGTCAGCAGGACGAGCTCTTTGCGCGAGCTGCCAACTAGAAAAACGCCAAGCAACTCATTGTTTCGTCCGGTGAGCGGGATGGCGTGAAATGTTTCCGCATCCGCGGGGTCCCTGGTCCATTCGAACGTGCGAACGAGCGGGTGAGCCTGCTTCTGAATTTGTTCTACCAAGGGAGCAAATCGCTCAGGCTGTTCCACTTCGCCTTTCGTCGCGATGAGCGCTGCCGGGACGAAAGATGGTTCGAGATTGCTATAGATGAGCGCGCGCATGCCGGCGGGCAAGACGAGCGATTCCAGAAATTTCTTGTCCAGCCGGCGCCCGCCGATGATGTAGAAAGGCTTGGGGACATTGGGCTGCGTTCGAACGACAGAGAGAGAAAGCGCCACATCGGTCGGCAACTCTTCGCGTCTCAGGAACGCAGTGGACTCGTTCCAGTTGGTCACCGAAGGGAGCCAGTCATTCTTGTAGCCGACGCGCGCAGGGTATTGCGCCGAAGAAATCAACGTTCCATCGGTATTCACGAATTCGACAAAATCCAGTCCGTGATCCTGCGCGGCGCCGTTGGCATCACGAACGTAGAGA
>WNEZ01010942.1_pt1 | contig 13182 bp, 10 predicted proteins | sample 5400521 | NCBI WGS metagenome assembly WNEZ01 (sample SAMN13153339, study PRJNA577476) | soil metagenome | isolation source: 120 cm saprolite under Douglas fir tree site 2 hole 1 replicate 1 | place: USA:California | collected 2015-04-18 | reverse complement strand
CTGCGCGCCTGGAGAAAGCGGGCGCAAACGGTGATCCACGGTGTGTCTTGCAACGCGGAAGGACTGCTTCTATTTTCACAGATCCTGCAGCGGCTCGAACGGGAGCCGTTTGCTTCGCCGCGACTGCAGGCTTTCTCGGCAGAACTTACGGCGGAAGGCAGGCGAGCTTCGCGCGCGATTCGAGGGTTAGCTCGGATCGTTTACTGGATCGATGCGGAGCACAGCTTGCTCGCGCATTTGGCCGAGCTGCCCTTACTGTACTCCATCCAAGTGGCATTTGCGGCGGAGGCCTGGCGGGCCCGTTTCGGGCGCAGCATGCGCCGTTGGGTGGAGATCACCGGTGAGGTCGAGGCGTTGCTGTCGCTCGCGGGATATTTCTTCGAGCATCCTGCGGACCTGTTTCCGGAATTCGTGAATGCAGAGAATCCCGCGGCGACGTTTCACGCCGAGCAACTGGGCCACCCGCTGATTCCTGCGGCCCGCTGTGTTCGCAACAGCGTCAGGCTCGATGACGAAACCCGAGTTTTGCTGGTGAGCGGCTCTAACATGTCCGGCAAGAGTACGCTTCTGCGCGCCGTCGGAATCAACGCAGTTCTGGCTATGGCCGGAGCGCCAGTGCGCGCAAAGTCGCTGCGGCTGACGCCGCTGGCCATCGGAACGCGCATCCGCAGCACGGATTCCCTGCAGGAAGGCCGCTCCGGCTTTTACACCGAGATTCTGCACATCCGGGAGGTGTTTCATCTCGCGGAGAGCTCGAAGCTGCCGTTGCTCTTCTTGTTTGACGAATTGCTCGAGGGCACCAACTCCAAAGATCGGAGGATCGGCGCCGAGGGTTTACTCCAGGCGTTGCTTGGCCGAGGGGCGATCGGCATTGTCACCACGCACGATCTGGCTCTGACGGAGATCGGGCAATCCCTGGGCCAGCGCCTGCGCAACATGCATTTTCAGGATTACGTGGAGAACGGCAAAATGCGTTTCGATTACACGCTGCGCGACGGCGTCGTCGCCAAAAGTAACGCCATAGAGTTGATGCGGCTTATCGGGCTGCAGGTATGATGATGCGCTTGTGACGCCCGTGCGTGCAGGTCTCGCTTCCCTCCCGCCCACCAAACGCGTTTCTATTGCTTTCCCATAGGAGTTGTGCGAGCATCGCTATGGGTAACCCATAGGAGAGCGCATGGCCCAGAAAAAGGACGTCTGGCAGGGAACGCTGGCGGTGATGGTGCTAAAGACGCTGGATACACTGGGGCCGCTGCATGGCTACGGCATCGCGCGGCGCATCGAGCAGACCAGCGGCGATTTGCTGGCCGTCAATTACGGCACGCTTTATCCAGCGCTCCTCAAGCTCGAGCAGGAAGGCTACATCAGCTCCGAGTGGGGCGTCTCCGACAACAACCGCAAAGCGAAATATTACAAGCTGACGCGCGCGGGCAAAAAGCAGCTCGAGCGCGAAGCGCGCGAGTGGGAGCAGACGACAAATATTCTTGCCCGCTTCCTGTCACCTGGTGAGGAGCCGTCATGAGAGGCTTGCGCGCGTGGCTGCTTCGGCTGGTGGGCTCATTCCGCAAGGAGCGGGACGACCGCGAGTTCGCTGACGAGATGGAGAGCCATCTCCAAATGCACATCGACGACAACCTTCGATCTGGAATGAGCGCTCTGGAAGCACGCCGGCGGGCGCTGCTGAAGCTCGGCGGCATTGAGCCCACTAAAGAAATCTATCGCGAGCGTCGCGGACTTCCTATGCTGGAAACCGTGTTGCAGGATTTGCGCTACGCGGTGCGCACGTTGCGGAAAAATCCAGGCTTCACAATCATCGCGGTGCTAACTCTGGCGCTCGGCATCGGAGCCAACACCGCCATCTTCAGCATGGTCAATGCTCTGCTCCTGCATCCCTACAATTTTCCTGATCTCGATCGTCTCGTGCGCGTCTGGGAAAACCGCGGGATTGACGAGGGCGCGGACGCAAGATTAATTGCGCCGCAGGATGCCGCCGATCTGTTGAGCGGCGCGGCAGTGTTTGACGCACTGACCACTTACAAGTGCGGCGATCTCAACTTAAGCGCTGAAGGAAATGTGCAGCCGGCGCTCGGTTGCCAGGTCTCCGCGAACTTTTTCGATGTGCTCGGCGTGGGTCCGGCATTGGGACGCGCATTCAATGCGTCAGAGGAGCAGCCCGGCGCAGACCAGGTTGCCGTCGTGAGCTACGGTCTTTGGCAACGGCGTTTCGCTGGCGACGCTGCACTCCTTGGCAAAGTGATCCAAATAAACGGAAAGAAGTACACCGTCGTTGGCATCATGCCGCGCGGCTTTGACTATCCGGTGCCCATGGAATTGTGGGTTCCTCTGGGTCTGAGTCCTGCCGAGAAAACGGATCGCGCTAAGCTCTCGCTCGAATCCCTTGGACGGCTCAAGCTTGGTATCAGCGTCGCGCAGGCGCGAAGCGCCGCCGATTCTGTCTCCCGCCGGCTGCAACAGGAATATCCAACCACTAATGCAAACCGTCGAAGCGAGGTGCTGCAGCTTCGCAGGGAGTTGTACCTCTATACGCTGCCGCTATTCCTGCTGTTGCAGACTGCGGCCGTGTTCGTGTTGTTGCTCGCTTGCGCCAATCTCGCGAATTTGCTATTTGCGCGAATTTTCGGGCGGCAGAGGGAAATCGCGGTGCGTACCGCGCTGGGCGCAGGACGCTGGCGTTTGGCGCGCTTGTTTGTCACCGAAACGTTATTGCTAGCGTGCATCGCAGGAGGCGTCGCGGTGGCAGGGTCTTTCTGGAGCGTCAAAGTTCTGCGCACCAGCATTGCGCCGAGCTGGACCATGTGGGTGCCTGGATGGGACGGAATTCAGGTGGACCGCACGGTTCTCGCGTTCACCGTCCTACTCATCGCCATCGTTGGACTTTTATTCGGCTTGGGAACCGTCCTGCACTCCGGCCAAGCGCTGCCGTACGCGGCTCTGAAGGAAGCGGGCCGCGGCCCAATGCTCGGCAGCAAATGCCGCCTGCGCAGCGCGTTGGTCGTCGCACAGGTGATGTTCGCGCTGGTGCTGTTGGTGTGTGCGGGCTTAACCACTCAGGCGTTCTTGCACCTCGTCGACGTATATCAAGGGTTTCAAGCGGCCAGCGTCTTGCGAACGGAAATTCGTCTGCCCGAAAAGTCCTATCCGGAGAATTCGCAAATCGCCAGTTTCTACGATCGCGTCCTTCGCGGAAGCGCATCCTTGCCCGGCGTAAGCGCCGCCGCGCTGGTGACCAACAGTCCGGCAAGCAATGTCGACAACGAGACAACATTCTTTACCATCAGCGGCCGCCCGGCGGTAAATGCGAGCGAAGTCCCTTCCGCCGACTTGCAGATTTCCAGCCCCAACTACTTCTCGGTACTGCGCATTCCGTTGGTCGCAGGCCGCGCCTACTCCTATGCGGATAACGCCAACGCCGCGCGGGTCGCAGTCATCAGCCGCAGCATGGCCGTGCGCTATTGGCCCAAGGGCGACGAACTGGGTCAGCAGATCAAGCTCGGACCAGCCAATTCCAAAGAACCGTGGATGACTGTCGTAGGCGTTGTCGAAGACGTGCGGCAGAACTGGTGGAATCCCACCAGCCGGCCGACGATTTACGAACCCTTTTTCCAGACGCCGCAGCGCTCTATGGTATTTCTGATGCGCGTAGCCTCTAATCCGGCAGGCTATGCCTCGGGTATTCGCGAAGTGGTTCGTGGCATTGATGATCAGATAGGTCTGACCGGTGTCGGGACCCTCGAAAGGGAGATCACGGATTCCATCGCCATTATCCGCATCATGGGCGTGTTGATGGCGCTCTTTGGCTGTGTCGCTCTGGCGCTGTCTTCGGTCGGCGTTTACGGCGTTCTTGCCGAAGGCGTCGCCCGACGCATACCGGAGATCGGCGTACGCCTCGCTTTGGGCGCTGAGCCGCGCGATGTAATGAAATTGGTCCTGGGGCAAGCGGTGAAGCTCACCGGAATCGGCTTGGCCATCGGAGTACCCATCGCGCTTGCCGTGAACCGCGCCATGAGCAGCTTGATCTTCGGTATCGTGAGCATCAATCTGCTTCTTCTCGCAGGCTTCACGCTGCTTTTGCTCGTCGTCGCCCTCGCCGCCGCGTACCTCCCCGCGCGCCGCGCCATGCGCGTCGATCCCTTGGTCGCGCTTCGCCACGAGTAACGCCTAGCGGAGACTGCGATGGCTAAAGCGGCTGCTCGACATATGGAGGCAGCAAGGTCGTCTGCGCGGCAACCACGTGATAGCCTCCAGCGCCGTATATATACACGTGCAGCACGCGCATTTGACTGCTCATTCGCTGTCCCTTCAGTACCACCCGCATCGACCATGTACTGGTGGCCACCGCGATGTCACGATACAACCGTACCTTAATATCGGAAGTGCTGAAAGACTCATACTTAATCTCCGGTGTTTGTACCACCGCTATAAAGGACGCCTTATCAACATTTTGGCCGCGTGACAACACCCCGCTGAAATCATCGCTGTACACCCGCCGGAAGAATGTCGCGTCTCCAAGCTGAATCGCCCGCGCCGTCTCCTTTTCCAAAGCAATCACCTCCTGACGCTGCAGGTCCGCGTTTGGACGCTCGAGCATGCACGCTTCCATGCACGCTTCTCGTTGGACCTGTCGTGCATCCTGCGGATGCAGGGGAGGGACGAGTGCAAAACCAATCGTTAGAACAATCGCAATCTTTTTCATTCGCTCGAGCCTCCCTTGGAATAAAAAGGACGGTATGGCGGTTTCTTTTCTCTAAGTATAAGGAGCGCGAACGCAGACGCCTGGCTTACCAGGGGCGGTGTGTGCAATCGAAAACGGGCGCAAGCATTTCAAAGCCCAGCTTACAGCCGCGAGGCTCTGCTAATATACCGCCAACGTTTCACTAGGCATCCACCCAACTAACTCGATTGGAGGGTTCATGACTATCGCAGCCACCTGTGATCACCAAACGGTTAGCGCAAAGGCATTCTCTCGCCGCAGCTTTATCACGCAAACGTCGTGTTTCGGCGCCTTCTACGCCCTCGCGCAGACAATCCCGCTCGCCTCGTTCGCCGAGACGGTGGGCATCGACTCCCGGGTTTCGTCGACCCCGCTGGTCGACAAGGGTTTCGCTTCCGTGCGCAAGATTGGTAACGGTCTTTACGCGACGATTTCCGATCCATCAAAGGGCCTGACCACCATATGCAACGGCGGCTTCCTGGCGGGCAAGGACGGAGCTCTGCTCATCGAGGGATTCACAACACCGGCAGGTGCCTCTTTTCAGATGGATGCGCTGCGCATGGTCACGCAGGTTCCCGTGAAGGCAGCGCTGGACACCCACTATCACTTCGATCATTCGATGGGGAATGCTTTCTACGGAGCGAACGGCGTGCCGGTGTGGGCACACGCGGCCGTTGCACAACGTATCGTGGAAAGCTACTCTCCTATGCAGGGCGCCGAAAAGGCTGCGGTGCTGGGGCCATTTGAGAAGCGCGTGCAAGACGCCAAGTTGGATGCGGATCGCCAACACGCACAGAGCGATCTCAACGCGCTTACCGGCATCTTTCAGATTGCCAACTCGAGTGTGCTGGCGCTGCCCAATCATCCAATTGATCCCGCAAAGCTGCCCATGAACTTCGATTTGGGCGGGTTGACCGTTGTTCTGGAATCGTATCCGGGACATTCCGGTACGGACGTCATCGTGCGGATCCCGGAGCAAAACGTGACGTATACCGGCGATCTGCTCTTCAGTGGATGGTATCCGGTCGCTGTCGACGATAAAGCGACGATTTCCGGATGGCGCGCCACGCTGGCGAAATTTGCGGCCTTTGATAAAGACACGCTGTTTGTTCCGGGGCACGGCCAGCTTTGCGGCCAAGAGGGAATCGCCACCATCCGCGAGGTTTTTGACGATATTGCTGCTCAAGCGGAAAAAATGTTCAAGGCCGGCGTTCCGATTCAGGAAGCTGCTCATCGATACGTGGTGCCGGACAAATTCAAGAATTTCCCCATCTACGCCTGGGGGTTCACCATCGGCCCGACCATCGCGAAGCTCTATGCCGAGTGGCAGGTGAAGTAGCGGGGGGAGCGGCTTAAATCAGGCTTTGTCAGCCCTTTGACTAAAGGCAGTGCGGCTCAAGCTACTGCGAATCAAATCCGACGATCAATCCGAAGATGAGCAGATGCTGCGTCGGCGTCAGCGCAATCACGCCAGGCGAGACTTCCGCTCCCCGGAAAAAGCCGCCGCCCTTTCCGCGTGAGTCGTCGAAGCGATACTCCAGCCGCGCGATGGTGGTGGTCTTCCGGTAGGACAGTTTGTATTCGAGCGTGCCTGTCACTGCCTTGACCGATCGAACCGAGCCGGTCCATCGCCCGTCGCGATCCCAGGCCACTTCCGGCCGCGCTGTCACGCTCCAGGGACCGTGCACGATTAGGTGAACGGGTAACTGTGCGGACATCCATAATGCGCGCGGATTTCCCGGTGCTTCGACTCTTTCAGTTCCGACCTGATACTCAAACGCCATCGTCAGTCGATTTCTCTTCCATTCCGCGATGGTATCCGAGAAAAATCGCCAAAACTCCAGCGCGGTGTCGGATTGATGCGGGCCGTAGAGGAGCGTTTCCTTGAACGTCGCACGCTCGGTGGGAAGGTAAGCCAACTGTCCGCCGAAGCTGGGCACGCTATTTGGATGCGCGAGATGGTCATAATCGTTGATGACGAAAGCGGTCAGCGTGATTTTTTTGCTGAAGGCGTAGCTCGCGTTCACTCCAAACATCAGGTAGGGGGTGTAATCTCCTCCCCAGGGACGAGTGTAGGTGAAATTGTCCTTGGCATAGAGCGAGTCGTATCCAATAAGGCTGTTGAACAGGCCCGCTTGCAGCGTCAACCCTTTACCTACCGGCGCCAAGTAAGAGGCATTCGCAAGGGCAAAGTGGCGCAGCCAATCCGAGCCGCTTACATTCGGCGCCGTCGGAGAGAAGCCGAAGTTCTCCGAGTCCTTGCCCGCCTGCACCGCCAGCTCCATTCCCCAACGGGAGTTTTCCGAAGCAAGTTTCTTCACGCCCGCCTGGGCCATGTTCAAATCGAGTTCGTCCACTTTGAATGCCGTGCTGCGATCGCGGAATAGGTGGTTGGCGGGATGATTGAAGTCCAGCAGATAACCCGCATCGACGAACCCATTGAACTGCCATTTGGCCTTCGGGGACGGACTAGCCGCATCTGGCTCCTGCAGGACCGATGTTGCTTCGGACGCCGCATTAGTCGCGTTGCTGGCAGGCTCGTCCGCGAAAACGATTATCGAAGCCGAGGTTATCCACCAAGATGCAACGACTACCAACCAAAATAAACTTCTCTTGAGACCGAACGCACCCATCCGCACTCCTCGATAAGGTTCGAGGAAATCCTAGATGCTGGAGGGTTAGAAAGAAAGTCGCAACACCGACACGAGCATTCACGGCGCAACAATATTTCAAATAGAGAACATTTGAATTTCTAGTTTGACGTTGAGCGAACGCAGTTTGAGAATGCCGCTACTTCGGCCCCGGTCCAATAGAGGAGGATCCGCGATGAAAAAACTGGTCCTTTCTTTTCTGGTGGTTCCGCTACTGCTGCCCGCAACAGCTTTCGGTCAGAGCAATGGCCATGGTAAGTCCACGGCACCCAAGGCATCCACCATCTCCGGCACGGTCAGCCAGGACGGAAAAAGCTTGATCGGAAAAAACGGCGAGCCCTGGTCGGTGGCGAATCCGGCCACGCTGGTGGGTCACGAGGGCCAGCAGGTCAAGGTGAAATGCCAGCTTTCCTCGGGCAGTCACGACATACGCGTACTTTCCGTCAAAACAGTGGCCACGCAAACCAAGTATGCCGTCAACTTGGGTGACGCGGCGTTTAGACGCTAGGGGCCGCGACGAGCGGATTCGCGCTCCGCGACGCGATTCCTGCCCGCGTTCCTCTTTATCTAGAATTTGACAAGGATCGAGAGGTTGATCCGGTTTTCGATTTTCTTCAAATCCGGCGTAAAGCCCGAGGTTGATCCGGTTTTCGATTTTCTTCAAATCCGGCGTAAAGCCCGGCACAAATGCTCCCGGCGACCCGCATATATTTTCGACGATAGGAGCAGTGGGGCAGGACGGTGTAACTCCCCCAGGTCCCGAGAAGTACGGCACATTCGCCGCGCGGTGATCGAACTCCCCGCGAAAAGTAATGTATTGGCTTGGCATCCAATCAAAGGTTCCGGAAGCGTCCCAGGCTTTGAACTGGTCCCCTGGGTTTTCCGTAAAGTAGGGCGTGCCTGACGCCGCCGTTGCTCCATTGATCGGCGGAAGCAACACGAGGTAGCGTCCCGGAACGTCAGACCGTAGTGGTCATGGTTAAACCAGAAGCGGTTATAGAACATGAAGCCAAGGAAACTTTGCTTCGGGCCCTTAGCCGAATTGCCGTAGCAGCTGACGCCGCCGCCGTGTTCGCATCCGATGTCGCCGGTCAGAGAGAAAGCCGCCTTGCTGAGAAAATTCTCCGGCCTGTCCAGATACTTGATCTCGATACTGTCATCGCTGTGGTAACGGATACGGCCGTTGACTCCCAGCGCCTCTTCACCCAAGGCATACTGATTCCCGAGGACAGAAAGCCATCCATTCGGCCGCCATAGAATCTGCAACCCAAATCCCGGCCGACCGTTAAATCGACCGTACGACTGCCATCCGTTGGTGAACCAAGGCTCGATCTTCAGGTGTTCTGTCGGGAAAATCTGCACGCGCACGCCGTTGAAGAACCATGGCGTATTCGAAGAAACGTACGACGGCTGATACGCCCAGTTGTCGAATTGGTAGTAACTGAAAAGCCCGATGTAGGACATGAAGATTCCCGCATCCACGTTGATCCCATGGAGCGCGTTGAAGTGGTAGCCACCGTAAGCCTCAGAAATATACCGGTACGCATTGTCTAGCTGCCACTGACCGCGCGCCGGGCTGGCGTCATTGCGCGGCGTCGTCTGCGAGTACAAGCCAAACTGCGTCATCAAGCGCCCGCGTACATTGTCATAGTGGAAGTCGCCGCCAACGCCGAGCTGCGTCACCTGGACTTCCCCGTGCCGGAAGACCTCGCTCGATCCACCGATCGTGTCGTCCTTCGGGTGATTGAAACTATAGTTGTAATCCACGTCAGCGCGGATCTCCGGGGTAAAGAAACTAGTGGCGTACGGCGTGTCTTTGGTGCGTGAGTTGCCGTTCAGCCATGTGAAATCGGCAAACGCAAAAGGATCGGCCTTTCCGGGTTTGGCAGCTCCCGACTTACCCTTTTCGGTAGCTTGCGGCCCAACCGCTGCGACACGATCATTGGAAGGGGACTCTGGGTTCGCGGACGTTGCTCCGGGAGCGATACTCGGAGTGGCCGCTGCAGCAACGGATGTGGGTGCGCTCACTGCTCCTGGCGGCGGGGCTGACGCATCCGCGGCAGGAGATTCGCTGGGCTTGCCCTTGGACTCGAGGTCGGCGACACGCTTTTCCAGTTCCTCCACGCGATCCAGCAGCCAACGCTCACGCTCCGTCAAAGGAGCCGGGCCTTCCATCTTCGCTGCTGCTGGCTTGGACGTGCGTTCGCTCTTCTCATTGTCGTCCGTAGATGCAACAACGGGAATCGTACCGCCGCACAAAACTGTGACCAACATGAGTGAAACAACTCCCTTCATCACACCAATGCGCATTCTTCTCTCCTAACTTCTGTTCCGCGAACTCAGGGAGTTCGCGATTTTCCGGTACGCAATCCGTTCGGACTCGTTCCAACCAACTCCGCGACGGCGAGACAGCCCGGTCATCCTCCGAGACCGGTGCGAACTCACGTCAGGGCTGTCGTGTCTTTCCGCATTCTTCCGGGAACCCAAGATGTAGGGGCGCTTGTTCTCTTGTGTCGCACCGCTCTGTCCAGCAATTGCGGGAGGACTTGTCCTCTTGCTCTTCGTGTCTCGTATCCATTGACAGAGGACGTAAACGTAGAAAGCGCATGCCAGCAAACAAGTCGTTGCTAAGACAATCAGAGTCATTGGCCTGCGGGACAAGGCGTGCGATTCGGTCGGTTGGCTCTTCTCGATTCAACCGATTTAACGCGAACGGAATCGCCCCCCCGACCACAACTTAGCGAATCGCGCCTGAGAAAGTCCTGAGAGGTTTGTAAGGAATGTATAAGGTTCGCCATGCATAGCATGACAAGGACAGGCACTTAGCGGGACGTCTGTTCCGCCAATATTTCGACGGGCCATTCAATAAACCCATCCGAGCAATTAGTTCTTTAGTGGAAATGCTCACGACTTCCTTATGCGTGTTCTTCTACTGTCCCTCTACTGCTGTGCGCGAACGAATTTGCGTGCACGAGAATCGGGGGACCTCGCAATGCTAGGCAAACTATCGACACTCTTTTTCGCGATCTTGTCGTCAGCGCCGTGGGCAATCGGGCAATCAACTTTCGGAGACATCCTCGGTGTGGTCAAGGATCCCAGTCAGGGGACAGTGCTCGCAGCACAGGTTGTCCTCACACGAGTCGAGGATAAGTCTGAGCATTCGGCTACGACCGACGCCGACGGCACCTTTCATTTCGTCAATCTCAGGCCAGGTCACTACGATCTTCTGATCAGCGCTACTGGTTTCGCGGAATTCAAGATCTCTTCTGCGCAGCTGGATGCCCGACAAACGATGCGCTTCGACGTGGCGCTCAAATTGGCTTCGGCGGCGCAGACGATCGAGGTCGGAATTGAGTCCGGTCCGGTGATCAATACCGAGAATGCTACGATCGGAGATTCAAAAAGCTTCCAGCAAATCACCAGTCTTCCCGTAAATTATCGCGGGACAACCACGAGTCCTCTAGCCATGCTCGCCACGGTTCCGGGCGCGCAGCAAGATGCCAACGGTAACGTTTCTGTCGGCGGCGGCCTCCCGTCGCAGGTTCAATATTCCGTCGATGGCTCTTCCACCGTTAACATTCGCCAGAACGGCGCGCTCGGCAACATGAATCCATCCTCGGAGTTGATTGGCGAATTCAAGGTCACCCAGTTCAACAACAACGCCGAGTTCGCCCAACTCGGGGACGTTACGATAAGCACAAAGAGTGGAACCGAGCAGTTCCACGGCAGTCTGTTCGAGTATACCCAGAACAGCGCCTACATCCCCTCTCATGGATCCCATCACCGGCAATCCCTACCCGGGAAATAAGATTCCCAGTGGCAGCCAGTGCGCCAACTCGCGGGATTGCATCAATCCCGTCGCCACCCGCTTGCTCAATGGCTATCTCCCCTCGCCCAACATCAATGTCAGTGCAGCCAATTTCGGCTCGCAAGCCAACTATCTGCAGCAGACTCCCACCCCCAGCAACACCAACGGCTATGATGTCCGTATCGACCGCACGCTGACTTCCAAGCAATCCCTATTTGTGCGCTGGAGCTGGAAACATTTGAATTCGCAATCGCTAACGGACTCATTTTTAGGCACCGTGAACAATTTTCTGCCGCCGGACAGCGACCTCGAGCACAATAACAATCTCATCGTCTCTCACAACTACGCGATCACCGATCGTCTGGTCAACGAAGCGCGCTTCGGCCTCTCGTATGTTGCGCAGTCCGGCCCTGATGTTCACGCCCATGCCATTCAAACGGGCGTCTATGGCCAGGATGAATGGCGTCTCAATAACCGGCTCACGTTGACGTTTGGGCTGCGCTGGCAGGCACTGCCGCCCTTCGTCAGCGATCTAGCGAATCTCACTGCCTTCGATGTACGAAACGCCGGCATTATCGTTCCGTCCGGAAACCAACCACGCGCGGGGTTCCTGGAAACGATCAACACTTGTGTTGTAGGCAGCGGCATTACTTTTCACGATGACCAATCTGGGCCAGTTGTCCTTCAATACGACCAATATTGACGTGGCCGTCGTGCGCACGACTTTGAATCCGGACGCCAACGGCAATCCCACCTATCAGTTTCCCAACGTACGAACACCGGATAACCCTTCGATCATCGCCGGCACCGGCGACTTCTATCAAAACACTCTCACCGATTACCGCGACCCGCAGTCCGCGCAATGGAATTTGACCGTCGAGCGCGAACTTCTCCGTGACCTGACCCTTCGCGTCAGCTACGTTGGCATGAACTCCTACCGTATGAGCCAGACGGTCGATCTAAATCAAGTCCAGCCCAGCAAGATTTCCCCGAATCCAAACGCCAAGCCCTATCCCAATTGGGGCAGGCTTCTCTCCACCAACAATGCTGGACACGTGAACTATCAGGGGTTGCAGTCCGAGCTCAATCAACGCTTGCGAGGTGGACTCAACTTGCAAGCCAGTCACGTTTGGGCGAAAAGCCTTAGCAATGTCGGCGGGGATGCTCCCACGACGTTCAATCCGGAAATCATCTACGGAACGCCCGTTGCGAATCGTTTCGACCTTGCTGCCAATCGGGGTAATAGCGCTGCGACGCGGCGCAACCGTCTCCTGGTTTCCGCTCTTTATGACCTTCCAGTCGGATACAAGCGCAAGTTCTTCAGCCACATGAAGTCCGTGCCTGAGGCGATCTTAGGCGGCTGGTCCGTCAGCACCGTCAGTTTGTGGGAAACCGGTCCGTATCTTACGCCGACCACCAGTCCGAGCTACGATCCGGGCAACCTCAACCTTTCCTATCGCGGCTCCTTCCAGCGTCCCGATTGCCTCGGCAATGGCAACATCGCGAATCCCACATCGGGCAGCATGTTCGCCATCAGTGCTTTCAATCCGATTCCTTCTGGCCCGATTGGAAATTGCGGCGTTGGTATTCTCGAAGGCCCGGGCACCACTACGATCGCCGCCGGACTATCCAAGAACTTTCATATCACCGAGCGGCTCCGCCTTCGTTTTGAAGGCACGTTCACGAATCTGCTGAACCATCCAAACTTCGCTCCCCCTCCTACGAACGTCACGGCGTCATCGTTTGGCCAAGTGCAAAGCGTTCAGACGGCGGAGAACAGCGGAAACCGAACTGGCCAGCTTTCATTGCGGCTTGACTTCTAACCTGTCCTGACAGGCTGCTTGAGGTCATCCGAGGATGGTCAACAGGACGCCGGTGGTCTCGCGTGAAGACCAGATCTCCGGTGCACGCCGAGACAAATGAAGCCCTCGAATTTCCGCGAGATCATCCTTAACACGCGCAGTCCAGCGCATCACCGAGGCGAAAAGAAT
>WNEZ01005822.1_pt1 | contig 13182 bp, 16 predicted proteins | sample 5400521 | NCBI WGS metagenome assembly WNEZ01 (sample SAMN13153339, study PRJNA577476) | soil metagenome | isolation source: 120 cm saprolite under Douglas fir tree site 2 hole 1 replicate 1 | place: USA:California | collected 2015-04-18 | reverse complement strand
CGAGCCCGAACGTGAACACCGCCAGGAAATACGTGAACGTCGCCACGAGGGGCACCATCACCACGAATGCAAAACTCTCGGGGCTATCGAGGTTGATGGGCAGCGCGCGCGCGAGGACCACGAGCTTGATCGTCGCGAGAACCACCAGATAGGCAATCAGGGCGATCAGTCCCAACCGATGCCGTTGGCGAAATTCCCAGGCGACTGCGGCGGCGGGCGAGCGCGTGGCTTACTCCTCGGACGCCGCCGCGGCGGACATCCCCACCCGCGCCACGAAGATCTCATCGAGGGAGGGGACGCGTCCGTCGACGCGGTGCGTTTCACGGATGTCTTCGAGCGGCGCGCTCAGCACGATCCTGCCCTTGTTGATCATCGTCACGTGATCGGCGACCTGCTCCACTTCTTCGAGCAGGTGCGACGAAAACAGGACTGTGCGGCCTTCATGCGCGATGGTGCGGATGATGGCGCCGAGAATGTCGCGGCGAACGATGGGATCGAGGCCTGACGACGGTTCATCCAGAACCAGTAATTCGGGGCGATGTGCCAGCGCGATAAGCATTCCCGCCCGCGCCTTCTGCCCCTTGGACAGAATCCTGATTTTTGCCGAGGGGTCCAGTGCGAACGACTGTCGCAGCTCCTCCGCGTAGGCATCGTCCCAGGCGGGATAGAACGCGCGCGTGTAGCGAATGAGCTCGTCGACGCTCATCCAGCCGGGGAGGTCGTTTTCCTCCGACAGATAGCCGATGCGCGAGAGGACGGCGACCGGATCGGTGACGGGATCGAGGCCGAAGACGCGCACCGAGCCGCCTTCGGCTCGTAGCAGACCCAGAATGTGTTTGATGAGCGTCGTCTTGCCGGCTCCGTTTGCGCCGACGAGGCCGTAAACCGCCCCGCGCGCCATGGACACGCTCACGGAGTCCAGTGCCGTCTTGGGACCGAAGCGGCGCGTCAGCTCCGAGACGTTGATGACCGATTCAGTCAATCAGAACTCTTCAAGAATCTTTTTTGCTTTCTTGGGATTGTCACTGACGATCGCCAGCTCGACCAGATCATCCGCAATGCCGGTTACGTAAACCGCCTCCAGATTGATTCCCGCCTCCGCAAGCCGGTTCGTCACATCGGCCAGTACACCGGCCTTGTTTTCGAGCAACACGAGATGGACTTCACTCTCCGAGAATCGAATCTTCGCTGCCTCGAGCGCGCTTCGCGCTACGACGATATCATCTGGGAGAATCCGCGCCATCGCGGCGTCGCCGATGGACATCCCTGCCAGAGCTTTGATGTTGACACCGCGGCGGGCAAGTGCCTGCGCCACTCGGGCGAGGTCGCCGGCGTGATTTGTGAGTTGGATCGAGCAGTCTCTCATTGATGCCTCCTCGGCTTGCGTCCGATAACCATCAAAGGAATTAGGTCTTCAATGTACGCGCGCCGTCATGAGTTGCCACCGCGGGCATTGACCGGTTTATTGTGCGATGTGACCACACAGCTTGACGAAGTATCGCCCCCCTGGCGCCTGCGTCTGATTTCCGAGCTCAACGCCGTCGACGATCGTGCAATCGCGCTCGCCAGGGCGCTGACGCCACAACAACTCAACTGGAAGCCTCGTCCAGAGGAATGGAGCGTTGGCCAGTGCCTTGAACACCTGTACGTCACCAACGAAGTGTACCTGGCACCGATATCGACTTCGTTGGAGGGTGGTCAACCCACAGTGGTTCAGGAAATCACACCCGGCTGGCTCGGCCGCTGGTTCATTCGCAACTACATCGAGCCCTCGTCCAAAATGAGGCGGGTCCGTGCGCCGAGAAAGATCAGGCCCGGCCCACAAATCGAACCGTCCATTCTCGATCGATTCCTCACTAGCAACCATAAGGCACGTGAACTAATCCATCGCGCCAGTAACTACGACGTCAACCGCATTCGATTCAGGAATCCCTTCATTCCAGTGATTCGTTTCACAGTCGGAACAGGGTTCGAGATCCTGTCGAAGCACCAACGACGGCACATCCTGCAGGCTGAACGGATCGGAGACTCCCTCGAATTCCCCCAGCTATATTGATTGTCAAATCAGGATTGACAAGTGTAAACACGGGTACGCGAAGATCCGCCTATGGGTGATGGACTGGAGGATGTTGTTGCCGCGTCGACGCGGCTCAGTCAGGTGGATGGTGAGGCTGGGCGCCTCATTATCGCCGGCTATGCCGTCGACGATCTGGCTCCCGCGGCGACCTTCGAGCAGGTCGCGTATCTGCTGTTGAACGGGCGACTGCCGGAGCCGGACGAGAGCACCACGTTTGCGCGTGACTTGGCCGCGCGACGCGAGCTGCCTCACGCCGCGATCACCCTGCTCCGCGACGATGACCGCGATCGCCGCGTTTCCAACGATCGTCGGTACGTACTGGCGCATCCGACGCGGAGAGTCGACCGCTCCCATCCGGAGCGACCTGGGGCACGCCGCGCACTACCTGCATCAGTTGTCGGGCAGCGAGCCAACCCCCGAGCGGGCGCGGGCGCTCGAGACATATCTCAATACAGTGTGCGATCACGGTCTCAATGCGTCCACATTCGCGGCCCGAGTGATCGTCTCCACCAAATCCGACGTCATCTCGGCCATCGGCGGGGCAGTGGGCGCGCTCAAGGGTCCGCTGCACGGCGGCGCTCCCGGGCCTGCACTCGACATGGTGTTCGAGATCGGCACACCGGAACGCGCGGAGGCGGTGATCCGCGCCATGCTCGATCGCGGCGAGAGGATCATGGGATTCGGACACCGTGTGTATCGCGTGCGCGACCCGCGGGCCGACGTGCTCGCGGCCGCCGCCGAGCGGTTCTACTCTACCGACGGCGATCGGTCGATTTACGAGCTCGCGCGCCACGTCGAAGCGACCGCGCTCCGCCTGCTCCGGGAGCGAAAACCCGATCGCCGCCTCGACACGAACGTCGAGTTCTACACGGCGCTGGTCCTGCACGGAATCGGATTGCCTACTGAGCTCTTCACACCGACGTTCGCGGTGGGACGGGTGCTCGGTTGGTCGGCGCATTGTCTCGAGCAGCTCCGCGATGGCCGGCTAATTCGGCCGCAATCGCTGTATATCGGACCTACCGATCGTCACTTCGATCGAGAACGGTACGGCGCGCCCGTCTGAAAGATGGCCGCGAGCTCCTGCGGCGGTACTACTTCCAGCTGATCGAAGGTACAATCACGAGGGCGCTTGTCGTCGCGCCAGCGGCGAAACTGCGCTGTGTGCCGAAAACGGCTGCCCTGCATGTGGTCGTACGCAACTTCGACGACGAGCTCCGGACGGAGCGGCTCCCACGACAAGTCTTTCCCCGCGCTCCAACGACTCTGCGCGCCGGGCCGGCGATGCGGCTCCGCATTGGCGACCTGCTCGGCATCTGCCCAGGCGCTCCAGGGATGACCTTCGAGCGCATTCTTGCGATAGGGATCGAGAAACCTCACCAGCTCCTGCCGTTTCGCGTCGGTGAAGCTCGCGCACACGCCGACGTGCTCGAGATTTCCGCCGTCGTCGTATAGGCCGAGCAGCAGCGAGCCGACCTTGGTTTTTTCACCGCGCTTGTGCCAGCGGAATCCGGCGACGACGCAATCGCATTCGCGCTCGTGTTTGACTTTTAGCATGACACGCTTGTTCGGCTCGTAGGTTCCGTCCTCAGCCTTTGCGACAACGCCGTCGATTCCCGCGCCCTCGAAGCGTCGGAACCAATCGGCGGCGGTGGTTCTGTCACTGGTTGCCGGTGTGACGTGAAGAGGAGGCTCCGCCTTCTTGAGGATTGCCTCGAGTCTCGCGCGTCGCTTTGCGAACGGTGTGTCGCAAAGGCTCTCATCGCCCTCGCACAACAAATCGAAGAAGACAATCGACGCAGGCGTCGATTCCGCCAACTTGGTTACGCGAGAGGCAGCGGGGTGGAGGCGCATCTGAAGCGTTTCGAACTCCAGGCCTTCGCCGGTCGCGATGACGATCTCGCCGTCGAGCACGCACCGCTTCGGCAGCTGCGCCTTGAGCGGGTCGATCAGCTCGGGAAAATATCGATTGAGCGGCTTCTCATCCCGGCTCTGGATGAAGACCTCGTCGCCGTCACGGAAGATGAGCGTGCGGAAGCCGTCCCACTTGGGCTCGAAGATCCATCCTTCGCCCGGTGGGAGCTCGCTGACTCTCTTTGCGAGCATCGGAAGGACGGGCGGATTGACAGCGAGGTTCATGAGGGAATGATACGGCGGCCCCCGAGATCATGGTCGACATGACCTGAGGGCCAGCCGTTCACTTGATCAACCCGAGCTGTTTCATGTAGGTCTGGTTGTCCCAGAACAGCCACTCATGGTCCATAACGCCAGCATCGGTCCAGCGACCTACGGTCACCATCTGCATGTTGAGCTTTTTCCCCGTCGGCGCGATCGTCTTCCCGTCCGGCGTCTTCATCGGCTTGGAAAATGTCCCTTCCATTGTGCCGACAACCGCGGTCCAGTGCCCGTTTGCGATCTTGATTGGGTGTGACTTGATCCTGGTATCCGGCACCGCAACGAACATGGCTTTGAGATCCTCAATATGTCTGTCGATGCCGTGAGTCTCATGGCCATCCGGCCAGGTGACGATGACATCAGCGGCGTGGCTCTCCTTGAGGCGATCCCACTTCTGGTTACTGAACACGTCAAAATCGAGAGTGTCGAACTTCATGAGATGCTCCGCGATCTTGCTTGCCGAATCGTTGAGCGCCGCACTCTGCTGGCTCGACCCAGCCGACTCACCCGCATTTGCGCTACTGCCTCCTCGCGAACACGCTGCGAAAAGCGCGACGCCCATTGTCGCTGCCAATCCAACGACATTCGCCATCCTGGGATTCATGCGAACTCCATATTGAAGGTGTTAGTTTGAGCCTGCGCGTGTAGCATATCTCGATTTTCTCCGATCACAACTAGTTACCTCCACGTAACAGAGTTGTTTGGGGGATCACCGGAGGTATTACGGAGTATGCCTTCTCGGCCGACGCAACTAGAGGATCTGGACGACCAGGCGTTGGCGATTTTCCAGCGTTTTGGGGGGCGTTGGACGATGGTGGTCGCAAGCCTGATCGAGCCCGGGCCGATCCGCTTTGGCGAACTGCATCGCAGGGCGAAAGGGATTTCGCGGAAGATGCTCACTCAAACCCTGCGCAGCCTCGAGCGCGATGGAATTATTGAGCGGCGAGTCATCGACACCGCGCCTCTAGCCGTTGAATACGCATTCACCGAACTGGGTTGGTCCCTCTGTCCCGCTCTTATCGCGTTGCGGCAGTGGGCGAAAGACAACGCGGCGCTCGTCGCGGAAGCCCAGAAACGGTTTGGTGGGGCTGCGGCGTGAAGAACGGCGGAGGCCCATAAGTTCGTTTCAACGATTGGTATCACGGCCTTGCTCGTTCAGGAGCTTCGTCGTGAACCGCTGTGTTTCTGAAATGCGCTCGACCTCAAGGGCAATGGCGTCGACCGCCTGCTCGAGGCGAGCGAGCCGAGCGTCAGCCAGCGGAGTTGCCGTTTCGTTCCCTAGCCTGGCTTCGTCGCGCCCTCTCGCCACCCAAGCCCGAGCGATGGCGTTTATCGCAAATGCAAGGGAAGCAAGGCCCCCAAACAGGGACACCGCAACGAGTGCCGCGGTATCGTTATCACTCATATCCACCTTCTGGACAGCTCTTTTGAATCCCTACGACTGAGGGGAAATTTCGTTTCGCAACGCCGCCATAATTCCCGTCAGTTTCGCCAAACTATACCAGCGAGCCCGTGGCGGGATTTGCCGAGGCCGCGGACATCCGTTGTTCGAACGGGCTCACCCGACACTCCTATTGATACAAGAGCCTTCCCTTGCCACAAATTGTATGTACTTTTGTATCCAAAATGGTATGCGCTAGAGTTGGAATTCAGATCGGCGCAGCCGTCATTTGAGTCGAGAACGCAAGGGAGGGAACCCGTGGCCCACTCACTATTTCGGACAAAGTCGATCGAGCAGCTGCTGACGGATAGCGAGAACACCAGCGCCGGCGGCCTGAAGCGGACCTTGGGTCCGTTCGCGCTCATCGCACTTGGTATCGGCGCCATCATCGGATCTGGTCTGTTCGTGCGCACCGCCGCGGCGATCGCACAACGGGCCGGCCCGTCCGTGACGATTGCGTTCGTTGTTGCGGGTATCGGTAGCGCCTTCGCGGGCCTGTGCTACGCCGAGTTCGCGTCGATGATTCCGATCGCGGGGAGTGCGTACACCTATTCCTACGTGACGATGGGAGAGTTGGTCGCGTGGATCATCGGGTGGGATCTCGTGCTCGAGTATGCGGTGGGTGCGGCCACGGTTGCCATTTCGTGGAGCCAGTACTTCAACAAAGTGCTGGAGTACGTCGGGCTTCGCGTTCCCTATCAATTGTCTCACGCGCCATTCGAGACAATGCCGGGTACGGGCGTCCATGGGATCGTGAACATTCCCGCCATTGCCATTCTCTTCCTGCTCTCCGCGCTGCTCATTCGCGGAACACGGGAGTCGGCCTTCGTCAACAACCTCATCGTCATCGTCAAGGTCACCATCGTCGTCCTGGTGATCGCGATCGGTTGGGGATTCATGAACCCGGCGAATCACACGCCGTACGTTCCCGCCGCCACCACGTACACCACGCCGGAAGGTGTCACTCACCCATACGGCGGCATAATGGGAATCCTGGGGGCAGCGGGTGTCGTATTCTTTGCCTTTATCGGATTCGACGCAGTGTCGACCGCCGCGCAGGAGACAAAGAACCCCAGGAAGGACATGCCGATCGGCATTCTTGGGTCGCTGATCGTGTGCACCGTGCTGTATGTCCTGTTCTCGCACGTGCTGAGCGGCGTGGCAACTGTTCAGGACTTCAGGACGGCCGGCAAAGAAGCATCGGTCACCTACGCCATCGCGAAATACATGACCGGCTACGCGTGGCTCGGAAAGTTCGTCACGGTGGCGATCCTGGCTGGGTTCTCGTCGGTCATCCTCGTCATGTTGTTGGGCCAATCACGCGTGTTTTATTCGATGAGTCGCGACGGGTTGGTTCCAAAGGTCTTCTCCGATGTCCATCCGAAATTCCAGACTCCGTGGAAATCGAACATGCTGTTTTTCGTGCTGACTGCCGCCTTCGCGGGGTTCATTCCCGACGATATCGTCGGCGAGATGACCAGCATCGGAACACTGTTCGCGTTCATCCTGGTGTGCGCCGGAGTGTGGATCTTGCGCGTGCGTCGTCCTGAGCTGCCGCGCTCCTTCAAGGTTGCTGCCGTCCCCGTAGTGTCCACGCTCGGCATCCTCGTGTGTGGGGCGATGATCTACGGCCTGGGCTGGACGAACTGGCTGCGACTCGGCGTTTGGATGGTGATCGGCCTGCTGTTGTACGTCTCGTATGGTCGCTCTCACTCCAAACTCATGTGGGCGGGACGAGATGATCCTCACCGTGAACTTCGTTCAGCTTAGTGAATTTCCTCCCTTAGTCATCCAGGCTCCCCATGCTCAAGTTGACGACCGTTCCAGTCATCCCGCTCGCCTGATCGGAAGCCATGAAGACCGCCACGTTAGCCATCTCCGCGAGCGTCGAAAGCCGTCGCGTGTGGGTCCTGCTTGCGAGCAACTCGTGGAACTGTTCCCGGGTCATTCCCGATGCCTTGGCGTAAAGCTCGAAGCTTTCCTTGATCCTGCCTGTCTCCGAGATGCCCTGTGGTCGCAGACCGACCACGCGAATGCCCTGAGGTGAGAGCTCAGCGGATAGCTCTCGAGTGAGTGCCTCCACGGCGGCATTCGCCGGACCGCCGCCTCCCGCCAATGGGATGCCCGTCCGCGAGAGGATCGCGGTGACGGTCATGATCACCCCCGATCGGTTTGTGACCATCCGCCGGGCGGCCAGGCGTGCGGTCAGGAAGTACGACCTCGTGTAGGTCGCGATCGGCAGGGAGAATATCTCGACATCCAGCTCGACCAGGGGCACGCGAATCTTCGGATTCGGGATGCCGATCGCGTTGAACGAGATATCGACGCGGCCCGCCTTGTCGGTCACGGACTCTAAATGCTTGTCCACAGCCTGCTCGTCGAGAGCGTCGACCTCCGCCGTCTCGGCGGATCCGCCGGCGGCAACGATGTCCTTGGCGACAACTTCGACGGGTGCCAGGTGGCGCCCGGTGAGAAAAAGATTGGCCCCCTCAGATGCAAAGGCGCGTGCGACAGCGCTGCCGATCGCGCCTCCGGCTCCGTAGATCACCGCAACCTTGTTCTTCAGCATCATATTTCGTTTCCTGTAGTGTCTTCGGGCTCGTTCCTAAGGGGGATCATCTGCGGTCCCTGATCAACTCACGCTCAGGCCGCCGAGGCAGATACCATCGCGGCGATCTGCCGTTCCGAGGCCTTCGGCGAGGACTCGAACAGTCGGCCAAAATCCTTCGCGAACGGGTCCGGGAAGATGTCCTCCTGCCCGGCCTCAATGCCGTCGAGGATCGCGAACGCCACGTCGCGTGGCGAGGTCTTCGGAAACGCGAGCTCACGGGACATGTCGGTGTCAACGGGCCCCGCGTAGACGCCGAAGACCGAGGTGCCCTGCGCCCCGAGGAGAATACGCGCGGCCTGGTTCAGGGAATGGAGCGCGGCCTTCGAAGCGCTGTAGGTCGGTAAAAAAGGCAGGTTAGTCAGGCCGGCCGCCGAGCCGATGTTGACGACCGCCCCTCCGCCGTTCCTGGCCAGCGTCGGCGCCAGGCGCTGGAGCAGCTGCAGAGGCCCGAAGTAGTTCACCTCCATCTCGCGCCGGGCTTGGCCGAGGACCATCGAATCCGCGATTCCTGTGGCAAGCGCCACGCCGGCATTGTTGAAGACGAGCTCGACGTCCGAAGCCGCTTCTGCGGCTGCGCGAATCTGGTCCGCGTCAGTCACGTCGAGCCGCAGCGAAACAAGCCGCTCGTCACGCAGGTCGGGCAGCGCCTCCGGATTGCGCGCCGTCGCGTAGACCTTCTTCACGCCCCGGGTGAGGAGCGCTTCCGTCAGCGCTCGCCCGATGCCGCGGTTGGCACCCGTTACCAGGGCGACGGCCCCTTCGATTCTCTGTGCTTTCATCGTCTCTCCCTTTCTTGTTGGGTTGACCGGTCATCTGCTTCGTGAAAACGCGCGTCCCGCTGCTGAAGATCGGCGTCTCGATGCGCCGTCAGCGCGGCTGCCGTCGCGGCTGTCCTAGTGTTCGTCATGGGGTACTCGTCGTGGCGTCGCCACCAGAAGCCGGATTCGTTGCGACCGAGTGGCGCGCGGTCGAGCCACTGGTACATGCTCCAGAGGCCGTCCACCCCGCGTTCGTACGCCGAGTAGGTGTGGTAGACGACGCCATCCTCGAGCGCGAATGCGCTCACGCCGGGCCCCTCTCGCCTGTACGTCTCGAAGTCCGTTCCAACCGTCGACGCCCACTCGGCCAGCACGGGACTCTTCTCGGCGGGCCGAAAGTCCACCGCGCGGTAGTTGTACTCGGTGGCTCCCGAGTCCCACTCATTTTCGGTGTGCGTCACGTGGAAGTCGTAGTTGAAGTCGCTGTCGAACGAAGACGCCCAGGGGAAGCTCCAGCCCATCCGCCGCTTGTACGCCTGCAGTTTCGCGAGCGGAGCCCGCGACGCCGCGCAGAGCGTAACGTCGTGGTTCGCGAGGTGGACGACGGAGCCGTCGAAGCCGTCCGCGATCGCCGAGCAGGACGGACACCCTGCCGTATACTCGGGCCCGAACATGAAGTGGTAGACGAGGAGCTGCGAGCGTCCTCTGAAGAGATCAACGAGGGAAGCCGTCCCCTCGTCGGTCGCGAAGCGGTACTCCTTGTCGATTCGAACCCATGGCAGCTCCTGCCGCTGCCGCGCCAGTTCGTCGCTGCGCCGCGTTAGCTCCTTCTCCGCCTTGAGCAGCTCGAGCCGGGCCGCAAGCCACTGTTCACGTGTTCCGGTCGCGTGGTCGGTCATCGCTTTCTCTCCTTTCGTGTGGGTGGTCATCGTTTTCTCTCCTTCCTGTCGCTAAAGCCGGGCGTGAGCCCGCGCCACTGATGACGTCTCACATCGGTGCCGTGAGTCCGGGAACCGATGAGGGGGCGATGAGGATCAGGATTCCAAGTCCGACGATCGCCAGCGCCAGCGGCACATCGATGGCCGCTTTCGCGGGCAGAAGCTTCTGGGCGAAGACGAGGACGGCGATCACGGACATCCAAGTGACGCTCATGACGCTCAGCACCACCAGCATCAGCATCAGTCCGATGCTCGAGCCGACGCACTGGAGCCCGAACTCGAATCCAGAGCGGACGCTCTCGCGGCAGCGCCGGCGGAAGTGCTGCTTGAGCGGCGTGAACTCGTAGATACCTGCCGCGATCGTAACCGCGCCGGCCGTGAAAGACCCGTGCGGCCGGTACAACGCATACACGGCGACGCCCACGAGTGTCCAGACGGCAAGGTACGACCCGACGAATGGCGGCACAGCGCGCACTCCACCGCTGGCATGAGCGCGTCTCAAGGCTGCCGGAGCCGCGCCCGGCAGCATCATCGCCGCCATCATCGACACCCACAGGGCGACAAAGAACGCGAACGAACCGAGCCGGGTCGCAACGCCCATGTCCATCCCGTTCATCTGCCGGACCGTGACGACCCAGGATGCGGCAGCGAGCCCGAGCGTCGCTGCCAGCGCGGCTGTCGTCGCGGCTGTCCTAGTGCTCGTCATGGCGGCGCAGCGGAAAGTCAGCGATCAAGGCCCGATCCGAAATGGCCGCCGCGGCAGGCGCAGCGGCCACGATCAGCAACGGCAGGACCTGGATAGTGTGTTTCAGTGCCATGTTCACTTCCTTGATGTGGCCTAGGACTTCGAGGCGGTCGCTGATACTTGCATCACAATAGCATTGAGCCTAGCGTGATGCAAGTGACAAGGGTTGGCAGCGGGCATGGGCGGTCAGCACTCGCTTGCGTCACGCAAGTGCTGGCGCTAACGTTCATGCATGCTCGGTCGAACCTATGACAAAGAAGTGTGCTCTGCGGCGCGCGCGCTCGAGATCGCTGGCGAGCGCTGGAGCCTGCTCATCCTTCGGAACGCGGCGTTCGCCGGTATGACGCGGTTCACCGATTTTCAGAAGAGCCTCGACATTGCACCCAATATTCTCGCCGCACGGCTGGAGCGTTTCGTCGAGACAGGACTCATGGCCACGTCTGGTGGGTCGGAAGGGCATCAGAGGTACCACCTGACGAAAAAGGGGCTCGACTTCAAGCCCGTGATCATTGCGCTGACCGAGTGGGGCGACCGCTGGGCCGCGCCCGACGGACCGCCCGTCGTGTACGAGCATGAGGGGTGCGGTGGTCGGGTCAGGCACAGGTTGTATTGCAAGACGTGCGCGGAGCGTCCGCGGCCCCAGGATGTTACGGCCCGAAAGACCGCTGTGATGGGAAGACTTGAGGAGCGAAGAAAGTCGCGACCGGCCAGAACCAAGCGCGACACGGCACACCGGCGCGTCGCCGAAATCGCGACCCGCAGCTCGCAGTAACCCGCGACCTGCCCGCGGCATCGAGGACTTCGCAGGCGCGTTGTCTGCATCGGACTTCCGCCCAGGGTCGGTCAATAACTCCGTTGACTATCTGTGCAGGAAGCCTTAGCGATGAGGTGAGCCCGACCTGCGCGAAGCTCCCGCTCCCAAGCAGAGACAGCACCTCAAAGGAGAAGCCTCGATGGCACAAGTACTCATCACCGGAAGCAGCTCCGGAATTGGCTTCGCGACCGCGCTCGCGTTCGGTCGAGCGGGCCACAAGGTGGCCGCGACAATGCGCAGCCCGAACGGTGCCCCCGACCTCGCGAATATCGCGGCCCGCGAAAATCTGGCAATCAATGTGTTCAGCATGGATGTCGATTCCGACGCATCGGTTAGCGAGGGGATTGGCCGCGTCGCGAAGGAGGCCGGGGCAATCGACGTGCTCGTCAACAACGCCGGGATTGAGCGCACGGGTTCCGTGGAGGAAATACCGTTGTCCGAGTTTCGCGCTGTAATGGAGACGAACTATTTCGGCGCGCTTCGCTGTATCCAAGCGGTGCTGCCAGCGATGAGACAACGGCGGAGTGGGTGCATCATCAACGTGACTTCGGTCGCTGGGCGCTTCGCCAACTCGCCTTTCGCTCCCTACACGGCATCGAAGTTTGCGCTGGAGGCGTTGAGCGAATCACTCGCACAGGAGGTCAAGCCATTCAACATACGCGTTGCGATCGTCGAGCCAGGCATCATCGACACGCGGATGTCCAGACACGTTGGCGTCGCCCAGGACCTTTCCCCCTATCCGCAACAGCGTCGAACAGCCGCTCTTTTTGCGGCGGCGCTGAAGAACCCAACACCGCCATCCGTGGTTGCTGAAAAAGTACTCGAGATCGCCGTCAGCAATACCTGGCAGCTCCGGCATCTGGTGGGACCGGATGCAGCGCCGTTCGTGGGCTGGCGCCAGTCGATGAGCGACGAGCAGTGGGTCGACTTGGGAGCGCTCGACGACAACGCCTGGTACGACCGAGTGAAAGCCGACTTCGGGATAGACGCGCGCGCTGGCTGATCGAGAACTTCGAAACAAGAACTTCGAGAGAATGACAGTTCACTTGATCGAAGTGACGATCACCTCGCGAGGAATTCCCTCACTACGGGTGTGATACGGGCTCCTTCGCAGCCAGTTGCAAGATGTCCGCACGGGCTCGCGACCGAGAGCGTGTCCGCTCGGACGTACCTGGCAAAGGCCGCCGCGGACTCGGCGCTGACGCTGTGGTCGTCCCACGAATAAATCACGAGCATGCGAGAGCGCACCTGAGCGGCAGCACCGGCCAGATCGCCGCCGAAATTTGCCGCGACGTCCTGTCTACGGGCGGCGCGAACCTGTGACGCAAAATCTTCCAGGCTCCAGTTAGCGCTGAGTTCTTTGGCACTTCGCGCGACATCAGCGGCGGTGGCGCTGACGCCGTCTTTGTTCACCGCGCGCGGCGTGCGAAGATGCATTTCGCTCAAGAGAGCGACCTGATTCCAGACTGAATCATCGGGGACGCCATGCGCTCGACCGTTCTCAACCACGCTTAGAAACGTGGATGTGTACGTCCGATCAAAGGCTCCCGCCTGCGGTGTGCCTACGATCGGGACGACCGCATCGACGAAGTTGGGATATCTCACCGCCCATTCGAAGGCCTGCAT
>WNEZ01019406.1_pt1 | contig 13183 bp, 9 predicted proteins | sample 5400521 | NCBI WGS metagenome assembly WNEZ01 (sample SAMN13153339, study PRJNA577476) | soil metagenome | isolation source: 120 cm saprolite under Douglas fir tree site 2 hole 1 replicate 1 | place: USA:California | collected 2015-04-18 | reverse complement strand
CGTTTCGTCAGGACGAAGGAGATCGTCGAGCCGGACCGTCACGGCGAGCCGGCGGTGGAAAACATCGACCTGGCGCGAGCCATATCGCGGCTGCCGGACCGCGATCGCCAGGCGCTCTTTCTGCATTTCTACCTCGACCTCCCGATTGAAGAGGTCGCCACCGCCCTCGGCATCTCGGCAGCGGCGGCGAAGGGACGCATCTATCGAGCCTGTCACCGTCTGCGCCCGAGTCTCCTCGAGGAGGAAATCTAGATGAACGACCTTCGCCCCGAGATCCATGACGCGTTCGCCGAGCAGCAACAGAACCTTGGAAACCTTGCCGACTCGCGCGAGCGGCTCGTCCGAGGCGCGCTCGCTGCGCGGGCGGTCCATCGGGAGGGGCGGATGCAGCTCGCTGCGAGCGTCGCCGCGCTTGTGATCGCTACGCTCGTGATCGCCACGTTTGCATACGTTCGCAACGGGGTCGGCGTTACCCGGCATGGGCCTCCCGTCCCGGCGTCGTCTCCGACTCCGCTAAGCCGGCCTCTCAATGTGTCCAATGACACTGCGGTGATCCTTTACAGCGATCCTGTAAATGAGGCCCAGGTGGACGGCATCACGTGGGACGGCACGCAGACCGGCAAAGTCGACTGGCCTGCAAGACAAGCAACGGCCAATCCCTCGGCCAACCTTTTCGCCACCGGGGCGGAGATTCGTGATCGGTCGGGCACGGTCATCGCCAGCGGGAATTTCGGAGGCAAATTCTTCAATGGGACGTGGGCGGACGACGGGCAACAAATCTGCTCGATGGTTCCGGCCGGCCTACCCGGACCCAACGGAGTCGCGGCGATTCTGCAGGTCGTCATACCCGGGCAAGCGCCAAGAAACGTGGCCCAGGTCGGAAGGATCTACGAGCAGGTCATAACCAAGGTGCTCGCGTGCAGCGTTCGCAAGGACCGGGCGGTTGTATTCCAGAGTTTTGGAAACTCGCCCGCCGCCGCCGAGTACTGGGTCGTTCAGCTCTCCACGGGGAAGGTTCTGTGGACTCACACGTTCGACCCCTCGAGTGCGAGGCTCGTCGTCGCTTCGCCCGATGGCGAATACATATCCGAGACCAGCGTGGCCCAGGCCAACCCGGGGTCCGCAATCTACAACGCTGACGGAACCCTCCTCGCCCAGCTGAGTGTTCGTGTCGAGGGGTTCTGTTGGGACGGGTCGCTCGCGGTCACAAATGGCGGGAACGTCTCCCAACCGGTGACCGTGGTCGCAGCCCGATGGCTCGAGCCTCGCCATCTGGATCTCTACCCCGTCGCAGCTGACGTATGCCAGCGGGCCCCATGCCGACCTGTACGTGATTGCTTCTGACGGACACGTCATCGCGCACGTTCGCGACACCACCTCATACCTGCCCGCCAGCTAAGTCCGGGATGATTTGCGCCGGTGACGACGAAAGCACCCGGTCGCCGCGGAGCTCAGCTGGCCGCAGGTCGTGGTCCGCGCCGAGTGCACGGTCGGACGCCTAGAGCCGCGCTAGCCGGCCCGCGGGATGCCCTTGACGACCCGCAGCTGGGCTTCTCGCTGCCGCAGCCGGCGGTTCCGTTGCCACCGTTCACGCAACAGGGCCGCGCCCCAGGTGATCACGGCGACAACGGCTGTGGCGGCCTGGATCCCGGCGACAGCGAAGAACGCGGCCTCGATGCCATAGCCCCGCACCCTGAGTCCCACGGCCAATAGTCCCGCGGCAAAGCCGAGCACGGGCCGCACCGCCCATGAATCAGGCAGCATGCGGCGATCGGCGAGCAGCAGGCCGGCCGCGAACCACGTCGGACCGCTGTCGAGCTGGAACAGGACATCCCAGTGGTACAGGTAGATCGGCACCAGGGCTCCAAGCAGGAAGGAGGCCAGGACGACCAGGCTCAGCCGGCGCGCGTATGCCAACCAAGCAATTGCGATCGCGACGGCGAGCAGCGATGTTGCGAAAACTGGGCCGGGCACGTTGCCGACGTACAGCGTGGTGGGATTGATGAAAACCAGTGCTGCCTGCGGCCCGAAATATTGGTGCCAGATCCAGATCGGGTCCGCGGCCGCCTTTCCGGTGACAGTGTTGAGATATGCGAACGGCACGCCGCGTGTGACCACGGCGACGATCGCGTAGGCGAAGAGCCCCGATTGAGCTCTGATCGCGGGGGCGTAGCGAGCTCGCAGCAGCTCGAGTAGCACTGCGAGAGCCGCCACCGCGATCGGCGCAGCGAGCCGGGCCCCGGGTCCCACGAGCGCGACCCCGATCACGGCCGCGATCAGCGGACTCGCTTGCGGGCGGGGTACGTGGTGCCGCCATACCATGCGCACAAGCAGCTGTCCGCCGCCCCCGAATGCGAGCGCGATGACCAGCATCTGGACGGCCGGGAGCTTGAAGATGATCAGACCGGCCGCAACCGGCGGAGCCAATGCGATCCCGATGGTCAGGTCATCCGGAAGCAATCGCGGATTGAATGCGGCCCGGTCAAGCCAGGCCCCGGCACGAGCCAGCACGCATTGGATTGTAGAGATAGGCGCTCAATCCACGCCCCGCGCCCCTCCGGATGGGATGGCAAGGCCGGGCTTGGGTGATAATCGGCAGGCTCGTGTCGCTTTCCAGTCGACGTCTTGCCGCGACGCTGGTGGCATTGATCGGGACTGTCATCGTCTGTGCCGGCGCCGTCGCCGCCACACTTCCCGATTCCACATGGATGGCGCTGCCTTCTCTGCCGAAGCAGGGACAGTCACCTGTGTTCGCGCTCGCGGTCGATCCCGCGAACAATCAGGCGCTTATAGCCGGCAGCGGGCAGGGTTATCTGTTGAGATCCACGGACGGCGGTTCGACATGGACCACAGTGCACCCTGGACGTGTTGCCGTCACCACGATTGCTTTCGACCCGTTCACGCCGGGGCAAGTCATGGCAGGCACTCGAGGAGCCGGCGCGTTGATCAGCACGGATGGGGGTGTGAAGTGGAGCGCCGTGACGGGCCTCGATGGGCGCGACGTTCGCGTGTTTGGGTTCGCTCTCACGCTCGTCGCCGCCGGCACGGACAACGGCATTTATGTGAGTTCCGACGGCACTGCGTGGTCACAGTCGGGTCTGCTCAACACGAGCATCGACGCGCTGGCGGTGGCCGCGGTGCACAGTCCCGTCCATCTCGTGGCCGGCAGCGACTCGTCATCCGCGGCCGCCGGCCCTCCCCTTTACGACAGCCCAGACGCCGGCGTCACCTGGACATCGGTGACTCCCGCCCTCAGCGGCACCTTGGTGTCACGGCTGGTTGCGGGACCGCTGCCACCAACTGGAAATGTGAGGCCCCTGATCGCGGGGACGAATGCCGGTCTGTTCTTCTCCGCTGACAACGGCGCGACCTGGACGCCTCTAAGCGGCGGTGACCTGCTGCCTTCGACCGACTACACGCAGGTTGGGTTCGTCACCGATCATTACGACCGGTTTTATGTCGGAAGCGATGGGGGTGGATCGCGAGCGGGCGGCCTATGGTCGACGCGCGACAAGGGCCAGCACTTCAGCTCGATGGTCCCGCCGCTCGCGTCGATCACCGCGCTCGCGGTTTCCAACGACGAGGCGCCGTTTCTCTACGTGGCCACATTTCGGGCCTTCGATCACACTCCCGCGCTGTGGGCATACCACGACACCGGAGCAGCACCTCAAGGCCCGTTCGCAACGGTTACGCCTTCGGCCAGCGGCGCTCGCTCCGGCCGGCCCAACCACGGCGGCTGGTTCGATTTCGTAGGGATCCTGTCCTCGTCCCAGACTCCGTACATCGCTGTCGGCGTCGTGGCGCTGCTGGTGCTACTTCTTGCCGCGATCTCGCATTTCCGCGGCAGCCGTAGGTAGACTCGCGGTCACGTGACATCGCCGCATGCCCGCCTTCGTGAGCTCGGGCTTCAGCTGCCCGCGCCGCCCGCCGCGGTTGCCTCCTACGTGCCGACCCGGCTGGTGCCGATCGGGGACGGAAGGTCATTGCTGTACATCGCGGGACAGGTGTCCGCTGAAGGCGGCAAGCGACTGACGGGACGTTGCCCGGATGAGGTGAGTGTGGAGCAAGCCGTCGCCGCAGCTCGGGTATGCGCCCTCAACTTGCTGGCCCAAATGGAGGCTGCCGCCGGGCTCGACAATATCGAGCAGGTGATGCAACTCACAGGCTTCGTGCTTTCGACCGATGACTTCGGCGACCAGCCGAAGGTCATCAACGGCGCGTCGGATCTGATCGTCGAGGTGCTCGGCGAGGCCGGCCGGCACACCCGGGCAGCGCTCGGCACCAATGCTCTGCCCTTTTCCGTGACCGTCGAGATTGCAGCTGTGGCGGTTGTCCGCACCGGCTGATGCCGAGCGGGTGCAAGCCCGCCGGCCGCGAGTGATTCTGGTTGGCAGCGTTATCTACCTCGCGCTGATCTTCGGGGTCATGTTGTGGCGCGGGATCTCGATCGAGCCCGAGTGGGTCGTGCTCGCACTGCTTGTGATCGCAGTCGCGCTCGGTCGCGGCCGGTCGTTCATCGTCGACTGGGCCCCGTTCCTGTTGCTGTTCTTCGCTTACGAGGCGATGCGCGGGTACGCCGGCCAGACGGGCTTCGCGCCCCACGACCTCTCCGGCTTCGAGCGCACGTTGTTCGCTGGGACGCTGCCGACCATCACCCTGCAGCACGCGTTCTACAAGTCCGACGTCGTGAGCCCACAGGACGTCCTGGCCATGTTCTTCTACTTCATGCACTTCCCACTGCCGATCGTCGTCGGCTTCGTCTTCTGGGTCCGCAGCCGGGACCACTACCGGCGGTTCATCGCCGCCCTGCTTTTGATGGCGATGCTCGCCTTCATTACGTACCTGTTCTGGCCGTCGGCTCCGCCCTGGTACCAGTTCCAGGCGAGCGCGGCCGGCGGAGAGGAAACCGTGCACAAGGTTCTCAACGAGACGGTCGACAAGTTGTGGGGCCCGAACTACTGGGTGTCGCCGCTTTACTCGCACCTCAACCCCAACCAGTTCGCCGCCTTCCCATCACTCCACGCTGCGTTTCCCGCGCTGGCCGCCCTCTACGCCTGGCGTAGATACCGATGGCTTTCGGTGGGACTCATCGCCTGGACCCTTGCCGTCGCGCTGAGCATCGTCTATCTGGGCGAGCACTACGTCGTCGACGTTCTCGACGGCCTGCTCTACGTCGCAGGGGCCACGTTGATTGTCGAGGCCGTCAGCCGTTGGCGGGCGAAAGCTGAGGCGCGGCCGAAAACCCTCGACTAGAGATTCGGCGATCCAGGTGGTCCAGATCCGGGCGAAGCGACGAGCAGCGCAGCGAGCGCATCGTGAATTCGTGAGCGAGCAGCACAGGAGCTGAGCCCGGAGATGGGCCGCATGGGCGTCGAAGATCAGTCGAGGGCTTTTCCGGCCCGCGCCTCTAAGCCTGCCAAACCCGCCGCATGATCGCGCGGGCCAGCTTGTCGGGGTCGTGGTGCGACGGCAATCGGACGTTCACTACGTCGGCGGGGATGAATCGCACCTCGGGGTGCTTGGTGGCGTCCTCCGACTTGAAGATGACCTGTGATTGCCCGCCGGTCGGCATATGCGAGTGGTTGGAGTTGACGAGCACGAAGTCGAAGATGTTCGAGCCCACGTGCTCATGGATAACCCGTAGGTAGTCGTCGACGCAGTAACCTTCGGTCTCGCCCTTCTGGGACGCCAGGTTGCATATGAGGACCTTGAGCGCGGGCGACGCCTTGATCGCCTCGACCATTCCTTCCACCAGCAGGTTCGGAAGGATCGACGTGTAGAGCGAGCCCGGACCGATTACGACGAGCTCCGCGTTGAGGATCGCCTGCGCGGCTTCGGGGTTCACCTGGGCTCCGTCTGGTTTCAAGAAAACCTGGGTGATGGGAGCGTTCTGCATTGGGATCTTGGACTCGCCTTCGACGGATCGTCCGTTGATCGACGCCACGAGGGTGACGTCCTGGAGGGTGGAGGGCACGATCGTGCCTTTGACCGCGAGCACCTTGCCCGACTCGCGAAGGGCGTGCTCGAAGTTTCCTGTGACGTCAGCCATGGCCATGATGAAGAGGTTGCCGAAGGAATGACCGTCGAGCGATCCCTCCTTGAAACGATGGTCGAACAGCTGCTTCATCAGGGGCTCGGCATCGGCCAATGCGATGAGGCATTGGCGAAAGTCACCGGGCGGCAGGATGCGGTACTCGTCACGCAGCCGGCCGGAGGAGCCGCCGTCGTCGGCCACAGTGACGATGACCGATAGGTTCGACGTGTAGGTCTTGAGGCCGCGGAGCAGCGAGCTGAGCCCGGTGCCGCCGCCGATGGCGACGATGCGCGGACCGCGGCCCTTCAATCGGAACGCGTGAATCACGTCGACGATGCTGCTCGTGCTGTTGCCGGGCAGGAACGGGCCCAGGACCGACTGCGTCAGCTTCACGTAACTGAAGAGCAGGAGGCCCAGGCCGAGGGTTCCGAAGATGATCGCGCGCGCCCAGTGGGGCCAGAACTGAAGGGTTATGTAATAGAACTGGGACGGCAGGGTCGCGGTCTCGTAAAAAGCTTTCAGGAAGTAGGCGAAGCCAAGCACGACCACGAGCTCGGCGACCATGAGCAACAGCAGCCAGCGCTTGATCTCGAGACCAGGCGTGAGCCATCGCAGCCAGTTGGTCTTCGATTGGAGCCTGGTGGCCATCTACCCCACCTGCAGGAACGGTTTCAAGACGTGCAAGGTTATCGTTGGACTACTCTTCAATCAGCCAGTATGCGTACTTTGCGCGGGCTACGCCGCCTGCTCCGGGTTGCCGTCGTCGGCCTCTTCGTGGCCGCGGTCGCGACCGAGCTGTCGAAGCCCGAAGATCAGCGCACATGGCACGGCAAGGTCGGGGGCGTGGTGCCCTATGACTTTCGACCACCAACATGGGAACGTATCCGGGCGGCTTACTGGAACCCTGAATCCGACCGCTTGTTCAGCGATCGCGTATTTGGGGTGGGGTGGGCGGTCAACCTGTCTCGAGCGGCTCGTGGGGGCGCCGCCTCCACTCTCGATCCGGATGAGCACCCGGGAGCCGTCGGGAGGCGGTTCCGGCCGAGGCAGAAAAGACGCCGACTAGCTTGTAGCCTGGCGGTGACTTCGCCGGTTGGCGGCACCTCCAAGGTTGGCGACCACAGGTGTGGATAGCCTGTGGAAAACTTGGTTCAGGGAGTTGTTGGTGCTGGCGCCGGCTCGGTCAGCCGCCCGTCCTCCATCGACAGCACCCGATTGGCCACCTCGACCACGGCCTGGTCGTGCGTCGCCAGCAGGATGGCAGTGCCCGAACGGGTGGCATCGCGCATCACGTCCAGGACCGACTTGCCGGTCTCGCTGTCAAGCTGGGCGGTTGGCTCGTCCGCCAGCAGAAGGGCAGGCTTCTTGACCAATGCCCGGGCCAGGGCCACACGCTGCTGCTCACCGCCCGAGAGCTCAGCCGCGCGGTGCCCAGCGCGCGGGCCGAGCCCGACAGCATCCAGCGCTTGCAGAGCCTCCTTACGCGCGACCGAGTCCCGATGTCCGAGCAAACGTGCGGCCAGCCAGACATTTTCCATGGCGGTCAACAGGGGCAGCAGTCCCGCGCTCGAGAACACCCAGCCGACCGTGTTGCGGAGGTACTCCTCGCGCGCCCGCCCACGCAATCGTCCGACGTCATGTCCGGCCACCAATATCGTCCCCGCGTCCGGGGAGTCAATGCCCCCCACCAGGCTCAGGAGCGTGCTTTTGCCGGCGCCTGCACGACCCAACAGCACTACCAACTCGGCCTGACCGACCACGAAGTCCACGCCCCGTACCGCCTCCGTACGCCCCCGCCCACCCGAGGCCGCAAAGCCTTTGGACACGCCAGTGGCGCGAACGATCTCAGGCGTCGGCATCTGGGTTTTGCTCCGCGGGGGTGATCCGGATGGAACCGTCTTCGAGGTGAACCCGCACGCGGTCGCGCAGGCCCAGCTTCTCGACATGAGCCCGGGGCAGCTGTAGGCGGCCGGCGCGGTCCAGTATCACCAGCTCGTCGGCGACGTCCCGGTCCCCGTTCGGCCGCGCCAGCCAGCGCCGCTCGGTGCTGGTCCGGCCGTCCCGGATCTGGATCACTCGGTCCACGTGGCGCTCGAGCTGCTGGTCGTGGGTGACCATGATGGCCGCGGTGCCGAGGTCCCGGAGCAGGCTGGTGAGGTCGACCAGCAGCTCACGCGCGTTGGCTCCGTCCAGCTCGGCGGTCGGCTCGTCGGCGAGCAGCAGACGGGGCTCGTTGGCCAGCGCGACGGCGAGGGCCAGGCGCTGAGCTTCCGCACCGGTGAGTTGGGCCGGCCGCAGGCGGGCTTGAGCGCCGAGCCCCAGCCGCTCCAGGAGCGTGCGGGCCCGCCGCCCGCGCCGGCGGGGGCCACCGGCGATCATCGGCACCTGCACGTTCTGGATGACGGTGAGGTCGAGGGCCAGGTTGGCCAGCGAGTGCTGCAGCAGGTAACCGACCACTTCGCGGCGGTAGCGGTCGCGTTCCCGGTCGTCCATCCGGGCGAGGTCATGCCCGGCCACGCGGGCCGCGCCTGCGCTCGGAGGCTCCACGCCGGCCAGCAGGTTCATCAAGGTGGTCTTGCCGCTGCCGCTCCGGCCGGCGATCGCGACCATCTCCCCGGCCTCCACCCTCAGGTCGAGGCCCTGGAGGGCTACCACCTCCAGCTCGTCGGTCTTGTAAATGTGCACGAGGCCCTCGCACTCGACCAGCGGCTGCGTCACGCCAGGTCTCTCAGCTGACGAACGAGCTGGAAGCGGCCGCCCACGCGAGCGGCCACCTGGCCGGCCAGCAGGCATGCGATCGCAAGGCCGGCTGCCGCGGACGCGGCAGTCACCCGGTCGACGACCAGGATGGTGGGAGGGGTGAGGTCACTGGCCGCCGCGCCGAGGTGCAGCTCGGGCAGGATGGCCCAGGACAGCAGCAGGCCCATCGCGGCGCCCACCAGAAGCCCGTACGTGAGCAGGATGAGCTGTTCGGCGATCAAGCCGCGGCGCACCCTCCTCCACGGCAGGCCGTTGGCCTGCAGGATCGCGAACTCGGCCACCCGGCCGCGCGTGACCGCCAGGAAGTGCAGCCCGAAAGCAACTACGACGATCGCCAGCGCGGCGAGAAACCCGATGAGCAGCTCGGCGTGCAGGCTCTGCCGCAGCGGATCCTCGATTGCCGTCGCCTCGAGCTGCTGACGATCGACCAGCTCGATCAAAGAACCTCTCATCGTGTCCTGGATTGTGGATGCGACCTTGCGGGTCGGGCCGGACACGTGGAGCCACACCTCATTCGCATAAGCGTTCACCGACCCGTCGCGCGTCAGCCGGTCGAGGAGTGCGAGCCGGGGCACCAGCAGGAAGTCATCGACGCCCGGATAGAGCGTCGGGAAATAGTCGATGGTGCCGACCGCAATCATGGGCACATCGGTCGACTCCATACGCAAACTGAAGGGCCGCCCAAGGCCGATGCCCATTTTCTCGAGGGTGCCGGCCGACAAGATCGCCGGCAGCGGCTTGAGGCCCGGCGCCGGGCGCATCACCATCGCGCCGCCGGACAGGTCCACATCCGCGCCCACAGCGGGCCGCCCATCATGAGCCTGGCTCGCGCCGGTCGACAGGTTGGCGACCGCGACGTCAATGCCCTGGGTCTGCCGCCACCAACCGTCGGCCTGCTCGAACTTCTCGATCACGACGCCGCCCGCGGCCAGGTCGCTCAGGGCAATGGTGCCCGTCAGGTTTGCCACGGTCGGCGCGATCGACAGCGAGCGCATCTTCAATGGATAGGTCGTGACCTTGATCGGCGCGCTCAGCTGTTTCCAGCCGCTGAATGTTAGGTCGCCGAGGGGCGCGGTGACGGGCGCTCCCAGGCCGTCAGTCAGCCCTGCGCTCAGGCGGCCATCGAACCCCGAGCTGTAGACCCACAACGAAAGCTGCTGCGGTTCGCCGGGCACCACGATGCCATCGGGGTCGCGATCGGCGAGCAGCTTGGTGACGATCTCCAGGCGGCTCGAGCCGAGCGCCCCGCCTCGCCAGGCGGCGCTCAAGACGCCGGCGCCGTCGATGCCCAAAATGGTGGCGTCAACGCCTAGCTGCCCCGGCCGGCCGGTGCTGCGGTAAAGCTGAGTCGAGTCCACTACACCCGGCAGGCTCGCGGCCGCTGCGGTCGGCGCCGGCTGGCCCGTGAGGGTGAAAAGGGCCCGGACGTCAGCGCCGGCCTGGTAGCCGGTGCGGTCGGTGACGTTGGCGCGGTCGGTCGCCGCGTATGTGCTCGCGAACAGGACGACCGCGATCGCGAAGGCAAGCAGGAGGGCCAGGCGGACGTGTTGGTCTGCATGCCTGCGCAGCTGCCACCCGGTAAGGGTTCCCGTCAGCGGGCGGCCGCGGCCGCCGACTATCGGCGGCGCCAGCGCCAACAGGCGCAGCGAGGCCGGCGCCAGCAGCGCCAGGGCCAGGCCGGGCAGCAAGAGGCTGATCGGATCGCTGGTGCCAACGTCGGAAGTCGAGGTCGCTCCGCTGGAGAAGTGCGCGTAGCCGAGCAAGCCGGCGCCGACCGTGGCCAGGAGGAGATCGAAGTTGCTTGCCCGCCACCATGACCGAGCCGCAGGTCGCGAGGCCTGGCGGCGCGCGTCGACAAGTCCACGATCAGTCGCGCTGGACGCCTGCCAGCCGAGCAACGCTAGGCCGGCGGCAACAGCTGCGACCAGCGCCGGTTCCAGTCCAGGCAGGTCGGCGCTGGAGACCTGTGCAGTCGGGCCGAGGACGCCGGCCGCCAAGAGCTCGACCGCCCTGTAAGCGAGCGCGAGGCCGAGGGGCGCCGCCAGCAACGAGATGACCGCGAACTGCAGCATCAGCAACCACCACAGCCGCCGGCGGGACCAGCCCCGGGCGCGCCAGAGCGCGACCGCCGCCAGCTGGCCGTCCAGGAAGAGGCTGCCCATCAAACCGACCGCGTAGAAGGCGATCGCCAGCAGCGAGACCTGGACCAGCAGTCCCGCCAATCGCGCGTTGTCAAGTCGGGCCTCGAAGGCTCGCAATGCATCCGGAAGGCCGGTGATGAACGTGACGTTCCGGCCGACTGTGAACTCGCCCTGGACTCTGGTCAGGGTGGACAGCGCCTGGGGCACGTTGGCGGCGTGGAATCGGGCCACGTCCGGCGCCCAATACTGCCCCGCGTAGGCGGCCGAGAAGTCCCTGGCTCGAACGTCCACATTCGGTGGGAGCTGTGGAATCAGCGAGGGGAGGAAGGTGAAGTACGCGCCCCGGTCGAGGACGAAGCCCGTTGGCGATACGCCGCCCCAGAAGCCGTCGCTCGCGCTGATGGGTGTCCAAATGCCGCTGAGGAAGAAGCACGCCGGGAACACAGGCGAGGGGGGAGGCCGGAAGCCGCCGACGCGGTACGACGGTAAGCGGAGGCAGTAGGTGTCGCCGGGCTTCAGGCTGATTCGGTCGGCCAGCGACTGGGACACGGTCATCGGGTAGTACCCAGCCGGCGTGCCGGCGGCGGACCATGCGCCCCGCACCAGCTGCGCGTGCGGCTGCAAGCCGTCGTAGAAGCGGACGGACTCCTGTGGGTCGCCGCCCTCGCCGGTGACACCTTTTCCGTTATGGGTCAGCGCCCCTAGCGGCGACGTCAGGCCGTAGCGGGCGCCGGGCAAAAACTCGCCGCCCAGCTTCGCCACCATGACTTTGGCCGATGAGGCCTGGAAGTCGTCAAAGGTGGTAGCAGTGCGGATCTCCGCAGTCTGGATCTCGATCGAGCCGCCCGCGCCGATGCGGCTGAGCGACTGGCCGAGGCCGGCTTCGGCGGCGGCCGACTGCATGAGCGGGATGCTGGCGGCCAGGGTCACGGCCGTCGTGACGCCGAGCAGCTGGGCCAGGGCCAGAGGCCACTGGTGTCCGAGGCGCCTTACCGCGAGCCCGGCCAGGGTCAGGCTGGGCACCCACATCCCGCTGTCCTCGTCCTCCTCCCGCGCGCTTCCCCGCGGCGGTAGACAAAATTGTGAACCACCGAGCGGTTGGCGACCGTCGACGCGTCCTTTATATAGAGGCCGGCTCGCATTCGCGCGGCGAACAGTTCATGGCCCGGTCGCCACCCCCCGCTAAAATCACAGCCCTGATCCCAGCCTCGTCATCCGGCGTGAATCAGACTCGGTAACAACTTGGGGAGTGGCGCAACGGTAGCGCAGCTGACTCTGGATCAGAAGGTTGAAGGTTCGAATCCTTCCTCCCCAGCCAACACCCGCTGAAGAGGCCGATTTGTATTCAGCTTGAGACGTCTGACTTTATTCATGCGCGGTGCGCGCGGGCTTGATTTGGGATATGCTTTGCAGGAGTAATGCGCGGTACAACCGCGTGAACCGTATCAATTGCGTAGTAAGGAAGCAGACGCGCTATGGCCTCTCCGAAACTGAAGCTCGTTGAGCACAAACCGACCCCTCTGCAGAGCTTGATCGGCGACTACCTGGCCCATCAGCGTGGCCGGGGTCTGTCGCCGCGAAGCATCAAGCAGGCCGTCGACGTTGTCGAGCGTCAGTTCATGCCCTGGTCCGTCAAGGAAGGCATTACGGCACCCGACCAGCTGAGCCAGCGAGTGCTCGATCGCTACGGCGCGCACCTGCTCGAGGATCGGACGACGCCGACTGGCAAGCCGCTGGCGCGCGAGACCGTGCGAACATACCTGCGCACCCTGGGCCAGTTCCTGCGCTGGGCGCAGTCCGAGGACGCGGTCGCGGCCAAGGTCAAACTGCAGACGCCGGCCCGTCAACGCCGGCTCCTGGAGACGTTGAGTCGAGAAGAGATCCAGCACATGGAGGACGTCGTCAGTGCCGAGCGCGACAAGCTGATGATCCGGCTCCTGGCTGACACCGGCATCCGGCTCGGCGAGCTGCTCGGTCTGAGGACGACGGACTTGGCCGAGCAGGGACGTGAGCGCTACATCAAGGTCAAGGGCAAGGGCAGCCGTGAGCGCCTGGTCCCGGTGGCGCCAGCTCTCTTTCTGCGTCTGCGTCGTTACGCGCAACGCGGCCGGCCGGCCCAGGCGCGGAGCGAGCGGATCTTCCTCACCAACCGCCGCAGCGCCAAGACGGGTGACTACGAGGCGGTCTCGGCGCGCGCGGTACAGGACGTGGTCGGCTACGCTGCTCAGGTCGCCGGTATTCAGCGATC
>WNEZ01003703.1_pt1 | contig 13183 bp, 17 predicted proteins | sample 5400521 | NCBI WGS metagenome assembly WNEZ01 (sample SAMN13153339, study PRJNA577476) | soil metagenome | isolation source: 120 cm saprolite under Douglas fir tree site 2 hole 1 replicate 1 | place: USA:California | collected 2015-04-18 | reverse complement strand
TGACGAAATCGTTGTGCCGCTTGCGTGTTACCGGCAGCAAATCCACGTCGCGCGCGGCGCGATTGATGATCGCGCCGGCTCGCCGCGCGGCCCTGACCGCGATTCCGAGCATCGGGTGCATTTTTTCGTCCGGGAATTGAAAAGAGCGGCGCTGCTGAACGCCGGATTCTAGTATGAATTCGGGATACCTGTATTGACGCGGGTTTTCCGAGGGGTTTCTTCTAAAATCTTCTAAAATTCTCACAGTTTTCGTCTGGAGGCTGAAATGAGATCACTTCGAACGTTGACGGGTCTGTTGGTTCTCGGAATCGCCGTGGCAGCTGGATGTGCGGCGAGCCTCACGTCCGAACAGGCAGGTACCGGAGCGGCCGCACGGCCGTCACAGATATCCGGCCGGGCGCGTCCCGCGGATGTCCATCGAGAGACGGGCAACCGCTTTCCGGCAATCCGGCGTGACGCGTTGGACGATGCCGGGAAGAAGCTCTACGACACGCGGGGAGTGACGGACGGCTTCGGACCGGGAGCCCTGCGGCTCTACAGCCCGCCCGTAGCCGAGAGCATGACTGCCGTGAACGACTATCTCCGGCGCAAGTCCGGTCTCGACCCTCGCCTCGTCGAGTTGGCGATTCTGGTGACGGCGCGGGAGATGGACGCTGAATACGTATGGACCTCCCATGAACCAGCCGCTCGGAAGGCGGGCCTGGAGCAGGAGATCATCGACACGGTGAAATTCCGCCGGGCCGCGAGCGGGCTGGGAGAAAAGGAGCGGGTCATCGTCCAGCTGGGACGTGATTCTATCGGCAAGCACAAGGTCGATGCCGAGACGTTCGCCCGCGCCGTGAAGCTGTTCGGGCATCAGGGCGTCGTCAACATCGTTTCCCTCATCGGTGACTATGCGGCGACGGCGATTCTCCTGAACGTGGCCGACCAGCACGTCCGAGACACCTCGCTGCTGCCGGTCCCCTGAACCCTTAGTGCGGCGGCGGCTGTTCCGCGGCCACGCCGTCGCACTCGCCGTGGTGTTACTTGGTATTCAAACTGTCGCTACCGACATGAAAGCCGGCGGTCCGCTGTCTCGAATCCGCGTCGTCCTTCTGCGGCCTTCGCATCCCGGCAACATCGGCGCCGCGGCGCGCGCAATGAAGACGATGGGCCTCACGCAGCTCCGCCTGGTGCGGCCGAAGCGTTTTCCCCATCCGGACGCGCGCGCCATGGCCTCCGGTGCGGCGGACCTCCTCGAGGCCGCGCGCGCGTGAGCGAGTCTGGAGGAGGCGCTCGCCGGAACAACGTACTCGGTGGCTTTGAGCGCGCGCGAGCGCGAGCTGTCCCATTCCGCGCTCGATGCGCGCGCCGCGGCGCGGGAGCTCGTGGGCGTGGCGCGAAAGGACGAGGTCGCGGTCGTCTTCGGCAACGAAACCGCCGGCCTCTCGAACCGGGACATCATGACCTGCAGCGCTCTGGCGCGCATTCCCGCCAATGCGGAATATCCTTCCCTCAATCTCGCCCAGGCGGTGCAGGTGATCGCGTACGAGCTGCGCATGGCCGCGCAGGCCCCGCCCGCGGCGCCGGCGAGCACCGGGTGCGCGACGCACGAGGATATCGAGGAGCTCTTCGCCCATCTCGAGCGCAGCCTGCGGGCGAGTGGCTATCTGCACCCGCGGCACCCTCGCAAGCTGATGGATCGCCTGCGCCGCCTTTTCGCCAAGGCGCGGCTGGAGAGGGTCGAGGTCAACATTCTGCGCGGCATGCTCGCGGCCTGGCACGAGAGGAGTCCACCCAGGAAATAGTTGACCAATTCACTAAGGTTTCCGATAATGCTCGGAATCCGTCTCTGGAATCTCCATGCTCGACCGAATTCGCGAAGACATAAGCTGCGTATTCGAGCGCGACCCGGCGGCGCGTTCGACCTGGGAAGTCATCACCTGCTATCCCGGTTTTCACGCGCTCCTCATCCATCGGCTTGCCCACTGGCTGTGGCGCATAAAGATGCGCTGGCTCGCGCGCTTCGTGTCGCACTGCTCGCGTTTTCTCACCGGCATCGAGATTCACCCGGGCGCGAAAATCGGCCGGCGCGTGTTTATCGACCACGGGATGGGAGTCGTGATAGGCGAAACCGCGGAACTGGGAGATGACTGCACCCTGTACCACGGCGTGACGCTGGGCGGGACCACCTGGAACAAGGGCAAGCGCCACCCGACGCTCATGCAGGGCGTCGTCATCGGTGCCGGGGCGAAGGTGCTCGGGCCCATCGTCATCGGCGAGGGCGCGAAAATCGGTTCGAACGCCGTGGTCGTGAAAGACGTTCCTGCAGGCGCGACCGCGCTGGGGATCCCGGCGCGAGTCATTCTGGACGAGCAGGACAAGACGCGGGAGGAAAAGGCGGCGAAGCTGGGATTCTCCGCTTACGCGGTGACGGCCAAGGCTGAGGACGATCCTCTTGCCAAGGCGGTGCAGGGCCTCCTTGATCAGAGCGTCGAGATGGACAAGCGTATCGAGTTGATTCTGAACCAGATTGAGGAGCTCCAGGCAGAGCGCGAAGACACCCAGAGGCAGCTTCGACTGGGGCCGAAGGTCGTCAATAAGTAGTTGATCAATTCCCTCGGGATTGGGTATACTTGACGAAATTTATCGGGTATTCGGAGCCGATCAGGGTGCAACCATGAGACTGACGACCAAAGGACGATTCGCAGTGACCGCGATGCTGGACCTCGCCATGCACGGCGGCAATGGTCCGGTGACGCTCGCCGGCATCAGCCGGCGGCAAAGCATCTCGCTCTCGTATCTGGAACAACTTTTCGGCAAGCTTCGGCGCCACACGCTGGTCGACAGCGTCCGCGGGCCCGGCGGCGGCTACACGCTCGCGCGCCATGTCGAAAGGGTATCGGTCGCCGACATCATCACGGCGGTGGACGAGCCGCTGGATGCGACACAGTGCGGTGGCAAGGAAAACTGCAAGGACGAGCAGCGCTGCATGACTCACGACCTGTGGGCGAAGCTCAACGACAAGATGTTCGAATACCTGGATTCGGTGAAGCTTTCCGACCTCGTCGCGCAGCAGGCGATACGCAGGGACGCGGTGAGCGTGCTTCAGGACAAGCGCGGCAAGGAAACCGCAGTATCGCCTTGAGCAGGACGCGCACGAACATGAAATTTCCGATCTACCTCGACTATTCCGCGACCACGCCGGTGGACCCGCGCGTGGCGCAGAAGATGATCCCCTTCCTCACCGAGCACTTCGGCAACCCGGCGAGCCGCTCGCACGCGTTCGGTTGGGAGGCGGAGAAGGCGGTGGAGGAGGCGCGCGCGCACGTCGCGGCGCTCCTCAACGCCGACCCCAAGGAGATCATCTGGACTTCCGGCGCCACCGAAGGCAACAACCTCGCCATCAAGGGCGCGGCGAATTTCTACAAGGGCAAGGGCAAACACATCGTCACGATGAAGACCGAGCACAAAGCGGTGCTCGATACCGTGCGCGAGCTCGAGCGCCAGGGTTTCGAAGCGACCTACCTCGATCCGCAGCAGAACGGCCTGCTCGACCTGGAGAAATTCAAGGCGGCGCTGCGCCCCGATACCGTCCTCGTCTCGGTGATGATGGTGAACAACGAGATCGGCGTGATCCAGCCGATCGCCGAGATAGGCGAGATCTGCCGTGCGAAGGGCATCATCTTCCACTGCGACGCGGTCCAGGCCGCCGGAAAGATCCCGGTCGACCTGCAGAAGCTGAAAGTGGACCTTCTGACGGTGACCGCGCACAAGGTGTACGGCCCGAAAGGCATAGGTGCGCTGTACGTGCGCAGGAAGCCGCGCGTGCGCATCGAGCCGCAGATCCACGGCGGCGGCCACGAGCGGGGCCTGCGCTCTGGAACGCTCCCGACCCACCAGATCGTGGGCATGGGCGAGGCGTTCCGCATCGCGAAGCTAGAGATGGCGGCCGAGAGCGAGCGCATCCGCGCCTTGCGCGACAGGCTGCTAGCGGGCTTCAAGGACATGGAAGAGGTCTACGTCAACGGCGACATGGAGCGGCGCATACCTGGAAACCTCAACATCAGCTTCAACTTCGTCGAAGGCGAGTCCCTGATCATGGGGATCAAGGACGTGGCGGTATCCTCGGGCTCGGCCTGCACTTCGGCGAGCCTCGAGCCTTCGTACGTCCTGCGGGCGCTCGGGCGCTCGGACGAGCTCGCCCACAGCTCCATTCGTTTCACGATCGGCCGCTTCACCACCGAGGAAGAGATCGACTACGCCGTCAAGCTCCTGCGCGCCAAGATCGGCAAGCTGCGCGAGCTGTCTCCGCTCTGGGAGATGTACAAAGAGGGCGTCGACTTGAATACCGTGCAATGGGCGGCACATTGAAGATAGAGATTCAGGGAAGGACTGAAACCGAGGAGTAGCACATGGCATACAGCGACAAGGTACTGGACCATTACGAAAACCCGCGCAACGTCGGCTCGTTCGAAAAGAGCGACGAGCACGTCGGCACCGGCATGGTCGGCGCGCCGGCCTGCGGCGACGTGATGAAGCTGCAGATCCGGGTCAACGAGCAAGGCGTCATCGAAGACGCGCGCTTCAAGACCTACGGCTGCGGTTCGGCGATCGCGTCCTCGTCGCTCGTCACGGAGTGGGTGAAGGGCAAGACCCTGGCCCAGGCTGAGACGATCAGGAACACCCAGATCGCCGAGGAGCTGGCGCTGCCGCCGGTGAAGATCCACTGCTCGATCCTCGCCGAGGACGCGATCAAGGCGGCGATCGTCGATTACCGCAAGAAGCACGGGCTTGAAGAACCTGCGGAGAAAGCGGCAAAGGCGGCCTGAGAACCATGATTACTCTGACTGAACGCGCTGCGAACCACGTCAATTCCTTCCTCGCGAAGCGGGGAAAAGGCGTGGGCCTGCGCCTGGGCGTACGTACCTCGGGCTGCTCCGGCCTCGCCTACCGGATCGAATATGCCGACGCGGTGAATCCGGAAGATCAGACCTTCGAGAGCCACGGCGTCAAGGTCATCGTCGACCCGAAGAGCCTGCAGTTTCTCGACGGCACCGAACTGGACTTTACCCGCGAGGGATTGAACGAGGGCCTCAAGTTCAATAACCCCAACGTGAAGGATGAGTGCGGCTGCGGCGAATCCTTCAACGTTTAGCGAGGCCCGGCCTCGCGGTGCCGAGAAAGGGGCGAATGCCCCTTTTTTTACGATCCAATGACCGTCAATCTCAAACAAACCCACTTCGAGTTGTTCCGCCTTCCGGCGCGCTTCTCCGTCGATGCCGCGGCGCTCGAAGCGCGCTATCACGAGCTGCAGCGCGAGGTGCACCCGGACCGCTTTGCCGCAGCGCCCGACGCCGAGCGGCGCGTGTCGATGCAGCTGGCGACGCGCGTGAACGAAGCCTATCAGACCTTGAAGTCGCCGCTCAGGCGGGCCGTCTACATCCTGCAATTACGGGGCGTGGACCCCGAGTTCGAAACGAACACCGCGATGCCTTCAGAGTTCCTCATGGAACAGATGAGCTGGCGCGAGCGCATCGAAGCCGGTTCGGAAAAGTCCGAATCGCTGCTTCAATTGCAATCCGGTTTGCGCGACGAGAGCGGGAAAATTTACGAAGGGTTGCGCGGTCAATTGGACGCAGGGCACGATGACGAAGGCGCCTCCCAGACCGTCCGCATGCTGATGTTCTACGAAAAGCTCGTCGAAGAGATCGACGAAAAACTGGCGGAACTTGAAGCGTGAAGGTCGGGACCTGACATGGCGCTGCTGCAGATTTCCGAGCCCGGCCAGTCCCCCGAACCGCACCGGCATCGCATCGCGGTCGGGATCGACCTGGGCACCACGAATTCGCTGGTGGCCGCGGTGAGGAACGGTATCGCAGTGGTGCTCAACGACCGCGACGGCCACGCGCTCCTGCCGTCGATCGTGCGCTATCTGCGCGATGGACGAACGGTCGTCGGCCGGGAGGCCGAGGCCGAGCTCGCGCACGACCCGAGAAACAGCATCGTGTCGGTGAAACGCTTTATGGGGCGCGGACTCAAGGACGTGACGCACGTCGAGAACAGCCCCTACGATTTCCTCGATTCGCCGGGAATGGTACAGATTCGCACCGTCGCCGGCGTGAAAAGTCCGGTGGAGGTTTCTGCGGAAATCCTGAAGGTGCTTCGCACCCGGGCCGAGGAGAGCTTGCTCGGTACAGGGGGTGGCGAGCTCGCCGGCGCCGTCATCACCGTTCCCGCGTACTTCGACGACGCGCAGCGCCAGGCCACCAAGGACGCCGGCAAGCTCGCGGGCCTGAACGTGCTGCGGCTATTGAACGAGCCGACCGCGGCGGCGATCGCCTACGGCCTGGACAACGCCGCCGAGGGCATCTACGCCGTATACGATCTCGGCGGCGGCACCTTCGACATCTCGATCCTGAAGCTCTCCAGGGGCGTGTTCGAGGTGATGGCGACCAACGGCGATGCGGCGCTCGGCGGCGACGATTTCGACCAGCGCCTGTTCTGCTGGGTCGTGGAGCGGGCGAAGCTCGCGCCGCTTTCGGCCGAGGACACGCGGCTCCTGCTCACCAAGTCGCGCGCCGCCAAGGAGTTCCTGACGGCCCACTTCGAAGCGCGCGTCTCCGCGACGCTCGCGAGCGGCGAAACGGTGGATGTGACCGTCACGCAGAAGGAATTCCACGACATGACCCGGCCCCTCGTCGCGAAGACCCTGGGGCCGACGCGCAAGGCGATGCGCGACGCGCGGCTGGAATGGAGCGAGGTGAAGGGCGTGGTGATGGTCGGCGGCGCGACGCGCATGCCGCACTTGCAGCAGGCGGTCGCCGAGCTCTTCGGCCAGGCGCCGCTCAACAATCTCGATCCGGACAAGGTGGTCGCGCTCGGCGCCGCGATCCAGGCCAACGTTCTCGCCGGCAACAAGGCTTCGGGCGACGATTGGCTGCTGCTCGATGTTATCCCGCTGTCTCTGGGCATCGAGACCATGGGGGGGTTGGCGGAAAAAGTCATCCCGCGCAATTCCACGATCCCGGCGGCGCGCGCGCAGGAATTCACCACCTACAAAGACGGCCAGACCGCGATGAGCCTCCACGTGGTGCAGGGCGAGCGCGAGCTCGTGTCCGACTGCCGCTCGCTCGCGAGGTTCGAGCTGCGCGGTATTCCGCCCATGGTCGCCGGCTCCGCGCGCATCCGCGTCACCTTCCAGGTGGACGCCGACGGTCTGCTCTCGGTCTCGGCGCGGGAAGCCACCACCGGTGTCGAGGCGGCGATTGCGGTCAAGCCATCCTATGGGCTCGACGACGGGCAGATCACCCGGATGCTCAGGGATTCCTTCGACCACGCCAAGGAAGACGTGCATCTGCGCGCCCTGAAGGAACAGCAGGTCGAGGGCGGACGCATGCTCGAAGCGACGGAGGCCGCGTTGCGCGAGGACGCCGATCTGCTTTCCGCGGAGGAATCGGCCGCGCTGCGCTCGGAGCTCGAGGCGCTGCGCAAGACGCTTTCCTGCACCGATCACCGCACCATCAAGTCGGGCATCGAACGCGTCAACCGCGCGTCCGAGGCCTTTGCCGGCCGGCGCATGGACCGCTCCATCAAGCGGGCGCTGGCGGGCAGAAAAGTCGAGAGCCTCTGAGCAGCGTGCCGCAGATCATCGTCCTCCCGCACGAAGAGCTGTGTCCCGACGGCGCCGTCATCGAGGCCAAGCCGGGCATGTCCATCTGCGACAACCTGCTGCAGAACGGAGTGGAGATCGAGCACGCCTGCGAGAAATCCTGCGCCTGCACCACCTGTCACGTGGTCGTGCGCGAAGGCTTCGAGACGCTCGATCCTTCCGAGGAAAAAGAGGACGACCTGCTCGACAAGGCCTGGGGGCTGGAACCGAATTCGAGGCTTTCCTGCCAGGCGATCGTCAAAGACAGCGATCTCACCATCGAGATCCCGAAATACACCATCAACATGGTCAAGGAAATCAAGTGACGAAATGGACCGACACGCTTGAAATCGCCATCGCCTTGTCGGAGAAATATCCCGACGTGGATCCGCTGACCGTGCGTTTCACCGACCTCTTCGAGTGGGTTCAGGCGCTCGACGAGTTCGACGACGACCCCAAGCACTGCGGCGAAAAGATCCTCGAGGCGATCCAGATGGCGTGGATCGACGAGTCCACATAGGCGCTCTGCGCCTGATCAACGCCGCCTGGGTTCACGCATCGCCGGGTTGAGCTTGTCGATATCGGCTTGAACCTGCTCGCGGCTGCGTTCGTAGACCAGCTCCCGCCCCCTCACGCTGCCTGCGTAGGACAGGCCCATCCGGGTCGGAGTCAGCTCGCACTTGACGTTGTGGATGCCTTCGCCCAGCACGATCTCGATCCGCTCGGCCCGCTTGCTGTAGACCACGACGTCCAGGGTCTGCCCGGTTTCCGTCACGCGCACCTTGATCTTCTCCGGGTCCATGGGCGCTACGCCTTCGCTTCGTCGAACAGCTTCTCGAACCGCCGGTCTGGGGCGAGCCAGATCGCGGCCACCAGCACGTACAGGCCGCCGGCGATCGCCGGGTGCACGAAGGCGAGCGGAAGGGCGGCGACGTAGATGACGATGGAGATCTTTCCCTTGAAGTCCTTGCCCAGTGCCTTGGCGAGCGGCGAATCCTTGGCGTGGATCGCAAGAAGCACGCGCGTCAGGATGGTGTAGGCGCACGCCGCGCCCAGCAGCACGAACCCGTACGCGGCGACCGTGTGCGGCGCAAAGTGATTTTCATCCATCCACCCCGTGACGAAGGGCACCAGAGAGAGCCAAAAGAGCAGGTGCAGATTGGCCCACAGGGTCGCACCGTTCACGTGATGCACCGCATGGAACATGTGATGATGGTTGTTCCAGTAGATGCCGGTGAACACGAAGCTCAGCACGTAGCTCAGGAATACAGGGATGAGCGGCATCAGCGCTTTCGGGTCGGCGTCGTGCGGAACCTTCAGCTCCAGCACCATGATCGTGATGATGACCGCGATCACGCCGTCGGTGAAGGCTTCCAGCCGTCCCTTGGTCATACCTACACCTCGAATTTACCGCTGCGGAGTATGTGCTCGGCATGCGCCTGGTGCAAGCCGGTCGGTGTCCCGGTGGTAGCATTCGCAGTGCACGGGTTGCACTTCGATCATCCATACAGGGGAGATCAAAAATGTTCGGATTAACACCGCTTGGATTGATTCATACGGCGATCAGCCTGATCGCGGTGGCCGCTGGACTTATCGCGCTCATTCGCGACAAGGAGATTTCTCCGAGGAACACGCTCGGGAAGGTCTACGTGATCACAACGGTTCTCGTTTGTCTGACCGGCTTCGGGATCTTCCAGCACGGCGGCTTCGGCAAACCCCACGTGCTGGGCATCATCACGCTCATCGTGCTCGGGGTCGCGTACGTGGCGGGATACACCAAGCTGTACGGGCGGCTGTCGCCTTATATCGAGACGGTCAGCTACTCGGCGACTTTCCTCTTCCATCTGATCCCCGGCGTCACCGAGACAACGACCCGATTGCCCCTGGGAGCGCCCCTGCTGCCGAATGCCGAAGCACCCGCCTTGCAGGCGGCGACCGCGGTGATGGGCGTGGTGTTCCTCATAGGCGCGGCGCTTCAAGTGCGGCGCTTGCGTGCCAGGCTCGGAAGACCGGCAACCTGATCCTATCGGCGGCCAATTCGTTTCATTCGGCGCTCAGGGCTTGGCAATATAGAAGTAGTACGTGGCCCTGTAGGCGACCCGGGCCTGTTTGCCCAACTGCGCCCGGTCGCAGGCTTCCGCGGGAGCTTTCCCGCCGGCGGTATGCAGCCGCTGAATACTTTTCGTCTGGCCGAAGACTCCCGCCCCCGAAGTCGTTTTTGCGCTCAACAGCAGCCACGGGATTGCATTGGCGTCCGGACCGTCATCGCGCGCTTTGACTTCGCCGACCACCTTGCTTCCATCGTTCGATTCCCAGGTCGGGCCTGCGTAGTGTTTGCCCGTCTTCCTGCCGGAAAGGTCGAACAAGTCCGCTTCCGGAGCCTTGAAGGCCCACTCGAACTTTGCCGGATCGGTTTTGCCGGCGCTGCACTCGTAAATTTGCACGCCTGTGGCGGACGACACGAGCGATAGCGTTTGGGCGGCCGGGACTTTGAGATTGTCCGGGACCACCGGATTCGTTCCGACGTTCGAAGCAGCACAGCCCGCGAGTATCGCCGCGAGCGATGCTCCTGCCATGGGACTTGCATATGGATTTTTCATGGTTGACTTTCCTTTTTCAAGCTATGGACTTCATGGATATGGCGTCAATCCTCCGAAACCAACGCAGCTCACCTTTGCGCGTCCGCTCTGGATCGAAGGGGCAGGCGCCATTTACGCCAGTCGCGAGGGTGCTATTTTAAAGCGGCGCCAACAGAAGGGGACGAATATGGGATTCTTCGTGCGAATCTCGGAATCTCTCCCTGCATGAAATCTGAGCCGGCGACGCGCCGGCTCCGGGATGGCCCGATGCCGCTCGCGCAGCTCGAGACCCGGCGTTGCCTGCATAGGCCGACCGCCGGGTGTCGCCCGCGGCTGAACGGCCTACAATGCTGCTTACCGGTGAAAACACCCGGTCGGCTTGAAGAATCATCCATGTCGCTCATACGATGCTCGAACTGCGCACACGACAACCCGGCAGACTCGAAGTTCTGCGGCGCCTGCGGCGGAGCACTGCACCTTCCGGCGTACCTGGCATCGTGCCCGCGCTGCGGGACGGTGAACCCGGTAAAGGCGACCGTCTGTTGCTGGTGCCAAGGTCCGTTGGCGGGGCGCAGGTCGTCTCGCCGCCCCTCTCCGGTGGTCGTCGGCACGGCGGTTCTCGCGGCGATCGCTGCCCTTGGCTACTACGCCTACCCTCAACTTTCGCTCGTTGACGCGCGTCAGCCGCCGGCTGCGGGCGGCGAAGCCGGACTCGCCAGCCCTGCGACCCCGTCACTCGAGACCGTGTCACGGGAAACCTCGCCACGCGAGACCGTGCCTGCTGACCCGACGCGTGCAGGGGCGAACCAGCCGCGCGCTGGCCGCCAGCCGGTGGAATCGCCGGCAGCGAAAGCAGCTGCCGTGGCGATTGCTCGTCCTCAGGCGATCAACCCGGGCAGGGAAGGGGAGCGGGGGCCGCCTCGCCAGGAGGCGTGCACCGAGGCGGCCGCGGCCCTTGGATTGTGTGCAACGAAACCGGCCGACGCTGGAAAGGCAAAGGGGCAGGAGCCGTTTCGCCCCCAGGCGTGCACAGAGGCGGTCGCGGCCCTTGGGCTGTGCGCCCCAAAGACCACACAGAGGAGGGAATGACATGGCCAGGAAATTCATCAGCGCGTTCATGGTGGCGGCGCTTTGCCTTCACGGCGGGGCTGCCGTCGCGGCGGCCGATTACAAGATCGTGACGGCCAATGAAAAGGGCACTTATTTCGCGATCGGCGTCGATCTGGCCAAGTTCGTGGCTCCCGATGCCACGATCAATCTGGAAGTCCTGCCCACGGCGGGTTCGGCCGCGAACATCAAGCATCTTCGCTACGATCTGGGGGTGAAATTCGCGATCGTCCAGGCCGATGTCTACCAGGCTTTCCTGGACAGGGCTGCTGGAGGCAGCAAGGAGGCGAGCGTCATCATCCGTCCACTCCGCGTGATCCTGCCGCTCTACAACACCGAGATTCACTACATCGTCAGGGCCGACTCGCCGTTGAACTATCTCCACGACATCAAGAACGCGAAGATCAACGGAGGCCTCCTGGGCAGCGGCGCAGCCTTGATCACGCATACCCTGTACCGGATGATGTTCGATGCGTCCATTCCGGAAGCGAATGACAGCTTCCTCTCGAACGAGGAAGCGCTGGTCAAGTTGATCGGCGACAAGACGGTCGATGTCGTCGTCGTCGCCGCGGGGCAGCCGGCCCCGCTGATCGCCAACATGAAGCCCGAGGCGCAGAAGTTCATCAAGCTGCTGAAGTTCGATCCCGAACATCCCTCGAGCAAGCTTCCGCTGACGGTCTATTCCCACTCTACCGTCCTTGCGAGCAGCTATCCCAACCTGTTGCGGGAAGACTTCACGACGATCTCGGTGGGAGCGTTTCTGGTCACTTACGACTACAACCTGGACAACACCGTGAACCACCTGACCCGGTTTGCACGAGCGCTCTGCCAGAATTTTCCCACCCTGCAGGCGCAGGGCCATCCCAAGTGGCGCGAAGTCAACCTCAGTTTGCCGACTCTCGGTCCTGGCTGGACCTATTATCCGCCCACGACGAAAGAGATCCGCGCGTGCGTCGGCAAGTCCAAACAGAAGGCGCCCGCAAAGCCCGCAAGACAGTGCTCGGCTGAGGAGCGAATCCTGGGATTCTGCAACTGATTTTCATGCGCCGCAGCGCCGGAACCGCTCGCAGGCCGGCCTAAAGCGCGCAGGGGCTGCGGGCCGCAGGGACAAGGGGGAGCCATGGAACGGAGCAAAAGGGAATTTATCAAGGCGGGGGCGGGCGTCGCCGCGCTGGCGGCGATGCCGCGCGCGTTGGCGCAGTGGCAGCCGAGTCAGCGCTATCCCGATCCGCTCATCAAGATCGTCGACCCGAGCTTCGCGCGCTACCGGCTCGCGCTCGCCAAGGTCGAGAGAATCGCCTCGGGCATGCGCTGGTGCGAAGGGCCGGTGTGGGTCGGCGATGGCCGATACCTGCTCTGGAGCGACATCCCGAACAACAGGATCATGAAGTGGGAGGAAGAAACCGGCGCGGTGAGCGTGTTCCGCAAGCCCTCGAACAACGCCAACGGCAATACGCGCGACCGCCAGGGGCGCCTGCTCACCTGCGAGCACGACTCGCGGCGCGTGACGCGCACCGAGCACGACGGCTCGATCACGGTGATCGCCGACCGCTTCGACGGCAAGCCGCTCAACTCGCCGAACGATATCGTCTGCAAGTCCGACGGCTCGATCTGGTTCACCGATCCTCCGTTCGGCGTGCTCGGCTACTACGAGGGCCACGTGGCGAAGCCCGAGCTGCCGACCAACGTCTATCGCTGGGATCCCAGAACGGGCAAGTTGGCGGTTGCAACGGGCGATGTGAACCGGCCGAACGGTCTCGCTTTTTCGCCCGACGAGTCGCGGCTCTACATCATCGAGGCCGCCCCGAGCCCGCGCGTGGTCCGCGTCTACGACGTGATGGACGGCGGCACCCGGCTCTCGAGCGGC
>WNEZ01003702.1_pt1 | contig 13186 bp, 11 predicted proteins | sample 5400521 | NCBI WGS metagenome assembly WNEZ01 (sample SAMN13153339, study PRJNA577476) | soil metagenome | isolation source: 120 cm saprolite under Douglas fir tree site 2 hole 1 replicate 1 | place: USA:California | collected 2015-04-18 | reverse complement strand
GCCGAAAAATCGCTGTTAATTTCCCTGTTATAGTGAATTAGCCTGGGAGACGGGTTCGCTCCGGACTGCGCCCACCGCCATACAGCCCTCGATGACCGGATTCCTGCTCGCCCTGGCTGCTTTCAGCGCAACCATTGCCGGAGGGCTCTTTGCGCTCAGGTTCCGCGCCGGGCTGCATTTCATTCTCGCCTTCACCGCCGGCGTTCTCCTCGGCGTCGTGAGCTTCGACATCCTGCCGGAGATTTTTGGGCTGGCCCAGAAGCAAGGGCTCGATGCGACGGGCGCAATGATCGCGCTGGTGGCCGGATTTCTCCTCTTTCACGGGCTGGAAAAATTCGTGCTGATCCATCACGGGCACGAAGGCGATTACGCGACGCATCGCCATCCCCGGGTCGGTGTCCTGTCGGCTCTCGCGCTGGTTGGCCACAGCTTCATGGACGGTGTCGCGATCGGCGTGGCGTTTCAGGTTTCGGCAGCCGTCGGGATCCCGGTCGCCATTGCGGTCATAGCGCACGACTTCTGCGATGGCGTGAACACCGTGAGCTTGATGCTGGTCCATCGGAACACGACTTTTCGCTCATCGGCGATGCTGGCGCTGGATGCGCTTGCTCCGGTCTTGGGCATGGCTTCCACCCTGCTTTTTCACGTGCCGCCTTCCATGCTGCTTCTTTATCTGGGATTCTTCGCGGGATTCCTGCTGTATATCGGCGCTTCCGACATCCTGCCCGAGGCCCACTCCCAGGCCGGTCCGAGCGCCGCCATCAGCCTCATAGGGATTACCTGCCTGGGAGCGGCGTTCATGTTCGTTGCGGTTCGCGCAACGGGATGATTACGGGGTCAGCGCTCGAAGTAGCTGCCCTGCCGCTGCAACAGCCGGTGATAGGCGGCGAGCCAGATCTCCTTGAGGTTTTCGACCGTCTCGTCCCCCTCGAGAAGATGCATCAGCGCAATGGGATCCGCGCCTCGGTCGAAGGCGATGCGCGCGGGATGATCGTGGGGCAGTACTGAAAGTGCTCGAAGGACCGCTTCGCGTTCTTGTTGATCCAACTTCATGGCCCGAAAAGCGTATGACGAGCGCCACCGCAGTACAACGGGATATGGCCGGCGGTTTCGCATATCCATCCTATGGCTGTCACAAATGCCGATGCGACCGTCACCAAGGCCTTCCGGGCTGTCAAAGATGTCAGGGCATGGAAACATCGCAAATCCTTTTTGCGGGTAAGTCGATTCGACCCGATGCGGAGCGTGCTTTGCGTGGGCGACTTTCAGCGCGGACTGAAAATGCCTACGAGAGCGTGGAGTCCTGCGCTGCTGGGGGACGAGTTCGAGATCCACGAGCGCTATCGTGAGTCTGATCGTGCTCGAGATCCTGCTCACGATCTATCAGCTCTGGCTGCAGTGAGGTGGCCGCTCAGTTGCGCTGCGTAGCAGATCGGAGTATTAGTCTGCATAGCTCGTCCCTGAATCCTCGGATTGAGCGTTGTCCAACTCTTAGGAGAACGTTATGGCAGCAAAGAAGAAAGGCAAGAAAAAGAAGAAGTAGATAGTCAGCGATCCCCGCGAAAAGAAAGGTCGCTCAACTCGAGGCCCCGCGCGGGGTTCGACTCGGTGGGCTCACCGCCCCACTTATGCCATGAGCTCACCCTCGCTGCAGGTCCAGTTCGATCCGTCGTCGGCGCGCTTCGGCGCCTCGCGCTCCCAGAAGCGTCTGGAGGACGATCGGCTCCTCGTCGGCAAAGGCCGCTATAGCGACGACCTGGAGTTTCCGGGTCTCGCGTGGCTGGTGGTGGTGCGCTCGCCGCATGCCCATGCAAATATCTCTGCATTGGATTTGTCGGGATGCAAGAGCGCCCCGGGGGTGATCGCCGCCTGGAGCATGGCCGACCTGCGCGCCGATGGCGTGGCCCCTATTCCGTTTCCGCCGCTCTTCAAGCGGGCCGGCGGCTCGCCGATGGCCGCGCCGCCGCGGTCCCCGCTTGCCGGGGACAGGGTTTACTACGTAGGGCAGCCGGTGGCGGCCATCGTCGCCGAAACGCGCAGGCAGGCCGAAGATGCCGCCGATCTTGTTTCAGCTCAGTATGAGGAACTACCTTGCGTGGTGGACGCGCGCCGTGCGGTAGAGGCGGGCGCTCCGCTCGTCTGGCCGGAGGCGACGGGAAATATCGCTGCCGAGGCGGCTTACGGCGATGCGGCCGCGGTCGACAAGGCGTTCGCGGCGGCAGCGCACATTACCGAGCTCGAGCTGCACAACCAGCGCCTGGTCGCGGCGGCGCTCGAGCCGCGCTGCTCGATCGGCGTCTTCGCCGACGGCCGCACGACACTCCACACGCAGAACCAGACCCCGACCGGCGCGCGCGAGCTGCTGAGCGCGGTGTTCCGCAAGCAGCCTGGCGAGTTCCGGGTCGTCGTCGGCGACATCGGCGGCGGCTTCGGGATGAAGACCGGCCTTACGCCCGAGGACGTGCTGGTCTGCTACGCGGCGAAGAAGCTCGGGCGGCCGGTGAAATGGCGCGGCGAGCGCAGCGAGGAATTCCTCGCGGCGCACATGGGGCGCGACCAGCATTTCAAGGCGAGGCTGGCGCTCGACCGCGGGGGCCGCGTCCTGGCTTTGCGCGTGGAAACGCTCGGCAACCTCGGCGCGCTACCGGTCGGCTCCTCGGCGATCATCCCGCTCTCGCTGGGTCCGAAGGTACAGACGACTGTCTACGACGTTCCCGTGGTCGATTACCGCGTCAAGGCGGTGCTGACCAATACCATGGCAACCGGCGCCTACCGCGGGGCTGGCAGGCCGGAGGCGAACTACCTCATGGAGCGGCTGATGGAAAAAGCCGCGCGCGAGATGCGGCTCGACCCGATAGAGATCCGGCGGCGCAATTTCATCCGGCCGGAGAATTTCCCTTATCGCACGCACCTCGGCGATGTCTACGACAGCGGCAATTTTCCGCGCATCGTCGACCGGCTTGTCGAGCTCGCCGATTGGCGGGGTTTCGCGGCGCGGCGCGAGCAATCGCGCAGCCGCGGACGGCTGCGGGGTCGGGGGCTATCGGTGTACCTGGAATGGACCGGCGCCCTTCCCACCGAGACGGTCGACATCCGGGTCGGCGCCGATGGCGCGGTCACGGTGTTTTCCGGCACGCAGGCGATGGGGCAGGGGCTGGAAACCACGTATACGCAGCTCGTCGCCGAAGTACTGGGAATCTCTCTTGAGAAAATCCATATCGTTCAGGGCGACACCGACCTGGCGAACGGCGTCGGCAGCGTGGGATCGCGCTCCGCCTTCGTGGGCGGCTCGGCCGTCGTGGCGGCGGGCCGCAATGCCATTGCGCGCGGCAAGGAGCTTGCCGCGGAGGCGCTCGAGACGGCGCCGGGCGACATCGAGTATCGCGACGGCGTTTTCAGGATTGCCGGCACCGACCGCGCCATCGGGCTGTCCGAGCTCGCGGCGCGCCAGCCGGAGAAGGCGTTCCGAGTATCGGCTACCGAGACGCCCTCGACGCCTTCCTGGCCCAACGGCGCCCAGGTCTGCGAAGTCGAGATCGACCCCGAGACCGGCGAGGTCCAGCTCGCGAGCATCGTCAGCTGCGACGACGTCGGCCGGATCATCAATCACATGATCGTCGAAGGACAGATCCAGGGCGGCGTCGCGCAGGGCGTCGGCCAGGCCTTGTACGAGCAGGCGATCTACGATCAGGACAGCGGGCAGCTGCTTTCCGGATCCTTCATGGACTACTGCGTGCCGCGCGCCGACCAGCTGCCCCCGCTGCGCAGTGCTTTCGATGAAAGCGTGCCGTCCAGGACCAACCTCCTCGGCGTCAAAGGCTGCGGCGAGCTCGGCACGATCGGCGCGGTCCCGGCGGTCGTGCATGCGGTTCTCGATGCGCTCCACGAGCGCGGCGTGCTGCACCTGGAGATGCCGCTCACGCCGGAGAAGGTCTGGCGGGCCTTGCGCAGAGCGTAGATGCTATATTGACCGGCTCCATGAGCGCGGTCATGCGAGGGGAGCTGCGCAAATACCGGGAGAGCCGCGCGTTCAACTACGCGCTCGCGTTCTCGCTGCTGCTTCACGCGCTGCTGCTGTTCGGCCTGCCGGGATTCACGGATTCGAAGCGGCCGAGCCTTGCTCCGGGCTTGATCACCGCCCGGCTCGTACCACCGCAGGCCTTGCTGGCTGCGCCTGCCGTGGTGCCGCCGCCGCCGATTGCCAAGCGCGCTTTGAGACCCGCGCCGCAACTCGAGGCGGCCGCTCCGGTCGCTCCAAGCATCCCGGCATCCCCTGCGGCTTCAGCTGAAGGTACGTCCGCAGCACCTGCGCCGAGCGCAAAGGCGGAGCCCCAGCCGGGCCCGGCTGCGCCGAGTGCCGCGCAGGACGATGCCGGATCGGTCGATCAGTACCGGTTGGAACTGATTAGCGTGGCGAAACGCTACAAGCGCTACCCGCGCGTTGCCATGGACAACAACTGGGAAGGCGACGTCGTGGTGCGCATGGTGATCGACGCCAACGGCATGATCGCCTCGGCGAGCGTGAAGACCGGCTCCGGACACGAGGTGCTCGATTCGCAGGCTCTCGAGATGTTCAAGCGGGCCAAGCCCCTGGTGCCCATTCCGTCGGCGCTGCGCGGGAAGGAGTTCATCATCGAGCTGCGGGCGATCTACAACCTGAGGGATCAGGATTCGGGCTGAAAGCTGTTTCATAATCGCGAGTAGACGCAACGGCAGATCGCGCGTTGATCCATGAAAATGAACCGCATGCAATGGGTCCGATCAGTCCTGGCCGCGGTCTTGGCGGGCTGCGCCGTGCACAGCCTGGCCCAGCAAGCCCTGGAGATCATTCCGTTGCGGCATCGGACGGTCGACCAGGTGCTTCCGGTATTGCAGCCGCTCGTCGAGCCCGGCGGCGCGCTCACCGGGCAGTCCGGACAGCTCATCGTGCGGGCAAGCCCGGCGAACCTGGCCGAGATCAAGCGCGCGCTGGAGGCGATCGACCGGCCGCTGCGCCGCCTGCAAATCTCCGTGCGCTTCGACGATTCGCTGGAGGCCGCTCGCCAGGGCATCGAGGCGGGCGGCAGAATCGGGGGCGGTGGCTCGCGCGTCGACGTGCGCGCGCAAGGCGCCCGGTCTGCGGCCGCCGACCGCGTCGACCAGCGGCTCGTTGTCCTCGAGGGCGGCCGCGCCCTCATCACCACGGGACAATCGAGGCCGCTGATGCAGCGCCAGAGGATCCAGACCCCGGCCGGAGTGGTGGCGCAGGAAACCATCGTGATGCAGGACATCGGCACCGGCTTCGATGTGGTGCCGCGCGTCGCGGGGGACAGGGTCTTTATCGACATCGGTTCCCAGCGCGAAACGCAGCGAATGGTCAGCACGGTGAGCGGGCCGCTCGGTGAATGGTTTTCTCTTGGCGCCGTAGCCGAAGCCGGCGCGCGCGACCACCGCGGCATCGGTTCGGCGAGCGCTTCACGCACATCCGAGACGCGGCGCGTCTGGGTGAAGGTCGAGGAGATCGGAAACTGAACAGCGCGCTGCAGCGGGCTTTCGCAGCCGGCGGGCCGCTTGCCGCGCGCGTCGCCGGCTTCAAGCTGCGACCCCAGCAGCTCGAGATGGCTGCGGCCATCCACGATGCGATCGAGCGGACGGGCGTGCTCGTCGCCGAAGCAGGCACCGGCACCGGCAAGACCTTCGCCTACCTGGTCCCGGCGCTGCTCGCCGGCGGCAAGGTGATCGTCTCGACGGGGACGAAAACGCTGCAGGACCAGCTGTACGACCGCGATCTTCCCGCGGTGCGCGAAGCGCTCGCCTGCGGCACCACGGCGGCGCTATTGAAGGGACGCGCGAACTATGTATGCCTTTACCGCATGAAGCGCGCGGCGAGCGAAGGTCGCCTCGCCTCGCGGGAGGAAGCTTCGCAACTGCGTCGCATCGAGCGCTTCGCCGCTGTCACCACGACCGGTGATCGCGCCGACCTGGCCGACGTTCCCGAGGACGCGCCGGTCTGGGCGCACGCCACGTCGACGCGCGACAACTGCCTTGGGCAGGAATGTCCCGACTACCGGGACTGCTTCGTGATGCGCGCGCGCAGGAATGCGCTCGCGGCCGACTTGGTGGTGGTGAACCATCACCTGTTCTTCGCCGACGTGGTGCTGCGTGACGAAGGCATCGCCGAGCTGCTGCCGGCTTGCAACACCCTCATTTTCGACGAGGCGCACCAGTTGCCCGAGACGGCGCGCATGTTCTTCGGCGAAAACGTATCGACCACGCAGCTGACCGAGCTGGCGCGCGATGCCCGTCTCGAGCTGCGGGCCGCCGGCGGCGCGTCTCCCGAGCTCGACCGGGTAGCGACGCGGCTCGACAAGGCCGCACGCGACTTGCGCCTGGCGCTCGGCGAGCCCGGCGCGCGCCTCGCCTGGATGCACGCGCTGCGTCTGCCGGATTTCCCCGGTGCGCTTGAAAAGCTGCAGTTTTCGCTTAAGGAACTGGAGCAGCCCCTTGCAGAACAGGCCGAGCGCTCAGAGGGACTTGCCTCCTGCGCGCGTAGAGCCGGCGGCGCGGTGGCGGTTCTTGCGCGCATGAGCGAGAACGAAGGCCAGGCCGAGGTGCGCTGGGTGGAAGTTTACGGGCACGCGGCGCAACTGCACGTCACACCGCTTTCGTCCGCGGAGCTGTTCCGGCGGCAGATGATGGACCACCCGCGCGCCTGGATCTTCACTTCCGCCACCCTCGCCGTCGGCGAGGACTTCAGGCATTTCACCCGCGAGCTCGGCGTGCCCGATGCCGAGACGCGCCGCTGGGCAAGCCCGTTCGACTTCGCGCGCCAGGCGCTGCTCTACGTTCCCAAGGGCTTGCCGCTCGACCCGAACGACCCGGCGTTCACGCAGGCGGTGATCGAGGCGGCGCTGCCCGTTCTCAAGGCGAGTGGAGGGCGCGCGTTCCTGCTCTTCACCACGCTGCGGGCGCTGCGGCGCGCGCACGAGCTGCTGCGCAGCCGCATCGGTTTTCCGCTTCTCGTACAGGGGACGGGATCGCGCAGCGAGCTGCTGTCGCGCTTCCGCACGCTCGGCAACGCGGTGCTCCTCGGCAGCCAGTCCTTCTGGGAAGGCGTCGACGTGCGCGGCGAGGCGCTCTCCGTGGTGGTGATCGACAAGCTGCCGTTCGCTCCGCCGGACGATCCCGTGCTTGCCGCGCGCATCGAGAGCATCCGCGCACAGGGCGGCAACCCCTTCACGGAACTGCAACTGCCGCAGGCGGTCCTGCAGCTCAAGCAAGGCGCCGGGCGCTTGATCCGCGACGAGACCGACCGCGGCATCCTGATGCTATGCGATCCGCGCCTGGTGGCACGCCCGTACGGGCGGCGCATCCTGCGCAGCCTGCCGCCCATGAAACTTACGCGCCGCCTCGCGGACGTCGAAGGCTTCTTCCGCGACTACGTCGCCGACGAGCGGGTCAGGCTGGCCTGATCACCAGTCCGGATCCCAGATCCGCCACCAGGGGGCGTTCCTGCGGCGGCCGTCGGCCTTCAGGTAGCGGCTGTCGGGGAAGTTGGTATGCATCACGCGGTCCGCGGCGTCCCGCAGGTCGGTCATGCCGAGCGAATCGTAGGCGCGGGCGAGGATGTACACCGCTTCCTCGATCGCCGGCGCCTGGGGGTAGTTCCGGATCGCGAACTGCACGCGGTTGGCGGCGGCCAGGTAGGCGCCGCGCTTCATGTAATACCGCGCTACGTGCACTTCGTGCGAGGCGAGCGCGTTGACGAGATAACGCATGCGAGCCGAGGAGTCCTCCGCGTACTTCGATTCCGGAAAACGGGTCACTACCTCCTTGAACGCCTCGAACGCTTCGCGCGAGGCCTTCGGGTCGCGGTCCGTCATGTCCGGCGTGGTGAGAAACGAGAGCGGCCCGCCTTGCAGCTCGTTGAAGTTGATCAGCCCCTTCAGGTAGTAGGCGTAGTCGACGTTGGGATGATTCGGATACAGCTTGATGAAGCGATCCGCGGCGGCGATCGCCGAGGCGCGCTCGCCGTCCTTGTAGTGCGCATACGCCACCTCGAGCTGCGCCTGCTGCGCGTAGCGGCCGTAGGGATAGCGCGCTTCCAGCTTTTCCAGGTACTTGATGGCTTTCGTCCATTCCTTGGCGGTCATCGCGTCCTTCGCTTCGCCATAGAGGCGCTGGGCCGACCAGCCGACCGACTCGTCCTCCTGCGCCGAGGAAAGCAGCCCGCAGCCGGCGAGCAACAGCGCGGTCACGATGGCGAGACCACCAAGTAAACTTGAACGCATGGGAAGGAAAAATTATAACGCCGACTGGGACGCGGCCTTCGTCGCGGCGATGAGCGCGACCGTCCCGCCCGGGCTCGGCGGCATGCGGTTCGACCAGGCGCTGGCGCGCCTGTTCCCGCAGTACTCGCGGAACCGCCTGCAGGCATGGCTCAAGTCGGGCCATATCACCCTCGACGGCAAGAGCGCAGAGCCCAGCCATCCCGTCGCGGGCGGCGAACGCATCGTGCTCGAGCCGCCGCCCGCGCCCGAGCTCGCCTCGCCGCAGGCGCAGCGCATGCCGCTCAAGGTGGTGCACGAGGACGCGCAGCTGATCGTGATCGACAAGCCGGCGGGCCTGGTCGTGCATCCGGGCGCGGGCCAGCCGGACCGCACGCTTCTCAATGCGCTGCTGGCGCATGCGCCTGCGCTGGCCGGGGTGCCGCGGGCCGGCATCGTGCACCGTCTCGACAAGGACACGAGCGGGTTGCTGGTGGTGGCAAAAACCGTCAGCGCGCAGGCCGACCTGGTGAAGCAGCTCGCCGATCGCACGATGCGCCGCGTGTACCTCGCGATCGTGCAGGGCGATCCGCCGGCGAGCGGCGTGATCGATGCCCCGGTGGGCCGCGACGTTCGCGCGCGGATTCGCATGGCGGTGACGCACCGCGGCAAGCCGGCGCGCACCGCATTTCGCGTCCTGGAGCGCTTCGGTCACGCGGCGCTGGTCGAATGCAGGCTGGAAACGGGGCGCACGCACCAGATCCGCGTTCACTTCCAGCACATCCGTCATCCGCTGGTTGGCGACGTGGTGTACCGTCGCGGCACGCGCCATGGCTTTGCCTTCCCGCGCCAGGCGCTGCACGCGGCCGAGCTGTCGCTGCGGCATCCGCGTGACGGGAAAGTGATGACCTGGCACTCGCCGCTGCCGCGCGACCTCAAGCGCCTGCTCGACAAGCTGCGCGACGAAGGCTGATGGAACTGATCCGACCTGACTGGCCGGTGCCCTCCAACGTGAGGGCGATCGTCACGACACGCCCCTTTGGCGATATGGCGGGAGGCGCCCCGGGTCGAGCGAGGCTGCGCGCGCATCTGCCGGCGGAACCGAAGTGGCTGCGCCAGGTGCACGGCAACGCGGTGATCGATGCAGACAGCGCCGGCGGTGAGCCGCAGGCAGACGCCGCCGTAGGCCGCCACCGGGGAACGGTGTGCGCGGTAATGATCGCCGATTGCATGCCTGTGATCCTCGCTGATGCGGACGGGAGCGTCGTCGGCGTCGCACACGCGGGATGGCGCGGCCTGTCGTCCGGCGTGATCGAGGCTACGGTGCGAGCAATGGGGTCTAAGACATTGATCGCCTGGCTTGGGCCGGCGATCGGGCCGCGCGTTTACGAAGTGGGCGACGAGGTTTGCGCTGCCTTTCTCCCCGAGGAACAAAGCGCTTTCGTGGCCACCCGCCCTGGGCATTGGCTGCTCGATCTGTACGCCGTTGCCCGACGCAGGCTCGAGGCGAGCGGAGTCAAGCGCGTTTATGGCGGCGGGTTTTGCACGTATTCGGAGCCGCAGCGCTTCTTCTCCTATCGCCGCGAGCGCGCCACCGGCCGCATGGCGGCGCTGGTCTGGCTCAGTTAGATAAAAGTACTATATTTCAGTAGCTTAATAATCATTGACGGCGGCTCTTGTGCGTCGCAAAATCGGCCGCGATGCAACCTGGCTCCCCCGATGCCGTCCTGGCCGCAATCGCGCAATCGAGCAATGAAGTGACCCAGGGCTGGATGCGGCTGATGGCGAGCGCGCCTGCTTCGGCCGGCGCGGCGCCGTGGCTGGCGGACCTGCAGCGCAACAGCGCCAAGCTGGGCGCGATGCAGGCCGCGTACTTCGAGAAGCAGTCGAAGCTCTGGTCGGCCCTGCTCGCCGGGCAGTCCGCGTCGCTGGCCGATCCCGCTCCGGGCGACCGGCGCTTTTCGGCGAAGGAATGGCGCGACAACGCCTACTATGACTACCTCAAGCAATCGTATCTTCTCGCGTCGCGCTATCTGGAAGAGCTGGTGGAGGGCGCCGAGCTCGACGCGCGGGCGAAGGAGCGCGCACGCTTTGCCGTGAGGCAGTGGATCGATGCGATGTGCCCGGCGAACTTCGCGGCGACCAATCCCGAAGCGATGCAGCAGGCGCTAGAGAGCCGCGGCGAGAGCCTGACACGCGGCCTGGCGAACCTGATGGGCGACGTGCAGAAAGGCCGCATCAGCCAGAGCGACGAGGGGGCTTTCGAGGTCGGCCGCAATCTTGCCGTCACCCCGGGGCAGGTGGTGTTCGAAAACGAGCTGATCCAGCTGATCCAATACGCGCCGACCACCGCGCAGGTCGCGGCGCATCCGCTCGTCATCGTGCCGCCCTGCATCAACAAGTACTACATCCTCGACCTCCAGCCGGAGAACTCCTTTGTCGCGCACGCCGTCGCGAGCGGCAATACGGTATTCATGCTGTCCTGGCGCAACGCCGGGCCGGAGATCAGTCACCTCACCTGGGACGACTACCTGGAAAAGGGCGTGTTCACGGCGTTGCGCGCTGCGCGCGAGATCCGCGGCAGCGATCGAGTGAACGCGCTCGGGTTCTGCATCGGCGGCACGCTGCTTGGCGCGGCGCTCGCGGTGCTCGCCGCCAAGCGCGATGACACGGTGGCGAGCGTCACCTTGCTGACGACGATGCTGGATTTCACCGAAACCGGGCAGATCGGCGTGTTCGTCGACGAAGCGAGCGTGCAGGCCCGTGAGGCGGCGATCGGCGAGCGCGGCATCCTGCCGGGGTCCGACCTGGCGTTCATTTTTTCGAGCCTGCGCGCCAACGACCTCGTCTGGCCTTACGTCGTCAGCAACTATCTGCTCGGCGGCAGGCCTGCGGCGTTCGATCTGCTGTTCTGGAATTCGGACAGCGCCAACCTGCCTGGGCCGATGTACTGCTATTACGTGCGCAACACCTATCTCGAGAACAGGCTGAAGCAGCCCGGCGCCCTGGTGAACTGCGGCGTACCGGTCGATCTGGGAAAGGTGAAATTGCCGGTGTTCGTGCTGTCGACGCGTGAAGACCACATCGTCCCATGGCGCTCTGCCTATCGCACGCTTTCGCTGCTGGGTGAAGAAAAGACGTTTGCGCTTGGCGCGAGCGGGCACATCGCTGGCATAGTTAACCCCCCGGCCAAGAAGCGCCGCAGTTACTGGGTCGGGGAGCCCTATCCGGACGATCCCGATGCGTGGCTGGAAGATGCGCGCGAGGAGCGCGGCAGCTGGTGGCCGTTCTGGAGCGAGTGGCTCGCGCGCCACGCCGGCGGCACGCGCCCGGCACCGGCCGCGCCCGGCAGCGCGCGATACAAGCCGATCGAGCCTGCGCCCGGTCGCTATGTGAAGCAGAAGGCCAATTAGGAGACTTCCATGGAAGACATTCTCATCGTCGGCGCGGCCCGCACTGCGATCGGCAAGTTCGGCGGCAGCCTGGCGAAGATGCCGGCCTCCGACCTCGGCGCTCTCGTCATCCGCAAGGTGCTGGAGCGCGCCGGGGTGGCGCCGGAACAGGTTTCCGAGGTCATCTTGGGCCAGGTGCTGACCGCCGCGACCGGGCAGAACCCGGCGCGGCAGGCCGCCATCCGCGCCGGCCTGCCGGACATGATTCCGGCGATGACCATCAACAAGGTCTGCGGCTCGGGCCTGAAAGCGGCCATGCTCGGCGCGCAGTCGATCGCGCACGGCGACGCGGACATCATCGTCGCCGGCGGGCAGGAGTCGATGAGCATGTCGCCGCACGCGATCAACGGCTCGCGCGACGGCTTTCGCATGGGCGACGCGAAGATGGTCGACACCATGATCATCGACGGCCTCTGGGACGTGTACAACCAGTACCACATGGGCGTCACCGCGGAGAACGTGGCGAAGGAATATGCGGTGACGCGCGAGGACCAGGATCAGTTCGCGCTCGCCAGCCAGCAGAAGACCGAGGCGGCGCAGAAGGCGGGACGCTTCAAGGACGAGATCATTCCGGTCGAGATCGCCAGCCGCAAGGGGACGGTCGTCTTCGCCGACGACGAGTATCCGCGGCACGGCACGACGCTCGATGCGCTGAAAGGCCTCAAGCCCGCGTTCGACAAGAACGGCAGCGTCACCGCGGGCAACGCCTCGGGCATCAACGACGGCGCCGCGGCCGTCGTCCTTGCTTCATCAAAAAAAGCAAAAGAATTGGGGTTGAAGCCCATCGCGCGCATCAAGGCCTTCGCTTCCGCCGGCGTCGACCCCAAGTACATGGGGATGGGGCCGGTGCCGGCGTCCAAGCGCTGCCTGTCGCGCGCGGGGTGGGAGCCGAAGGACCTCGATTTGATGGAGATCAATGAGGCCTTTGCCGCGCAGGCTATCGCTGTGAACCGGCAAATGGGCTGGGACACCAGCAAGGTGAATGTGAACGGGGGTGCCATCGCGCTCGGGCACCCGATCGGCGCCTCGGGCTGCCGCATCCTGGTCACGCTTCTTCACGAGATGCAGAAGCGCGACGCGAAACGCGGGCTGGCATCTCTTTGCATCGGCGGCGGCATGGGGGTCGCCTTCGCCGTTGAGCGCTAGAAAGGAAAAAATGGGAAGCCAAGCGGTAGCGCCGGTCGTGTCGCGGGAGTCCTGGCGCGACGAGTCCATTCCGGCCAAGTCGCGCATCGCCTTTGTCTCGGGCGGCATGGGCGGCATCGGCAGCGCAATCTGCCGCCGCCTGGGACGCGCCGGCCACACGGTGGTCGCCGGCTGCCTGCCCGGCTACGAGCCAAAGAACAAATGGATCGAGAAGATGCGCAGCGAAGGCTACCGCGTGCACGCCGCCGAGGGCGATGTGGCGGAGTTCGATTCCTGCGCCGAGATGTTCTATCAGGTGCGCTCGATCGTCGGCCCCATCGACATCCTGGTCAACAACGCCGG
>WNEZ01007407.1_pt1 | contig 13187 bp, 10 predicted proteins | sample 5400521 | NCBI WGS metagenome assembly WNEZ01 (sample SAMN13153339, study PRJNA577476) | soil metagenome | isolation source: 120 cm saprolite under Douglas fir tree site 2 hole 1 replicate 1 | place: USA:California | collected 2015-04-18 | reverse complement strand
GCGGCCGCCGCAGCCGATGCCGCAAGCGGGCCCGAGCGGGATTATCTCGTGGGCTCCAGCGCGGTGTCGTTCTTCTATCCCGGGCCCGCGGGCTATGACGCGGTGGTGGTCGCCGGCACGGAGGAAAAGCGCGCGCTCGGCATCGGCTATTCGAGACCGATCCACATCCACATCGGCGGCTCCGCGCTGCTCTATGAGATCGACCAGCCCGTCGGCATGATCGGCTGGCCGGTCCGCGGCCTCGACGACATCCCCGGCATCCGCCGCAGCTTCCTCGAAAACCACGTGCGCTACACCTTCGTGCGCTACGGCGTGCCCTACGTCGTGTCGATCGAATGCTCCGACGCCGGCGCGCGGTTTCGCAAGATGTCCTGCCGCGATGCCGACAAGGTCGCGGTCCGCTTCCTCAAATCGCTGCGCGTCGTCGGCGGCATGCCGCATCCGCAGGCGGTCGCCGCCGACACCATCGACCGCCCGGCGGCGCAGTCGACGGTTTTCACCTATTTGAGCCCGGGCAACATCCTTCCCGGCACCGGCTTCAAGCGCAAAGGCGGGGTCGCGGACTACACCGTCTATTCCAAGATGCGCTTCCCGCTCGCCGACGCGCCGTCCTTTGCCAATTCCCAGTCGTTCATGAACTGGGGCAACTGCGAGGCCACCGGACGTTCCGGCGCCGGAAGGCTCGGCGGGGCCGCGGCCTATCGCTGCCGCGTCAACGGGAAAACGTTGATTTCCGACGAGTCGGCGGCCGACAATTATTCCTATCCCTGGCGCGATAATTTCTGCGAGACCCGCAACTTCTATGTCGGCCAATGCCCGGGCGGTCTCGGCCACCAGGGGCAAGACATTCGTCCGGCCTTCTGCAAGCAGCGCATCCAGGGGGCGAACCGCTGCGAGCCCTATCTGCACGAGGTGGTCGCCGCGCGCGACGGGGCGGTGCTGCGCACCCACGGGCAAGAGGCCCTCTATCTCGTGGTGAACGCGCCGGGCGAGCGCATCCGCATGCGCTACCTGCACATGTCGCCCAAGCAAATCGACGCCGACGGCATGGTGAGCGGCCGCCTGGTGCGCGAAGGCGAGGTCATCGGCAAGGTCGGCAACTACTTCGAGCGCGAGCGCGCCACCACCTATCACCTGCATTTCGACCTGCAGGTGCCGACGAAATACGGCTGGGTGTTCGTGAACCCCTACATGACGCTGGTTGCCGCCTACGAGCGGCTGATCCGGGGCCGCGGCCAGGAGATCAGGGAACGGATCCCCGAGCCCAGGGAGCAGGAGATCAGGGAGGACATCCCGGTCGGGTCGATTCCGGCCCCTCCGGCCGTCCCGGCGGCCCAGGCCCCTCGGCCGGAGCCCGAGGCGCCGACGATAATGGCCGCAAAGCCGACAGAAACACTTGTAGAGTCGCCGCCGGGACAGATCGATTCCGGGACGCGGCGCGATGACCGAGCAGACGAAACCTCTCTTGTCACGGCGGGCGTGCCTGCCCCTGCTGGCGGCGGCGATCTGGAGCACGACAGCGCGCGCGCAGGGCAGCAAGGCGTCGTTCGACCAATGGGTCGTGGCTTTTCGCGCCCGGGCCCGCGCGCGTGGCATATCCGACGCGACCTACACGAGGGTGATGACCAACATCAAGCCGGACACGGCGGTATTTGAGCTCGACCGCTCGCAGCCCGAATTCAGCGAGCAGCTCTGGCAATATCTCAATCGCCGCGTCTCCGATTGGCGCATCGTCACCGGCAAGGAGAAGGCGCAAGAATACGCGCCGCTGTTCGCCCGCATCGAGAAGGACTTCGGGGTCGAGCGCTCGATCATGCTCGGGCTGTGGGGAATCGAATCCGCCTTCGGCGATCCGGATGTCCAGAAGAACCACATGCGCCCGGTGATCCCGGCGCTCGCCGCGCTCGCCTGGGGGGAGCCGCGCCGCCGCTCCTATTGGGAGCAGGAGCTGCTCAACGCCCTGGTCATCATCGATCGCGGCTGGAGCAGCCCCGAGGAGATGCGCGGCTCCTGGGCCGGCGCCATGGGCCACACCCAGTGGATGCCGGAGGTGTGGCTCAATGTCGGGCTCGACTATGACGGCGACGGCCGCACTTCGCCGTTCGGCAAGCCCGACGATGCGCTCGCGGGCACGGCGCAGTATCTCGTCAAGCGCGGCAAGTACCGCGCCGGCGAGCACTGGGGCTACGAGGTGCGCGCGTCCGGGAGGGCCGGCGAAGGCGCCTCGCGCAGCTACGACGCCTGGCAGAAGGCCGGCGTGACGCGCGCCGACGGCCGGCCTTTTCCGCAGCCGAGCGCGTCGGCCAAGCTGTGGGTGCCGGTGCCGGGCGGACCCGCCTTTCTGCTCGGGCAGAATTTCTATGCCGTTCGCTCCTACAACCCGTCGATGAACTACACCTTGTCGATCGTGCATCTCGGCGACCGCATCATGGGCGGCGGAGCGTTCGCGCAGCCGTTCCCCGGCGGCGAGCGCACGCCCACGCTCGCGGAATTGCAGGAGATCCAGAAACGCCTGACCGCGCTCGGCTTCGACACCGGCGGCACCGACGGCCGCGTCGGCAACGACACCATGCTGGCGGTGCGCAATTTCCAGCGCAAGGTCGGGATGCACCCGGCCGACGGTTATGCCGGCGTGAAGCTGCTGGCGCGGTTGCGTCAGGGCCTCTGATCCGGTTCTATGGCGTCCTTCCGGCTGCCCTGGAACCCGAGGATCATCCCGTGACGACTGCAAAAGCCAAGGCGGCGCCCGCCGCCGAAAAGCCCGCGAGCGCAGCTCATCCGTCGCTGCGCGCCTTCGAGCGCCCGACCAATCTGACCGGCACGAACGCGCCGGGCTTCGGCAGCGACGTCGTCGCCGACACGCTGCGCGCGCTGCAAATTCCCTATGTGGCGCTCAATCCCGGCGCGAGCTATCGCGGGCTGCACGATTCGATCGTGAACTTCCTCGGCAACGAGACCCCGCAGATGCTGCTGTGCCTGCACGAGGAGAGCGCGGTCGCCATCGCCCATGGCTATGCCAAGGTCACCGGCAAGGCGATGGCCGCGGCGGTGCATTCGAACGTCGGCCTGTTTCACGCCACCATGGCGATCTTCAATGCCTGGTGCGACCGCGTGCCGGTCATCGTGCTGGGCGCGACCGGCCCGGTGGACGCCGCCAAGCGACGGCCCTGGATCGACTGGATTCACACCGCCCGCGACCAGGGCGCGATCGTGCGCAACTACAGCAAATGGGACGACCAGCCCGCCTCACCCACGGCCGCCCGCGAAGCGTTGATCCGCGCGGCCTGGATCGCCAACACGGCACCGATGGGGCCGGTCTACATCAATCTCGACGCCGAGATGCAGGAAGCAAAGCTCGCCGAGCCGCTCGCTCCGATCGATCCCGCGCGCTTCATGCCGCCGGCCGATCCGGCGGCGTCCGCCGCACTGATCGAGGCGGCCGCCGCGATCCTCAAGGCGGCGAAGCACCCGCTCATCCTGCGCGCCGGCCTCGAACGCGATGGTGCCGGAGGCGATCGGGGCGATCAAGGCGGCGGATGCGATCCTTGCGCTCGACTGGGTCGATCTCGCGGGCGGCCTGCGCGCCGCGCTCGGGCAGGAGGCGCCGAAGGCGAAGATCATCCATGTGAGCGCCGACTTCCATCTCCACAACGGCTGGAGCATGGACTACGAGGGCCTGCCGCCGGTCGACCTCCTGCTGCCGACGACCCCCGAGGAAGCGGTGCCGCAGCTCCTCGCCGCGCTCGGCGGCGCCAAAGCGCGCAAGCCCGCGGCGGTGCGGGCGCGGGCCGAGCCGTACCAGCCATCGAGCGGTCCGCTGCGGGTCGACGATCTCGCGCGCGCGCTCAAGGCCGCGGTCGGCGAGCGCGAGGTGACGCTCACTCACCTGCCGCTGTCCTGGAACGGCGCGACCTGGCCGTTCCGCCATCCGCTCGACTATATCGGATCGGAAGGCGGCGGCGGCGTGGGCGGAGGTCCGGGCATATCGGTCGGCGCGGCACTCGCGCTCAAGGGCTCGCCGCGACTCCCGATCGCGATCTGCGGCGACGGCGACTTCTGCATGGGCGTCACCGCGATCTGGACCGCGGTGCACTACCGCATCCCGCTGCTCATCGTCGTCTGCAACAACCGCTCGTTCTTCAACGACGAGCTGCACCAGGAGCGGGTCGCCCGCATCCGCAACCGGCCACCGGAAAACCGCTGGATCGGCCAGCGCATCTCCGATCCCGACATCGATTGCTCCGGGCTCGCGCAGGCGCAGGGCGCAGTCGGCTTCGACCCCGTAACCAAGACAAGCGATCTCGTCGCGACCTTCGAGAACGCGATCGCGGCGGTCGAGCAAGGCCGGGTGGCAGTGGTCGACGTACGGGTCGAGCCCGGCTATTCGGCGGTCGCCACCGCGGCGATGCTGCGGGGCACGGAGAAGAAGTGAGCCCGCCGAAAGCGGAGCAAGACGACGGACATCAGATCGCGAAGCTCTCGTGCGTCGAGGGATGGAACAGCTCCTCCGGCGAAAGGAGCCGGGTAGAGAGCCCCTGCGCATGGTGATGGCGCAGGAACGTCTCCAGCACCTTGCGGTTCGGCCCGAGGCCGTACGACCAAAAGTCCTCTCCCATCAGCTCGCGCGCGGCGCGCAGCTGCTCGTCGAGGAAGGGCAGCGTGACCTTGCTCGCGGCGGTGTCCGCGAGCGCCTCGAGGCATTTCGCCTTCGCTTCCGAGAATGCCTTGTACACCGCCGCCGGCAGCCACGGATGTCTGTCCGCCAGCGCGCGGCGGATGCCGGTGAGATGCATGATCGGGAAGATGCCGGTGCGCCTGAAATAGTCCTGCCCGGCGGCGACCGGATCGGGGAACAGCCAGCCGATATGTGAATTCTGCTTCCCCGCGAGGCTCGGCACGCGCGGCGCGATGAAGGCGTCGATCTCGCCGCGCTCGAGCAGCTGCGAGATGGTGGTGCCCGCCGGCGCGTCCTCCAGGCGCACCCCGTGCGGCAGCGTGACGGCGATCTTCTCCGGCCGGCCGGGATGCTCGATCCCGCCCCGCACCCAGACCATGTCCGACGGCCTCACCCCATGGTCGTCCTCGAGAAAGATGCGCGCCCAGACGCAGGCGGTGAGCTGATATTCCGGCAGCCCGACCCGCCTGCCCTTGAGGTCGGCGGGCGACCTGATGCGGTCGCGGCGCACATAGATCGAGTTGTGGCGGAAGGCGCGCGAAACGAACGCCGGCACGCCGACGTAAGGGCAGTCGCCGGCGGCGGTCTTCACCGTGAAGCTCGACATCGACAATTCGCAGATGTCGAAATCCATGCCGCGGAACGCGCGGAAGAAGATTTCCTCCGGCGGCAGGTTCATGAATATCGGATCGACGCCGTCGATCTGGACCGCGCCGTCGATCAGGGGACGCACCCGGTCGTAGTTGCCGACCGCGACGGACAGTTGAAGTTTCGACATCGCATCAATCTTTCTGCAAGCTGTGCGGCGCTAGATAGCCCTGCCGCCGGCAAGGGAGCAACCATGTCCGCCGCTCGATCCTGGCTTCGCGCTTTCGGCCGCCGGCTCGTCCCGGCCGCCCTCTGCGCGTTGGCGCTCGCGCAGCCGGTGCGCAGCGACGAGCTCGCGGACTTCCATGGCATGGTCGAGCAGGCGTCGGCTCAGTATCGCGTCGCCATGACCACGCTGGAAACGCAGGGCCAGCAGGAAACGGCAGCCGCGGTGCATCAGCTTCGGCAGTCGTGGCAATCGATCGCGGACCGATTCGGCCAGAATCGTCCCGCCGCGTTCGCCGACGACGAGCAATATTCCACGATGTTCATGCTCATCGATATGCGCCTCGTCGGCGTCCTGCTCGTGATCGACATGGGCAATCGCGAGGCGGCGCGCGACGCGCTCGCGCCGATCGAAGAAACCTTGTCGCGGTTGAGTGCTCGCTCCGTCCCGCCGCCGCAATGACGGCAAGTCTCTTGATCGGCCGGAGGCAGGCGGCTAAATCATCATCGCCCGGAGTGCCCTATGCTCAGAATTGAAACCGAGCGTGAAGAAGACGGCCGCTGGATTGCCGAGGTGCCGACCCTGCCCGGCGTTCTGACTTATGGCGACACTGAAAGTCAGGCCCGAGCCAAGGTAAAGGCGCTGGCGCTTCGCGTCATCGCCGACCGCCTCGAAAATGGCGAACCATTACCGCAGGAGATTGCCGCAGTCTTTGAAGCCGCATGACGCACTGGCCAGCTTCCAAAGGGCTACGCGTGCTTGCTGCACTCTTGCGGATCGGATGGTCCGTTAAGCGACAGACGGGATCACACCGAACACTCCACAGGCACGGCTTTCCCGATTACGTTTTTGCATTCCACGATGGAGACGAGATCGGACCGCGTATGCTTTCGCGCATCGCCAAACGTACCGGACTGCGACCGGAGGATCTCTGAGATCCGCTCCTTGGTCACCCAAGCTTTCCCACCTCGGCTTCGAGCAGCGTCCAGCACTTGCTGCCGAGCTTCTCCTTCCATGTCGCATAGACTCCCGGCAGGCGGGCGCGGAAGGCGGCCTGATCGACCTCGTTGAACGCGATCCCGCGCGCTAGGAAGGTTTCCCGCAGGCTCGCATTGAGCTTGCCCTGCTCGGCGCGCTGCTGCCGCACGAATTTGGCGGCGTTGCCCTCGATCGTCGCCTTGACCGCGTCGGGCAGGCGCTGCCAGGTGGCAAGGTGCGCCATCAGATTGAAGCCCGACCACATGTGATTGGTCATGCTCACATATCGCACCATCTCGTCGAGCTTGTAGCCCTGCATGATCGCCAGCGGATTCTCCTGCGCCTCGACCTTGCCGCTTTTGAGGGCATCGTAGATTTGATTGGCCGGCGTGGTGACGGGTTGCGCGCCGAAGGCCGCGAAAGTGTCGAAGATCATCTGCCCCGGCGGCACGCGAATTTTCATGCCGGCGAAATCGTCGGGCTTGCTGATCGGCCGGGTGATGGTGGTCACCTGACGCATGCCGTTATCGAAGCCGGCGATCGGGAACAGATACATCCCTTTCGCCGCCATCTCCTCGCCGATGTGGCGGCCGAAAGGGCCGTCGATCGCCTGGTGCGCCGCGGGCGCCGATTTGAAGGCGAACGGCACCTGCTGCGCCTCGGCCACCGGCACCACCGTGCCGATGATGCCGCCCATCAGCGTGAAGAACTGGATCTCACCGGCGAGAAGTTTCTTCAGCGCCTCGGGGTCGCCGCCCGGGATCTTGTTGTTCTCGGCATGCACGACGGTCTCGACCCGGCCGCCGGTCTCGTCGCGAACGGCATCCCACATCGCGACGAGGTTCTTGTGCAGCGTGCCGCCGGCGGGCTGATTGTGATACTGGGCGAAAGCGTACTCGGCGGCGTGCGCCGGTTTGACGACGATGGTCGATCCGGCGGCCGTTGCGCCGGCAATGAGGGAACGGCGGGAGAGCTTGCTTGCCATGGTGCGGTCTCCGGCGGCCCGCGCTCGCGGGGCATCGCAATCTTATTGAATACCGAGGCTCACGTCAGCCGGCGCCACGTCGACGAGCCGCAACTGCACCCGCTCGACGCCGTTCCAGCGGTCGAGGCACAGGGTGCCGGCGGCGTGCACGGACCGGCCGCGAAGCTGCCCGAGCGCGATGCCGAGCTTCTGTCCGGTGGAACGAAACGCGATGGCGTCGATGGTCGAGCCGTCGCCGGCACGCAATCGGGCGCGCATGTGGGCCTGGCCGACCTCGTCGGCATAGACCAGCGTGTGCGCGGGGAGCGCGATCACCGGCTCCGCATTGCCGGCGCCGAAGGGACCGGCGCGCGCGATCGTCGCAACGGTGTCGTTGCTCGCGGCGGCGGCGGTGACCGCGCCGTCGATCAGCAGCGCGTCCTCGCGACGCGCCGCCGCGACCGCGGAGGCGAGCGCGGCTTCGAGAAAGGCCCGAAACGCGCTCAGCGCCTCTTTCCTCAGCGTGATGCCCGCCGCCATGGCATGGCCGCCGCCCTTCACCAGCAGGCCGTCGTGCACCGCCTGGCGCACCGCGCGGCCGAGATCGACGCCGGCGATCGAGCGGCCGGAGCCGGTGCCGACGCCGCCCGGCTCGAGCGCGACGGCGAAGGCCGGCCGGCCGAACCGCTCCTTGAGCCGTGCCGCGACGAGGCCGACCACGCCGGGGTGCCAGCCTTCGGCGGCGGTGATGACGACCGCGCCCTTCTCCTCGGCGCCGAGCGCGGCCGTCGCCTCGGCCTCGGCCTGCGCCAGGGTGGCGACCTCGATCGCCTGGCGCTCGCGATTGAGGCGGTCGAGCTCCGCGGCCAGGCGCGCGCATTCCGCGGCGTCGTCCTCCATCAGCAGATCGGCACCGAGCGTTGCGCGCCCGATACGGCCGCCGGCATTGATGCGCGGCCCGAGCAAGAAGCCGAGATGCCAAGGCTCCGGCGGGCCGCCGAGCCGGGCCACGTCCATCAGGGCGGTCAGTCCCGGCCGATCGCGCCGGCGCAGCGCCACGAGCCCCTTGGCGACGAAGGCGCGATTGAGGCCGCGCAGCGGCACCACGTCGGCGACGGTGCCGAGCGCGACGAGATCGAGGAACCCGAGGAGATCGGGCTCCGGACGCGCCGACGTCCAGAAGCCGCGCCGGCGCAGCTCGCGGTTGGCCGCAACCACCGTCATGAACACCAGGCCGACGGCGGCGAGGTGGCCGAGCTTGGAAAGATCATCGAGCCGGTTGGGATTGACCACGGCATGCGCGGGCGGAAGCACCTCGTCGGCCAGATGATGATCGATCACGACGACGTCGAGGCCGAGCCCGCGCGCCTCCCGGAGCGGCTCGTGGCTGGTGGTGCCGCAATCGACGGTGACGAGCAGCGTCGCGCCCTGCCCGGCGAGCGCGCGGATCGCTTCCGCGTTCGGTCCATAGCCTTCGAACAGGCGATCGGGGATGTGGATGATGGGACGCAGCCCGCAGTGGCGCAGGAATCGCCCGAGCAACGCCGCCGAGGTCGCCCCGTCGACGTCGTAGTCGCCCAGGATGGCGACCGTCTCGCCGCGCGTGATCGCGTCGGCGAGCCGCGCCGCCGCGCCACGCATGTCGGCGAGACCATCGGGGTCGGGCATCAGGGCGCGCACGGTCGGATCGAGAAAGCCTGCGACCTCGTCGACCTCGACCCCGCGTCCGGCCAGGATGCGCGCCAAGAGCTCGGGCAGATCGTGGCGCTGCGCGATCGCCAGCGCCCGCGCCTGCCCGCGCTCGTCGAGCCGGTCGCGCCAGGCGCGCCCGCACGCCGAGCGCTCGACGCCGAGAAACAGGCGCCGCGTCGGGCTCATCGGTACGGTCAGGGTAACGGCCATCTTGCGCCGGGCGCGAATCGCGTTCGGGAAAGCTCGCGATATTGGATTAAAGCCGGAGCGCCGCGCCAGCGCGTCGCGGGTCAATCCACCTCGAACTTGTCGAGCTGCCGGTGCTCCGCCCTGATCCAGCGCACCGTGCCCGTCGTCGAGCGCATCACCACGGTCTCGGTCCCGATCAGGTCCTTTCGGCACCGGACGCCGTCGAGCAGCGCGCCGTCGGTGACCCCGGTAGCGGCAAACAGGCAGTCGCCCTTCACCATGTCGCCGATCCCGTATTTCTTGCGCGGGTCCTTGATGCCCATCTTTGCCGAGCGCTCGCGCCTCTCCTCGGTGTCGAGCACGAGCCGGCACTGCATTTGGCCGCCGATGCAGCGCAGCGCCGCCGCCGCCAGCACTCCTTCCGGCGCTCCGCCGATGCCGAGATAGATGTCGATGCCGGTATTGGCGGCATCGGCGGTGTGGATGACGCCGGCGACGTCGCCGTCGGTGATGAGCCGAACCGCCGCGCCGGCTTTGCGCACGCTGGCGATGAGATCGGCGTGGCGCGGGCGGTCGAGGATGAGCGCGGTGATCTCGGCGGGCTCGACGCCCTTCGCTTTGGCGAGCGCGCGGATGTTCTCTTCCGCCGGCGCATCGAGATCGACGATCCCCTTCGGATAGCCGGGGCCGATGGCGATCTTCTCCATGTAGACGTCGGGCGCGTTGAGCAGCGTGCCGCCCTCCGCGATCGCCATGGTGGCGATCGCACCCGGCATATTCTTGGCGCAGAGCGTGGTTCCCTCGAGCGGATCGACCGCGATATCGACCTTCGGCCCGCGCCGGTTGCCGACCGCCTCGCCGATGAACAGCATGGGCGCCTCGTCACGCTCGCCCTCCCCGATCACGATCGTGCCGTCGATCGGCAGCTTGTTGAGCTCGCGCCGCATGGCGTCGACCGCCGCCTGGTCGGCGGCCTTCTCGTTGCCGCGCCCGGCCAAGCGCGCCGCTGCGACCGCCGCGCGCTCGGTCACCCGCACGATCTCCAGCGAAAGCGCGCGGTCGAGCGCCACGTCGGGCTGGACGCTGGTCGACGCCGCCGCTCCGCGTCCCTCTTTGCTCATGGCCCCCTCCTGCAAACCGTGCTTGTCATTCGGTCATATTACGCCCCGGGGCGGCCCGGGGCGATGACGATAGCCGGCATTTGTATCAGTTTTTCTCGATCCGGATGACCTGCGGCTTGCCCGAAATCACCTTGTCGCGCGCCACCGCGGCAAGCGCCTTGCGCACGGCGTCCTCGGTGGTGGCATAGGTGATGAGGATCACCGGCACCGGCGCGGCCGAGCGCCCGGGAACGTCACCGCCGTGCGGCCGCTCGCCGCGGTGACGCTGCACGATCGATTCGAGCGAGATGTGCTGCTGGGCGAGGCGCTTGGCGATGGTGGCGGCGGTTCCCGGCTTGTCCACTGCGAGCAGCCGGATGTAGTAGCCGCCCTCGTGACGCTGCATCGGCGCCTTCCTGCTGACGGCCAGCCGCGCTGCCGGTCGGCCGAACGGCGTCGTGCGCACGCCGCGGGCGATGTCGCCGAGATCGGAGACGACGGCAGACGCGGTCGCCATGCCGCCGGCGCCCGGGCCGACCAGCGTGATCGGCGCCATGGCGTCGGCATCGACGGTGACCGCATTGGTCACGCCCATCACCTGGGCGATCGCGGTGTCCTTCGGCACCATGGTCGGATGCACGCGCTGCTCGATGCCCTTGTCGGTCTTGACCGCGACGCCGAGCAGCTTCACCCGGTAGCCGAGCTCGTCGGCCCATTCGAGGTCTTCCGGCGCCAGCGAGGATATGCCCTCGACGTAGACCGCGCCTTGGTCGATCCTGGTGCCGAAGGCGAGGCTCGCCAGGATGGCGAGCTTCTGCGCCGTATCGTGGCCCTCGACGTCGAAGCTCGGGTCGGCCTCGGCGTAACCCAGCCGCTGCGCTTCCTGCAGGCACTGCGCGAAAGCGAGCTTCTCCTGCTCCATGCGCGTCAAGATGTAATTGCAGGTGCCGTTGAGGATGCCGTAGATGCGCGCGAGCGAATTGCCGGCGAGCCCTTCGCGCAGCGTCTTCACGATCGGGATGGCGCCGCCCACGGCGGCCTCGAAATTGAGCGCGACGTGCTTGTTCTCGGCGATCGCCGCCAGCGCGACGCCGTGACGCGCGAGCAGCGCCTTGTTGGCGGTCACGACCGATTTCCCGGCCTTGAGCGCCGCCGCGATCGCAGCCTTGGCCGGATCACCCTCTCCGCCGACAAGCTCGACGAAGACGTCGATCTCGTCGTCGGTGGCCAACCGCACGGGATCGGCGACCCAGCGCAGTCTCCGCAAGTCGAGGTCGCGCTTCTTGCCGCGCGAGCGCGCGCTCACCGCCACGACCTCGATCGAGCGGCCGCAGCGGGCGGCGAGCGCGTCGCGCTGGCGCTCGATGAGCCGCACCACGGACGCGCCGACCGTGCCCAAACCGGCAATACCGACCTTCAGGGGTTGAGCCATGGGAGCCGAATCTGATCACGGTCGCAATGCGGTTGCGACGAGGAGCTAGCGCCGCTTGGCCAGGGGAACCACGTTGTGCAATTTTTCCGGGCCCGATTCCAGAAATCGGCGGATGTTGCGGGCGGCCTGGCGGATGCGCTGCTCGTTCTCGACCAGCGCGATGCGCACGTAACCTTCGCCGCGCTCGCCGAAGCCGGTGCCGGGCGAGACCGCGACCTCGGCCTTTTCGACCAGCAGCGTCGAGAACTCGACGCTGCCGAGGCTCGCGAACGGCTCGGGGATCGGCGCCCAGGCGAACATGGAGGCGCGCGGCGGCGGAATCTCCCAGCCGGCGCGGCCGAAGGATTCGACCAGCACGTCGCGACGGCGCCGGTAGATCGCGCGCATCTCGTGGATGCAGTCCTCGGGGCCGTTGAGCGCCGCGGTCGCCGCCACCTGCACCGGCGTGAAGGCGCCGTAATCGAGATAGGACTTCACCCGTGCCAGCGCGGCGATGATGCGCTCGTTTCCGACTGCGAAGCCGATGCGCCAGCCCGGCATCGAATAGGTCTTCGACATCGAGGTGAACTCGACGGCGACATCCATCGCGCCCGCCACCTGCAGCAGCGAGGGCGGCGGATCGCCGTCGAAATAGACCTCGGCATAGGCGAGGTCCGAGAGCACGAAGATCCCGTGCTTCTTCGCGAACGGAACGAGCTCCTTGTAGAAGTCGAGATCGGCGACGTAGGCGGTGGGATTCGACGGATAGCAGACCACGACGGCGAGCGGCTTCGGGATCGAGTGAACGATGGCGCGCTCGAGCGCGGAAAAGAAATCGGGCGTCGGCTCGGACGGCACCGAGCGGATCACGCCGCCGGCCATCAGGAACCCGAAGGCATGGATCGGGTAGCTCGGATCGGGCACCAGGGTGACGTCGCCCGGGGCGGTGATCGCCTGTGCCACATTGGCGAAGCCCTCCTTCGAGCCCAGGGTGACGACGACATGGCTCTCCGGATTGAGCTTCACCCCGAAACGGCGGCCGTAATAGGCGGCTTGCGCGCGGCGCAAGCCCGCGATTCCCTTCGAGGCCGAATAGCGATCGGTGCGCGGCCTGCCGATGGTCTCCTTGAGCTTTTCGATGACGTGCGCCGGCGCCGGCAGGTCGGGATTGCCCATGCCGAGGTCGATGATGTCGGCGCCCGCGTTGCGCGCCGCGGCCTTCGCCCGATTGACTTGCTCGAAGACGTAGGGCGGCAGGCGCCGAATGCGGTGAAATTCCTCCATGACCCCAACTCCTCGGGCCTGCATCCCGGCGCGGCGAACGCCGCCGCGCGGGAGCTGCGGCGCGCGCTTTTTATCACGGG
>WNEZ01005103.1_pt1 | contig 13191 bp, 14 predicted proteins | sample 5400521 | NCBI WGS metagenome assembly WNEZ01 (sample SAMN13153339, study PRJNA577476) | soil metagenome | isolation source: 120 cm saprolite under Douglas fir tree site 2 hole 1 replicate 1 | place: USA:California | collected 2015-04-18 | reverse complement strand
CAACTCGCACGCGGCCACAACTTTTGCCTGGTCGGACTTTTTAAAATCAAACGGAATTAGCGCGGTATCGATCAACTCCGGCACAGCTTCCAAGAGGGTTTTGCATTCCTCTGCTGACGCCGTATCTGCCAGCCGTAGGTTGTTTCCCTGATCAAACCATTGCACGGTTTGTGCAAAGTCGATGCCGACAAAATAGCCTTCGAAGATCTCGCCGGCGGCGCGCTTGATTAAATCTTTCGCTATGCGGCCGGCGCCAATCTGCTCGCCTTCATATTCCAGTTCCATCTTGCCGGTCATCGAAGGCGTTGCCGCATAGATGTCGGAGATGCGTGGCACAATATCGGCATGCGCTGCGACACGCCCGAATGCTTGTCAACGCGGCTATCATCGCGCGCCTCGAAAGCAATTTGCTCGACGACTTCGCGAATAAAATCCGGGACGTGCAGCCGATCCTTCAATCCGTCGCGAGCGACCCACGCTTCCTGACGGGTGATCTCAACTGCAGTTTGAATCTCAGAAGGATAGTGTGTAGTGATCTCAGTGCCGATGCGATCTTTCAAAGGCGTAATGATCTTGCCGCGCGCAGTGTAATCTTCCGGGTTCGCTGAAAAGACCAGCATCACGTCCAGCGGCAGGCGCACCGGGTAACCCTTAATCTGCACGTCGCCTTCCTGCATGATGTTGAAAAGTCCGACCTGAATCTTGCCCGCCAGATCCGGCAGTTCGTTGATAGCAAAGATGCCACGGTTGGCGCGCGGCAGCAGTCCGTAATGAATCGTCAACTCGTCGCTGAGCAAGTGTCCGCCCTTGGCGGCCTTGATCGGATCGACGTCGCCGATGATGTCGGCGATCGTAACGTCGGGCGTTGCCAGCTTTTCTACAAAACGCGAATCGCGATCGATCCAGTCGATCTGCGCCGCCTCCCCGTGTAGTCCTAAAGTCTGCCGGCCGTAAGCCGAGATCGGATGAAAGGGATCGTCGTTTACTTCGGAGCCGGCAATGATTGGAATGTGTTCGTCGAGCAGTTCGGTCAACTGCCGGATGATGCGGCTCTTGGCCTGGCCCCTGAGGCCCAGCAGGATGATGTTGTGTTTCGCCAGAATGGCATTAACGAGCTGGGGAATAACGGTTTCATCGTAACCGACGATGCCGGGAAAGAGTTTTTCGCTGCGCTTGAGCTTCTTTATCAGGTTCGCGCGCAACTCGTCTTTGACTGAGACGCTTTGGTACCCGCTGGTTTTAAGTTCACCAAACGTTTGCGGTAATTCACGAAAAGTATTGGGACTGCTCATAAAAATTATCTGTGTAAGTTTTCAAATCGGAGATCCGGGGGATGAGATATCTTACGCGAGTCACCGAAGAAATAGGTAACGGTCGGCTCGAGTGGGCTGGTTGGAACTCTGTTTTGCCTTGGGTCGGCGAAGGGTTGAGTTCACGTCATTATCAGTGGCGGTCCGGCGATTTATTAAACGGAGAGGTTCTTATCGCAAGGTCAGACCCGGTTGCTACCGCTCCCGGTTCCGTATTCGTCGACCCACAGAGGCACAGAGAGCACAAAGTACCCACTGAGTGGGTCAGGCCATTGCTCAGTTAATTGGAAGAAACAGGCCTTCGGAGCTTTTCTGGACCAGCCCGTCATCCACAAGTTTTTCCAGGTGTGCCAGCACTGCGCGTTCGGCCATCGCGAGCGCTTTAGGAGCGACGTCGGTGTAAACGCGCGCGACGATATCCTGCGGCGTCACCGCACCATCGCCCACCGCTTGCAGAATGTTTTGCTCACGTTCCAGTCGATGGGAAATGTACTGGTCGAGTTTTGTGTAAGGATTCGCAATGGCCGGTCCATGGCCGCCAAAGATTACGGAAAGATTCGGCAACGCGCGCATGCGTCGCAGCGAATCGAGGTAGTCGCGCATGTTTCCTTGGCTGGGTTCGATTAGCACAGAGCCAAGTCCGACTATGTTGTCACCCGAAATGAGCGTGCCCGTTCGCTTTTCATGAAAGCAAAGGTGACCGCGCGCGTGTCCGGGCGTATGCATCGCCCGCAGAGAGATGTTTGGCGAACCAGTTAGATCAATTGAATTGCCGTCCTCAATCCAACGATCGACGCGAATGGTTTCGGTTAACGGCTCGGCGGTCAGTTGGTGGGCCGCGACTTTCGTTTGTTCGCCCAAATACTTTTTGAGAGCGTTCACTCCACCCACATGATCGGGATGCATGTGCGTTAGAACGATCTCGCGCACGGTGCGGCCTTCGGCGATTAGATCATCAACAGCCTGGGCTAGAGCTTGTTGCTCATCTTCATAAGGCGAGCCGGGATCGACAATCAGTATTTCCTCCGAGGTGTAAATCAAATAGCAGTTGGTATGAGTGGCCGGCGGTTTTGTCGGTGTGCGCACCGGAAAACAGATGTAGTTGGGGTGAAATTCAATTCGTCTGGTGGGTTCGCCGTGCGCATTCGGCGCGGCCAGGAATCTTTGCACCAAGTCTTCGGTCTGCCCGCCTGCCAAAGTCTTCAAGGCGTGAAGTACGGGAGGAACGGCGATAATTTCCGAACGTTGCCATCTTCCTAATGCGTCACTGGCCGCGATCCATTCTCCGCTCTCTAATTCCGCGTCTGCATCGATGCGCGCATCCTGTTTTGCGGGACACTTAACGAGGAAGAACAACGTATCAAACCTTCGCGCGCTAAATGGCGGCGTCACCCAGCGACCGACAAAAGTGAAATCGCTTGCATCAAGATGAAGTTCATAGTGATTCAAAAGCGCAGGCCACGATATGCGTCCCGACTGAAGATCATCAAACAGCGACTCGCGTTGACCTTTAGTCAGCGCATCTCCGCCGCGGGCCACGAGGACTTGAGTTTCTTCAAACAATTCACGAGCAGCGCAACTAACCGCCGCGCGCGTTTCCTCGTCAGGACAATTCTCAACCGGCGCATCAGCGTCAGTTGCATCAAACTGTCCGCCGGGAAACGCATGATAGCCACCAAGAAACGCGAGCTTTTCGCTGCGCTTGACGAGAAACACTTCAGGGTTGTCTGGATTAGTCTGGTGACGAAGGAGAATTACGGCGGCGGCGTCTTTGGGTGATTGCGGCACGAAGTGTGTTCTAGAAGATTCCCAATAGGTAGGTTGGGGAGGCCTTCAAAGACGAACAGGGGTTAGTTCGAAAACGTTGGCCAGCTCGCTTGCTTTCTTAAGGTCCGCCCGAAGCAAAGCTTTTCGAACGTCATCTAACTTTTTCGTGTCTTCCAAAGAAAGGTAAGGTGACCAACCGTCGTCGTTTTCGATTAGTTCAACATCGACTTCAGCAACATATTGCCCTTCATGGATTAATTTCTTGTGATGGCGTGTTTTCATTATCGTCTTTTCATGTAATCTGCAGTCCAGCGATTTGCATCCGGCCGGTAGGCAGTGACAACAACAGCCGGCGACTTCGTATTCTTTGCCATTCCCCAAACAACGTGGATGACTTGACCGTGCTCATCTCGCTGCATAACCAACACGCAAGGACCCCTGAAGTAATCGGGATAATCCTCAATAACTACAGCCTGCTCGATTCCGCCAAGAATATCTTGAATGAAAATGCCGTCATTTGCCAACTCATCGTACCCATGGTCCGAAACATAGACTTCTCGACGGCTGACTAGCTCACGAATCCTCTTCAAAGTTTCGCTCATGGATTCCGAAAGCGATCGAAAACAGATCTATATTACGACCAGCGAAACCGTTCCCCATCGCCCGGGCCCCACGGCACGCCGCGCATGTGATAGCCGCCTTCTTCCCAATAGCCGGCTTGATCGTGTTCAAGAAAACGTACGCCCTTAACCCACTTGGCTGACTTCCACGCGTAGAGTTGTGGAATGACCAAACGTACTGGTCCACCGTGCTCGGCAGGAATTGGCTGACCATCATGGGACCAGGCAAACAACGAGTCTTCGTTGAGAAAGTATTCGATGGGCACGTTGGTGGTCCAACCGTAATCGTAAGCGAGTGCCAAAACAAATTTTGCTTCCGGTTTGACTCCGACCAACTTTGCGATCTCGCGCGTTGGCACGCCGCCCCAAACATTGTCGAGTCGCGACCAGCGCGTGACGCAGTGAAAGTCGGCGTAAACCTTCATCGCCGGCAGTTGCATGAATTCATCAAGCGACCAGTGCTGCGGATTGTCGACTAAGCCGCCAACTTCGAACGACCACGTCGCCAGATCAACTTCCGGGGTGCCGTGCGCGTCGAGCACCGGCCACTTTTTAGTGCGTGATTGTCCGGGCGGAATGCGGTTGTCGCGTTGAGTGTCGGGACTGATGATATCTACATCCGCAACTTCTTCAGGCTGACGCGGTGCGTTTGCTTGATACTTGGGATCGCCAATCAGGTTATCGAGAAAACTCATTCACACTCCAAATAAAGCCGAGTTCGTTCAACTATGCCGGCGTTTGCGCGGCGATTAGCGAATCGATCAGCGATCGTTCTTTATCAACCAGCGTGCGCAGCGCCCCGCTGAAAACTCGCTGCGACAATGAATGATCGCGCAACAACAAGGAACGAAATGCTTCGTCGGACCACTTCAATGTAACCGACGCATCTTTCGCTCGCACCGAAGCCGAGCGCGGAATGCCGCACAAGACAGCCAGCTCGCCCAGGATTGCGCCCGGCCCTGCTTCGGTCAGCACGAGATCTTTTCCCTGGCGCTGGACAAAAACTTCAAGCTTGCCGGTTAACACAAGCAGGACAAACTCGGCCGTGTCGCCTTCTTTAAGTAACAGTTCGCCGGGCGCGTATTGCATGACCTCGCCGGCGTCGAGCAGCCTCTTCGTGCCATTTTCGGTGAATCCCTTAAACAACGGAAAGGTCGTCATCAGTTGGGAATGATTGTCCATAACGCGCTCCGTTTTGCAGTCTCAATTCTGAGATCGATTTACGGCGTCACTTCTTTACGTTTCTTTCGGCCAGCTTCATCAGCTCTTCCGGCATCCATTTGCCGATAGCTTTTTTGGTAGGTTCTTCGATGCCGACGGAGCGATCGTGCCAATCATCGCGGTCGCCTTCAGGGCCGCGCTGGCTCTCATAGTTTTCCGTCTGCTCTAAACTCAAAATAATTCCGTTCGCAATCTCTTTCCAATCCTGAAACTGGATACCGCGGCGCACCAGTGGCAGTCCCGCGGTCCAATCTTCTTCGGGGGCGCGCGCGTCCTGTTCGGGGATCGTCAAATTAAGAAGAGACGGAAAAGGCCGGCCGCTAAACTCTTTAACAAGCTGTGCCTTAATATCTTTGTATGATGCCTGCGGCCTTTCGCGTCGCAGCGCCTGCGCGCGACGGAAGAGATCGGCGACACTGGAATTTTCCTGGGCCATCGGTCGCAAAGTTGCCTATTAGTCTGGAATGTTTTCGGACAATACCTTACACGCGGCGCGCCGCAGGCACAACTCTGGATTGTCGTCCCAATCGTAAAGCAAACGTTAGTTTGCGTCGGCTGCCAGCCCTTCGAGTTGAGTGGTAATGAGTCCTCGCAAAACTAACAGTTTGCTTTACGATAAGGCGCATGGCCCGTTGAATTCCTTCGCGAATCGAGTAAACTGCGCAGCAATGTCTGAACCATTAATTTCAACTCCAACCAGGGTTATTGATGAAAAAAATCTCGCGAGCGCGTGTGACTTCTGCGGCCGCGTGCGCGGTTCGCAGGATCTTACAACGCCGGCCGGCGCCGAATTGAAGGCACTGGTGGATGCGAACGCTCCCAGGAAGGAACCAACCGCGATTTGCGCCGAGTGTCTGGAGCTTTTGAAAAGGGCGAAAGCCCAGGTCGAATCTCATGTTGCGGTATTTGATCAAAACGACTACGTCCTGCCGACGCCTTTGCGCATGGATGCGCATGAAGCGTTCACCGGACGCGGAGTAACGATCGCTTTTCTCGATTCCGGATTCTACGCGCATGACGATCTGACAAAACCGGAAGACCGGATCGTCGCCTATCACAACATCTTCTCACCGGACGAGGATGTGACCGCTCTTAGGACAAGCGATGTTGCCAGTTGGCATGGAATGATGACCTCCGTGGTGGCGGCGGGAAACGGTCACCTCTCGGAAGGTTTTTATCGCGGCATCGCTCCCGATGCGAAAGTCGTCCTGGTCAAGGTTGGGCGCACCGGTCGCATTCCGGAAAAAAACATTCAGCTAGGGCTCGAGTGGATCATCGCTCACGCTGAGGAGTTTGGCATTCGCGTGGTTAACATTTCCGCGGGTGGCGACTTTGAACAGACATATCTTGAAAATCCTCTCTGTCAAACTGTGGATCGCGCGGTGCGCGCGGGCTTGATCGTTGTCTGTGCGGTTGGCAACGCCGGCATGGCTCCGGGCCATCCAGTGTTGCCGCCGGCGAGCTCGCCCGCCGCTATTTCAGTGGGTGGACTGGACGATCAGAATTCACTGGACCGCGCCAAGCGCGGCATGTACCGCTCGTCTTATGGACCAACCATCGACGGCCTGCAAAAGCCCGAGCTTATCGCGCCGGGAATTTGGGTGGCCGCACCGATTCTTCCTGCCACTCCGACTGCGGATCAGGCGCAACTCTATTCTGAGCTCGATGCCGCTGCCGATGATGAGCTGCAGGCAATCATTGAATGCAGTCCCGGCATCGACAAAGACCTTGACGGCGCTCGCGACTTGCCGGTTCCCTTGCTGCGACAGTTGATCACCATCAAGTTGCGCGAAGGCAATGTAATCAATGGAAACTATAAGTACGTCGATGGGACTTCGTTCGCATCTCCGATCGTCGCGTCGATTGTGGCTTGCATGCTGGAAGCCAATCCGGCACTGACGCCGCAGCAGGTGAAACGAATTTTGATCGATACGGCGGAACGCGTGCCGGGCATTGAAATTGAAAGACAGGGTTGGGGCGTCGTCGTTCCACGTAAGGCCGTCGCAGCAGCGTTTGCCATGCGCTCTTGATTATTCGAGTGGCACAGACTCTATGTTTGAAGCCTTTCTCCCTCTCCCTTTGGGAGAGGGTTGGGGAGAGGGCTTGTGCGCGTCAAGCTTCGCACCCTCCCCTAACCCCTCCCAAAGGGAGGGGAAGAAACCACGCACGTTTCAACAAGTTGTTCAGACCTTCCTTCAGTCTGTCGCTGCTGAGGAAGACACAGACTAAAGTCTATGCCACTCCTGTTGGACACTGGCGCGGGCCTATGCAACAATTCTGGAAACCAAACCAAGACAAGCTAAGAGTTCGAAATTCTTAAGAGGAGTACCACCGAAACAATGTCTGAGAACGAGACCGCTATTGGCGACACCGCGACTGCCGAACCAGCGGTAGATAATAACGAACATCCCACAGCGGCGGTTGGCGCCGACGAGAGTGTGGCGTCCGCACCGGCAAGCCCCGAAGAGATTTCCTATCACGCCGTAGAGAAAGACGGAGTGGTAACAGCCATTTGGGAAATGCAGGGCCGCAAGCATGTCCGCACCATCGATCCGCGCTCGCGTCAGGGACAGGACATCCTCCGCTTGTACACGACTGAACATCACGACGAGACGGCGCCCGCAGCAGCCAGCGAAGCTGCTTCGTCGTAACCCTCAGTCTTAAGATCTTCACCACCCGCACTTCATCGAATTGGATCGAAAATCCAATAATTTGAACCAGCGATGAATTTTGGAACGATCCGCAGCCGCTCAGCGGGTCCTGCTCCTTCGTCCAATTAAGGCAAATTCTTGAGAGTCGCTTACTTCAAAAACTGAGCGGCTTGGTGGAATATTGATTGCGTGCATAAATGCAATTACTTCCTTGAAGCACGGCTATTTTATGCACGCAGGGTCAGCACGTCAGTGAAGAACATGCCGGGTTAGCGCTGAAAGAACGCGGCGGTCGGCAGTTTAACGAAGAAGATCACGCCGGGTAAGCGCGACCTCTCAGAACGCAACCAACAACCCACCCAGAACTGGGTCACACACAAAGGAGGGACCATGATCAAAGCGTCTGGATCTCTAGTAGCGCTTATCGCCCTGTTGGCGTGCTCGTTCTATTCAGTAGCCGCGCAAACGACAGGATCCATTTCCGGTCAAGTCAAAGATGAAAAGCAAGCGGTCATTCCTAACGCTACGGTTACGGTTCGGAATGTAACAACCAACGCATCGCGCACGGCCCAGACCGACGATGAAGGTCGTTACCGGTTCACGGGCATGGACGTCGGCGATTATGAACTGACGGTTGAAGTGAGAGGGTTTGCTAAGCACGTGCAGACTGGAATCACCTTAGTTCTCAATCAACCAGCAACCATAGAGATAACTATGAAACCGGGTGGTGTCACTGAAGTAGTAAATGTAACCGAGAATGCCTCGATGCTTAATACAAGTACTGCGGAGGTAGGCATCCGGTTTGATGCACGACGCATGTCGGACCTGCCGGTGGCCACCAATCGAAACGTCTATAACGTGGCCCTCTCTGCGGCAGGGGTTAGCCAACTGGGGCCCAATCAAAGTGGCTTTGCCAACGGCATCAATTACTCGGCCAACGGCGGTCGGGTTCGCTCGAACAATTTCATGATCGACGGCCAGGACAATAACGACTTTGGTGTTGCCGGTGCGGCGATCCCGCTGAATAATCCCGACCTGATTCAGGAAGTCCGCCTGGTAACTAACCAGTTGACGGCAGAATTTGGCCGCAACTCGAGTTCGGTTTTTAACGCCATTACCAAACGCGGCGGCAATTCCTACCACGGTTCAGCGTTTTGGTTTCACAATGACAATGCCCTAAACGCCTGCAGCAATCTCGATAAAAACGCAGGCTTCTGTAACCCCAATGCCACCACTCAATCCAAAACTCATGCGCCATTCCGCATTGAGAATCAGGCTGGTTTCACAGTTGGCGGCCCGATACTTAAAAACAAAATGTTTTTCTTCGGGGCCCTGCAGCGTTGGTGGGATCGACAACTAGGGTCCGGCGTGACCATCGTGGGTGTACCGACCGAGGCTGGCCGAGCGGTGTTGCAGGCGCAAGCCGGTACCAGATCACAGGTTGCTGCGTTATTAAAGTTTCTCCCGGCAGCACAAACCTCGGGAGGCACGCCAGTGACTTTCAACATTGGCGCCAGTCAGTTCTCAGTACCAACTGGATCTCTTACCGGTAGCACCAGCTTCATTTTTAATGACTGGCAAACGTCACAGCGCATCGATTACAACTTCAATGCGAATCACCAGTTGTTTGGTAGATACATCTATCAGGATTCCGACACAGTGGGGACAGGTCAGGCTAGTCCGCCCGGAAATACGAGTAACAATCTTTCGCGAGCGCAAGGCCTCAACATAACCTTCTCCAGCGTCTTCGGTCCGACTTGGGTAAACGAGGCCAGATTCGCGTATTTACGCAGCGCTTCGTCCACCTCCTCAAACAATCCCGATTCCGAAACTATTCCATCGATAGAAATTAACCAACTAGGACTGCAAGGCTTTAACGCCGCATCCAGCCGGACGGCTATTGGCTTGGGCGTCAACCTACCTCAGTTTTCCATCAGACAGACCTATCAGTATCAGGACAATGTGTCGCACACGGTAGGCAGCCATTCCTGGAAGTTTGGTCTTGACATACATCGCAGCCAGCTGGAACAACTGTTCAAGCCAACGACGCGTGGCCGCCTCGTCTATACAACTCTCAATCGCTTCGTCAACGACGTGGCCCAGATCGCGACGATTAACAAAGATCTACCTGGCGTCGCCCGCATTCTGCACCTTGACTGGCACGACTTTTTCTTCTACGGACAGGACGAATGGAAGGTCAGACCGAACTTCGCACTGACTTTGGGACTGCGCTGGGAGCTCCCGGGTCAACCTATCCAGGATCTTGCCCATTTCAACGCGCCGGTTTTGGCCGCAGCCAACGGCGATCCGCGCTTCCGGGTTACTCCGATTCCCTCGCGAGACAAGAAAAACATTGAGCCGCGGATCGGTTTCAACTGGAACCTGCACACCCGCAGCGACGGTTTCATTGGCTTGTTGACCGGTGGTGACAGACTGGTTTTGCGCGGCGGCTATTCCCGCACGCATGACTATACTTTCACCAACATTGCCCTCAACATATGGAGTTCGTTCCCCTTCGTCGCTGCCGCTACTTTTGCGACAACGTCGCAAACGTTACCTGGCGAGACCGCGGCCGCCGCAGGGACCTCCAATGCATTTGCTAATTTGGCGAACCCCTCTATCAACCCTGATACGTTTGCTCGCACGGTCGTTGCCAACAACTTCCACGCACCTTACTACGACTCATACAGCCTTGAGATCCAGCGCGAGGTTTCAAAAGACCTGGTCCTCCGGGTTGGTTATGTAGGGTCAAAGGGTACCGGCTTGTTTCAGACCATCGACGGCAACCCGCGACTCCCTTTTTCAACGACACGCGTTGATCCCACACGCGCTACCATTCGGTTGCGTGCCAACGCGGCTTCATCGATTTACCATTCAATGCAGGTCAGTATGGAGAAGCGTTTAAGCCGTGGGTTCAGCGCCGGCCTGCACTATACCTGGAGTTCCTTCATCGATGAGGCCTCGGAGATTTTCAATCCATCACCCGGTGAAATTGCGATTGCGCAGGATTCTTTCAATCGCAGGGCCGATCGGGGTCGTTCAACCTTCGACCGGCCGCACCGAGTGGCTGGAAACTTTGTCTACGAGCTGCCTTGGTATAACGATCAGCGGGGGATTGTTGGACACCTCCTCGGAGGTTGGCAGATAAACTCAGCCTTTTCCCTGCAGAGCGGCGCGCCGTTTTCGCCGCTGAACGGAAGCGATCCTACCGGAGCATTAAGCGGTATCGATACGCTGGTGGGAAACGCTATCAGACCTAATGTCATTTCGACGCTACCGATTTCCAACATGTCGGTCGAACAATTGGTGGCGGCCGGAAGATTCAGTCTCTTCCAGACGCTGCAGCCTGGGCAACGCGTCGGAAACGCAGGTCGAAATATTCTCCGGGCCGATGGCATTAACAACATCGATATCGGTATATTGAAGAATTCGCGCATCAGTGAGAGTCAGAAGATTCAGCTGCGTGCCGACTTCTACAATGCCACCAACACTCGAGACTTTGGCATTCCAAACGCCACCGTCACCAATTCCGGGTTTTTGAACCAGTGGGGAACCAACGGAGGTAACCGGCGCGTGATCGTCGGCTTACGCTGGGTTTTTTAAGTGATAACCCGGTAAATCGTTTATGAGTTTCCTGTTCGGGGCTGAGAACATTTCTCGGCCCCGTATCTTTGCCAGTGCTTTTTCACTTTTCGCTGGATTAGGGAGTATCCTACAGCTTAGATTTACGAATTGAGGTGCAGTATGAGGCCGTTACTCGCAATTCTCTTTGTACTGTCAACGAGCGTGATCGTAAGCGCGCAAATTGCTGGACCGGTTGGAGAATCCGCCGGAGTGGCGGTGCTCAAATACAGTTGGACCAAGGAACGCGTTGGCTGGCAGCAGGATCCGTTTAGTGGTCCTATCGAGAACTCTGACGAAATGCGTGTCCGGGCCAGGAATGAAAAGCGGGTAATGGATGCCAAGAAAGGCGGAAACGGTTCAGAGCTGAGCAGGGCCGAGCGCGACGCGAAAACGGACGAGGCATTGATTTCGAGAATACATCAAAACACGCGCGCCCGTTATGGTTTTGTCTACAAGGCCTGTTTCCTCCGACAAAAACAATTAGCATTGAGGCCCTGGACAAGCATGAGCGTGATGGATTGGGTGAGCGAATCGAGCTGATACGTGTCCAATTCTCCGACGGTACCTCCTGGCAGATCCCTTAACGCTTTTTTCTTACTACTGATTAATGCCAATCCGACCAGCAACGATAAAAGACGCGGCGACGCTTACAAGTATCGCGCACGACGCGAAACGTTATTGGGGTTATCCCGAACATTGGATCAAACATTGGGAAAGTGAGCTCACCGTCTCAAATGATTTTGTAAACGCAAACGACGTCTTCGTGATGGCCGGCGAGGATGAAGTGCGTGGCTTTTATGCGCTGGCGGTGCGCAATGACAAGGCGGAGCTGGAACATCTTTGGGTAGCACCGAAATACATTGGCACGGGCGTGGGCAAGGAACTTTTTCTGCACGCCATGCAGCGCGCGGGCGCACTCAATGTTTCAGAAGTTGAAATCTCTTCAGACCCAAACGCTGAAGGCTTTTATCAAAAGATGGGCGCGTACCGCATCGGCGAGGTACGCGCGGACATGGACAACAAACCACGAACCGTACCCCGCCTCACAGTCAAACCTAAAAAACCTTAAATCGTAAATACTGGGACCGCGGGCGTCCCGCCCGCAATGAGCGCGGAGCGCGAACAGTGGCACAGACTTTAGTCTGTGGCCGGTAACGAAGGCACAGACTAGAGTCTTCGCTACCCGATCACTTTCCTCGAAGTCTTTTTTCGTCCCGCTCCATTTTTTGCCGGAGATTCTTTGCCAAATGCTCAGCAGTACTCTTGTTGCCGTTGTAGGCGTCGACCTTGTAAGAGGCCACGGCGTACGCAACGACCCCGCTGCGAAGATTCACCATCTGCATGCTGGCCTCTGATTCCGGGCGGCCGCTCTTAAAGATGATCTTTGCCCAGCCGGCTTTTTCAGATTGCGCGAACCCATTGATCTCAAAATCTGCTTGCGATCTGTCAGCCACGACAATCAGGTTGACCTGTTTCTTCTGAAAGGCTGCGACGAGATTGTTTTCAAAACCGGGCAAGCCGGTGATGTCGGCCACATACACTCTCGAGCCGCCGGGGATGTAGGTGGGATCGGTAACCCGTTTCACGACGGACTGATTACCTGAAAGCGAAGCATTCATTACGCGCACCCTGTCCTGTGCCGAAGCTGAAACACAAATGAGCACCATCAGCGACAGAAACACGGGAACCTGTTTTAGGAATTTCATTTTTTCTCCTTCAATGAAAGTGGTTGTCGAAAGTTTGCTTCTCGAGTGGCATAGACTTCAGTCTGTGTCTTTCAATTAGCGGCCACAGACTAAAGTCTGTGCCACTCAAAAGGACTTTAGTCTGCGGTTGGTAGCTACCGCGGGTCTTTTATCTTGGCCGGTGCTCGGTCCTCCCTGGACTCAGAACGGTGCTGTGGAGGATCGCTGCGCGCTGGTGGATCGCTGCGCGCTGGTGGATCGTTGCGCGGCGGCGGATCGTGGCGCGGCGGCGGATCGTGGCGCGGTGGTGGAT
>WNEZ01009984.1_pt1 | contig 13192 bp, 8 predicted proteins | sample 5400521 | NCBI WGS metagenome assembly WNEZ01 (sample SAMN13153339, study PRJNA577476) | soil metagenome | isolation source: 120 cm saprolite under Douglas fir tree site 2 hole 1 replicate 1 | place: USA:California | collected 2015-04-18 | reverse complement strand
GGCTCAAGGGTACGATGAGTGAAGCCGAACTGCATGTGCTGCGGGCTCGCCTCAATGGCGGAATCCGCAATAAGGCCGCACGGGGCGAACTGCGCCGCGGTTTGCCGGTCGGCTTCGTTTGGGGCCAGGCCGATGGCGAGGTCCGCTTTCATCCCGACGAGGCTATCGTCACCGCCATTCGCGACGTGTTTGCGCGCTTTGCCGAGATGGGATCGGCGCGTCGCGTTTGGCTTTGGTTCCGTTCCCAAGGGCTCAAATTCCCGCTGCAGATGCACGGCCGTGCCGAGATCCGCTGGGTCGAGGCAAGCTACACTGCCATCCACCAAGTCTTGACGAATCCCGTCTATGCTGGCGCCTATGTCTATGGCAAAACACGCCAGGAGACGATTCTCGATGCCTCTGGTGCGCGCAAGACGCGCATTCGACACTTGCCGCGTTCCCAGTGGCAGGTCCTCATTCCTGAGCATCATCCAGGCTTCATCGACTGGCAGACTTATGAAGCAAATCAGCAGCGTCTCGCGGAGAACACGCGGCCGGAGCCGCACAAGAGCGGGGGCGCAGTGAGAGAAGGCGGCGCCCTCCTGCAAGGTCTTGCCAGTTGCGGCCATTGCGGTCGCCGCCTGCATACTCACTACCGCGGACGTAATTCTTCTCCAGGTTATCATTGCGCCGGAAAGGTGCTGATCGAGAACCGAGGCGTCTACTGCCTCAATATCGGCGGCGTTCAGATCGACGACGCCATAACCCAAGCGTTCATCGCTGCCTTGGAACCCGCAACACTGACCGCGGCGCTCACCGCCGCCGAACGACTCGAAGCGGATCGCGAGGCAGCGCTCAAGCAATGGTTACTTGCCGTGGAACGCGCAAACTACGAAGCCCAACGCGCAGAACGCCGCTATCGAGCCGTCGATCCCGACAACCGTCTCGTGGCGCGTGGTCTCGAGCGAGAGTGGGAAGAATGCTTGAAGGCGCTGGAGGCCGCAAAGGCCGATCTCGCTCGGCGTGAGGGCGAGCGCCCCTATGTGATCACCCAACAGCAGCGCGACCGTCTACTCGCGCTCGGACCCGATCTCATCTCCGTTTGGAACGCAAGCACGACCACGTCGCGCGACAGGAAGGAGTTGCTGCGAACACTCATTGACGAGGTCATCGTCAAAGTCGAGCGCGATGCATTTGCCGCCCGCCTTACGCTGCGCTGGAAAGGCGGCGCGCTGACCGAGATCGATCTGGACCTGCCCCGATCGCGGCCGGCCACGATCCGCACAGACGAGGACACAGTCGCGCTCCTGCGCCGACTGGCAGTGCATTATCCCGATGCCGTGATCGCCGGCATTCTCAACCGGCAGGGCCGCACAACCGCCTATGGCCACCGCTTCGACCGCAACCGCGTCGGCAATTTAGGCCGGCACTGGAATATCCCGAGCTTCCCAGAAAGGCCGCGAGCCGACGGCGATCTTATGAGCATCAAGCAAGCCGCCGTCGCGCTCGGCGTCGTTCCCTCGACGATCCATCGTCTGCTCAACGACGGCATCATCGCCGGCGAGCAGCTCACGCCCGGCGCTCCCTGGCGCATTCGTCTGACCGATGAACCCAAGGCTCGCTTCAACGGCGAAGCAGCTGACGGCTTTCTGCCGATGCGTGAAGCCATGCGCGCGCTCGGCGTCTCGCGCCAAACCGTATTGCAGCGTGTCAAGCGCGGCGAACTCGAAGCCGTGCACGTCATGCGCGGGAAGCAAAAAGGGCTCCGCATCAAAATCTTAGCCCAGCAATCCAGCCTCTTCGATCAAACCGCATGAACCAGGGGGTATTGTGAAGCACGATCCAAGAAAGACCGGATATCGGCGTCCAGTATGAAGTTCACCTTCCTGCTTTCGATCCCGACACAAAGTGCGTCAAGCGCATCGTGCGTGCCGCGACCCGGCCGGAACCCATACGAGAACCCGAGGAAGTCTTCCTCGTAGATCGCATTCAGCAGTGCGGTCGTCGCCCGTTGGACGATCTTGTCCTCCAAAGCAGCAACCGCTAACGGGCGTTGTCGGCCGTCCGGCTTGGGTATGTAGACCCGCCGGCCAGGCAGTGCCCGATACGCTCCCCGATGGACGCGTGCATGCAGATCCTCAAGGTTGCGCTCAAGGTCTGCCTCATAGTCCCGCCATGTCAGGCCGTCCACTCCCGGTGCCGCGTCCTCTCTGAGTTCGAGGAACGCTTGTTCGAGGTGATCCGTGCTGATGTGATGGAGGAGCGTGGTGAACTTCTCCTTTGTCCTTTGCCTTGCTACTTGCCGTATGCGCTCCAACCCCTGTGACACGGTTGCCCGTTTCTGTGCTCGGCCCGTGCTGTGCTGGCTCGCATTCCCCTCGGCCCCTGCCCTTGGCTCCACCGACTCCGCGGCGGATCGCTCCGCGTTGTTCACCGGCTTCACAGCTACTACGGCGGGGTCTGACTTCTCACGCTCGTGCATCATCGGCTACGGCTCCTCACCTTCCCGATGCGGACCTTGGGGGCAACGTGCCCATCGGTCGAACGTGAGACCTCCCAGGTTCCGACGTGTTCCTTTTGTGCGTGATGTGTTCTTCGACCACGGCAGAGCGTCAGTCCCTCGCATCGCGGGACCGCACATGTTGCCTTCGACGTTGCTTACCGGCTCGGCCTCTGCGGTATTATGGCTTTCGCGGCTCAATGGCACACCCCACACAATCGCTGTGTACGCTTCGCACCCGCCGTCGCCGGCGACCACGCAACACTCGCTACCGGGCGCCCGCTACGGCTTACCCGCACCGGTCTCTCACCGGCAGGACCACGCCAGCATTCCTGGCGCACAAGCAATCCAGCCCCATCCGGTGCGCTTATGGATTGCTTCGCGGAGCCTGTCGTCGGGCGGCGCTCTGCGCCGACCCGTTGGCTCGCAATGACGATTAGCGGCATGCTCTAGTAACCAAACGCCGCTTCGAGCGGTCCCTTTGGCATGATGACGTCAAACGCGATATCGAAGGTCACGAACATGATCGCCGTGAACAGGAACGCCGTGAGCAGCGACTTCCAGGTCGCGATCTTCCCCACCATTCGCATGAAGGCGGCGATCAACAGGAAGCTCGCCACGTAAAGTCCGAGAAATTGCGTGGCGAGACAGAACAGCAACGTCGGAACGAACACCGCCATGACGCGGCGGAGCTGCGCGCGGGTGACGAAGGTTTCCGAAGCCTCCTTGCGCGACAGGAAGGCTGAGCCTACGCCGTAGAGGCTGGCGCCGGCCAGGATCACCGACAGATAGAACGGAAAATAGCCGGCTTCCGGACCCGTCGAATCCCAGGCGATGCCGGTGCGCCAGTTGTCATAACCAAGCGTCAGCGCTAGCGCCACGAGCAGCAGCGAAACCACGACATCGACGGTTCTGGTATCGGTGACAGCCGGCGAGTCGGCCTCCGGCGCGGTCGGATCGTCGACGACAATTTCAATTTCGGTGTTGGACATGAGTTTTGCCGGTCGGGAGGAAGATTCGGAAACGCCTTCAGGCGCGATGGGCTTTACCAGACTTGACCGTCATCATCCGCCACCGGGTCTCGCCTTGGGCGAGCCCGATGACAGGCTCCAGCGGAACATGACAGCATCGCCTACTTTGCCACAAATCCGGCTTCGGTCATCAGCGATGCGTTGAGCTTGTCATCCTCCTCGAGGAATTTCAGCATATCATCACCCGTGAGGAAGATCGGCTTTAGCGCCTGCTTTTCCATGTAATCCTTGTACTCCGGCGTTTGCGTCACTTTCTGGAACAGGTCCACGTAGAACGCCTGTTGTTCGGAGGTGGCTTTACCCGGCATGAAGATGGCGCGCAGCATCAGGTATTGGACATCGAGGCCCTCTTCCCTGCAGGTCGGGATATCGTTCCACGACTGCGTCTCGGTCACCTTGGTCTTGTAGGAGATCCGTTCCTTGTCGAACACGCAGAGCGCGCGGACCTGGCCGGCGCGCCAGACCTCGAGATTTTCGCTTGGGTTGTTGACATTGGATTCGGTGTGATTGCCGACCAGTTGGGTCGCCGCCTCGCCGCCGGATTTGTAAGGCAGATAGGAGAATTTCGCGCCGGTCTTCTGTTCCATGAACACGGTGAGAACGTGATCCTCGCGCTTCGAACCGGTGCCGCCCATCTTGAATGGCGAGGTGGCAGCCTTCGCAGCCTCGATGAATTCCTTTACGCTCTTCGGCCCCGCGGCATTGTCCCACAGCACGAACTGGTCGAGGGCGACCACCGACACCGGCGTCAACTCGCGCCAGTTGAAAGGAATCTTCGCCGACAGCGGCAGCATATAGATCAGCGAATAGGCGATCATCACCTTGTTGGCGTCGCCCTCGCTGGATTTCATGTACATCAGCGCCTCGGCGCCGGACGCTCCGCCCTTGAGCGAGACGACCATCGGCTGCTTCATCAGATTGTTTTTCTGGATCGCAGCCTGCATCATGCGCGCCATCTGGTCGGAGGCGCCGCCGGCCCCGGCCGCGACGACGATTTCAACGGGTTTTGTGGGTTCCCAGCCGGCAAACACCGGCGCACTCGCCAGCATAGCCGACAGCACGGCGGCGGATTTCATGATATTTCGCACGTGTTTTTCTTCCCTATGTCTTTGATAAGCGACAAGTCCGGACATGGTCTGTTGGACGCCACTGTGCGCGGTAACGACCTTGAGTTCAAGCAGGCCTCGACCGCACCCATGATGACTTTCGCATGAGATTGCAAGCCGTTAGCGTGAACTCCGTCAGTTCAGCAACCGATTGAAAGGCACCTTGGCGTCATGGCAACACCGGCGCCGCCTGCAGCGAACCCACGGCTGCAATAAACCTGTGGTCGGGATATCGAACACGAATGCCGCATGCGCAATCGCACCGGCGAAGTTCTGTGTCGTCGGTGCTGCAATGTCCCGCCGCGCCATCAGCGCGGAGGTCGCAGTCGCTTTTTGCGAACCTATTTGCCCTTCCAGTTCGGCGTGCGCTTGTTGAGGAAGGCATCCATTCCCTCGCGGAAATCCTCGCTCATATAGGCGCGAAGGATCAAATCCTCGCCCTCGTCGCGCGACAGCGTCCGCCGGATCCGGCGGACCGCCTCCTTGGTGACCTCAAGGGTGATCGGCGCATGGCCGGCAACCAGTTGCGCGGTCTCATTGGCACGGCGCTGCAGCGTCTCGACATCCGGTACCACTTCGTTCAGCAGACCGAGTGCCAGCGCTTCGGGGGCTTCGACCAGCCGGGCCTTGAAAATCAGATCCTTGGTCCGCGCCGGACCGATCAGCGAAACCAGCCGGCTGATGTTGGACATCGACAGGCAATTGCCGAGCGTCCTTGCAATCGGAAAGCCGATCCGGGCCGCCGCCGTGCCGATCCGGATATCGCAACAGGCGGCGATCCCCGCTCCGCCGCCGGTGCAGGCTCCGGCGATGGCCGCAATGGTCGGCACCCGGACCTGTTCCAGCATCCCCAATACCCGATCGATCCGCGCCTCATAGTCGAGCGCATCCTGCGAGGTCTTGAAGGCGCGGAATTGCGAGATGTCGGTGCCGGATGCGAACGCCTTGTCGCCGGTGCCGGTCAGGATCATCGCCTTGATCGAGCGGTCGGCGTTGACGGTCTCGCAGATCGCCGCCATCTGCTCGTACATCGCAAACGTCAGTGCGTTGCGGGCTTGCGGCCGGTTGAAGGTCAGCCGGGCGATGCCGTCCTCGACGACATAGATCAGGTCTTCGGTCGCTGGTATCGGGGCGTTCATGGTACGCTCTTTCTGTTCTTGCCGTTGTTGCGCAGCATTGAAACAATTCAGGCGACGGCAGCCTTTGATTTCGGCATCGACACCACGTCGCGTCGTTTCAGGACATCCATGGCGGCGAGCACGCCACCGTTGCGATGCGGTACCTTTGCAAGATCCAGGCCCATCTCGACACCCGACAGCGTCCCCATCAGCATCAGATCGTTGAAATGTCCGATATGGCCGATCCGGAACGCCTTGCCCTTGAGCTTTCCAAGGCCGGTGCCCAGCGACATGTCGAAGTTTTCCAGGATCACCTTGCGCAAGGCGTCTGCATCGTGTCCATCCGGAACCATGACCGCGGTCAGTGCCGGCGAATAAGCGTGCGGATCGAGGCACACGAGGTCCAGACCCCATGCCTTGACCGCCGCGCGGGTCGCCGCGCCATGGCGCTGGTGTCGCGCGAACACGTTATCCAGCCCCTCTTCCTCCAGCATCGCAATGGCTTCCTTGAGCGCAAACAGCAGGTTTGTCGCTGGCGTGTAGGGAAATGTGCCGAGCTTGTTGATCGCAATCATGTCGTCCCAGTCCCAGTAGGACCGCAACGACGTGTTGGCCCTGGAGGCCGCGAGCGCTTTTTCCGAGATCGCATTGAAGCTTAGCCCCGGCGGCAGCATCATGCCCTTTTGCGACCCGCCGACGGATATGTCGATGCCCCAGGCGTCGTGTTCGTACTCGAGCGAGGCGAGCCCGGAGATGGTGTCGACCATCAGCAGCGCCGGGTGGTTGGTGCGGTTGAGGGCTTTGCGAACTTCGAGCGGATGCGTGACGCAACTGGTCGAGGTCTCGTTGTGCACGACCATCACGGCCTTGATCTTGTGCAGGCGATCGGCGGCAAGCTTCGCCTCAATCGCTTCCACATCGGCGCCGCGCCGCCAGTCGGTGGGCAAGAATTCGACATCGAGCTTGAATTTCTCGGCAATGCCGAGCCACAACACCGCAAACTGGCCGGTCTCGGCCATCAGCACCTTGTCGCCGGGCGACAGCGTGTTCACGATCGCGGCTTCCCAGGCGCCGCTGCCCGACGCCGGATAGATGATAACCGGCTGCTGGGTCCGGAAAATGCGCTGGCAACCTGCGAGCACGGCATGACCGAGTTCGGCGAATTCAGGGCCGCGATGATCCAGGGTCGGCATGTCCATGGCCCGCAGCACCCGGTCGGGCACGTTGGTCGGCCCTGGAATCTGTAAAAAATGCCTTCCCGTGTGCAAGGTCATCTGGCGTCCTTCCCGGTCTTGTCTTTGGTTCGCGTCTCTTGGTTCGCGGCGCTCGAATATCACTATTCGGCGGGCTTGTCCCCTGCCCGGCGGGCGCCGTCAATGCATAAGAAGCCATGCTTTGCCTCGCAAAGCACAAGAAACGGGGCTTTGCCGTGCAAAGCCGAACCCCGGGGGATCCCTGACATGCGGGGGGCTGGTTTATCCCGCCGCGGCTGGTCGTACCGCCATGGGAATCACGCCGCCTTCTTCCTCGAACGGCGTCTCCGGATGCATCAGGAACGCCGAAAACCCTCCGATCAGCAATAGTCCCATCGACATCAGGAACGGCAGATACCAGTTACCGGTCACATCGATCACGTAACCGGCCACCAAAGGCGAAACAATCGCCGCCAGCGCCGAGCCGGTATTCATCAGGCCAGCGGCGGTACCGGAATATTTCGGCGCGATGTCCATTGGCACCGACCACATCGGGCCGATGACGAGTTCGGCAAAGAAGAAGCCCGCCGACAAGCACAAGGCTACGATGGTGATATCGTGAATGAACAGGATCGGGAACAGCGACAGCAAGGCGCCGGCGAAGCCCGTGATCGTCACGCTCAGCCGCGCAAAGCGGACATTGCCGGTCTTCTTCAGAATCCGATCGGACAAAATTCCCCCCAGGCTGTCGCCGACGACGCCGGCAAAGAACACGCCCGAGGCGAACAGCGCCGAATTCTTGATATCCAGGCTGTAGTTGTTCTTGAAGAACAGCGGCAGCCAGTTCAGGTACAGCCACAGGCTCCAGCCGTAGCAGAAATAGGTCAGCGTGACCGGCCACATTCGGCGCAACAGCGCCCCCCAGGGTACCTGAGGCCGCATATTGACGGGGCGTGGCGGAAGCGATGCCAGTTCAGCCTCGGTAATCCCGGGATGATCCTTGGGCTCGTTGCGGAAATAGGCGGCCCAGACCACGCCCCACAGCAGGCTGACCAATCCGAGCGCGATGAAGGAGCCGCGCCAGGTCAGCCAGAACATCAGCGCGGCAATCAACGGCGGCGTGATCGCGTTGCCCAGCCGGGCGAAGGCGTGGGTGATGCCCTGGGCGAAGCCGCGCTTGGCCGCAGGCGTCCAGTATTGCATGGCGCGCGTCGCGGTCGGAAAGGTTGCGCCCTCGCCAAAGCCGAGCGCGACGCGGGCAATGAACAGGGTCAGCAGGCTGTTGACGAAGCCGGTCATGATGGTCGAGGCCGCCCAGATCATGCCGCACCAGAACAAGAAGGCCGAGAACACCAGACCGAGCTGGGTATTGCTTAGATGGAGCTCCTTCTGGATCTCGCTGGCGGCGGTAGAGATGTTGACCCGGTCGATATAGGTGACGAAGTACATGATGCAGAGCATCGCCAGCACAACATGGGTGGCCTTGAACCGAAGCCGCATTTTCTTCCTTCCCGAGTTCGCTTTATTTATTGCTTTAACGGGCGCGCCGGTCGCCATGGCCGTCTTCGACCCTGTCAGGTCTTGACCACCTTCAGATGCGACGGGGAATTTGACAGGGTCGGCGCTTCCAGCGCCTTCATCGCCGTATCGACGCCGCCGGCCCGATGCGGCACGCCCGCGGCGGCAAGACCCATCTCCACGCCGGACAGGGCTCCCATCAATGTGAGTTCGTTGCACTCGCCGAGGTGGCCGATGCGAAACACCTTGCCCGCGAGCTTGCTCAGGCCGGAGCCGAGCGACATGTTGTAAGCGTCGAGCACGGTTTTGCGGAACTGGTCGGCGTCATGCCCCGGTGGCATCAGCACGGCGGTCAACACCGGGGAATATTCCGATGGTTCGAGACACAGCACTTCGAGGCCCCAATGCGCGACGGCGGCGCGGGTCGCGGCCGCGAGACGCTTATGACGGGCAAACACCGCCTCCAGCCCTTCCTCGAGCAGCATCGCGATGGCTTCGCGCAGGCCGTAAAGCAGGTTCGTGGCCGGTGTGTAAGGAAAGAAGCCGGCCGCGTTGGGCTTGAGCATCTCTTCCCAGTCCCAATACGACCGCGGCATCCTGTTGGTCTTCGCAGCGGCTCTGGCCTTCTCAGAGATGGCGTTGAAGCCGAGCCCCGGCGGCAGCATGAATCCCTTTTGCGAGCAGCTGACGGTGACGTCGACCTTCCACTCGTCGTGCCGGTAATCGACCGAGCCGAGCGAGGAGATCGTATCCACCAGCGGCATGAAATCGACCTCGATGCCCCAGCGCGCCGCCATCTGCCGCCACAGCGTGGCAAAGTGGCCGGTCTCGACCATCAGGACCTTATCGCCCGGCGACAGCGTATTGACGATCGCCGCCTCCCAGGCGCCGGTACCCGACGAGGGGAAGATGATGACCGGGCCCGCCGTCTGGAAGATTTTCTGGCAACCTTCGAATACCGCCTTGGCGAGCTCGGCGAATTGGGAGCTGCGGTGGTCGATGACCGGCATGTCCATGGCGCGAAGCACGCGATCCGGAACCGGACTTGGGCCGGGAATTTGCAGAAAATGGCGTCCCTGGGTCATGGATTCCTCATTGGGATGATGGCCATATTGCATTCAATTATTAACGCTTCAACCAAAATATTGTTTACATTTTTTCCATCGACCGCCTGCCTCCCAACGGATATGTTCCCACCATGAAGCCCCTGATCCCCAGCGACGCCACCTCGACAGAGCTTGGTGTCGACGCAAACCCCGACCGGGAAGACCAATCCCTGCATGACGAGATCCTGACGCGGCTGCGGGACCACATCGTCGAAGGCAACATTCCGGACGGCGATCGCATGCCGGAACGCCAACTGTGCGAGATGCTGGGCATCTCGCGCACGCCGCTGCGTGAGGCCCTGAAGGTTTTGGCGTCCGAAGGGCTGGTCGAGTTGTTGCCCAACCGCGGCGCCCGCGTGCGGCAATTGAGCGAGCACGACCTTGCCGAACTGTTCGACGTCATGGGCGGGCTCGAAGCTCTCGCGGGGCGGCTTGCCTGCGAAAACATCACCGACGCCAGCATCGCCGAGATCGAGCGGCTGCATTACGAGATGTATGGTTTCTACCTGCACCGGGACATGCACGGCTATTTCCGCGTCAACCAGCTGATCCACCAGAAGATCGTCGAAGCCTCGCGCAATGCGACGCTGCAGAGCACTTACGCCAACTTCGCCGGACGAATCCGCCGGATTCGCTACGCCGCCAACTTTGCCCGCAAGCGCGAGCGCTGGGGCGAGGCGATGCGCGAACACGAGACCATCCTGGATGCGCTGCGTCGCCGCGCCGGGAGCGAGCTCAGCGACATCTTGTTCATCCATCTGCGCAATAAGCGGACGGCCGCCGTCGAACATCTGAAGGCGGACGGTGCCGCCGCGTCCGAGTCAGCCTGAAACCCCTTAAGAGCTCGGACCACAATTTGAATTCAAAATGCAAAACGCACCTAAGCGAATTGCATTTCTAACCGGGCGTCATTACCAGCAGCCATGTTGCCGGTAGCGACCAGCGAGAGTGGGATGTCCAACGGAGGCTCAATGAGGCTTAAAGACCGGCTGGCGCGCGAGACCACCGGCGACGTCCTGTTCGACCCGTTCAGCCGCGGCCGCTATGCGACCGATGCGTCGTTCTATCAGATCATGCCCGCGGGCGTGGTGGTGCCGCGCACCATCGACGAAGCGCTGCGGGCGCTGTCGATCTGCCGCGACGATGGCAGGACCGTCACGCCGCGCGGTGGCGGCACTTCGCAGTGCGGCCAGACCGTCAATGACGGCATCGTCATCGATTTCTCCAAACACCTCAACCGCATCGTCTCGCTGGACGTCGAAAATCGAACCTGCGTGGTCGAACCGGGGATCGTGCTCGACGACCTCAACCGGCAACTCAAACAACACGGCCTGTGGTTTCCGGTCGACGTTTCCACCGCCTCCCGTGCCACCATCGGCGGCATGGCCGGCAATAATTCCTGCGGCGGGCGTTCGCTGCGATACGGCACCATGCGCGACAACACGCGCGCGATGGATGCAGCCCTTGCCGACGGCACCCTGCTGCATTTCGGCGAGGTGTCGCGCGACGGCGACATCGCGCGGACCAATTCGAGCGATAGCGGGCTTGATCTGTTTCGCGACATGCTCGATCTCGGCGCGCGCGAGGCGGGAGAAATCGCCGAGAAATTTCCAAAGGTGCAGCGCCGCGTCGGCGGCTATAATCTCGATGCGCTGGTGCCGCGCAATGCGCCGAACAACATGGCGCATCTGCTGGTGGGATCCGAGGGCACCTTGGCCTTCACCACCCAGGTCGAACTGAAGCTGTGGCCGGTGATCCGCAACAAGGTCTTGGGCGTCTGCCACTTCGGCAGTTTCTACGAGGCAATGGATGCCGCCCAGCATCTGGTAAAACTGCGCCCGATCGCGGTCGAACTGGTCGATCGCACCATGATCGCGTTGGGCCGCGAGATCGCGATGTTCCAGCCCATCATCGGCACCGCCGTCCGCGGCGATCCCGACGCGGTGCTGATCGTCGAATTCGCCGAGGAAGATCAGGCCGAGAATATCCGGCTGCTGAAGCAGCTCGATGAATTGATGGCCGATCTCGGCTTTGGCTGGAATAACCCGCAACGCAAATGGGGCGGCGTGGTCGAGATAACAGAACCGAGCTTGCAAACAGGGATCGCCGAGTTCCGCGCCGCCGGCCTCAACGTCATGATGTCGATGAAGCAGGAGGGCAAGCCGGTCTCGTTCGTCGAGGATTGCGCGGTGCCGCTGCCGCAGCTCGCAGACTATACCGAACGGCTCAACGCCATCTTTGCCAGACACGGCACCCGCGGCACCATGTATGCGCATGCCTCGGAAGGCTGCCTGCATGTCCGTCCGGTGCTCAACCTGAAACGGGAAAAAGACGTCAAGGCGATGCGCGCCATCGCCGAAGAGACCTTTGCGATGGTGCGCGAATACAAGGGCTCGCATTCCGGCGAGCACGGCGACGGCATCGTGCGCTCGGAATTCCATGAAACGATGTTCGGCCCGCGCATCATTGCCGATTTCAGGGAGGTCAAGCACCACTTCGATCCCGGCAATGTGCTCAATCCCGGCAAGATCGTCGACGCGCCCAAAATGGACGACCGCACGCTGTTTCGCTATCCGCCGGATTACCGCGTCAAGGAATTGAAAACGGCGCTCGACTGGTCCGCCTATCCCGGCGCCGGTGGCGGTTTTCAGGGCGCGGTCGAGATGTGCAACAACAATGGCGCCTGCCGCAAGCTCGAAGGCGGCGTGATGTGCCCCTCCTACCGCGCCACCCGCAACGAGAAGGATGTCACGCGGGGCCGCGCCAACACGCTGCGGCTGGCGATCTCCGGCCAACTCGGCCCGGACGCGCTGGCATCCGACGAAATGGCCGACACCCTAAAGCTCTGCGTGTCCTGCAAGGCCTGCCGCCATGAATGCCCTGTTGGCGTCGACATGGCCAAGATGAAGATCGAAGTTTTGGCCGCCCGGGCCGCCAGGCGCGGGCTTTCGCTCAGGGATCGGCTGGTGGGCTATCTCCCCCGTTATGCGGCCCTGGCGTCGCGCTTTGCCCCGCTCGCCAATTGGCGCAACAACAGTACGCTGTTGCGAAAACTGTTCGAAAAATTCGCCGGCATCAGCGCGCAGCGGGCGCTGCCGGAGTGGCGGCGCGATGTGTTCAAGTCCGACGTCGAGGCGGTGGGCCCAGCCGACGGCCGTGAGGTTGTGCTGTTCGCCGACACGTTTAACCGCACCTATGAGCGGGAAAACCTCGACGCCGCGCTGCGCGTGCTGGTCGAGGGCGGCTACCGTGTCCATATCCCAAAACCCGCGGATGGCGGCAGGCCATTGTGCTGCGGCCGGACGTTTCTCTCGGCAGGCCTGGTCGGTCACGCCCGCGCCGAACTCGATCGGCTGGTCACAACCTATGCGCCGTTCGCCGCGCGCGGCGTGCCCATCGTCGGTCTGGAGCCGAGCTGTCTTTTGACGCTGCGCGACGAGCTGCTCTCGCTGCGCCCCGATGAGCCAGCAAAAAACATCAGCACGCACGCATTGTTGTTCGAGGAGTTTCTGGTTCGCGAGGCCGAAGCCGGCCGCTTGCAGCTGAAGCTCGCGGCCGTTGCCGGGAAAGCCCTGGTGCACGGCCATTGTCATCAGAAATCGTTCGGCGCGTTCAAATCGGTCGAGCAGGCGCTTCGGCTG
>WNEZ01004078.1_pt1 | contig 13192 bp, 14 predicted proteins | sample 5400521 | NCBI WGS metagenome assembly WNEZ01 (sample SAMN13153339, study PRJNA577476) | soil metagenome | isolation source: 120 cm saprolite under Douglas fir tree site 2 hole 1 replicate 1 | place: USA:California | collected 2015-04-18 | reverse complement strand
ACAATCTGTTGGTGAAGCCTGGAGCGATGAAGGTTCTCGGCGCGCCGATCGATCTGTCCAAAGTCACCTGCGACAAGATGTTCATCGCCGGCACGACCGATCATATCACGCCGTGGAAGGACGTTTACGATTCCGCGCGCGCGTTTGGCGGGAAGACCGAGTTTGTCCTGAGCAGCAGCGGCCATATCCAGAGTCTGATCAATCCGCCCGGCAATCTCAAGGCGCAATTCTTCCAGAATCCCAAACTGGTTCCCTCGCCGGACGATTGGCTGAAGCAGGCGACGCCGACGAAAGGATCTTGGTGGGATCTCTGGCGGACCTGGGCCAGCGAGCGGTCAGGAGAGATGAAGCCGGCCCCGAAGACGCTCGGCAGCAAGCGCCACAAGCCGATGGACAAGGCGCCCGGGACCTATGTTCTCGAACCCTGAAGGGCAGAGCGTCCCGCATGCCGCATCGGCGCCGGGAAGGAAAGCGGAACGCCGCTCCAGGCAGCGGCGACACAACCGCGGAATGGGCCGCAGCAGGGGCAGGTCTGCTGATCGAGATCGATCCGCATATCTTCACGGGGCAGATGCGCCGGCAGGCTTGGCCGATCGGTCCGCGATCTGGATGCTGGCGTCCTGATCTTCTCTGGAAGCGTTGCTTCAACACGCGCGATATCGGCGTTGAGGTCTTCCAAGCCGAGCCGCAACTGGTCGTCGTCAAGCCGCTCGGCGCGCCTGCCAAACTGCGTGCGCTGCAGCTTCTGAACGATCAGGCGGAGGCGTTCGATCTCCGCCTGTGCTTCGGTGAGGTTGACGCGTTCGGCCGCAAGCGTCCGCACCATCCGATGCAGCGTCTCCACATCGTCAGGCAGGGCGGCAAGATCGATGTTCATAAGGGCAGAGTCTAGCTGACTCGTGCGCTTTCTCACCGGCCCACATGAACGTTGAGTCAATCGGTCGCAGCGATCATCCTGCCATCGCCGGTCGCCACTGCCGCTCCGGTGCACGCCAGTCGACGCCGTCGATCAGCATCGACAACTGCGCCGAGGTCAACATCAACGTCCCGCCCGGCTCGACATTCGAGGGCCACAAGAAGCCGCCATGCTCGAGCCGCTTGGTGAATAGGCAAAGCCCGGTGCTATCCCAATAGACGATCTTGATGAGATTGGCCTTGCGGCCGCGGAACACGAACAGGTGCCCCGAGAAGGGGTCTTGCCGCAGCACGCCCTGGACCAGCATCGCGAGCCCGTCGATGCCCTTGCGCATGTCGATGAAGCCGAACGCGAGGTGAACCTTCACGCCCCGAGGAAGCAGCGTCATGATGCATGCTCCTCGGTTGGCAGGATCGCGTCCGTGATCTCGACGGCTACGAACAGCGGTGCCGCCTGCGTCAGTTCCAGCTTCCAACGGAACAGGACACGCACCGCGATCCCATAGCTGCGCGCTACCTCCGACAGGCTGGCTCCCGGCCGCGCCGTCTCCTCGACGATCCGGCGTTTATCCGTCTCGCTAAACGTCCGCGGCGCGGCATGTTGAAGTTCAGGTCTTCGGATTTGGAGACGGCCAAGCCGTGCACCTATTCGATCGGGATTGCTCGATCCAGCGAAGGCATCAGAAGGTTATCGAGGAAGCGCTCGCGCCGGGTTTGGACGAATCCACTCGCAATGAGATGTGCCGCGTCGCGGTCGAACTTGCTCGATCTTGCCGGTACGACGGGGCAGGGACAGTTGAGTTCCTCTACGATGAGGAAACGAACGCTTTCTATTTCTTAGAAATGAATACGCGGATCCAGGTGGAGCACGGTGTCACCGAGTTGGTGACAGGAATTGACCTCGTTGGCGCACAGATTGAACAGGCAATGGGCCGCAATTTGGCGGCCGTTCTAACCCAGGATGCGATTCGCTGGAGCGGACACGCTATTGAGGCGCGGATCTATGCAGAGGATCCAACGCGGCGTTTTTTGCCATGCCCCGGTACGATAACGCGGCTCGATCTACCGGAAATAGCGGGGATACGCATCGATACAGGCTTGCGATCAGGTTCGGTGGTGACCCCCTTTTACGATCCCATGGTTATGAAGGTTATGGCCCATGCGAATTCAAGGGTCGAAGCGATCGATCGCCTCGATGATGCTCTCGGCCGTCTTGAGATCGAGGGGATCACAACGAACGTGAACATGTTGCGAGCCGTGCTCGCGCATCCGAGCTTCCGTGCTGGCAGCCTAAATACGGATTTCTTGGCCAGGTTTGAGAAAGATCTTTTGTAGCAACCCCAATCGCCCACTGAAGGTCGAGCGAATTTCGGAAAATTGTCTGCGTAATTCGTTCACAGGTGCAATTCGCTTCGCATAATGTTGGATATGGAATTTTGCGGAGTGCCAGCGGGCAGGTGGGCGGCATTTCGACCCTCGATCTCATCTCGTCGCCAACTCAAGAGCATAGCGGGGTTCTCAGCGTCGGGCCTTGCCGGTCACAGCGGCTGGCGATCCGCTCTCAGTGTCGTCCCGATCGCTGAGTATCAGGCCGATTAGTGGTGGCCAGAGTTTATGCTAACGTGCCTATCGCAGCGAAGCTGGATTTTCGGAAAGGATTGCAGAGGTAGGCAGTTCTTACGGTAACAGACCTCAATGATTTGGAGGCAAGTTATGCGCCCTCGCACTCGTAGCTTCGCTTCAGTCCAAACGAGCGATCCGTTCCCGATCGATCGGGCAAGCAGCCTCCCAATTGAGCGTGCCGTCGCGCGGGCCCGATCTGCGATTTCCTGAAGAATCGACAGCTCGGCTCCGCCTCGTGAGTTCTTCCATTGGAGCCTATCATGCGCAAAGGTGATGTCGTCACTGATTTCGAGCTACCCGACGAAACCGGTACTCCGCGTCGCCTGGCCGAGCTCCTCGCCGATGGTCCTGTGGTGCTGTTCTTCTATCCCGCCGCCCTGAGCATTGGCTGCACAATGGAGAGCTGTCACTTCCGTGATCTGATCGGCGAGTTCAAGGCAGTTGAGGCCCAACCCGTCGGGATCAGTGCCGACCGGGTGGAGCGGCAGCAGCACTTTGCCGAGAAACATTCTTTGGGCTATCCGCTGTTATCGGACCGGGATCAGGCGGTCGCACGTCAGTTCGGGGTGAGGGGATGGATTCCGATGATGCCTGTGCAGCGCGTAACGTTCGTTATCGATACCGACCTGACAGTGCTCGAGGTGATCAGCAGCGAGTTGGTAATGACCGTGCACGCCGACCGCGCGCTGGAAGTGCTCAAAAAACGGCGGCGATAACCGTGCCCTGAATTGAGAACGCAAATCCACCTTGATGCGCTTCGATCGTTCAAAGGCGCAGAAAACTTCACTTGCTCTCCACCTGAAACGTCAAGCCCGCATTGGCGACAAGCCGGTCGATGAGCCGTCGGCCCATGGCCGCGCCCGGCGTCCAAACGCCGCCGGGCGTGTCGATCGCGTCGCGCACGAGACAAATCGCGCTCTCGGCGATCATCTTGGACGTGGAGCCGTATCCAGGATCCCTGTCGCCGGAGACTGAAACCCGAACCTGTTTCCCTTCCGGGGTGAGGCCTATGAAAAGGATGTCATAGAAGCCGGCCTCGCGCTCTTCCTTCGAGGGGCCGTCGCCGGGCTTCAATCCGCCTAGGCGGGCGATCGACGAGATGGCACCGGCAATCGCGCTTGCGGCCGCTTCCGTCCCCGCGACCATCATCTCGTCATAGACGAAATCAGTCCCGTAGGGATGACCCATCAGCGCGTTAGAGCGGTGTACATTGCGAGTATTGATTGGAGCCATGACGAAAGGCGCGACCCAGCGACCTACGTCCGGATCATATTTCGGCAGCAGGCCAAGCGGCTGCCTCGGCGCCTCGAAGCCCGGAGTTAGCGCAAAGGGATTCCTGAGGAGCGCCGTCACGCTCGGGTCTTTTGCCGCCGCAGCCATTGTCGCCAACAGACTCGCTGCCGTTCCGCCCGAATACGTCCCTCGCATCTTGCGAACAAGCGCTTTCACTCGATTGGCCGTTTTGCCCGTTGTGCCTTCGCCGTCTCTTGCAGGAAGAAAACTCCCAGTTCAAAGGGGATCGAGTCGAAGCCGCATGAAAAGACAATCCTCGCGCCACTCGTCTGCGCAGCGGCGTGATGCGCATCGATCATTTTCCGCATCCAGGCAGGCTCGCCGCAGAGATCCAAATAGCCAGTCCCCGCTCTGGCGCAGGCTGCGACCAACTCGCTGCCCTACAACTGATACGGGCCGACCGTGGTCAAAACCGCCTTGGTGCGGGCCACCATGGCGTCGAGCGACGCGGGGTCGTTGCCGTCGGCGACGATGAGCTGCGTGCCGGCCGGCGCTTTTATCTCGTCACGCACCGCAGCAAGCTTGGCCAAACTACGTCCGGCCATGGCCCAATTCACATCACTTCCAGACCCATAGCGCGTCACCAAATATTCTGCGACCAGCCGTCCCGTGAAGCCGCTCGCGCCGTAGATGATGATGTCGAATTCCGCAGGCATTTTCTCAGGGCCTCCACCTGGTCCGGCAGCTCAGATACCTTCTCGGGTTCAATATGCGGCTTTCCCGGATACGGCATCTGTATAGTATCTGTCCGATACCGCGCAACCGAGCCGTCGCGACCCTTCGCATTCCAGCTTCGGATTCGCCTCGCGAGTGGTGCGTCTCGGTTCCCGACACCCCGTCTTGTGCCATGACGTGGCGTCGAGCCGTCGCGAGTGTCTGCTGGACGGACAATGTTGTTTCTTCGCTTGCTGGTGTGGGAGCAGATGGGAGAACTAGGGTTCCGCGAAAAACAGGGTCTTGGCCGAGGAAGGGATAGCTCCGGCCGGCGTTCTGGATGGAGTGGGGATACAGCTCGATGAGCTGGATTCGGTAGGAACGCGTATTTGTCCCAATCAGCATATTGAAAGCTACCGGAACGCTGTCAGGCTATCATCAGATACTCATTGCCCCACAAGATCGGTTCGCGCGTTCATGTGTCCGTATACGGGCTGTACGGTTACGCCTTGCTCTCCAACGCAGACTTTCGAAAAAGCCGCCGAATTTGGCATCAAATACCATCGTCTGGCGGCGCCTCTTGCGACGGTTTCCTTCGAGGAAAGAGAAGGGCTGGCCGTCTGCGCCTGCGAACCGGTGGCGCACCCGAAAATCGACGACCAGCTTTATCGCTTCATAACCGAGGTCTACATCGCAACCCATCTTTCATTGCACCGGGACGTGATGGGTCAGACCTTCAGGCCGCGGGAGACCTCTATGGCGGTCTTGCTTGATCGGCTTTTCACGTCCGCGAGAGCGCAGAGTTGCGATAGTCTCGGGGCGACAGGTCGAAGCGCCCACGGAATGCCTTGCTGAAATGGCCGAGAGGTTCGCGGTATGCCAGCCGCTTGCGATGATGGTCCTTGAACGGTCCACAAACAGCCCACTCACGATCGATGTGCAGGTCGTCGACGTCTTGGCCGACACCGGGATCACCGATAAAGTGGCCCGGTTGGTTCCGATCGCGATCGTGAAAGGCCGATGGAGAGAAGCGTCACCTTAGCGTTGACCGGAGACGTGATGTTCGGCCGCGGCATCGATCAAATTTTTCCTCATCCCGGCGATCCACGTCTCTACGAGGTTTCCATCCGCGACGCCCGAGACTATGTCGCGCTTGCCGAGCGCGCGCATGGGCCGATCCCGAGGCGGGTTGACGAGGCCTATGTGTGGGGCGATGCCCTCGCTGCCCTAAGGGCAACGCCGCCGCACGCGCGCATCGTCAATCTCGAGACCAGCATTACCACGAGCGAGAATTTTTCGCCGAAGGGGATCAACTACAGAATGAACCCGACCAACATCGGCTGCCTTGCTGCGGCCAGCGTAGATTGCTGTGTGCTCGCCAACAACCACGTACTCGACTGGGGCGAGGCTGGACTCCTTGAAACGCTCGACACCTTGAAGCGGGCTGGCATCCCCTATGCCGGCGCTGGCCGCAATGCCGAAGAGGCTGCGACTCCCGCGATCATCGATGTCGTCAGTGGATATAGGATCGCAGTCTTCGCCTTTGGGCTGGCGAGCAGCGGGATTCCGCCTTCATGGAATGCTGGCCCACGGCGGCCGGGCGTGAACACGCTTCCCGACATCTTTGCGAAGACGATCTCGGGGATCGTCGATCGTGCCAATGCGGCGCGCCGCAAAGGCGATCTACTCGTGGCGTCGGTCCATTGGGGTTCCAACTGGGGCTATGAGATCCCGCTTGAGCACCGTTTGCTTGCGCACGAGCTCATCGACGCGGCGGGCTTCGCTATTGTCCATGGCCATTCGTCACACCAACCATTGGCGATCGAGATCTATCGGGGCCGGCTCATTCTCTACGGCTGTGGCGACTTCATCACGGATTATGAGGGGATCGCCGGATACGAGGAGTACCGAAACGACCTTGCTTTGCTCTATTTGCCGGAGTTCGCGGTCCCCAGCGGTAGCCTGATGGCGCTGTCGATGCGGCCGTTCCGAATGCAAAATTTCCGGCTGAATTGCGCCTCGACAGCCGAGGCGGCATGGCTGCAGGCGATGCTCGACCGCGAAAGTGCAAGGTTCGGAACGCACGTGGCGGGCAAGAGCGATGGTACGCTTTCTGCCGTCTGGTGAATGAGATTGCACGCCGACAAGGAGGCGGGGTTCTGTCCTTCCGCAAGGAACGGCCATGGTCGTGGCAGCAAGTCTCCGAGCTTTCATTGCCGGGAATAATGAGCGATAATCAATAAGCCGGTCGCGGCAGGTAGGTGCCCAGCGGGATGGAATCGGTGCACGGAGATGGTAAAGGCCGATGCCTGAGCGGACGTACAGTCGAGAGAGCGAGATCGATGCGACAAGAGCAAGCGCTCGTTTGCCAGGCCTCGACATCGACATCATTCATCGGCAATCGCCGAATGGTGATTGGGAGCAGATGTCAATCAACCTGCGGGCAACACCGTCCTTCGAAGCGCTCGGGTCCTTGTTCGAGGCGGCTAACCCCTTCACGTTTTGGGTGCAGGCCACGCGATTTATGTGGATGCCCTGGCTGCTCACGACGCAGACGATGATGCTGCCAGCAGGCCGGCCGCGAACACTCCCGAACGCCGTCCACCCTGAGCAAAAGGCGCCGACCGGATGATCGATGAGATGATCGCCGCGGAAGGACGCCACCTCGCGCAACGTCTGCAGCAGGAGGATTGCACCTGCAAGGAGGGAATGTTCCCAAGCCCAGCGTCCGTCATGATGACCGGGCGGGGAGGGGCGATCTAGCTTCAGCTGTGGACGATCTGTTGCGTCGTGGCTATCGGTCAAAGAGTCCCAACGGTTGCCATTGGAAACGCGCGATCGTTGCAAGGCGCCGGCGCAGTGAGCAAGCTGATACCATGATTGCGCTGCTGGCGCGCGGCGCGGTCTTACTTCGAAGTGTTGGCGATCTTGTGCTCCAAATGGTCCGTCTCGTGGTCGCGGCGGAGCTGGCGCAGCGACGTTGCGTTGCCGCCATGCCTCTCGCGGCCTGCGCGCATTGGGACGCGCGTCGGCCGGGAAGCCACGATCAAGCGGCATTGCGATCGCTCAAACGCCAAGTGCCTCCCGCGTCCCGCTCGAGTTTTGTCGCATGCAATCCCTGCGTGACACCGCGGATCCAAAGCTCCATGCGCTCGACATTAACCTCGACGAAAGCTGCGTTCGCTCGGTCAGCCTCGCTCGGAACATAGGAGTCGTAGGTGTCCTTCCAAAGCCGGCCGACCTCGGAAGCGCGCTCGATCAGCGTGGCCGCCCTGCCGATCAATGCGACGAAGGCATCGTCAGGGTCGTACTGAAAGATGAGTACGACATTGCCGGCACGACGAATGTCGGATGCCTTGCGCGAACGACTGTCGGTAACGAATCGGACGTTCCAGTCATTCTCGTCTGGGCCGGGCAGCACACGCCCCATTGGCCGCGCGTTGACACCGCCGTTCTCGGCTTCGGTCACCAGCCAGCAATACCGCACACGTGCGATAGCCTTTGCAGCGGCTGTGAGGAGCCGGCTTACTTCCACATCGTCGCGCTCGTCTTCTGCTCGTGACATCGGCGAAACCTTTATCCAGCAACGACTCAGGGCCCTGCCATTAGAATTGTTTCACCTGATGCGAGGAGGTGCTTATCCGTGACGACGTCGCCGTAAATCTCCGCTCTGCAGAAGATTTGCCTCTTGCCCAGTTTCAGAATTCTGCCTTGGGCAATGAATGTCTTTGCAACAGCCGGCCTGAAGCAATTTACCGAGTAATGGGATGCCAGAACGCCCGTTGTTATGGTCGCAGCTGCAAAGCCGCACGCCGTATCTATAAGCGCCCCAATGAGTCCGGCGTGGAGAAACCCCGAATATTGTCCGAGCTCACTGCGCCAGGCCATTTGCAATTCCGCGCTGCTCTCGGACGCCGCGGTGACCTGAAGTCCGAGCCATTCATTGAAGGCAGACGTCTTCGAGATCGCTCGCAATTTTGCCAGCGCTGTTTCAGCTTCAATCATGACTGCTCCTCTTCCGTTGGGCGATTGAACGGATGACGGCTCTAGAGAACATCCTCCCTTTTATGCATATTGACGCATATGCTCTTTTATGCATATAGTCAAGGATGCAGGGTGCGAGTGAGTTAAAGACGGAGGGTTGGCGTAATGGCGCTCGGTGACGCAATCCTTGTCTGCCTGACGGAACGTCCGATGACCGGCTATGAACTCGCCAAGACGTTCGATGCGTCCATCGGGTTCTTCTGGAAAGCCGATCACCAGCAGATCTATCGCGAGCTCGCACGACTCCGCGATCGGGGCCACATTCAGGGCCGCGAGGTCCTGCAGTCGGGTAAGCCCAACAAATTGGTCTACACCCTCACGCCCGAGGGCAGAGCTGCGCTGCGGCACTGGGCGGCGCGGCCGAGCAGCCCGTCTTCGATCAAGGACGATCTGTTCGTGCGGCTTTACGCGCTTGACAGCGTCGACATTGAGCCTTTGCGCGCCGACATCATGGCACGGCTGGAGTACCACCGCGACCGTTTCTCCCGATTCGAACATATTCTCAAGAAACGCTTCCCTCAAGGCGCCGCATCAACCGCAGATGTCGGCAAGCTGCTCGGACTTCGCATGGGACTTCGTTACGAGCGTGCGGTGGCGGAGTGGTGCGAAGAGGCACTCGATACCCTGTCGGCCGGCGCCAACGGTGCGAGTGTCACGCCTATCAACGGCAGCCAACGCGAAATCAACGAATGACCTACGCGTCCGAACCAGTCGCGACGGCGCCGCGTTCGAAATCCGGTTTTAAACTGCCAATGCTTTTCCTGCGATCTTCCTAAGGAAATACCGCTTCTGTCCAGCCGGGAGGATGTCATGCCGACCTATAAAGCCCCCGTGGAAGACGTAAACTTCCTGCTGAACGACGTTTTCCAGATTGACAGATACAACAACCTTCCGGGTTTCAGTGATGCGTCCGCCGATGTGCGTGCGGCGATTCTCAATGAGGCCGCCAAGTTCAGCGAACAGGTGCTTCAGCCGCTGAACAGTGTCGGCGATCTTGAAGGATGCACGCGCCACGATGATGGCCGCGTCACGACTCCGAGCGGCTTCAAGAATGCATTCAAGCAAATGGGCGAGGGCGGCTGGTTGGGTCTTTCGGGGCCGGCCGAATTTGGCGGTCAGGGTTTGCCGGCGACGCTGTCGCAGGTGGTCAATGAGTTCATGATCTCCGCCAACATGGCGTTCTCGTTGTACCCAGCGCTGACGCAGGGCGCGATGGCGACCTTGTTGGTCCACGGCACACCGGAGCAGAAGCAGACCTTTGTGCCGAACATGATGGCGGGCAAATGGGCCGGCACCATGAATCTCACCGAGCCGCAATGCGGCACCGACCTCGGCCTGCTGCGCACTAAGGCGGTGAAGCAGACGGACGGCACCTACAAAATTACCGGCACCAAGATTTTCATTTCTGGCGGCGAACAGGATCTTACCGAAAACATTATCCACCTTGTGCTGGCGCGCATCGAAGGCGCGCCTGCCGGTATCAAGGGCATCTCGCTGTTCGCGGTGCCGAAGATGACGATCAAGCTGGACGGATCTCTTGCCGGACCGAACGGCGTGTCGTGCGGGTCGATCGAGCACAAGATGGGCATTCACGGCAATTCGACCTGCGTGCTGAATTTCGACAATGCGGTCGGCACGCTGGTCGGTCAAGAGAACAAGGGCATGTCGGCGATGTTCGTCATGATGAACGGGGCGCGTCTCGGCGTCGGCGTTCAGGGCCTCGCGCAATCCGAAGTCGCCTACCAGAATGCCGCGATCTATGCCCGGGAACGGTTGCAAGGCCGTGCGCTGACCGGATCGCAAGCCAAGGACAAGCCCGCCGATCCGATCATCGTTCATCCCGACGTGCGGCGCACGCTGATGACCATTCGCGCGTTCAACGAAGCCGCGCGTGCGCTGGTGGTGTGGACGTCTCTGAAAAGCGATCTCGCTCACCGCTCCGATGACGCAAAGGAGCGCGAGGCCGCTGACGATCACATGGGTCTGTTGACGCCGGTGGTCAAAGCGCTGCTGACCGATATTGGCTTTGCAAATGCGGTCTCCGCCCAGCAGATGTTTGGCGGTCATGGCTATATCGCTGAAACGGGCGTGGAACAGTTCGTGCGTGATGCTCGCATCGCCATGATCTATGAAGGCGCGAACGGTATTCAGGCGCTCGACCTGGTCGGTCGCAAGCTCGGCCGCGACGGGGGCCGCGCCATCACCGCGTTCGTCAACGAGGTTTCAACATTCTCCAAGGACAACGCCGCGAACGAGGCAATGGCGCCCTACATCTCGCCACTCGGCGCCTCGATCAAGGATTTGCAGCAGTCGACGATATGGCTGATGCAAAATAGCCTGGCGAAGCCCGACAATGCGGGCGCGGCCTCGACCGACTACCTGCATCTCTTCGGCCTCGTGGCGCTCGGCTACATGTGGGCGCGCATGGCGAAAGTGGCGCAGGACAAGCTGGCGGAAGCTGGCGAGCAGCCCAATCTTAAAGCCAAGCTCGTCACGGGCAAATTCTTCATGGAGCGGATGTTGCCGGAAACCTCGTTGCGCCTGTCGCGCATTCAGGCTGGCGCGGCCTCTATGATGGAATTGCCGGCCGAGGCGTTCTGAAATTAATCCGAGGAGGGCGTCATGCCTGAGGCAAATATCCACGATCATGTTCGCACCCCGCGCGGCAACGTCGCCGCCGCAGAATTGGGGATCGCACGATGATGAACCCGCTCAACCGCCGCATCATCGACGACTGGCACCGTATCGCGCTTTCGGGCGACTGCACCGCACTCGACGTCATGATCCACGACGACGCCGTCTTCGAATCGCCCGTCGTCCACACGCCCCAGCGCGGGAAGGCGATCACCATCAAATATCTCACCGCCGCCGTCGCGACGCTCAAAAATCCAAGCTCCGAATTTGTCGGCGAATGGTCGGGCGACAAGTCGGTCATCGTCGAATTCAAATCCGAGATCGAAGGGATCGCGATAAACGGTATCGACATGATCGGCTTCGACGAGACCGGCCTCATCACCCGTTTCAAGGTCATGATCCGCCCTTTGAAGGCGGTGAACCTCATCCACCGGAAGATGGGCGAAATGCTGGCGTCACTCCAATGACGATCGCCTTTGCCGCCGGAGCAGCCATCCTTGGCATCGCCACCGCGATCGGCCATTCGCTGATCAGCGAGCGCAAGATCCTCGGCCCGCTCTATGCCGGCAACCCCGGCGGCGTTCTCAAATCCCGCCCCACCCGCGCCATCATCCGCGCGGTCTTTCATATGCCGTCGATGGCGTGGGCCGTTCTCGGCATCGCCGTCCTTGCCGCGCGCATCGAGGGCGGCAATCCGCTGCTCAGCATCGTCGCCGCGACCATCTTCACCGGCTCCGGCATCGGTAACCTCGCCGCGCTCCGCCGGCATATTGGTGGCCTCATGATGCTAGGCGCGGCGGCGCTGACGCTCACCGATCTCATGCTCTAGGATGCTACCTAATCCGGAGCTTTCAGCCAGTGCTCCTTTGCAGAACGATCTATCTACACTTCGCGAAAGCTTGAAGAATCGACTTTTCGGAGGAGCCAGCGTGCAGCAACTAGCCCGTCCTATTCGTGAGAGTGCGGTTGTTGAGTCCGATTGATGCGGCCGCAGATTTCCTCTGACGAAGCGCACAGGATTGCCTTCGGCTGTTCACCGCCTGACGACCGGTACGTTGCAACGCGCTTGAGGGATGGGTTGGGGCGAACGGGGCGCATGCCCAGTCGGTTACGGACCGAGTGGGAGCAGCGCGCCGGGCAAGCTGCGGAAGAGGTCGGCTTCGGGACATGCCGCGGCGAACGCAAGGCGGATGCGGCTGGTGGTCTCGACGACACGGGCGGCGATTTTCAAGAGACGAAGACGCAGCGTCGCGAACTCGGCAGTGGCCAATTCCCGGGCTTTGGGAATGGCGTCGCGCACAGTAAGCATCAACCAATAAGCGGCGGTGTGGAGAACGAGACGGACTTGATTGGCGAGTGCCGAACGGCAGCTGGTGCGATCGGAGGCGAGCTGTGTCTTATGCAGCTTGATCAGGTTCTCGGCTTGGCCGCGCGCGCAATACAGGCTGTCGTAGATCCACTCGGCCGAGCCGACATCGAGGCTCGTGACGACGAAGCGGATGTCGAGGCCGAGCATCGTCGCCTCAATACGGGCGACGGTGCGCCGTTCGCGATCCCAGGACTTTGCCTTGTGGCACGTCTCGGTATAGCCGCGCAGAACAGGCAGGTTCTCGATGGCGCGTCGCGTGCGGATGTCGTCGGCGACCTCGTCGACTTTTCTGGCGAGCGGCTTGGTGCCAGACAGGCCGAAGATGTAGTCGATGCCGTTGTTCTCGCACCACGTCATCGCCTCCGGCCGAGCATAGTGCCCGTCGCCACGGAACGTAATTCGCGTCTTGTGCCATCGCGTCCGGATATGCCGTACCAGGCGGCGCAGCTGGGCACGCACCTCGACGCCGCCCGGCGTCTTGCCAGGCCGCAGGACGACCGCCACGGGCCGGCTCTTCTCGGTGTCGTAGACGTGGATCGGCAGGAAGCAGCGTTCGTCATAATGAGCGTTGAACAGCGAGAGCTGCTGATGGCCGTGGACGACATCGCAGGTATCATCGATGTCGAGCGTGACGGATGCCGGCTCGCGCGGGTAGCTATC
>WNEZ01003700.1_pt1 | contig 13193 bp, 6 predicted proteins | sample 5400521 | NCBI WGS metagenome assembly WNEZ01 (sample SAMN13153339, study PRJNA577476) | soil metagenome | isolation source: 120 cm saprolite under Douglas fir tree site 2 hole 1 replicate 1 | place: USA:California | collected 2015-04-18 | reverse complement strand
CGTTGGGCCTGTTCACATTCGATGTCCACTGGAAGGATAGTGAGCTAGGCGTCGTACTCCCGCGGTTCACCTCGCTCACCTCGCGACCGCAAATGCGCGAGCTGGAGGCGAGCATCGCGGCGCCGCGCGCCGGCTCGGGTACTGAGATGTTCGGAGTGCGCGAGTATCGCCCCGGCGATCCCCTGCGCCGTATCCATTGGCGCTCGAGCGCGCGTCACGGGGAATTGATCGTGCGCGAGTTCGAGCCGCCCGGCGTACAGACCCTGGGCATCTTCTGTGACCCGTCGCCGCCCACGCCCGAGGCCGCTGACCAGATTGCCCGTCTGGCCGCATCTGAGGCCTGGGATTGCGTGCGCGCCGGCGGTCGCGTCGTCCTGTGGGCGCCCGGCGCCGAGCCTTCCCCGCCGAGCGAATCGCGGTCTCTGTGGGCGCTGCTGGAATGGCTGGCTCGATACCCGAACAAGGCCGATGGGCTCGCAGCTGCACCGCCTCGTGTCGGTGACGCGATCGCGGTCACAGCCACCGCCAACCCCGAGATCGACGACGCGCTCGCGACCATCCGACATCGAGGCGGCACGGTCCGCGCATGGGTCGTCGGCGACGCCGACGTCGGTACAGAGATCAACGTGCAGCGAGCGGGCCTGGAGTGGCCGCTGCCGTGAGGGCGCCCAGGCTCCGCCTCCCAGCATCGCCTGTCGAGAACTCATTGGAGGGCCGGGCCTTCGTCTTCTCGGGCTTTGCGGTCGCGGTGCTGGCCGCGGTCCTGTACGGCGAGGACTACGTCGTTCCCGCGGTCGGCGTCGCCGTCGCCGCCATCGGGCATGTGGTCAGCTATCGAGAGCGCGCCCAAAAGCGGGCGATGCGCCGCCAGATCATCCTCGCCAGCCTCGTTTTTGCGTCGCTCGGCTACTTCCTGGCGGACTCGGTCGGAGCCTTCTTCGGCGGGGTCCTGCCGCAGGCGAACTTCGCGATCCTCCTGGTCGCGGTCACGAGCTTCGACCTGAAAACCCGTCGGAACTGCTACTCGAGCCTTTGGATCAGCCTCGCGATCCTCTACCTCGCCGCGGTCTATGCCTGGGACTACCCGTTCGGCGTCCTGCTGGGGCTGTGGACCGTGTGCCTGGCCGGCTTCTGGGTAGCGTCGCACCTGCGTCGCATGGACGCCCCCCTCGTACTGCCGGTGCCGGCGGTCGCCACGGCTCTCGTCGCGGCGCTTGCGCTTGGCCTCGCTGCGTTCATCCTCATCCCGCAGCCGAGCATCGACCCCAACGGTCCGGTGGTGGTGTCGCTCCCCAACTACGCCGGGTTCAAAGGGGAGCTCGAGAACCCGGCCCTGCCGCTGGTTCAGCTGAGCGGTGACCCTTCCGGGGCTACCGGCAGCGTCGACCTTCATTTCCGGGGCCGGCTCGGGGACGCGCCGGTGATGTATGTGCGGACGGGCGCTCCGGCGTACTGGCGGGGGCTGGTTTTCGACACCTATCGAAACGGTGTCTGGACGGCTTCCAACCGCGGCTTTGTCACCATGCAGCCGTACGTCCCGGCCAGGCTGCTCCCGCCGGCGCCTCCCCACAACCTGGGCACCTTCGTGCAGGTCTTTCGCGTCCTCAGGCCATTGCCCGGCGTGATCAGCGCCGCCTATCCGATCCAGAGCCTTTACGCGCCGGTGTCGTCTCTGCGCGAGGACGCCTACGGAACGTTCCGCACGCCAGACCTGTTGCGGCCGGGCCAGACCTATTCCGTCGTCTCCTACTTGCCCAATCTTTCGCCAGACGAGTTGAGACAGGATCCATACGTCTTCAATCCACCGGACGGCAACCCAGCCTATATGGAGGCGGGATCGCTCTCGCGGAAGGCGTTTGACCTTGCCTACAGCGTGACCCACAACCACGGCTCCAACCAATTCGACCTGGTGATGGCGCTCACGAGCTACCTGCAGCAGAACTTCCAGTACACGCAGCAGCTCGGCCACGTGCCGGCCGGAAAAGACCCGGTCGACTGGTTTCTGTTCGACGCCAGGAAGGGTTACTGCGAGCAGTTCGCCACGGCCGAGACGATGATGCTGCGGGGCCTCGGCATCCCCGCGCGCCTGGCGACGGGCTACGCGACCGGCGACTACAACCCGGTCCTCGACCAGTCGGTCGTGCGCGAGCACGATGCGCACGCTTGGGTCGAGGTGTGGTTCCAGGGCCACGGCTGGGTTCCCTTCGACCCTACGCCAGGCGTAGCGGGGCTGGCGGCCACACAGTTCCCGAATCACTGGGCCGCCTCCGGAATCGCGCGGCTTATCCCGCACCTCAGCATCGGCGCACCGATGGCGGTGCTGGGATCGCTCGGGGCGCTGGCGGTGGTGCCGCCTGCGGTTGTGATCGCCTTGCTGGTGACTCTGCTGTGGGCATGGATGCGCACCTGGCGCCGGAGGGCTGCGGTCGCGAGGCGGGCGCCTCCCGGCGAATCTGAGCTCTTGCGCCTTTATGAGCGCGTGCAGCGCCGCCTTGGACGTCGGCGCGCGCCGCCCGAGACGCCGTTGGAGTACTGGCTTGCCCACGCCCCTCTCCCCATCGCAGAGGGGGGATTGCTCGACGACCTCACGGTCTTGGTCAACGAGGGCGCATACGCCGGCCGCTGGCCCGACCCCGCGCGGGTGCGCGAGCTCGAGCGGCGACTATCCTGACGGCCATGGCTGACACACCGGCCGACCTGATGCGTTTGGTTGCGCTGATGCACGGATTCAGATCGACTCAGACCATCTACGTTTTCGCCAAGCTCGGGCTCGCGGACCACCTCGCGGATTCGCCGCTGACGGCGGCCGAGCTCGCCTCGACGGTGGACGCCGACCCCGCAAGCCTCGGCCGCGTCCTTCGTCTCGCCGCGTATTACGGCGTCGTGACCGAGCTTCGCGAGGGCCGCTTCGAGCTGACTCCATTTGGACAGCCGCTACGCAGCGACGCGAAAGAATCGATAGCCCCGACGGCGATCATGCTCGGGCAAGAGCATTACCGCGCGTGGGGGTCGCTGCTCCATGCAGTCATTAGGGGCGAGTCTGCATTCCAGCACGTGTACGGCATGCCGATGTTCGATTACCTGGCCAAGCATGCCGACGCGCAGGCCGACTTCGACGCGGCTATGGGCTCAGGCACCGAAGTGTTCCTCAGGTCACTCGTTGGTTTGTACGACTTCTCAGAATCGCGCCTAATGGTCGACGTCGGCGGTGGCAATGGCTCGGTCTCGGCGGTCATCCTAAAGCAGAACCCATCACTGGAGGCGGTGATCTACGACCAACCACAAGTGCTGGACGCAGCCGATCGCTACTTGACGGCAGCGGGCGTCCGATCGCGATGCCGGTTGGTGCCAGGCGACTTCTTCAGTTCGGTTCCCGATGACGGCGACCTCTACATCCTGTCGAAAATCGTCCACGACTGGGATGATGAGCGCGCGGTTCGCATCCTGCGGAACTGCCGAACTTCGATGAAGCCGAGCGCGGCCGTGCTGTTGCTCGAAGCAGTGTTGCCGGAGCACGGGCGCCCATCGGTAGCGACCATGTTTGACGTCAACATGATGGTGATGCTGACCGGTCGGGAGCGGACTGAGGCGCAGTTCCGCTCGTTGCTGGCCGGCGCCGACCTGCGCCTGACCAGTGTGGTTGCAATCTCAGATCGCTTGAGCCTGATCGAAGCCAGGCACCCGTAGCAGTTATCCTGACCGCCCCGCAAGAAGCGTGAGTTGCTGGATGAGGTGGAGTGGGCGCGCGCACCCAATCAGCTGATCACGTGAACCCGCCGGTCTACCTTCGCCCATCTCGTGTCGGCTGTAAGGATGGCGTCAGCGTTAATAGTCGCCCCGACGGCTAGAACGAATGCATCAGGAAGGCGTAGGGCCTTGTGGCCTGACCGATAACCGGCTGCCGACCGAGCGACGGATCTATCGATGTTCTGAACCTGATCGACGATCGTGTCAACAAACGCTTCTGTAGTCCGAACGGCGTCGGCTCCGAGCCGACTCGCGCCGACAAGCACTTCGGCCAGGGCACTGGCGGGAAGGATGATGTCGTCGCCGGTAGCTCTCGCCTTTTTGAGCGCTCGAGTGGCGCTGGCGTGATGCGAGTCCCCTGGGTCGAGCACGCCCAGAATCACGCTTGCGTCTACGACTACTGATCCCATTCTTTTCGAAGGGCCTCAAGATCCGTGGCCGCGGATAGTCCGGGCAGCACGCCGACGAAGTTGTCGAGGGGATCGTGATCGTGGACCAACAGGATTCGCCCCCTAGCCTCGACCGTCACTCGCAACTCATCGCCAACCTGAACGCGTGCCTTGGCCAACGCAGCGACCGGAAGAGTCACCTGATTCTTGCGAGAAACGCGAGTGACTCCTTTGCTGCGCTTTACTTTTGCTCGCATCGAGTAAAGTTTACTCGGGCTGCGGTGCCGCGTGCCCTAATTCGATGTCTCGAAGCGTTTATCCTGACCGCCCATGGCCCAGGCGACCAAGACCACCGGCGCCGAGCAAATCCGCTGGGACCTGACCGACCTGTTCCAGTCGCCTACCGACCCGGCGATCGAGGAAACCCTCGCCGAGGCGCAAACGCGAGCGAAGGCGTTCGAAGCCCGCTACAAGGGCAAGGTCGTGAAGCTCCCTCCCAAAGAGTTCGCGGCGATGATGCGCGAGCTCGAGGAAGACGAGGAGCTCGCCGCCAGGCCTGACGTCTACGCATATCTCCTCCACAGCCAGAACACAGAAGATGCTGCGGCCGGCCGGCTCCTGGCGCGTGTGCGCGAGGCAGGGGCCGAGCGGGCAAGCCATGGCGTCTTCTTCAGTCTGGAGCTCGCGCACATCAGCGACGACCAGGCCGCGCGTCTGTATGCCGACCCGGAGTCGGCTCGCTATCGCCATACGGTTGAGGAGGCGCGGAAGTTCCGGCCGCACCAGTTGTCTGAACCGGAAGAGCGGGTGCTCACCGATTTCAGCCCCGTTGGCAACTCGGCCTGGAACCGCCTGTTCGAAGAGCTTTGCGCCCGCATTCGGGTCGACCTCGACGGGCGGAGAGTGCCGCTGGACGAGGCCCTGGTCCGCCTCCGCGAAGCGAATCGGAAGGTGCGCCGCGAGGCGAGCGCCGCGATCACGGCTGCGCTGGATCAGGACGTGCGCACCCGCGGCTACATCTTCAACGTCATCCTTGGTGAGAAGGCGATCGACGACCGCCTGCGTCACTTCCCGACGTGGATCTCGTCGCGCAACCTCGCCAACGAAACCTCGGACGAGGCGGTGCAAGCGCTGATCGAGGCGGTCACCGGGCGCTACGACGTGTGCGTGCGCTACTACCGCGTCAAGAAAAGGCTCCTGGGAGTCGGCGACCTGCATGAGTGGGACCGCTACGCGCCCGTCGGCGAGGTGGCCCGCGACCTGAGCTGGGATGAGGCCAAGGAGCTCGTGCTCGGGTCATACAGCCGGTTCTCGAAGCGGGCGGCCGATCTGGTCGAAGACTTTTTCAAGCACGGTTGGATCGATGCCCCGGTGGCCCCGGGCAAGGCGGGTGGCGCCTACTGCATGCCCGTGACTCCGCGCCACCACCCATACGTGCTGCTCAACTTCACCGGCAAGCTGCGCGACGCGCTTGTGATGGCCCACGAGCTCGGCCACGGACTCCACGATCGCCTGGCCTCCAGACAGCACATCTTCGATTTCCATCCGCCGCTGACCCTCGCCGAGACCGCGTCGGTGTTCGGCGAGGCGCTGACGTTCGACCGCATCATGGCCGAGGAGAAGGACCCGAAGATTCGCCTGGCCATGCTGTGCACGCAGGTCGAGGACGCATTCTCGACTGTGTTCCGCCAGGTGGCGTTCAACCGCTACGAGGACGCCTGCCACACGGCGAGGCGCAAGGAGGGCGAGCTGGCTGTCGAGCAGCTCGGCGAGATCTTCCAGGAAAAGCTTCAGCCCATGTTCGGCGACGCGCTGATCCTCACCGACGAGCACAAGGTGTGGTGGAGCTACGTCGGACACTTCTTGCATACGCCGGGCTACGTGTACGCATACGCGTTCGGCAACCTGCTCGCTTTGTCCGTGTACCACCGCTACCTGGAGGCGGGGCCGAGCTTCGTCGACGACTACCTGGAGTTCCTGGCGGCGGGCGGTTCCACGAGACCGGATAAGCTCGTGCGCCGGCTGGGCATGGACATCACGGACCCCGGGTTCTGGGATTCCGGCCTGAAGATCCTCGAAGGCATGGTGACCGAGGTGGAGCGACTGGCGCCGGCCGGCCGGTAACGCTTCTGGCCGCCGGCTGGTCCCATGGAGTGTTTTTCGACCCGATTTCCACAGACCGATAGACTTAACGTCGAATACACGCCGGGGACCCGCGAAGTTGCGTCGCGGGGGGTGCCACTCGCAAGTGGTAGGGAGTGAGATGACCGTCACCACCGAGGCGCTTGCCACCACCGATCTCGAGTTTGCGCGCCAGCTGGGTCAGCAGCTGCGGGTCGATTCCATCCGCTCCAGCACCGCCGCCGGCTCCGGGCATCCGACGTCCTCGATGTCCGCCGCCGACCTCACCGCGGTTCTGATCACACGGTATTTGCAATACGACTGGAACAAGCCCAAGGATCCCAACAACGACCACCTGATCTTCTCGAAGGGCCACGCCTCGCCGCTCGTCTACGCGATGTTCAAGGCGGCCGGCGCCATTACCGACGCCGAGATGATGACCTTCCGCAAGTTCGGCTCACGCCTGCAGGGCCACCCGACCCCCGCGATCCCCTGGGTGGACGTCGCCACCGGCTCCCTCGGCCAGGGTCTGCCGATCGCCGTCGGCATCGCCCTGGCCGGCCAGAAGCTCGACAACCTCCCCTACCACGTCTGGGTGCTGTGCGGAGACTCGGAGCTCGCCGAGGGCTCGATCTGGGAGGGCTTCGACAAGGCGGGCTTTTACCAGCTGGCCAACCTCACGGCCATCCTCGACATCAATCGGCTCGGCCAGCGCGGCGAGACCGAGTATGGCTGGACCCTCGACACCTACCGCCGCCGGGTGGAGGCCTTCGGCTGCTTCCCGATCGTCATTGACGGCCACGACGTCACCGCGATCGACCGCGCCTACGGCACCGCGCTGTCGGCGACGGGCAAGCCGACCGTGATCATCGCCAAGACGATCAAGGGCAAGGGGTTCTCGGAGATCGAGAACAAGGACGGCTGGCATGGCAAGGCACTCCCGCCGGACATGGCCGAGCGGGCGATCAAGGAGCTCGGCGGGATCCGCCACCTCAAGGTCAAGACCGCCAAGCCCGAGTCCGGCCAGCCGGCCATCAAGCACACCGACGCGGTGGTCACGCTGCCGACTTACACGAAAGAGGACAAGGTCGCCACGCGCAAGGCATACGGCGACGCTCTCGTCGCCCTGGGGGCGATCCCGGACGTGGTCGCGATGGATGGCGAGGTTTCCAACTCCACGCACGCGGACGAGTTCGCGAAGGCCTACCCGGATCGGTTCTTCGAGATCTACATCGCAGAGCAGCAGCTCGTGGCGACGGCGGTCGGCATGAGCGTCCGCGGCTACCGGCCGTTTGCTTCGACGTTTGCCGCCTTCTTCGCACGCGCCTATGACTTCATCCGGATGGCCGGCATCTCGCAGGCGAACATCCGGCTGGTCGGCTCGCACGCGGGCGTCGAGATTGGGCAGGACGGCCCGTCGCAGATGGCCCTCGAAGACCTGGCTTCGATGCGTGCGATCCACACGTCGACGGTGCTGTATCCGAGCGATCCCAACCAGACCGCCAAGCTGGTTCGCCTGATGGCTGACGAGGGCGGAATCATCTACATGCGCACCACGCGCGGAGCCTATCCCACCATATACGGGCCCAACGAAGCCTTCAAGATCGGTGGCTCGAAGGTGGTGCGCCAGAGTCCGAAGGACAGGGTCACCCTCATCGGCGCGGGCGTCACGCTGCACAACTGCCTGATGGCCGCGGACACGCTCGCCCAGAAGAAGATCTCCGCGCGCGTGATCGACCTCTATTCGGTGAAGCCGGTCGACGTGAAGACGCTGCGCGAGGCGGCGCGCGCGACCAAGGGCAGGTTCGTCATCGTCGAGGACCATTACCCGGAGGGCGGACTTGGCGCGGCTGTGCTCGAGGCGTTCGCGGCTGAAGACAGCCTGCACGTCGCCCACCTCGCGGTGAAGGGCCTGCCGACGTCCGGCAAACCGGAGGAGCTCATGAACGCCGCCGGGATCTCGGCCCGGCACATCGTGGCGGCCGCAACCAAGCTTCTCGCCGGGAAGTAGTCGCATGGCGACAGCGACCCGCATACCGCCACCGGTAAAGGAGCTCAAGCGCCTCGGCCAGTCGCTGTGGCTGGACAACATCCGCCGCCAGCTGATCACCTCCGGCGAGCTCGCCCGCCTGCGCGACGAAGGCCTCAGCGGCGTCACGTCCAACCCGACCATCTTCGAGAAGGCCGTCAGCGGCTCGAACGACTACGACGAAGCCATGGTCCAGCTGGTGAGGGCGGGTCACAAGCCCGAAGAGATTCTCTGGGAGCTGATGGTTGAGGACGTCTCGGCCGCGGCGGACGTCTTCCGCCCGATTTACGACAAGACCAAAGGCCACGACGGCTTCGTCAGCATCGAGGTGTCGCCGACGGTCGCCAACAGCACCCGGCGCACCATCGCGTTCGCCGAAGACCTGAGGGAGCGATGCCGCCGGCCCAACGTGATGGTGAAGATCCCAGCCACCAAGGAAGGCATCGGCGCGATCTACGACCAGATCTCCAAGGGCCACAACATCAACATCACGCTGATCTTCTCGGTCGACCGGTACGGCGAGGTGATGGAGGCCTACTTGTCGGGCCTCGAGAAGCTGCACAAGGGCGGCGGCGAGCTGCGCAGTGTCGCCAGCGTGGCCAGCTTCTTCGTCAGCCGCGTGGACACCAAGGTCGACAAGACCCTGGCCCAGAAGATCGAGCTGAGCACCGATCCCGCGCAGAAGCGCGCGCTCGAGCGTCTGTACGGGAAGGCCGCGATTGCGAACTCCAAGATCGCTTACGAGCGTTTCCGCCGGACCTTCAGCGGCCCGCGCTGGGACCGGCTGAAGAAGGCAGGCGCCCAGCTGCAGCGTCCGCTTTGGGCGAGCACCTCGACCAAGGACCCGCGCTATCCCGACACCTATTACGTCGAGGAGCTGATCGGCCCCGACACGGTCGACACCATCCCTCCGGCCACGCTCGCCGCCTTCCGGGAGCACGGCGAGGCGCGGCGCAGCATCGATGAGAACTTCGATGTGGCGAAGCGCCAGCTGAAGCAGCTCGCCGAGTTCGGCGTCGACCTCGACCAGGTCACGCGCGACCTGGAGGTCGAGGGCGTCGAGGCCTTCACCAAGTCTTTTGAGAGCTTGCTCGCCACCATCAAGAAGGAGAGCCAGAACATCAAGGCGGGCAAGGGGCCGCGGCAGTGGTACAGCCTCGGCGCGCTCCAGCCCAACGCGGACGTGCGGGTGGCACAGCTTCAGAAGGCCGAAGCACCACGGCGCTTGTGGGCCAAGGACTCGACGCTGTGGACCTCGGATCCCGCCAAGCGGGAGGAGATCCGCGACCGCCTCGGCTGGCTGAACGTGGCCGAAAAGATGCTCGAGCACGCGCCCGAGCTTCGACAGCTCGCCACCGACGGCCGCGCGTACTCCGACGTCGTCCTCCTCGGCATGGGCGGTTCGAGCCTGTGCCCGGACGTGTTGAGAAACACCTTCGGCCCGGTGCGCGGCCATCCGCGGCTGCATGTCCTCGACACCACCGACCCCGCCACGATCCTGGCGGTGCGCTCGCGCATCCGCATCCAGGACACGCTGTTCATCGTCGCGTCGAAGTCGGGTGAGACGACCGAGACCCTGTCCCACTTCGCCTACTTCTGGAAGGAGGTGAACAGTGGCGGAAGGGACGGGATGGCTGGACGGCACTTTGCCGCCATCACCGACCCGGGCACATCGCTGGAGAAGCTGGCCAAGGATCACGGCTTCCGCTGGATATTTCGCAACCCACCGGACATCGGCGGCCGCTACTCCGCCCTTAGCTATTTCGGGCTAGTCCCAGGGGCCTTGATGGGCGTCGACGTGACCGAGCTGCTCGAGCGCGCCGTCGAGATGGCGCACTCGTGCGCGGATACCGTGCCCGCCGCAGACAACCCGGGCGTGTGGCTGGGCGGCGTCATGGGCGAGCTCGCTCTGCAGGGCCGCAACAAGCTGACGCTCGTCGCGTCGCCCAGGATCGCGACTTTCGGCTACTGGGTGGAGCAGCTGATCGCCGAGAGCACGGGCAAGCAGGGCAAGGGGATCGTGCCCGTCGAGGGCGAACCGCTGGGCAGGCCGGCGGTGTACGGCGACGACCGGCTGTTCGTGTACATCCGCATGGACGCGGATCCACCCAACAAAGCAGTGCAGGCGCTCGAGAAGGCGGGCCAGCCGGTGGTCACCCTGACGCTGCGCGACAAGCTCGATCTCGGCGGCGAATTTTTGCGCTGGGAGATCGCCACCGCGATCGCGGGGTCGGTCCTCGGCATCGACCCGTTCGACCAGCCCAACGTGCAGGAGTCGAAGGACAACACCAAGAAGGTCCTCGCCAAGTACCGCGCCAGCGGCAAGCTCCCGAAGGCGGAGTCGGTGCCGGCGGCCAAGTCTCGAGCGGGCTTGAAAACGCTGCTCGGCCAGGCCAAGCGCGGGGCGTACTTCGCGATCATGGCCTACACCACGCGTACGACCGCCTCGCAGGCCGCCATCGCCTCGATTCGAACTTCGGTCCGCGACACGACCCATTACGCCACCACCGCGGGCTACGGGCCTCGCTTCCTCCACTCGACCGGACAGCTGCACAAGGGCGGCCCCAAGGTCGGCCTTTTCCTGCAGATCGTGCAGGACGACACGAAAGACGTGGCCATTCCCGGCCAGCCGTACAGCTTCTCGATCCTCAAGCAGGCGCAGTCGCTGGGCGACCTGGAGTCGCTGGCATCGCGCCGGCTCCCTGTGCTGCGGGTGACGCTCGGCCGGGAGGCGGCGGCGGGCTGGAAGGCCCTGGCGGCGGCGGTTCGAACGGCGGTCAGATAGGGGTGTTCACGCCCCTCTCCCTAACCCTCCCCCCGATGGGGGGAGGGGATTCGTAAAGGAGCGACAGCGATGGAGATGGGGATGGTCGGCCTGGGCCGCATGGGCGGCAACATGGTCCTCCGGCTGATGAAGCGCGGCCACCGCATGATCGCCTACGACCGCTCGGCCGACGCGATCAAGGAGAAGGCCTCGCAGGGAGCGGTCGGAGCCTTCACCGTCGAGGACTTCGTCAAAGCGTTTCAAACGAAGCCGCGCGTGATGTGGGTGATGGTCCCGGCCGGCGATCCCACGACCGAAGCCATCGATCAGCTCGCGGCGCTGGGCGACCCGGGCGACATCATCATCGACGGCGGCAACACCAACTGGAAGGTCGCCATGGGGGATGCCGCGCGGGTCAAGGCGAAGGGCATGCACTACATGGACGCAGGAACTTCGGGCGGGATCTGGGGCCTCGCCAACGGCTACAGCCTGATGGTGGGCGGTGAGAAAGACACGTTCGACCATTGCCTACCGCTGCTCAAAGACCTCGCGCCAGACGACGGAGGACTCGTCTACACAGGTCCTGAGGGCTCAGGGCATTTCGTGAAGATGGTGCACAACGGCGTCGAGTACGGCCTCATGCAGGCGTACGCCGAAGGCTTCCAGGTGATGAAGCTTTCCAAAGCCTTCCCGAGTATGGACATGCACGCGATCGCCGAGGCCTGGCGCACCGGCAGCGTGGTGCGCTCGTGGTTGCTGGACCTGATCGCGAGAGGCCTGGAGGCTGATCCCGAGCTCTCCACGATCAAGGGCTACGTCGAAGACACCGGCGAAGGCCGCTGGACGGTCGAGGCGGCGATCGACGAATCCGTGCCAGTGCCGATCATCGCCGAGTCGCTGTTTGCACGATTCCGCAGCCGCATGGAGAACACGTTTGGCGACCGCATGCTCGCGATGATGCGAAATCAATTCGGCGGACATGCAGTAGTGACCGACGCCAAGGGCGAGACAGCCCAGCGTTGAGCACGACAGCGACTGTGGCGCCCAATCCGCTCGCCGAAGGGCTGCACGACTACCGCGTCGCCGAACCGGCGGTGATGGTGATCTTCGGCGCCACCGGTGACCTCAGCGGTCGCAAGCTGCTGCCTGCCCTCTACAACCTGGCCAAGCAGCGCCTGCTCCCGGCGGGCTTCGCGGTGGTGGGCGCGGCGATCGACGACCTGAGCGACGACGCGTTTCGCAAGCGCGCCACTGACAAGATCACGACCTTCTCGCGCACGCAGCCCGTCGATCCACAGGTGCTGCAGTCATTCCTGGAAGCGCTGTTCTACGTGAAGGTCGATTTCGGCAAGCTCGACGACTTCAAAACACTCGCACGAAAGCTCGACGAGCTCGACCACGCACGGCATGTCGGTGGCAACCGGGTGTTGTACTGCGCGACCCCGCCACCGACGTACGAGACCATCACCGAGCAGCTGCGAGCTGCTGGACTGAACTCAGGCGACGGCTACCACCGGATCGTGGTCGAGAAGCCGTTCGGCACTGACCTCAAGTCGGCGCGCGAGCTGAACAAGATCGTGCAGCGCGTCTTCCACGAGGACTCCGTCTATCGAATCGACCACTACCTGGGCAAAGAGACGGTCCAGAACATCATGGCGTTCCGGTTCGCCAACACCATCTTCGAGCCGGTGTGGAACTGCCACTTCATCGACTCGGTGCAGATCACAGCGGCCGAAGAGCTCGGAATCGAAAACCGCGGCGCCTACTACGACAAAGCCGGCACGCTGCGAGACATCGTCCAGAACCACGCGCTGCAGCTGCTGGCGCTCACGGCCATGGAGCCGCCCGTCGAGTTCGAGGCGGGCGCGGTCCGCGATGAAAAGGTGAAAGTGTTGAAGGCGGTGCGGCCGCTGGCCGACCAAGAGATCGCGAAGGCCACCGTCCGCGGCCAGTACACAAGCGGATACGTGCTCGGCGAGCACGTTCACGGTTATCGAGAGGAGCCAGACGTCGCGAACGGCTCGTTGACCGAGACTTTCGTCGCGCTGCGCGTCTTCGTCGACAACTGGCGCTGGGCCGGTGTCCCCTTTTACATCCGCGCCGGCAAGCGCATGCCGAAGCGCGCGACCGAGATCCGCATCCA
>WNEZ01005896.1_pt1 | contig 13195 bp, 8 predicted proteins | sample 5400521 | NCBI WGS metagenome assembly WNEZ01 (sample SAMN13153339, study PRJNA577476) | soil metagenome | isolation source: 120 cm saprolite under Douglas fir tree site 2 hole 1 replicate 1 | place: USA:California | collected 2015-04-18 | reverse complement strand
GCTGTCGTTCCCGTCGTCCTGTGCTTTTGCGCGGGGGGAACTGTTCCCTATTCCCGCCAGAACGATCGCGGCAAATGCTGTGAGAGCTGCCGCGGATTTGACAAATTTCCTCGCTGTCATGGTAGTTGTCCTTTCTGGTATTTTGCATCCTGCTTGTAACGGAATGTTGTGCCCGGCATACGCCTCGGCGCAACGTGCAAAGAGAGGCAAAGAAGAGCAAAGAGCAGCACTAGCAGCTTTTATCGGCTTTTCAGGCAGTTGCCCCGGAACAAAGCAAGTGTAATAATCCACCCAGCTAGCGGGAGTCCTCGGGCTCATGTCTGTCGAGGTAATATCAAGTTCCAGGAGCGGTGCGGATGCCCAAGGGCGGCGTCTGGAATCCTGGAAGGAGATTGCCGCCTATCTGGGGCGAGACGTTACGACCGTCCGCAGGTGGGAGAAGCGCGAGGGGCTGCCCGTACGCCGCTTGCACCACAGCCGGCTCGGATCGGTCTACGCTTATACCGCAGAACTCGACGCATGGCGGAACGAGCGTGTCTCTGACGCGACAGTCGGCGGTATGGGGGCGAATCAAGCCCCCGAAACAGTCAGGAGCGTCTGGACGGTGATCGCGCTCGCCGCACTGGGACTGGTCCTGGTGGGTGGCTCCGCCTGGCTCTGGCGGCAGCGGAGCGCGAAACTGGCCGCGAGTGCCGCCAGCTCGCAGATCAGTTCGCTTGCGGTACTTCCACTGGAAAACTTGTCCGGCAATCCCGCGCAAGACTACCTCGCCGATGGCGTGACCGAAGCGCTCATCGGGCAACTGTCGACGATCCAGGGTCTCCGGGTCATCTCGCGCACTTCTTCGATGCAGTTCAAGGGCACACGCAGTTCAGTGCCAGAGATTGCGAGAAAATTGAACGTCCGTGCGGTGGTCGAGGGCTCGGTGATTCGCTCGGGGGATCGGATCCGCATCACTGCGCAGCTGATTCAAGGTGAAACCGATGTGCACCTGTGGTCGGGCACGTTCGATCGTGAATTACGCGACGTGCTGGAACTGCAAAGCGAGGTGGCGCAGTCCATCGCTCGACAGATCGAGGTGGCGGTCACCGGGCAAGAGCGCAACCGGCTTGTCGCAGTCCATGCGGTGTCGCCCGAGGTTTACGATAGTTACCTGAAAGGTCGCTTTGAGCTCCACAAAAACACGCGGGTCGGGCTTGAGGCAGCCCTTCGACACTTCCAGGCCGCGCTGAGTGCTGATCCCACATTTGCTCCGGCCTACGCGGGCTTGGCGGCTGCGCACCTGGGTCTCGGGAACGTTTTCTTTGGTGAACCCCCTTACGAGTCTGTTCCGAAAGTGTTCAGCGCAGCGGGGAAGGCATTGGAGTTGGATCCTCAACTTACCGAGGCGCACGTTCTGCTTGGTCAAACTCTGGAAAGAGATTGGCGATGGCGGGAATCCGAGGCGGAGTATAAGCGAGCCATCGAGCTGAGCCCGAGCGATGCCGGTGCTCACGCTGGCTTTGCACATTGGCTTCTCTGCCAGGGGCGGACGGAAGAGGCGCTTTCCTGGGCACGACGTGCGCAGGAGCTTGACCCTATGGCGCTCTACGGCGTGCAAATCGGCTGGATCCTCTTTCAGGCTCGCCGCTACGACGAGGCCATTCGGGAATTGCGTACTGTCCTAACCATAGAACCTGACAACACGTTCGCTCTGTGGTTTCTCGGCTTCGCGCTCAGCGGCGCCGAACAATTCGATGAAGCGATCCAAGTCCTGGAGAGAGTCGCTTCCATTTCCCATCGCAGCTCGGGTGTGCTGGGGGTGCTTGTCCGGGCTTACGCCCGCGGCGGCCGCCGCGCGGAAGCCCTGCGGGTCCTTGACGAACTTCACCAGCGGCGAAAAGTCGGGTACGTCCCGCCAGCCGCGTTTCTCAACGCCTACCTGGGACTCGGCGACACGGAGAAAGCTTTTGAATGGCTCGGGCGTGCCGCCGAGGAAAAATCGAACATCACGCAATTTCTCAAAGTACATCCCTTTTTCGATCCCCTGCGCGGCGACCCGCGGTTTGCGGAGTTTCTCCGTCGGGCGAACTTCTCAACTAAGCAACTGGCGGCAGCACCGGCGTAGGCCGTGCTTCGACCTAAGAAGTGACACCTTGCTTTACGCGGGTGCAGCATGCGGCGTTTTTGCGTGTGCGGGTTCAGACTAAATTTTATGCTCGAAAGCAACAGGCGCCCCCTACAAAAGAGAACTTCAAACAGCTTAATGTGGGCCTGGCCTCCACGGTAGTAAATCCCAAGAGAGATTCCTCGCTGGCAGGCCGACCGCTTCGCAGGAGCGAGATGGGAAGAAAAACGTCGGCCTGCTGCGCTCGGAATGACAGTTTTTGGGGTGGCGGTGTTATGTCGGAGCTAAAGCTCCGACCGCCGAAGAGCGTTTTGCTGCGAATCGAGGGCGGCTTGGCGGCGCGCCGGAGCGCAGCCAGGAATGACTGTGCCACTGGAGCGTTATGCGTGGACAAGTTCGCGGCGTTTCAGCCTGGGCAGTGCTTTGACGGATTTGCCGGCTTTCTTCTGGGCAAGCCGCAAGTCGTAGAGATTTTGGAGATTGAGCCAGAACTGCGCGCTGGTGCCAAAGAAATGAGCGAGGCGCAGAGCGGTGTCGCCCGTCACCGAACGCGTGCCATTCAAGATTTGAGTGACGCGATTGGTGGGCACACTGATCTTGCGAGCCAGTTCCGCGGCGCTCATATCGAGGGCTTGTAGTTCTTCGGCGAGATGCTCACCCGGATGAATTGCAGTGACGGCCATAACGGTTCTCCTAGTGATAGTCAACAATCTCGACGCTCGATGGTCCGAGGGATCCGCCCAGCCACTCGAAGCAAATTCGCCATTGATCGTTAATGCGAATACTGTATTGACCCTTGCGGTCGCCAAGCAACGCCTCAAAGCGATTACCTGGCAGGGCGGCAAGATCCCTGATAGATGTGGCGGCCTCGAGACGGTCGAGCTTCAGGCGCGCGGAGCGCTCGAATCCAGAGAAAGCTTTGGTGCGTTTTCCGGAGGCGAAGTCTCTGGTCCTGCTGTCCCGATAGCTGACAATCACTGGTTCAAAATGACAGAAATTACGTGTTACGTCAAGCGTAATTGCCGTGGGAGGCTTTGCTTGGGCGGAAAAGGCTAACCCCATCCCGACGACACTTGGTTGTAGGCGATGGCGACAAGCTCCACCACGACGAACGGGCGGAATTTGCTGCTGTTGCGGAGAAGAACCGCCGGTGGGCACGCTGGCGTTCCCGGGTTAGCTGGCGGCGGCTTCGGCGGAGTCGGTGACTTTGCGTTGCTCACGGATCATGCCGATGAGGGCCTGGGCGGCGCGCGGGAGGCTGCGGTCACGGCGGTAGACGAGGCCGAGTTCGCGCCAGAGGTCCACACCTTCGACGGTGAGCAGCTTCACTTCGCCGGCTTTCACGTAGTCCTTGGCAAACCCCTCGCTGATGATGGAAACGCCGGCATCGGCGGCGACGAAACGCTTGATCATACCGATGCTTGGCAACTCCATGGTGACGTGAATGCGGGAGCGATAGGGGCGAAAGAGTTTGTCGAGCACCTGGCGGGTGAAGCCGGTGCGCGGAAAGATGAGCGGCTGATCGGCGACTTCTGCCAGGGTGATCTTGGAGCGATGAGCCAAGGGGTTTTTTGTGCTGACCATGAAGCGTAAGCGGTCTTTGTAGATGTGATGCATTTTCAGATTTGGAGACTTGATGGGCAGGGTGACGATGCCGACGTCCGCGGAGCCGTCTTCGACGCGCTGCAGAATCTTGTGGCTGAAATTGCGGTAGATGCTGATGTGCACCAAAGGATAGCGCCGCTGAAATTCGGCAAAAATATCGGGGAGCAGGTATAGGCAGGTGGCTTCATTGGCGCCGAAGACAATGGGGCCCTGAACGACGTTGCCGCGGTCGGCAACGACCTGCACGGATTCGTCGCGCAGGCGAAGCAGCTTTTCGGCGTATTCGAAAAGAACTTCGCCAGCCGGAGTCAGCTCGACGGACTTGGCGGAGCGGTCGAGGAGCCTGGCTTTGTATGTTTGTTCGAGCTGGCGAATTTGCGCACTAACCGCGGATTGCGAGCGGAAGACCTTCTGGCCGGCGCGTGAGAAGCTTTTCAGTTTGGCGACGAAAACAAAGGTAGTAAGTTGATCGAAGTCCATAATCAGAACGCCCGGCGAGAATTATAGCGGATTCTTCCTGCCGGATGCGGAGTGAATATCCTTCCTCTCTCAGGCGTGGAGCGCAGCTTGTGAAATCGGCGCGATAACCTGCGCCGGCATAATCGTATGACGACGTTTGAATTGGGCAAGAATCGGGCTCCAGGTGGCCTCCACCGTGCCCTGAAAATGCACCGGCTGGACGCGCATCAGCGACAATGCACCGCGCCGTGAGATCAAGCGAGCCGCGCGAGGGCTTGCCGTGAAGTGAACGTGCTCCTCGAGAGTGCGCCGCAACCAGTTCTCTTCTTCGGAAACGAGTTCGGCGAGCGTCACGAAATCGCGGTTGAGAACATCCTCGGCTTCGGCACGCAACACATAAGCAAGCCCGCCGGTCATGCCCGAACCGAAATTCAGGCCGAGCGGCCCGAGGATGACGGCGACGCCGCCGGTCATGTATTCACAACCGTGCTGGCCGACACCTTCCACTACGGCAAGCGCGCCGCTGTTTCGCACAGCGAAACGCTCCCCGCCCCGGCCGGCAATAAAGAGCTGGCCGGACGTCGCGCCATAGAGCACCGTGTTGCCAGCAAGCACGTCGCCGCGCCTCGAAGCAGCGAGTCCTGCGGCGATGGCGATGGTCCCGCCGGAGAGGCCTTTTCCAACGTAGTCGTTGGCTTCGCCCGTGAGCTTGAGCGTCACTCCCTCGGCAAGAAAAGCGCCGAAGCTCTGGCCCGCCGCGCCATGAAATTCCTGGCTGATTTCACCCTGGACAGGGTGGCCGTTCTTGCGCCGACGCATCAATTCCCCGCTCAGGCCCGTGCCCACGCTGCGATCCGAGTTCTGAATCGGCTGGGACTCATTTTGCAGCGTCAGCGAAGCATTGAAATGCACTGAATCTTCCAGCGCCGCGACGTGCAGCGAGGGCTCCTGTTGCAGCGCAACTCGATTCGAGGAGGAGATCGGCACAACCAGGAACGGATCCATTCCCGATCGCGCGCTGAGCCGGTCGTACCAGCCGGTGAGCTCGCTGAGCGAACGCACGCCAAGCTGCGCGAGCCGATTGCGCACTTCCTCAGCCAGCGAACGGAAGTACGCGATCACCATCTCCGGCTTGCCCTGAAATCTGGAACGCAATTTTTCGTCCTGCGTGGCGACTCCCACGGGGCAGGTATTCAGATGGCACTGCCGCGCCATGACGCATCCAATCGCCAACAGGGACGCGGTGCCAAAGCCAAATTCATCCGCGCCAAGAATGGCGGCCAACACGATATCCCGCGCGAACTTCAGGCCTCCGTCCACGCGGAGAGAGAGTCGTGAACGGAGGCCCGCGCGAACCAGTGTGTCATGTGCTTCGCGCAACCCAATTTCCCAGGGAAGACCGGTGTTCTTGATGGAGGTCAATGGCGAAGAACCGGTACCGCCGTTGTGCCCGCTGATGGTGATGACGTCGGCGCCCGCTTTGGCTACGCCCGCGGCAATGATCCCGACTCCGGCGCCGGAAACGAGCTTCACGCCGATACGCGCGCGCGGATTCATGGCGCGCAAGTCGTGGATCAACTGTGCGAGATCTTCGATGCTATAGATGTCGTGATGCGGCGGCGGCGAAATAAGAGGCGTGCCTGGCGTGGCATGCCGGATGCGCGCGATGTATTCGCTGACCTTCTTCGCGGGCAATTGGCCGCCCTCACCGGGTTTCGAGCCCTGCGCCATCTTGATTTCGAGTTCTTCGGCGTGGACGAGATAATCCGCCGTGACTCCAAAACGTCCCGAGGCGACTTGCTTGATCTTGTTGGCGGCGGCGGGCTCGAAGCGATAGGTATTGGGATCTTCGCCGCCCTCGCCCGTATTGCTCCGGCCACCCAGCTGATTCATCGCCAAAGCCAAGGTGCGGTGCGCTTCCGGGCTGAGCGCGCCGAGAGACATCGCCTGGGTGCTGAATCGCTTGACGATGGATTCCAGCGGCTCGACCTCATCCAGCGGAACGGCCGTGTCCGGAACGGTGTCGAGCAAGTCCCGGAGAAAGACCGGGCCTTGCTGTTCGGCCAGCTCTTCAAACGCCGAGTAGGTTTTCGCCCCGGGTGCGCGGACATGGGCGTGAAGCCGGCGGACAACTTCGGGCGAACTGGCATGAAGTTCCGCTCCTTTCCGGAAACGGTAAAGACCGGAATCGGTCAATTCATCGGATTCGCCGGAAAACGCCGCTCTGTGCAAGCGCAGATAATCCGAGAGGAGATCGTCCAGCGATTTCTGACCGGGATAATCGGCGGCATCTTCAAAAAGTTCGGCGCAGAGATCTTCGGAGAGACCCACGATCTCAAAAAGATGACTGTTGCGATAACTGGCCAGCGTGGAGACGCCCATGCGCGCGAGAACTTTTCTCAGCCCGGCATCGATGGCCGCACGGGATTTTTCCGTGCCGCCGGGTTCCAGGGATTCCGCAAACTGATCCGCAAGATAGGGCACGACGGCGCTGGCGCCAGCCGCCACCAGCAGCGCCACGTGATGCGTGTCAAAGACCTGGGCCGATTCGACAATCAGCGGCACATCCCACAAGCCTTCGCGAACCATCGCTTTCCACACCGCCGCGGTCGCAAGCAGCGCCGGCAGTGGCGCACGTTCGGGATCAATCGCGCGATCGGAAAGGAGGAGGAGCCCCGGGCGCTCGCTGCTGCTCAGAGGGGTAGCAGAAAGCTGAGCAAAACTGCAGCGCGCCCCCGAGACTCCAGTGGCGGCAGGAAAAGTAATATCGATTCGTTGCCCGGGTCCAAGAATTGCGAAGAGCTGCGAAAGCTGCCCTGCGGAAATTACGGGACTCGGCAGCGTTATCCCATCTTTCAAGCGGACATCGAGAGACATCACGTGGGTTTCGCGCAACGGATCGATCGGCGGGTTGGTGACTTGCGCGAACCGTTGCTTGCAGTAATCCCACAAAGTTCTTGGGAGCGCGGAAAGAAATGCGGGCGGCGCGTCATCGCCCATGCTCCAGTCCGCTTCTTTGCCGTGGACCAGCGCGGAAAAAAGAAACTTGAATTGATCTTCGGTCCAGCCGGCAGCTCCCGCGACGCGCTTTGGTGCATTGATGGGGGTCGGCGGTGCGGTGACCGCTGCGGTCAGCATTCTTTGCGGAATGGCATTGCGCGCCTGCTGAATGGCAAGGCGCTTGAGGATGTCGCGCCAGCGCAAGAAGAGACCAGTGGCGGGATTGGCGAGAATCATTTCTCCGGGACCGAGCCGCTGGCGCTCAGCGATTCGCGATTCGTCCAGATCAACCAAGCCGGTCTCCGAGCCGGCGATCAGCAGGCCGTCATGCGTCAGCGTATAGCGCAGCGGGCGCAATCCATTGCGATCCAGCTTGGCGCCGACAAATTGGCCGTCGGAGAAAACCAACGCGGCAGGGCCATCCCAGGGCTCGCTTTGCTGCGAAAGCGCGGTGAGCGCGCCGCGTACGTCCCGCGAAAGCAGAGGATCTTTTTCAAAGGCTGGAGGAACCATGGCGAGCATGGCTTCTTCCGATGACAGGCCTTCGAGCAGCCGCAGCTCGAAACCGTTGTCGAAACTGGCGGAATCGCTGACGTTCTCTTCGAGGAGGGGGAACCACGATCCCACCGTAAGCCGCGAGCGGAATTCGGCTGCTTTGGCACGCAGCCAGCGCCGATTCGAGACAATGGTATTGATCTCGCCGTTATGCGCAACGTACCGGAACGGCTGTGCCAGATGCCAGGAAGGCTGGGTGTTGGTCGAATAGCGCTGGTGAAAAACGGCGAATGTGGTTGCGAACGAAGGGTCGCGCAAATCTTCGTAAAACTGGGGAAATTGCCAGGGCGTGAGCAGGCCCTTGTACACGATGGTCTGCGAGGAAAGCGAGCAGATGTAACTTCGCGGCGGCAAGAGCGATTCCGCCCGTTTTCTCAAAAGAGCCAGACGCCACTCGAATCGCGCCGTCCCCCGCGCCGGATGGAAAGGTTCGACGAAAAACTGCCAGCTTTCGGGCATCGTTTCGAGCGCGCGGCGGCCCAAAGAATTGGTGTTCACCGGCACCCGGCGCCACCCGATGACGCGCAGGCGCTCGGTGTCCGCCGCGGCTTCAACGGCGGCGCGGGCTTCCTCAACCGAGGAGGAAGGAAGAAAGGCAAAGCCGACCGCGAACATTTCGGGAAGCTCAATTCCCTGCTCTTGAGCGCGGACGCGAAAGAACGCCTGCGGGAGCGAAATGAGCAAACCGGCGCCGTCACCGCTGGCGCCATCCGCGTCAACCCCTCCGCGGTGGGTGAGGCGTTCTAACGCCGTCAAAGCAAACTGGATAATGTCGTAGCTGCCCGCGCCGCCGAGGCGGGCAATGAAGCCTGTACCGCAGGCGTCGTGGTCTGGGTGGCCCCAGTTGGGATGACGACCCCGGGTCGACCGGGGTCGTGCATCTTGGTAACCGCGTTGGCCTCGGCCGTGTTGAAGGTACATACCAGTTTATTAAACGGGCGGAGGGTGGATGTACAACGCAGAATTTTGATTCTCTGAATTGATTTCTTGATAAGTGAGGCGGAAGGCCCGGATCGCTAGAACTTGGTCACTTCAGAGAAATGAAAGTCACGGACTTTCATGGCGGGCACAACCATCTCGAAGGCCTCTTCACCGGTGGCACGGACGGCGGGACCCAGCAATTCCACGTGGTTGAGCATTTCAATGAGCGACTGATTGAAGCGGAAATTGCGCACGGCGCTGGTAACCTGCCCATTCTCAACGAGAAAGAGGCCATCGCGGGTCATCCCGGTCATCACCTTTTCGTAGGGATCGACTTCGCGGATATACCAGAGACGGGTCACGAGCAGGCCTCGTTGCGTCGAGGTGACCATTTCCTCTAACGACGAATCCCCGCCGCCGAAGACGAGATTCATCGGCGCTTCTCCGTATTCATTCGGCAGCGCAAAACCATGACCGGTGGGTTGTTTGCGCCCGGCTTTGGCGGCCGCGCGTGAGTAGACAAGATTCCTGGGGATGCCGCGATCCACCAGCAATACCCGCTGACGCGGCAATCCCTCGCCATCGAACGGCGCGCCCTGTTGCAGGGGATGATAGGCATCGTCGCTGATGCTGATGTTTTGTCCAAAGAGCTGCTTGCCCATGCGGTCGTTCAGACAGGAGCGCTTGTCTTCCAGGGCGGTGGCGGCAAAATCGTAGAAAAGAAACCCGACGAGATCGAGCACCGCTGCGGGTTTAAGAATGACGGTGTAACGGCCCGGCGCAAGCTCGCGGGCGTTGACGGCAAGATGCGCGTTCTCGCAGGCCCGCTCAGCGAGTTTCTGTGAGTCGAAGGCGCGGACATCTGCAGAGTTGGCTTTGGCCCAGCTAGCAGCAGAGTCTTCTTGCGCGGTGATGGAAAACTCCGAGTGCGTTTCGCGATATGCCGCAAACAGGCCGCGAGAATTTCCCAAGGCGGATTGGCTCTGGCCGTTCGAATAGATTCCGGCGGCGACCTGGCCCTTCTTGACGGCCAAGTCACAGGCGCGCCGGACGGCGAGGGCTCGCTCTTCAGCGGAGAGAGCGGCGGTCGGCCTGATGAACCGGTTTACAAGACGATAGCGCTGCCTTCCGGGCATTGGCAGGAGGCGTGGGTCCTTCGGCTGGCTGTGCGCAAGCGAGAGAGAGGCTTCGATTGCGGCGCGGAGCGAGTCTTCATCGATGCGATTGGTGGTAGCGCGCGCAGTGCGGCCGTCAACGACCGTGCGAATCGAAACCGTCAGCCCATGCTCGGCGACGTTCTGGTGAATGGCGTTGTTGGCGAAACGCGTCAACGCGTCCACCACTTCGTCCACGTGGACTTCCGTCTCTTCGGCTTGCGTGGATTTCGCCAGACGAAGAACCGTATCGACGATGCGGCGAAGCTCGCGCTCGTGGAGAAGCTGCGCGGCTCCGGCGCGCAAATCTGTTGACGATTTCTTCGGTTTGGCAGCCGGTCTCATTGGTTCGAAAATGCCGTCCCGATGCGCACGTTGCGGAAGCGCGCCGGCGAGGCCCCGTGGCCGGTGCCTATGGTCTGCATGGGCTGGCCTTTTCCGCAATTGGGCGTGCCCCACAACGTCCAATGATCGAATTTGCAGATGGCGTCGCAGGAATTCCAGAACTCCGTCGTAATTCCGCTGTAGCTGGGATTCTTCAGCATGCGAATTTTTTTTCCGCCTTTGATCTCCCAGCCGATTTCCGTAGAAAACTGAAACTGGTAGCGCCGGTCATCAATTCCCCATTCTTAATGATATCGGTGCACTGCGCGGGAACGCCTTCGTCGTCGTAAGCAAAGGTGCCGAGTCCCTGTCCGTGGTCGAGCCGCGCGTCCGCGACGACGTTCACAATGCTCGAAGCGTATTTCAGCTGGTCCAACTGGTCCAACGTCAGAAAACTCGTGCCGGCGAAATTCGCTTCTTGGCCAAGAACGCGGTCCAGCTCGATGGGATGGCCGATCGATTCGTGGATCTGCAAGCCGAGCTGGCTGCCGCCGAGGATGAGCGTGCCGACCTTTTCCGGGCATTGCGAGGCAGAATGGAGCGCGGCGGCTTCTTCGGCGATGACCGGCGCGTTTCTGATCAAGTCGAGCGATTCAACGAGTTCGTAGCCTTGCAGAGAATGCTGGCCGCCAAAACTATTGGGATAGGAACGTTTTTGGATTTCCTCAGCCTGAAACGAGGTGGCGGCAATTCCGCAGCCGGAAATCACCTTGCGCTGGTGAATGCGCGAACCGATGCTGGACGCAAACCATGAATCGACCTTGCGGAATTGCATGTCCGTTTCCGTCAGCGTTACGCCTTTCACCCGGCGCATTTCGGCGTCGGCAGCAAGGAGCAACGCGAGCTGAGTTTCGAGGGGAATTTCGAACGGGTCCTTGCGGAACGGGCTCTGCCAACTGTCCACGTAGGCCTTCTCTGGAGCGAGAATGACATCGCTGCGCTTAGCCATCGCTGACGCCTTCGCGATGGAAACAGCCTGCGCCGCGCAAGCCGCGACACCTTCGCGCGTCAAACGGTCGGTGGAGGCGAAGCCCCAGGCACCCCTTGCCAACACGCGTATGCCCAGGCCGATCGATTCGCTCTGTGAAAGCGTGCCAACCTTGCCGTTCTTCGTGGTGAGGTCGCGCTGGCGCAAATGCATCACGCGCACGTCGCCGTAGGCAGCGCCGCGCAGCCTGGCCGTATCAAGGGCGTTTGTAGAGAGATCCCACATGAGTGTCCGTCAAATTGAAAAACAATCCGTAAATGCGTAGAGGCGCCCACCACGGCGGGCGCCCCTACGAAGATAACACGATCTTGGAGCCGCGAATGGCGGCGAGAATTACGTGCCTTCCTGCCAGGAAGCGAGGTAGCGTTCCTGCTCCGCCGTGAGCTTGTCGAGCCGGTGACCCATCGAATCGAGCTTGAGGCGTGCGATTTCCTTGTCCAGATGCTCCGGAACGCCATACACCTGAGGCTTCAGGCTTTTGTAATTCGTACGCAGGTATTCGGCGGAAAGCGCCTGATTGGCAAAGCTCATGTCCATCACCGAAGCCGGATGCCCTTCGGCAGTGGAAAGATTCACAAGGCGTCCTTCGGCGAGCAGGTAGACCTTGCGGCCGTCCTTCATCTGATATTCGTCCACCATCGGGCGCACCTCGCGCTTGCCGCTGGACATCTTTTCCAGCGCCGGGATGTCGATCTCCACGTTGAAGTGGCCGGAATTGCAAACAATCGCTCCACCCTTCATTTTTTCAAAATGTTCGCCACGGATCACGCTCTTGTTTCCCGTCACGGTGATGTAAACGTCGCCTTCCTTCACCGCTTCGGCCATGGGCATGACTCGGAAACCGTCCATGGCCGCTTCGATGCCCTTGACCGGGTCGATTTCCGTCACGATCACGTCCGCCCCGAGGCCCTTGGCGCGCATAGCCACGCCGCGCCCGCACCAGCCGTAACCGGCAATTACAACTTTGAGGCCGGCGAGGAGCACGTTGGTGGCGCGAATGACCCCATCAATCGTGGACTGCCCAGTGCCGTAGCGATTGTCGAAGAAATGCTTCGTCATCGCATCATTCACGGCGATGATCGGATACTTCAGCGTGCCATCCTTGGCCATCGCGCGCAGGCGGATCACACCGGTGGTGGTCTCTTCCGTTCCGGCGATCACGTTAGGGACGAGGTCAGTGCGCTTGGTCAACAGCATGGTGACCAGGTCCGCGCCGTCGTCCATGGTGAATTGCGGCTTGTGCTCCAGCGCCGCGCTCAAGTGCGAATAGTAGGTGTCGTTGCCCTCGCCTTTGATGGCGAAGGTCGGAATATTGTAGTCGCGATTCAGCGAGGCGGCGACTTCATCCTGCGTGGATAGCGGGTTGGAGGCGCACAGCACCGCGTCGGCGCCGCCGTCGCGCAGCGCGATCATCAGGTTTGCGGTTTCGCTGGTCACGTGCAAACAGGCGGAAACGCGCAGGCCCTTGAGCGGTTGCTCCTTGACGAAACGCTTGCGGATCGATTCGAGGACGGGCATCTGCTGTCCCGCCCATTCGATCTTGCGCTTGCCGGCATCGGCCAGCCCAATGTCCCTTACATCCCCTTTTTTCAGTTCAGCGATTGCCAAAGTCTTGCTCCTCAATTTGGATTTCGTTCTTGAACGGAGTGGAATGGAGCACTCCGCCAGCGGCCCGGGGAAAGACGGGTCTGTGCGAATCAACTTTCGAGTGTTAGCGCCGCGCCCCGACTTCCGCAGTCGCGGCTGCGCCGAGGCCAGCGGCCTTGCGGAGAGCATCCGCGCGGTCCGTGCGCTCCCACGTAAATCCGGCTCCGCTGCGGCCGAAGTGGCCATAAGCGGCGGTGGCTTTGTAAATCGGACGGCGCAGGTCGAGCGCCTCAATGATCGCTTTGGGCGTCAGCGCAAAAAATTCGCGGATGAGGGCGGTGATTTTTTCTTCCGACACGGTCGCGGTGCCGAAGGTTTCCGCCATGACGGAAACGGGTTCGGCGACGCCGATGGCGTAAGCCAATTGCACTTCCG
>WNEZ01003697.1_pt1 | contig 13196 bp, 12 predicted proteins | sample 5400521 | NCBI WGS metagenome assembly WNEZ01 (sample SAMN13153339, study PRJNA577476) | soil metagenome | isolation source: 120 cm saprolite under Douglas fir tree site 2 hole 1 replicate 1 | place: USA:California | collected 2015-04-18 | reverse complement strand
ATCTGGGGCGTGGGGGTATCACCGGACGGCATTCGCGAGGGCGCCACCACCGATGATCCGGCCACCGAACTGGGCCGCGCTTCGCTCACCATGGGCAAGCCGTCATCTCCGGTCGAAACCCTCAAGATCACGCTGTCGGACGCCGGCGGCGCCAAGGGAAAACTGCTCGTCGAATGGGAGAATGTGACCGCGTCGGCTCCCTTTACCGTGAAGTAACGGGCGGGTGGGCCGCTTCTCGCTTTTGAGATGTGGCCTGCGGACAATCCTAATCGTGGGATGTGGCGGCAGCATCGCGGGCCACTTCTCAAAAAACGTGAGAAGTGGCGCACCCCCAGTTGGTTAGTCCCAACGATCAAAGGCAACCCGCGTTAGACTCTCCACTTTGATGTGGCCCACCCGTCGGCCCTCTTTCCCCGGCCAGAAGTTTGCGTGGGCCCCGGTACTTACGTGACCTGCGGATGCTGCGTAATACGGCCGATAATGACTAGCAACGGAGGGGCTGCTCGGTGAATCCAACCACATTGGAAGAGGATGCCAGAAACTGCACAGTTGACAAGCCAAGACAGGGCTGCCAGAATTCTGGTTCTTCCCCTAGGTCCCAGTTGTATACCCCTGTTCGCGGGCAACGATTGATGGCTGAAGCTCCTATTCCGAGTGTGGTCGCGATGTTGATCTGCGAGCAGATCATAACCGAGCAGGCCACTAACAAGAAGAGCTTGATAGGAGTGTTCGAGACTTTCGGTTCACTGGCGTTCCCGGGTGTTGTGAACCGAATTGCGATTTACGCGAAATTGGTTGATGCGCAAGGGAAGTATCAGTTCAAATTTAGATTCGTAAGCTTGAAGGATGAAACATTAATTGCGGAGATCGGCTTGGAAGCAGAAATCAAAGACTCCGCGCATTGTGCAGAGTTAGCGCTGAACGTGCAGAACTTCCCTATGCCCGAACCTGGAAAGTACGAGTTCCAGTTGTATGTCGGCGACATCTATCTGTCGCGAGTAACTATCGAGGCGATTCAACTTCAAGGAGGCGTACCATGGCAGCAGCAGCACCCGTAATTAGTGCTGAGGTGTCCGCACCGGGCTTGTCAAGGGAGCCAGTGGAGCACGAGAGCGGAACTCTTCCGAAACAGCAAGCCATAGCTCCGCATAATCCGTTGGCGATCCCAGTGCAACTAATGATATCGGAGGTTGCGCCCAGTGCGCGTCCCGCGCGCCTTCTGTTCGGTGCTTTGAAAGCGCCGACTTTGCGGCTGCGCAAACCAATCCCGCTCGACCTGTCAATTGGAGAAACTGAGGTCGTGCTTACATGGGCGGAAATCGACGAATTTGGTTACGGTTCCACGATGGGCGACGCGGCAGAGGATTTCAGCCGGTCGCTGGCCGAGTTGTATTGTCGCCTTCAGGAGAGCGAACTATTGGGACCAGACTTGTTAAACGTAAAGCAGATTTTAAGTCAGTACATTGAAACGCGCGCAAGATAAGTAATGGACGCCAAGGCCCGCGAGATCGACATTATTATCAAGAAACTGGGTATGGAGACGCGCAATTCCCGTGATCTTCATGCTTGGCTCGTTCACAATGGAATGGTGGTTGTTAGGACTCGTCGTTCACACGGTAAAAGCAAGTACGTCCCCGCCGACAAAATTCGATGTCAATTGAAAGTCAACGAGTCCCAATTTGCTGGCCTGATTTCCTGTAGTGTCGAGAAGAAAGATTACATCAAGATTCTCACTGATAAGGGCGTGATCGCCAAGGAAGATTACAAGCCGGAAGTTCCCAATCCGATCAAAAAGGGGCAAAAGCCCTAGGCTGTTATCTGCCCGCCCGGGTCTGCACTCGCTGCGCGAACTCGCGACGTTCGGTAGCCTGCACATGTAGGTTTCGAAATACGTACTCGAAATCTGCTTTTAGATCATCGAATATGGCAATGCACTCGTCGTCGGTTTTGCCGTGAAGCCCCACGCTCAAGTGCGTGTAGAGCTGTCCGAGCGGGTTGACGCCGCCGGGTCTGAGCGCAGCCGGGATCAATTCCGAAGCAACACTCAATTTCTCCTCGTACCGAATCTGTTTCTTCGCGCTCTCCAATGATTCGATCGTTCTCTCATCAACATCGTAGGTTCGTGCCAATTCAACAACTACATCGATCAGTTCATCGGTCTTTTCTTCAACGATGCGGCGCATGTACGCAACAGCGGCGACGCCAAGGTTGTGCGCGCGACATAGCAATGCATTCTTGTAGTATTGGGCGGTTGCTCCCAAGCGATCGCCAAGGTCTGCGGGAATTTCAATCGATTGTGGCGGTAGTTGTCCGATTTTTTGGACGCTGTGGTGCGACCAGCTCTGGCGGGTGGGCCACATCAAAGTGGAGAGCCTAACACGGGTTGCCTTTGATCGTTGGGACTAAACAACTGGGGGTGCGCCCCTTCTCACGCTCTTTGAGAAGGGGCCCGCGATGTGGCCGCCACCATCCCACGGTTACGGGTTGTCCGTAGGCCGCTTCTCCAAAAGGAAGAAGCGGGATTCCCCAGACAAGTCCACTCTGGCATTTTTCATCACATCATCCCGTGACCACTCTCACAGACGCGCAACTCCGCCAATGCGACAATGACCACTGATCGGAAGATGATCGGCCAATGACCGGCAAAGCCGGAGCGCTGTCTTCAAGGAGTCCGAGAAGCCACAGCCGCCAGTTACTCTTTGATAAACTAAGCTGTTCAGCGAAATGAAGCGAATTCAATGCGCTAAAATGCGCCAAACCCGTCCCAAAACCGCCCCAAAACGGGAAATTAGGCCGAAAATCGAACCTAAGTCCATATCTCTCTAGTCGTTAGGAGTAAGTCCTGTAAAATCATAGCGTTGCGGGAAATTGTGGGGGGGGACGTAAAGTAATATACTGTGTAATATCCGTATAGTAAACACCCAAAAATGAGGTCAAACGCTGCTGCGATGGTGCGCTATCAAATCCCCAGCGAGAGATGAAATGGAACGGGTGTACAATTCTGGTCCATATTTGGAAAGTAAAAAAGGAGATTCCAAATAATGATTTCCCGGGGCGGCGCTTCTTACTTGCAGTACTCAATCCGCTAGTCAACCCGTACCGTAAGTTACCCGGCATCCTTTCCTCGCAATCAGAACGGGAGTATGGGAATGACAATCGGCCGTGCGCTATCCTGCTATGCCACTCTAGGCGTCGCGTTAACTTGCTCGATTTTGGTCTTGGCAAAACCGCCAGCTACAGATACAGACAAAGACAAAAATAAAGAGAAAGAAAAAGAGAACAACTCCGAAGTCACGTTCACCGCGCGCACTGAACTGGTGCTGATCCCCACGCTGGTGACCGACAAGTCCGGCAATCACATCAGCGGACTCAAGAAGGAAGACTTCAGGGTGCTGGAAAACGGCGCCGAACAAAAGATTGCCACGTTCGAGGAAGTCACCAGCGACACGCACCGTTTGTCGCGTCCCAGGAATCCGAACGAATTCAGCAACTCTCTTGCAAGCGGACCGTCCGCCAGGCGCATGACGCTAATCGTGCTCGATTTGATTAACACGCCCTTCTTGGATCAGGCGTATGCGCGCAAGGATTTGCTCAAGTATTTAACGCAGTCGGTGGATCAGCGCGAGCCCACAGCCCTCTACACTCTCACCCGCAGCGGCATTCACGTGATCCATGACTTTGCCACCGATCCTCGCGTGCTGGTTGCCGCGCTGCACAGAGTGAAAGGCGACACTTCGCAGATAGTTGATAGCCCCGAAGACGTGGAAACCATTACCGGAAGTGCGAGCCCCGATGGCAGCGCCGGTGTCGATCCGAGCGCTGTGCAGACTGAAGCCCAAAGAATCCAGACCATGATGGAAGACTCGGAACTAAATTTTCAATCGTTCCAGCAACGCCTTGCCATCACCTACACGTTGCAGGGAATGCAGCAGGTGGCGCAGGCGTTGGCAGGATTCCCTGGCCGCAAGTCGCTGATCTGGGCAAGCGGCGGATTCCCCTTCAGCGTCAGCGACAACACCATGCAGCTCGCGCCCGCCGGCCGCGATTCTCTCGTCGATGTGCTGCCCATGTACGAACACACCTGGCAACTATTGAACGATGCGCAGATTGCGCTTTATCCCGTGGACGTCAGAGGACTGCAAGTTTCTACCTCGCCCGGCGCCGCGATTCGCAACCCGGGAAGGAACTACGCGCGCAACATGAGCTGGCGGCGAATCGATACCCAATCGACCCTCGAGACGTTTGCGTCCATGACCGGAGGCCGCGCTTATTACAACTCCAACGATCTGGCAAAGGGCTTTCGCGATGCGGTGCACGATTCCTCCGAGTACTACATGCTCGGCTACTATCTGGATCGGTCGAAAACCAAGTCTGGCTGGCGCAAGCTCGCGGTGAAGGTGAAGCGCGATCATGTGGATGTGCGGGCGCGCAGCGGCTTCTTTGTGACGAATGCAACCGTCGATGTGGCGGACACCCGCACCAGCGATATTTCGTCAGCTTTGCAGTCTCCGTTGGACTACACATCACTTGCGCTGGTGGTGCGCTGGGAGAAAATTGAACCGAGCAAAGAGCCGGGCAAGAAGCATGTGAACTACGGGATGCACCTGGCGCCAGATGCCGCGCTGATCAATGAAGCCGAAAGTAATCATTTTGTGATCGACTTCGTAGCGCTTGCGAAAACACCCGAAGGCAAAACGGTCGATCATCCCGTAGGCCAGGAAATTGAGGCTCATCTGACCCCGGAGAAGTTGGCGGCGGTTCGCCAGCATGGTATTTCCTACAGCGGCGCCCTGGATCTTGCACCCGGAGAATATACTGTCCGTTTCGTTGTCCGTGACGACCTTAACGGACACATCGGCTCGGTTGCCGCGCCCTTGAAGGTAGAGTGAAAAAGAGCCGTCATACGGGTAATATACGTCCCATGCCTTCGCGTTCTCTCCTGCCTTGCGGGAGTGGGCGCGGTGAGTAATTGTAAAAACTGTCAAGGAGGATGCAACACCTATGCGACATCGTTTGAATGATTCGCTCTTCGGGAAAACGGCACTCGCGGCAGCGGCGTTGGCCGGCTTTCTGATGTTCACCGGAGTGCCTCTGCGTGCCGATCGCGACGATTGCCAGCGCCGGGTTGCGCGCGCGGACCACAGGCTGCACGAAGCCATCGAGCATCATGGCTATAGAAGCGAGCAGGCAGAACGCCGGCGTCATGAACTACGCGAGGCGCGGGAGCACTGCTGGAACGCCAATCACAGATGGTGGGATGAAGACTCACATCGCTGGCACACGGAACGCGATTGGGATGACCGTGATCACGAACACGACCGCGACAACCACTGAGAGTCTTGTCCCTCTAAGACTGGGAGCGGTATGCACCCCCCGCTCCCAACCCACGTGTTACTGGACAGCTGAGGGCGGCTGTCGCTACGCGAACAAGAATTCTTTCGTCCGCAATTCCTTGATCGCGTCGCGAAGTTTGGCCGCCTTCTCGAATTCAAAGCGCTTCGCCGCTTCTCGCATGTCGCTTTCCAACTTTCCTATGTAGGCGTCCAACTCTTCCTGCGATCTCAGTTCTGGGATGCCTTCGGCTGCGGTATCGGTCAAGTCAGCATAGTCGGCGGCCACGATTCCGGCCAGCGTCATGTCAAGCGGGCGAATGATGGATTCGGGGGTGATTCCGTTTTCTTCGTTATAGGCCTGCTGAATGGCGCGCCGCCTGTTGGTTTCGTCGAGCGCCTTTTTCATCGAGTCGGTCATGCGATCCGCATAGAGAATCGCCCGGCCGTTCAGATTGCGGGCGCAGCGTCCAATGGTCTGGATCAGCGAACCGGCGGAGCGCAGGAAGCCTTCCTTGTCGGCATCGAGAATCGCGACCAGCGATACTTCGGGCAGGTCGAGTCCTTCGCGCAGAAGATTGATGCCGATCAATACATCGAACTCGCCTTTACGCAGGTCGCGTAGAATTTTCACCCGCTCCAGCGTCTCGATTTCGGAGTGCATGTAACGGCATTTCACGCCGACTTCGCTGTAATACTCGGCCAGGTCTTCGGACATGCGCTTGGTCAGGGTGGTCACCAGCACGCGCTCGTTGCGCGCAACGCGGTCGCGGATCATGTGCAGCAGATCGTCGATCTGTCCTTTGACGGGGCGGATCTCGACGGGCGGGTCGATTAATCCCGTGGGGCGGATGATCTGTTCCACGACCACGCCAGCGGACTTGGTCAGTTCGTAAGGACCGGGGGTGGCGGAGACATAGATGAGCTGGTTAGTGCGATGCTCGAACTCTTCAAAGGTGAGTGGTCGGTTGTCGAGCGCCGAGGGCATGCGGAATCCGTATTCGACCAGCGTCTGCTTGCGCGAGCGGTCGCCGTGATACATGCCGTGGAGTTGCGGCACCGTCTGGTGCGACTCGTCGATGAACATCAGAAAATCGCGCGGAAAATAATCAAGCAGCGTGGGCGGCGGTTCACCGGGAAGGCGTCCGGTGAAATGACGCGAGTAGTTCTCGATGCCATGGCAGTAGCCCATGGCCTTGATCATTTCGAGGTCGTACATCACGCGCTGATGGATGCGCTGCGACTCGACCAGGCGTCCTTGCTTCTCAAGTTCGGCTTCCCACCAGGCCAGCTCGGTTTTTATGGAAGCCACGGCGGAGGCTCGAGTTTCTTCTTTCATCACATAGTGCGTCTTCGGATAAATCGGCAGACGCATGTAACGCTGCTTGACCGTCCCAAACAAGGGATCGATCTGTGAGAGCGATTCAACCTCATCGCCAAACATTTCGATGCGATAGGCATTGTCGTCGTAGGTAGGATAAATTTCGATGACGTCGCCGCGCACCCGAAAAGTCCCCCGCCGAAAATCGCCTTCCGTACGTTCATAAAGAATGTCGACGAGTTTGCGGGTGATGTCGCCACGTTTGATCTTCTGCCCCTTTTCCAGGAACAGCATCATCCCGTAGTAGGCCTCGGGCGACCCTAGACCGTAGATGCAACTGACCGAAGCAACAATCAAACAGTCACGCCGCTCAAAAAGCGACCGCGTAGCCGAGAGCCGCAACTTGTCGAGCTCGTCATTTATAGTGGATTCTTTCTCAATATAAAGGTCCGCCGCCGGGACATAAGCCTCTGGCTGGTAAAAGTCGTAGTAAGAGACGAAGTATTCCACGGCGTTGTGCGGGAAGAAGTTCTTGAACTCGTGGTAGAGCTGGGCCGCTAGCGTCTTGTTGTGGGCCATCACGAGGGCAGGGCGGTTGGCAGCCTCGATCACTTTGGCTGCGGTGAAGGTCTTGCCCGATCCGGTGACGCCGAGCAGGACCTGATGCTGCTCGCGGTCGAAGACGCCGCGGATGAGGGTATCGATGGCTCGTCCCTGATCGCCCTGGGGTTTGTAGCTGCTTACCAGCTTGAAGTCCACAACTCATTATATGGGAGGGGTGACGAACCCGCTTCGGATGTACTTCTGTGTAAATATGCCCTTTGGTAGGCGGGTACTCCGGAATTTTGTACTAAGTGATTCACCCTAGACGCTGAGCAAAACTGCTGTATTTCCCAACGCGAAACACTGTAGTAACCGCCGTTTTTAAAGGATAAAAAGCGCGCAACCGGAATTTTTACAGTTAGTTAACATCCCGGGCCCGATTTGGCCGCGTGAATGCAAAATGAGACGCAAAGACCCGAATCCAGATGTGCCGAGAGACTTGATTGCTTAACCACTTGCAGCAACCCGTGTCGCATCGGTCAGGTGCAGTCTTTATGGAAGAGAAATTCAACCAAGTGGGTCCCCGGGAACGGCAAATCATAGATCTGCTTCTCCAGGGATGTGACAACTCGGAAATCGCTCGCGATCTGAACATTGCCGAGCGCACCGTCAAAGCGCATTTCAACCGCCTGTTTCTGCGTTTTGGAATCAAGGGCGGCATAAAGCGAGTGAAGCTCGCGACGTTACTTTATCGGAGGCAATTATGGTTGGAGAGACAGCAAACCGCCGCGGGCCCAGCGAACGCGAACACCTCATCATCCAGCGCGTAGCCGAGGGCTGCAAGAACCGGGAGATCGCCGATTCTCTTGGGACCACCGAGCACGTGGTAAAAAATTATTTGCGATTGATCTACGACAAGCTGGGACTGTGGAACCGCGTCGAGCTGGCATTGTGGTATGAAGCCCGGCAGCACGAGCAGGTCTACCACGCCTGAGTTTGCATCGGCCCTGCTCGACGGCGGATTCCGGAAACGCTAACCCCGATAAAGGGGCTCAGGCGACCGCGGCAGGGCCAACATTTTGCCGGATCCCTGCACCGACAGTGCAGTCCAGTGGTCCGCGATACGGTTCGAGAGTCCCCCACTCTCGCGCCGTTCCTTTTTTGGGCCATTCCCGTTTAGGCCATTCCCGTTGCCGGGGCGGTATTAACTTCCGCAACTAGTGCTACGACTTCTGGGTGCGGATTACCTATCCCATAACTGCTAGACTTTGCTCAGAGCCACAATGCCACGTTGGTCTTATGTCGGAGCTCTGCTGGCCGTCGCGGCCCTATCATCCGCGAAGACGGCTGCGCCGACCAGCGCCCGCGTCGAGCATGTCGTAGTGCGCGGAACGGGCGCCGCCCTGGAAGTGGAAATACAGACTTCCGGAGCGCCGGTAGCGCCCGATACCCAAGCCATCACCGGACCCGATCGCATCGTCGTGGATTTTCCCGGTGCGCTTCCGGCCGCCGAGTTGCGCGCCCTGAAAGTCAATCGCGGCGCGCTGAAGGGCGTTCGCTCGGGACTTTTTTTCAGCAACCCTCCGATCACGCGGATCGTGCTCGATCTGGTGGAGCCGCAGTCGTATCAGATTTCGACAACCCAAATTTCGACAACGCAGAATGCGATCGTCGTAAAACTGAGTCCGGTGAAACCGGGTCCGGTCACCGCCGCTGGAGCCCCGGCTCCTAGTGTGCCGACTGCGCCCGTCGCAAGACTTCAGAATGTCTCGCTTGCCGCAGGCACGCTCGCCGTGGGCACGAATGTTGCAATCACCAGAGTCGCTACCGCAGCAGTTTCCAATATGCCGCCGCCGCGTCCCGTGGTCAGTCAGTCACCGCCGCCGCCGAAGCCGCTCGTGAACGTCACCTTTCTAAATGGGATGCTGCGCATTCGCACCGAGAAAGCCACGCTCGCGCAAGTGTTGTTCGAAGTGCAGCGCCAAACGCAGGCCGAGATTGCCATTCCGGCCGGTGCCGAGCAGGAGGAAGTCGCCGTCGATCTGGGTCCGGCCCCGGCGCGCGATGTGCTCGGATCGCTCCTGAACGGATCACTCTACAATTTTATTTTTGTCGGCAACGAACTAAGCCTTGAGCGCGTCATCCTGACACGCCGCGACGCCAGCACTTTCTAAAACTCATCTTCATGAATGACGCGTACCGCGGACAGCTAGCCCACGTCGCGGTGGAATTTATTGCAGGGTGGTCGAACTGGGAGGCTCCTGCTCGCGGCCCCCGATGTTGTAGCGCTTCAGTTTGCGATAGAGGGTAGCGCGACTGATACCGAGCATCCTGCCGGCCAGAGCCTTGTCGCCCTTGACCTGAGAAAAGACGCGCTCGATGGTGGCGCGCTCGATATCTTCCAAGTCAGTGGCGCGAAGGTCGGTGGCGCGGCCGGAGAATCCAGGGGAATCGAGCGGTTCGGTTTGGACTTCCGCGCGCGCGATCGCAGGCGGCAGATCGTTGATTTCGATGATGCGTTGATCGCCGAGAGCGACGGCCCGCTCCAGGCAATTTTCGAGTTCGCGGACATTGCCGGGCCAATCATAAGCCAGCATGGCCTTCATGGCGTTGCCGGAGACCTGGACACCGCGTCCGGGAGCGAGGCGTTCGAGGAAGAACGCCGCCAGAATGGGGATGTCGGAACGTCGCTCACGCAGGGGAGGCAGAGAAATGGTAACGACGTTGAGGCGGAAATAGAGATCCTTGCGGAAGGTTCCTTTCTGGTATTCGGTGTCGAGATCGCGGTTAGTGGCGGCCATGATACGCACGTCCACTTTGACCTTTTGATTACTGCCCACGGGGCGGACTTCTTTCTCCTGGAGAAAGCGTAAGAGTTTGGCTTGCATCTCGAGAGGAAGTTCGCCGACCTCGTCGAGAAAAATGGTTCCGGTGTCGGCCGATTGCAGCAGTCCCTGCTTGGAACGAAGAGCGCCCGTGAAGGCGCCTTTTTCGTAGCCGAACAATTCGCTTTCGATGAGGGTGGGGACGAGCGATCCGCAGTCTACGGCAACAAAGGGGAGGTTAGCCATGGCGCCGCGAAAGTGAAGGGCGCGGGCGACTAGTTCCTTACCGGTTCCGCTTTCGCCGGAAATCAAGACCGGCGTGCGCGTGTCTTTGAGGCGGGAAATGAGGCGCAGGACGTTCTGAATGCCGGTGGAATTGCCGATGATACCGTGAACGGCAGTCTCGGTCTCGGAGCGTTCGCGGAGGTAAAGATTTTCTTCTACGAGGCGGACCTTGTCGGCCATGCGGCGCAGGAAAAGGCGGAGCTCATCGAGCGGGGCAAAGGGCTTGGAAATGTAATCGTAGGCACCGAGCTTCATCGCCTGAACTGCCGTTTCCACTGATCCATGGCCGGTCATGACCGCGACTTCGATGCGGGGATAGGTACGCTTGACCTGCTCCAGGAATTCGATTCCGGACATGCGCGGCATGACCATGTCGGTGAGCACCATGTGCACGGGCTGTTCTTCGAGCAGGGCGAGGGCAGCGTCGCCGCTCTCGGCTTCGAGGCAGAAGAAACCGAGCGATTCGCCGACGGTAATGCAGAGGCGGCGGATGGTCTGCTCGTCATCGACAATCAACAATCGGATGCGGAAGTCCTGAGTCATGAAGCGGCCCTGCCGAAGGTCTGCTCGACCACGGAAATGAAGTCATGAACGCGAAACGGCTTTTCCACGCACGGGGCGCCGGTGCGGCGCAGCGTGGCAGCGGTCTCCTCGTTGGCAATATCGCCGGTGATGAAGACGACCCGAGAGGCGAGTTCGGGGCGATGGGTGGCGATCCAGGCAAAGACCTGGGCACCATCAACACCTCCGGGGGTGCGCATGTCGGAGATGACGCCATGAAAATCGCCACCCTCGAGCAATCGCAAGGCGTCGGCACCCGATTCGGTCGGAACGACGGCGTATCCGTGGCCCTCCAGGACGGCACGCACCAAAGCCATGACGGCCGGTTCATCTTCAATCAGAAGCACTGGCGCACTAGCGGATTTAGTTCCTGTCGTAGTTCTTGACTGGGTCATTTTGGATGTACTCCCGCAACTGCTCCAAAGGATGCCGTCTCGGCTGCTACCGGGAGGCGGACGACAAAGGTCGCTCCTTCAGAGTCCAGGTTGTTGTGACACACAATTTCGCCGCCATGTTCGCGGACGATGCCATAGCAAATACTCAGGCCCAAACCGGTACCCTTGCCGACGTCCTTGGTGGTAAAGAATGGATCAAAAATGCGTTCGGGATCGGCGATGCCCATACCGCTATCGCGAAAAGAAATCTCGACGAAAGAGCCGGCACGGGCGCTCCTGATCTCAATGCGGGCGGCCCGCGCGGTTTCGCGGACAGCATCGTAAGCGTTGTTCAGTATGTTGAGAAACACCTGCTGGAGTTGGTGAGAGTCTCCGACGACTCCGGGCAGGGATTCGTCGAGACGTTCGACCACCTGAATGCCGTGACTGATGAAGTCGTAAGAGCGCAAGTGTACGGTGCGCTGCAAGATGGAGTTGAGCTGGACGAGCTGGCGCTGCGGTGGCATCTGACGGGCAAAGCTGAGGAGGTTTTGTACGATCTGCTTGGTGCGTTGCGCCTCCTGCAAAATCACGCGCAGATCGCGGCGCGCGCTTTCGGGGAGCTCGGGATTCTCCATCAAGAGGTCGGTGAATCCAAGGATCGCGGTGAGCGGATTGTTGACTTCGTGGGCGACACCGGAGACCAACTGTCCGACAGCCGCCATTTTCTCGGCGTGCATGAGCTTGGATCGCAGGATGGCGGAGTCGGTGACGTCGGTCATGACTACGACGATGTTACTGACCCGGCCGTCTTCTCCGCTGATGGGGCTGAGATTGACGGAGAACTGGCCGCTGGCACCGTCGCCCCGAACCAGGGGCAAATCAAAGTTATCGACCTGTTGTCCGCGGGCCACGGCTGCCAGGGCTTCGCGGAGCGCGGGTCGGCGCGACGTGGCGCACAGGTCGGGCAAGGGATGCCCCAGGATCTGGTTCTGCTGAAAGCCGAGACCGCTCCAGCGCCGGTTGGCATAACTGATCACACCGTCGATGTCGGTGACCAGAATCAGACTCTGGGTATGGCTCAGGATTTTGCTGGAGAAATCACGCTCTTTCTGCAGCTCGGTTTGCGATTGGTGGAGGCCGGAGACGTCGAGCATCAGGCCACGATGTTGCAGCACGTTGCCGGCGGAATCACGCATCGCAAAACAGTTCATGAATACGTGGACGGGCGATCCATCCTTGCGCCGCAGAACTTCTTCGTGGTTCCGCATTTCGCCCCCGCGTTTGAGATGTTCCGCGAGTTCCTCCCGGCGCTGCGGAGAAAAATAGACCTGGGTAGGAATGTCGAGCTGAAGGACTTCGTCGCGGCTGCTGTATCCAAGGATGCGAACCATGGCGTCGTTGACTTCTACGAAGCGGCCCTGGGGAGTTGAGACGTAAATTCCTTCCTGAATGTTGTCGAACAGTTCGCGATAGCGGCGCTCGGCTTCGCGCCGGTCGGTGATGTCCTTGAGAACGTGCACGGTCTGAAATTGGGCGCTGCTGGCGGCATGAATGCGCGAAGTTGAAATCAGGTAGGTGCGTTCGAGGACGGGGTGCACGTACTCGTCGAGACCCTCGCCGGTCCGGCAGAAAGGGCAGGAGTGTGGCGAAGCTGCGGTGGAAAGGGCGTCGAGCGCCCGCATGTTGATGCCGATCAACTGGTCGGGGGCGATGCCGACGAAATCGGCCAGGGAGCGATTGACGCGGAGAATGTTGTGCTGCTCGTCGTGGACCACGATGAAGTCGCTGATCGCATCGAAGACTTCCAGCCAGTGGCGGTTGGCCTGCTGCATGCGGGTGAACAGGCACGCATTCTCGAGAGCGATGCTGGCATGGCCGGCGATGGCGCGCAGCAATTGGTGATCTTCGATGGAAGGCGGGGCGCCGCGGTCGGCGAGACAAAGAACGCCGACGA
>WNEZ01003692.1_pt1 | contig 13207 bp, 13 predicted proteins | sample 5400521 | NCBI WGS metagenome assembly WNEZ01 (sample SAMN13153339, study PRJNA577476) | soil metagenome | isolation source: 120 cm saprolite under Douglas fir tree site 2 hole 1 replicate 1 | place: USA:California | collected 2015-04-18 | reverse complement strand
TGGGACAACCACAATCAGCAGTTGGGCCTGCGGTTTCTTGGCGTGCTCAGCCACGACAAGTTGTTGGGTGACCCAAGCCGCTGGCGCAGGTTCACCGCGGTCGAGATAGTCGAGGGCAGCCAGGCCCGCGGCACCAAGAGCCGAGAGGTTCTGCGAGATCGGAGAAGCTTCTTTGAGTAGAAGAGAGCTTTCAAACATGGGCTGAAGCTCAACTTGATTGTCTCGCCAGCGGCTGAGCAAAGCTCTGACCCGAGCTTCCATGCCTGGTCTTGAGCCCCCCGCGACCAACACATTCACGGAGTCCGCGAACTGTCTTCCGGTTGCACTCTCCGGCCGAACCGCATCCACCACGCGATTCAGCGGCTTGGCACTAGTAGCAGGTTCGGTCGCGGTTTCCTCTCGCGTGTAATCCTTGACCGGCTCGAGCACGTCCGCCAGCACCTTTAGAGACGAGACATCATCCGTTCCCGCGATACGGCGGAGCATCAGGACGTAACTCGAGTTGTGAGTCAAGCCGAGCCAGTCCAAGCGCTGGCTCACTTCCCCAAGACGCCGGTACATCGAATTCACATCACGCACATCCTGCGGCGACCACAGTCGTTCGGCGATGGCGGCGGTGCGCGGCCAGATGCGTGAGTCAATGTTTTCCGGCGAAACATACTCGGCCCACATGCAGGCCTCGCCGCCCAGGATGCGTTTCTGTTCCTCCGCAGACAGGTTCGCGGCGGCGCCGCTGACAGGCTCGGTCAAATAATGCCGCTCGGCGGACCACATCAGATCTACGTAATAGCCGGACGACAGCAGTCCCCGATAGCCTTGCTTGGCAGCCTGGGCCAGAGAGTCCGGCCCGCGCCAGGATTGAATGACGATGCTGTTCGGCAGATCCGGGCGGAGAATCTCGTCCCATCCCAACATGATCTTTCCGTGCTTGCTCACGATCTTCTGCACTCGCTGATTGAAATACGCTTGCAGATCGTTGTTGTCCTTCATGTTGTGGGCATGCATGAATTCCTTGATCTTCGGATTGGCATCCCACTGCTTGCCGTTTACCTCGTCGCCTCCGATGTGAAAGAACTGGTCAGGGAAGAGCCCGGCCATTTCGCCGATGAATACGTCTAGAAACTTGTACGTTTCCTCGCGAGTCGGATCCATGGCGGGATCGAACACGCCCCATTTGCGCTCGATTTCATACGGTCCCGGCCCGCTGGCCAGTTCGGGGTAGCCGACGAACCAGGCCGTGCTGTGGCCGGGCATATCGAATTCCGGGACCACGCGGATACCACGCTCGCGCGCGTATGCGATGAGGTCGCGGATTCCGTTTTGGGTGTAGAACAGCCCGTCGGAGCCCATTCCGCTCAGCTTGGGGAATTTCTTGCTTTCCACACGGAACCCCTGGTTTTCCGAAAGATGCCAGTGAAATACGTTGAGCTTCACCGCTGCCATGCCATCAAGGTTCCGCTTCAGCACGTCGAGCGGGATAAAGTGGCGTCCGACATCGATCATCAATCCACGCCAGGGAAAACGCGGATTGTCGTCGATGGAAATTGCCGGCACGGCGAAGCCGTCGCCCGTCGTCTGGACTAGTTGCAGGAATGTCTGCAGTCCACGCATGACGCCGAGCGTGGTGGGCGCGCTCAGGCGAGCGCCGGAATTGGCGACCTCGAGCCGGTAGGATTCGTCTTCGCCCAGCTGCTGCACTTCCTTGGTTCCGCCGTCGCACTGAATGACCAGGGTGGCACTGGCGGAATTCGTTACCTTCATGTCGATGGGAGGCATGCCGGTTTGCCGTCGAAGCTGGCCGAGGAAAAGGTCGACAGCGCCGTCGAGCCGGGGTTCTTTATGGCCAGTGATCGCCACTGAGAAGGATGGGTCGATCAAGAGCCGGCCATTTCCCAGCTGGACCTTGGCGGGCATAGGCATGAGATTGAGCGACTGCTGCACCTGTGCTTCACTTCGGGACATGAAGATCGCGCACAACATTACTGCCGCAAGAATAGTCCGCACCATTCGTTCTCCAATGATTTTTCAGTCTGATGATTACGAAGATGTAACGAAGTGGGCAGCATAGTAGAAGATTGGATGCTCTGCAAACTCCCGATCACCAGAGAACGGCGAAGGGGTAGCGTCCCGGAGGGACGCCTGAAGGTAGCCCGGCGTTTCAACGCCGGGTGGCGGAGCAAAATGATTTTCGTCCCGCTAGGGACGACTGAAATGTCACCCGCGGCGACAGATGTTCATTTCAGGCGTGCCTTCGGCACGCGCATCTCCTCGGCCCAGGCGACCCGCCACTGAAGTGGCGGGCTACTATCTTTTAATACAGGGTCCGAAGAGTCGCAGTGGAAAATTTGATGTGGTTTGAGATTGAAAGACAATACGAAGCAGCGACTACCCTTCGGCTACGAGTCCGCTATAGCAACCCAACGCTACGGTCCAGATGCAAGGTTCGGAAGCCAGCCTCTGTAGGCCAATCTCGCCGGCTGCGTGCGTGCCGGGCATACCCGTCCATACCACGCGGAACTGGGCCTTTTCCTGGTCCATCTGTACTTCGAGGATCTCTCCGGGACGCATCTGGCGGCGCATGCCATGAATGACGGCGCCGGTGCCGCTGAGGTTTTTTACGCTGGCCAACTGCATGAAGGGGAGATCGTGCGCGTCTACGCCCCAAACTCGTACCGGAAGATTTGCCCCGACCCGAGGACTGTGACGACGATCCATTCCGTGCTCCTTCGTGCTTCGAGGATGGTATGGCGGTCGCATACAGAAGAAAACTTACCGGGGTCACCCTTTCCTGGTGCCTCAGGTCACGTAGTTAACTAGCTGTCCTCACATACAGTTAGATCGAAATGGAGCGGTCGTTTCTCCAGGGTCAACTAGCAGGAACGCTCAGTTCAGGTCAGGCCGTGAGCAGGACCCCGGTCCGCGCGGGTCGCCACACGCGCCGCAGGCGCCACCAAGCGAGGGAGCGGTCGAACTGCCCTTTGGACTCACTGTGACTGCAAATACCGAAAGCTGTGGCGCCAGCTTGTGGCTGTGGCATTTGGGGCATTCCGCTTTCTCCTTGCCATACACCAGAGCTTCGAACTGGTGATCACACGCCTTGCAAACGTACTCGAAAATAGGCATCTCTGCTCCTAGCTGCGAACGGCCTTGGTGGCCATCAACCATTTAAAATCAAAGCGTGGAGAACACGCAAACAAAAACGCCAATATTCCTGCCGCGACGGGGCCTGAGCGGTGGACATCGGCAAACCCTGGCGAGCTTCTTTCTCCCGCGCCGCGTCGCTCTAACACCGGGTGAAGCGCGGTTGATCGAGGTCGAGCCTGGGGTGAAAGTCCTGGCACATTGTCACTGGCAGACGGATCGCCAGAACGCGTTAACAGTTATCGTAGTACACGGGCTTGAAGGGTCGAGTGATTCGCAGTACATGCTCGGGATCGCCGCCAAGGGGTTGGCCCTGGGCATGAACGTGGTCCGCATGAATCAGAGGAACTGCGGTGGCACCGAAGCCCTTGCCTCTACGCTCTACCATTCAGGGCGCTCGCTGGACGTGGCGGCTGTGGCCCAGAATCTAATTGACCAAGACCACATCTCTGGCCTGGCCCTGGTGGGGTTTTCCATGGGCGGAAACCTGGTGCTCAAGTTGGTGGGCGAGTGGGGAACCGCCGGTCCGGCACGATTTCGAGCCGTAGCGGCAGTCTGCCCTGCTGTCGACCTTGCCGCATCCGCAGATGCTTTGCTTCTGCCCATCAACCGCTTGTATGAAGAGTATTTTCTGTGGAAGTTGAAGGGTCGCCTACGAACGAAGGCCCGGTTGTTTCCAGGAGCGTTCGACACTTCACGCTTGCGCGGTATTGGTACTCTTCGCGATTTTGACGACAAGATCACAGCCTACTACTGCGGATTTACCGGCGCGACCGACTACTATGACCGAGCCGCCGCAACACACGTGGTGGATCGCATTACCGTACCGGCATTCATCTTGCACGCGGCGAATGATCCTTTCATCCGCATTCTTCCGGAAACTCGCCGGAAATTTCTGGAGAACCCCAACATCACGTTTCTAGAAACTGAAGATGGCGGCCATTGCTCATTTCTGTCCGCAGCCAATGGCGATGACGGCCACTGGGCGGAAATCCAGATACTCGAGTTCCTGCGGAGGTTCATGTAGGCGCGAGCATTCTCAGGGGAAGCTCGCGCCCGTGCGGTCAAGCGAACCTAGACTTGCTTTCCTATACAATCACCGCGAATGCGGTTGTTTGTGAAATCGATCCGCGCCGCCATCTTCCTTTTGGCGCTCCCGCTTCTGCTCCACGCAGAGCCTATCGCGCAACTGCGTCCGACCGACTACGTCAACGACTTCGCCAACATTCTCGATCAGGGCACAGTCAAGCGACTGGATGACATCTGCCAGCAAATTGACCAAAAGGCGCACGCGCAGATCGCAGTGGTGACCATCAATTCCCTGGACGGTTCGGACATTGAGAGCTACGCCGTCGATTTGTTCAAAAAGTGGGGCGTCGGCAGCAAAGCGAGCGATCACGGAGTTCTGATCCTTCTGGCAGTGCAGGACCGGAAATACCGCATCGAAGTTGGTTACGGGCTTGAGCCGATCCTGCCGGATGGCAAAGTTGGAGGTTTTGGCCGCGAGGCAGTTCCCTTCCTCAGGCAGAACAATTACAGCGGCGCGATCTTACTGATGACGTCGAGGATTGCCGACGTCATCGCGCAGGATGCCGGCATTACGCTGACCGGGGCGCGTCCTGAAATTTCAGAGCAGCCGCAGGAGCATCTGGGAAAGGGAATATCGCCGGGAGGCATGGTTGTCCTTGCCATAATTATTGTGCTGGTGCTTTTTGTTCCTCCTCTGCGCCGGATTCTTTTCTGGATGATTCTATTTGGCGGTGGGGGTGGAGGGGGATATCGCGGAGGCGGCTACAGTGGTGGCGGAGGTTTTGGTGGGGGCGGAGGCGGGTTCGGAGGGTTTGGCGGCGGCAGTTCCGGCGGCGGTGGCGCCAGCGGGGGATGGTAGGTGTAGCGCCGGCCCTCTGGGCGGGAGGATTCTAAAAATGGTCGCAGAAAAACAACTCGATGAATTCGTCAGCCGCATGCAAAAAGCGACGGGCGAGAATCTCCAGAGCGTGATTCTTTATGGCTCGGCCGCCGCGGGAGACTTCAACCCTGAATTTTCCAACCTGAACCTGCTTTGCATTCTGCGGGATACCGATTTCGCCAAACTGTCCTCCATGGCACCCGTCGTGGAATGGTGGCATCGCCAAAAACATCCGACGCCGCTGGTCATGTTGCAAGAGGAACTGGAGCGGTCCGCCGATGTCTTTTCGATCGAACTGCTCGATATGCAGCGGCATCACCGTGTGGTTTTTGGTGACGACGCGTTAACCGGATTGCAAGTCCCCATGCACCTGCATCGTGCGCAGGTGGAATACGAACTGCGGGAGAAGATCATCCTGCTTCGGCAGCGCCTGTTGCTCGCAGTGGGGAAAGACCGCGACCTCTGGGATCTGCTGCTGGGTTCGTTCCCGGCGTTTGCTACTCTGCTCCGCCATGCCCTGATCGCGCTGGGCGACGCTTCGCCGCGGTCCAAACGAGAGGCCGTCCAGACGCTCGCCGCTCGCATTCAATTCGACCCGTCCGCTCTGCTTCAACTGCTCGACATCCGCGAGCACAAGACGGACCGCAAGCAGTTCAACGTGAAAGATGTTTTCACACGTTATCTGGCGGCGGTGCAGCACGTGACCACAGCAGTAGATACAATGCTGGATACGTCCGGGCCGGCTCAAGTCTGAGGGTTTGCGCAATTTCTGACTCGCGATTTCTGATTCAGGAGGAGAGTATGGTCAAAGCAATAATCGTGATCGTGATCCTGGCGCTGATTGCATTCGTCGCCTTCAGACAGTATGTGGGTGTTCGCAACACGCTGGTCACCAAGAATGAAGCCGTGAAGGCCTCATGGTCGCAGGTGGACATTGTGCTGCAACGCCGCGCCGACCTGATCCCCAACCTGGTCAACACCGTGAAAGGCTATGCGCAGCAAGAGGTTACTGTCTTCGGTGACATCGCCAAGGCGCGCTCCGCCTTGCTCTCTGCCGGCACTCCCGCGGACAAGATTGCCGCTAACCAGCAACTGGACGGGGCGCTTGGCCGACTGTTGGTGATTGTGGAGAACTATCCGCAATTGAAATCGAACGAAAACTTCTTGCGTCTGCAGGATGAGTTGGCCGGCACCGAAAACCGCATCGCTGTCGAGCGTAAGCGCTATAACGACACGCTGCAGGACTACAACACTTACGTTCAGAAATTCCCCAACAACCTTTACGCCGGCTGGGCTGGATTCAAGCCCAATGACGCCTACTTCGCCGCGTCCGAGGGATCGCGCCAAGTGCCGACGGTCAATTTCACTCCGCCTGCCGCACCGCAACCTTCGGCTCAACCCACTCCTCAACCCGCGCACTAGGGTGGAAGCCGATTTTGCCGTCGAACTCGGGGCTGACGATGAGACCCTGGAGTTTCCCTGGGCCGCCGCTGACGGCGGCCTGCGCTATTACGATCTGAAGCGCCAGCCGGAGCTGCTGCTCGAAATCGAAGAAGCCCGGCGGGTGCCGGAACTGGGCGAGTTTCTCGCCGCTGTAAACTCGCCGGCTGGCATTCTGGAAACTGCCAAATGCGACAGCTGGGCCAGCGCCGAGATCAATCCTGAAGAAGAGATCTTTGGCGCCACGTGGAAATTCGGCTCCTACGTTGACCTTCTGTTTTCGCAGGAAGAGTCACGCTTTTCGTTCGCGGAGCACGAGCAATTCGCCCGGCGGATTACAGAACTTCTGAAGAGAGTCCCCGAGATCCCGGCGGCAGCGGAACTGATCATCCGCCGCTGCTTCTTCCACACCCCGGCAGGAATGCAAAGCGGTTTCTACTCTACGTTCTATCTCTTCGGCTATGGAGACGATGAGCCCCAGGCCCGGCAGCGCTGGATCATTGCCTTGAAGCTGGTGGAGAATGCGATCCGGCAAATTTCAGCGGAAGTGAATGCGCGAACGAATCAAAGTCTTTAACCGCAGAGGGCGCTGAGGAACCGCAAATAGCGCAAAGAAAAGCTACAGGGGTTCTTCTTTGCATCCTTTGCGGAGTCCTTTGCGAACTTTGCGGTGGTCTCTAACTCGCCGGCCTACTCAGTTTGCTGCTGCCGGCCGTCGCACCCGTGCCAGCACATCCGCACCGCGGCCCTTCAGTCTCGTGCGGAGCACCGATAGCAGCAGCATGGCGAGAAAAACAGTCAGCAGGCCGAACGATGCCGTCCGAATGTCGACCGAACGTTTGGGCAGGATGGAGAATCGTCCGTACACGAATTCAATGTGTACCCAATAAACCAGCAAAGAGGCCTGCCCCAGGTGGATCAGCGGGCTAAATCCCCACTGGCCTGCGCCGCAGCGGCACCACGCGTAGGCCCCGGCCAAAACTACCAATAGCAATCCCACGCGAATCAGAAAGAAATTCGGACTGGTGTGCCAGAAATCGTACACCGGATAAACCTGTTGCGGGCGCGCATCCAGCCAGCGCGCCAGATAAATCAGCGCCACTCCGCCCACGCCGGCCAGAGCAAACCCCGATGCGTCGCGTTTGCGTGCCCAGTCCGACAGCAGAAAGAAGCCGACCGCCAGACCTGCGAAGGCAAACGCTGTCCAGGGGAAGATTGGGAAGAGCCACGCCTGGGGCTGGCCGAGATTGTGGACGCCGTCGATGTACGATTCGATCGGCCAGGGCAGCCATCGCGGGCGCCACGTAGTCCAGATGAAAGGGGTGAGCAGCGAAATCAGCAGAGCAACGCCCGCGGCCGACGCTTCCAGCGCCTGGCGGGCGCGCAACTCCTGGCTCCAGCTGAGGACCATCCAGCACACGATGCCCATCAGCATCATGGAAAGGCCGATCGTGTTCAGGATGTCCACGCGCAAGAGATCACTCCAGGGGGCCCATCCCCAGGCGATCAGGTATTCCTGCAGACGGAACAGAAGCCCGAATCCCAGAATTTCCGCGCCGCGCCGGATGGTGGTGCGCGCGATCTGATTCGGCGGCAATCCTCTCTGTCTAAGCTTGTCGCTCACCAGGGCGAAGGAAATCCCTGCCAGAAAAAGGAACAAGGGCGCGGGCAGAGTTCCACCCAGTTGCGACCACATAAAAAACGTGGTCTTCCGGGAACCGGGATTCAGCCACGAGTCGTAACAATGAGTCTGAAACATCAGGACGCACGCCAGGCCGCGCATCCAGTCAATGTAGGCGAGCCGAAATGTAGAGGAAGCAGCCATGCCAACGCGGAAGTATAAGGCACGAGGCGAAGTGTAGAGCGGACACTCTTGTCCGCCGCTTTCGAATTTGATCTTTGGTTGGGAACAATAGTTAAGATCTGGTTACGGAGGGATTTGTTTCTGTTGGCTAGATTAGGGTCAAAAGGCGGCGGACAAGAGTGTCCGCCCTACACTGGAACCGCTAGGGTACGTTTACCGTGACCGTCGCCATGGTGCGCCCGTACTGATTGGTGGAGTAGAGGGTGTAGGTGGTGGTTTGAGCTGGGCTAACTGTCACACTGCTGTTCCGCACCGCACCCACCTGAGGCGAGATGATGACGTAAGAGGCATTACTCACGCTCCACGACAAGGTCACGCTGCTTCCAGCGCCGCTGGACGACGTAGCCGTAAAGCTGGCGATTCCCGGAGCCGCGCCCTGAGGCACGTTGGACGCGGTGTAGACCGGATTCATCTGCACCACTTCAAACGCCGACGCCGGCACCTGCGAAAGATTGTGCAGATCGTTGTTGTCCCAGCGACTGTCCGGCGCTCCGCTGATGTACATGGCGCTGCCGTTATCGGCCATGATCAATCCGTATTTCTTCATCGCGGTCAGGATGACTTGCACGTTGGTGGAGAATCCGGAAGTATCGTAGCCCGTCTTAAGCCGCAGCCGCATACCCATGGGTGGCGCATTCGGACTGGTGGAGTTCGCCGCCCAGTGGGAGGCGGGCGGAACCATCGCGGCCCGGCTTTGCGGCAGCGTGAAGCGGATTGCATGTTGGATCTGACCCGCGGCCACTTCGTCATAACGAACCAAGCCGGTGAAAATCGGAAGGCCGGCGGCGTCGGCGGAAGTCCATGTCCAGGGCCGTTGTTCGTCGGCCAGCAAGTCCCACACCGCGGCTGAGTCGGCATTCCAGCTGCCGTTGCTGTTGGGAACGGAGTTGAAGAGTTCGTACAGAAAACAGTTGCTGTTATCCAGCACCAGCACGTGGCGATCACCGCCGGGATTGGGATCACCCTCAATCGGAGCGTTGCCCGGGATGGGCATCGGACCCGGATCACTTTCGTCGCCGTACGCGGTGAAATTAAGGCTCACCGGAGCTTGTGTTCCACCCACCACCACGTAGGGGATTCCAATATTCGAACCCTGGTACTGTCCCGAGCCAAAATCGGGATGTAATCCGATGCTCGGACCGATGAAATTAATGATGGCGCCGGAGTTCGCGTCCACGGGAGAGCTGGAAATGTCCTGGTTCCAAAGATTGTCGCTGGCGAAAGGGCGGAACCCGTTGAGGCTGGCGCCCTGCCCTGTGCTCATGGCGCTGCACGCGCTCTGGTTACTAGTGCCTGAGCCCGATCCAGACCCGCTACCCGACCCACTGCCGCCACCCGAGCTGGAGCTTGTTCCACCGGATGACAACGTCGAGCCTGGCGCGCCCCCGCCGCAATTTGTGCATGAAAACGCCAATACCAGTACGGCAAGGGCGGCAGGCAAGTCTTTCCAGGAAAACCTCATGGGTCTATTTTCACAGGGAACAGCGGCGAAAACGGCGCGCAGTCAGGCCTTGCCTCGTAGAAATCGGGACATGTACCATCAGCATCTGGTGGACGGTTCTAACTGGAAGCTATCTACTTGCCTGAAAAAGGGAAGCCAGCGCATTGCTGGTGAAACGGCGTTTTTTCGCCAACAACCTCTTGCGGCACTGCCAAATTCCCGCGCTTCATTGACTCGCCCATTTCACAGACGTAAGATTCTGCGCCAATGACCGGCCAACCCATCTCGCACTGCCGCATTGTGGGGAAGTTGGGACGGGCTGAAGCATCATATTGCGGGCGTTCCCTGGAAGCGGAAATCCAATTCGGCGAGAAGCCATCGTGCTTGCAATTTCGAAGTAACAATAACGTCGGATCATCATCACGTGACTTAAAGCTGAGCGCGAACACGCAATGACCTCACGATGAGTATCGGCGTTTCTGATAGCTGGAAGGAGTCCTACGATCACTGACATCAGCCGGGATGCCCCGCTGAGATCCCCTCCCGTATAGGGAAATAGACTATGACCTCCGTGCGAATGGACAAGTGGCTCTGGGCCGCCAGGTTCTTTAAGACCCGCTCATTGGCTGCACGAGCATGTGAGCTCGGCAGAATTCAATCCAACGGGCAGCCGGCCAAGGCTGCGCGCGAGGTCCGGATTGGAGACATGTTGCGAGTGACAAATGACGGCGGTGACTTTCAGGTGGAAGTCCTGTTTCTCAGTGAGATACGCGGCCCTGCTTCTGTTGCGCAAACGCTTTACCGCGAGACCGAGGCGAGCCGGGAACTGCGCATGAAGGTGGCAGCGGAGCGTAGGGCGATGAAGCAGTTCGAAGAGCTACCCGCAGGCAGGCCATCAAAACGCGATCGCCGAAAAATCATCCAGTTTCGCGGGAGAGCCTGACCGCGGGCGAATGGCGGGCTACGTGAACAAGCGATTACACCAAGTGTCCCGACTGGTCATTTATCGAGATAGCGACAGCTTCTATTGGGGCGGCCAGTTGTCGCGGAACATCTTCCGTGCTGAGACCGTCTCCACAGTTTACGGCTCAGCGAGAAACTCGTATTCGTCAATCACCGCTGCTACGGCGACCTTGCCATCGCCATCGTCCACGCGTACGACTTTGCCTTTGCAGCGCACGCGGATGCTTTCGGTCAGAGTGATTTCGGGCGGAAGGGTTAGAGTGAATTCGATGACTGAGCCGGGGGCGATTGCCGAGTCCACGTAGAAGCAAATACCGCGGGCACTTACGTCCCGGGTCTGGGCACTTTTTTCTTGCGACCCGTTATCTGAATAGGTGACCGCAACGGGCAGCCGTAGCGCAAACCGGCGTGTTGCCCGTTTCTCGGGTTCAGCTTCGACCATGAGGGCTCCGTGTAGGCTGCATAAGCATGAAGTCTTGAGTCCATCGTGTCAAGACCGTACTTTGACTGCAGTGAATCGTTTTGGGTGTAGTTTTACGCGATGTGCAAATATTTGACACCTGAGAAAAAGCCGGGCCAACGGCGGAGGAACGCGGACAGCACATGCTGAAGCATCAGCTTCACGGTAAGGTCGCCATTATCACCGGTGCGGCATCCGGCATCGGCCGGGCGACCGCGCTCCTTTTCGCCAGGGAAGGCGCCGCCGTGGTGATGACTGATGTCAATGAATCGGGTGGTCGGGCCGTTGAGGCCGAGATCACCAGCAGCGGCGGGCGATCCGTCTTCGAACCGGGTGACGTCACCCGCGCGGCGGACTGTAATCGCGTCATTGAGCGCGCTATTCGCGGCTTTGGCGGCCTTCACGTCTTGTTTAATAATGCCGGGATTATCCGTCGTGCCTCGGTCGTCGAACTGAGCGAAGCAGACTGGGACAGGGTGATGGAGGTGAATGTAAAAGCCATTTTTCTGATGTCGCGTCAGGCGATTCCGGTGATGGAGAAGAACGGTGGAGGCTCGATCGTCAACACGGCTTCGGGCTGGGGCCTGGCGGGTGGGCCAAGAGCCGCCGTATATTGCGCTTCGAAGGGCGCGGTGGTCCTGCTGACCAAAGCCATGGCCATCGATCACGGGTCGCGGAAGATTCGCGTAAACTGCATCTGTCCCGGCGACACCGACACGGCGATGTTACGCAACGAGGCTGAGCAATTGGCAGAGCCCAACAATCGTTTCTTGGCGGAAGCTACCAAAAGACCGCTGGGACGGGTTGGCAAGCCGGAAGAAATCGCCCAGGCAGCTCTGTATCTGGCCAGCGACGCCGCGTCGTTCGTAACTGGGATTGCGTTGGTGGTAGACGGCGGAGGACTGGCAGGGTCAGCATAGCCCCACGCCAGCGTAGGGCGGGTGCCCACACGCGCCCGGCTGAGCGAAGCTCCGCAAGCCCGGCGAGCTGCGCTCGCCTACCCGGACGGGGCGTCCGGGCCTACGTGGTCAGGGGAGATCCAAAGAGCACATGCGTCTGACCAACAAAGTTGCTCTCATCACTGGCGGCACTTCCGGCATCGGCGAGGCTACTGCCCTCCTTTTCGCCAAAGAGGGAGCGAAGGTTGCCATCACCGGCCGCAATGAGAAGCGTGGCCATGCCGTGACCGAGCAGATCCTGAAAGACGGCGGCGAAGCCATCTTCCTGCGCACCGACGTTCGCAAGGCTGACGAATGCCGGCGTGCAGTCGAGGAAACGGTGCGCACCTTCAAACAACTCGACGTCCTCTTCAACAACGCCGGCATTTTTTATCCGCATACCACGCTCGATTGCACCGAGGAAGAATGGGATCTGCAAATCGACATCAATTTGAAAGGCACTTTCCTGATGTCAAAATTTGCCTTGCCCGGCATGATCGAGCGTGGCACAGGAGTGATCATCAATAACAGCTCCGGCTGGGGCATCGTGGGCGGCGACGCCGCAGTGGCCTACTGCGCTTCGAAGGGCGGTGTCGTGCTGCTGACCAAGGCCATGGCGATCGACCACGGACGGCAGGGCATTCGCGTGAATTGCATCTGCCCGGGAGATGTAGACACGCCCATGCTGCCGGAAGATGCGCGCATGCGCGGCCAGAAATGGGAGGACTATCTGGCGGGTTGTAGCAATCGTCCTCTGGGGCGGATCGGCACCGCGGACGAGATTGCCAGAGCCGCGCTGTTTCTGGCTTCCGATGATTCTTCTTTCATGACCGGGGCAACGCTGGTTGTGGATGGCGGGGGTACTGCGGACTAGAAGGGTCAGGTAGGGGCGGACGCCCTCGTCCGCCCGGCGGAGCAAGGCTCCGCAATTTTCCGCCCGGACGAAGCGTCCGGGCCTACGTGGCTCGTGGTAAATATGACAAATCGCAAACTGTCTCAGCAGTGGTTCGAGCGAGCCCAGCAGTCGCTGGTCGAAGGGGTGAACTCGCCT